>LQAB01005015.1_pt1 | contig 30385 bp, 38 predicted proteins | sample 654521 | NCBI WGS metagenome assembly LQAB01 (sample SAMN00762031, study PRJNA78659) | termite gut metagenome | isolation source: bacterial endosymbionts found in Trichonympha flagellates filtered from... | host: Zootermopsis nevadensis | place: USA: Mt. Pinos, Los Padres National Forest, CA ... | reverse complement strand
ATACCAAACCGGCGTAAGTCTATGCCGCTCTTATACCGGATTGTCTTTGCAATACTTTAGCGATACAGTTTATCTTGTTGTTGTACGACAAAACTATTTCATATAATATGAAGATAATTGTGCAATATTTCAAATTTTGCTGCAGAAACGAAAATACTATCTAAAAGCGGTGAAACGCAGGGATACATAAAAATATCAGACCGTTATAGAAAAATTTCAGCGGTATCTGATGCGTATTTAAATCAAAAATAATGGAGAAAAATTATATTGACAGCAGCTATTGACAATTTTCATTGTTTTAATCATTCTTGCGGGATTATATATTCTTTCAACTTATAATAGGCTTTGGACGCTTAAAAACAGGGTAAAAGAAGCATGGAGTGATATTGAAGTGCAGATGAAACGCCGTTATGGCTTAATACCTAACCTTGCGGAAACGATTAAAAGGGCTTATGCTTCGCACGAAAAGAATACTCTTGATGCTGTTATAAAAGCAAGAAATGCCGCTATGTAAAACACTGAAAATATTGTGGATAAAGCTCAGTTTGAAAGTTATCCAAAGTTAAAAGCGAACGAAAACTTTTTAGAACTTCAGAGGGAACTTACGGATACCGAAAACAAAATACAGGCGATCTGAAGATTTTATAATTCGAACGTTCTTGCCGCCAATGCGAAACTAGAGCTATTTCCAGGCAATATTATAAGTGGTGCATTTGGTTTTGCAAAACGGGATTTCTTTAAACTTGACGACGGCATAGGACAGGACACAAAAAAATTGTTAAAGTTTTGTTTTAACTTTTCTATTGCCTGCTGTTGCGGTTTATTTTTTACTGTGGACGCTGAATTGAGTTCAGGGCGGAGCTTATTATAATTATATTATGCAAATTAGAGTTTTATTATGGCAAATATTACAACTTATGACTTTATCAGCTCAAGCTTCAGGAAAACCGCATGGCTTATGATTTTGTTTCCGATAAGTCTTGCCGTTGTAGTTTATTTGATAATATTGTTGGCAAGCCCTATTGCTGCTGTTGATAACAGTCAAACATACAATCAGGTTTCCATGTTTGCGATTGCCAACTAAACGGCTATTTATGTTCTCCCGTCAGCGCGTCGGTTATGGCGGCGATCCTTTGGGTTCTGATAAGCTGTTATGCGGGACAAAATTTTATCCTCTCGGCTGTAAGTAAGCGCGCTGTGGAACTTACAAAAAAGTACTCCTGAAGTAATACACACTGTTGAAAATGTCGTTGTAGCGGCAGGTCTTCCGGTACCGAAAACTTACGCAATAAACGTGACGCATTAAATGCTTTTACAACCGAAAACTTGAAAAACCAGAGCTTGAGGGCGTTATAGCATACCGAAATGTCGCATATAGGCGACAGAGATAGGCTTATGCTTATAATGATTGTGCGTATAGGTTTTGTGATTGTTGTTGCGGAATTATTATTGGGATTTGCGTTAACAGCAAAAATAAACAAGTCTAAAAATAATAATAGTTCTGCTGCAGTACAAATATTTTCGATTGCTTTGGCAACAGCTTTTTATATATACGAATATCTGGCTGCTCCGCTTATAAAGCTTGCAGTGTCGCGTACAAGAGAATTTCAGGCTGATGCAACCGCCGCTTTGATAGCACAAGAAAGAACTCCTCAAGGACTTATAGATGCTTTAAAAAAGATTTCAGGCAAATTCTACAGTTAAAAAGTTAAGCGATAAACAAACAATTTCATCAATCTGTATTGCAAATCCTTTGAGTAAAGATAAACAGAATTCTTTTTTCTCAAAAATTTCTGGGCTTTTTGCAACACACCCGCATATTGAAGACCGAATAAAAGAAAAGTATTGCAGGTTATGAATGGATACAGATAAAAATAAAATCAAAGACTGTAGAAGTCCGTCCCTCTTTTAAGATTTGAAAGAAAAAACATATCAGAAAGAAGTAAATATTATCAAGGCGGCTGTTTTTTTGTATTTTGTTTAGCTGCATATTTTTTGCAGTTATTACTGGGTTTGTGCATTTTTGATATGAGTTATTCTTTTAATAAATTTGTAAATAGCTTTGTAATTATTGGCGATTTTATTTTTTATAGCTTTCAGATTGTTATTTGTTTTCTGTAAATATCTTACACATACGTAATTAAAACCAGTTAGTAAGCCTTTGATACTTATTGTTATTACTGTTATAACTGTCTTGTTCTCTTTCTGTTTTTATACACGCAGAAAATTAAGAGGAGCAATAGAAGATCAGATAAGGAATATTTTATCAGCGGCATGGACAGAAAGGAAGCGAGGGAAAACCTAAAAAGACTGGATGTTTAAAACCATAAACAGCTGAATTGCTACGACAGAAACATTTTTTATCTGCTTTTGCTGTCAAGGTTCAAGCAGCTAAATTTTATTTCCTATCCGGGGATTTGTGCCAATAGAAAAGCAGCATAAATATATCGTTTTTTCTATAGTCCTTAAGAAAGAGATCCAGACATTGTCTGTCGTACTGTTTTCAAATGTTGGAGCTTTTGTTTCCTCTCTTTCAGTTTAATAATAGTTCAGTCGTTATTTGTTATATTGAGGAGACTTTGTCTCCTCAATATCCGGTTTTTTTACGGATTAGTCAAAAAACTTTGCCTTTTTAGAATAACTTAGAATAACAACGACTTGATGGTGTTCTTTAACTGTGAATAAACTTCCCTCCTAACTGTTGTTGGCAAGTCAGTTAAATTTATATTCATTTCCCTTAGAAAACTGTTATTGAAACCGGGCAGTGGTCTGAACCTGAAACTGATTTCTTAATATCTGCAGATTTCAGGTGTTTAACTGAATGTTGCGACATAAAAAAATAATCTATTCTCCATCCTATGTTCCTTGATCTTGCGGCAGTTTTATAATCCCACCATGTATAATTGTCGGGTTCTTTATTAAAATACCTGAAAGTGTCAATAAAACCAGATGAAATAAGATTATCGAGTTTTTCTCTTTCTTCAGGCATAAAACCGGATACTTTTTCATTTTCTTTGGGTCTTGCCAAGTCTATCGAAAAATGCGCGGTATTATAGTCGCCGCACATAATTATTGTTTTATTTTCAAACTGTTTGAGATATTTGAGTAGATAATCGTAAAATTCCATTTTATGTTTAAGACGCTCCTGTGAAGCGCCGCCATTAGGAAAGTAAACGTTGAAAAGAATAAAATCCTTAAAATCAAGACGGAGTATTCTGCCTTCATTGTCAAAAACTTTATTTTCAATACCAGCGTTTACGAAATCGGGGTTGATTTTTGACCATACGGCAACACCGCTGTAACCCTTTTTTTCTGCGGAAGAACAATAAAAATTGTATCCATCGATTTCTTTTATGTCTTTGGGAAACTGTGTCTCGTCGGCTTTTGTTTCCTGCACGCAGACAATATCGGCGTTTTCATTTTTAAACCAAATAGTAAAATCTTTTTTATATATTGCTCTTATACCGTTTACATTCCATGAAACTATTTTCATTTAGACTTTCCCAAAACAGATTCTGCAGTCAATGTATTTGACTGCAGGCTTTGAAATATCGCCGGTTAGTATCATTAGCACTGCTGATGTTATTGCGGGACTAAAACTTTGCATTGGCAATTATCATTAGGACTTTTGTTCCCAGCTTGATTTGTATACCTTACCTTGTAGGCACCTTTCAAATCTTTCTGCTTCAGCTGGTAACAGTGTGCTTACAATGTCCTCTTTAGTCAACTTCCCGTCTTCTGTACTCGTTAATCCTCCTTACATTTTTCTAAAACCACTATCTTGTTAGAATAAAAAGCAGGTACGTCTTGCTGCGACTGAATCCTTGCTTGGCAAGTCACTGAAATTTTGCTGAATCCCGCTATTCTCGTTTTTAATTTGCTCAAGCTCTCCGTTAAAACTATTAAGAGCGTTTTTAGCCTCTTTGACATTATTGAAATTAGCATGCGCTTCGTTCGTCCTGTCAATTCTGGAATTAAGAATCTGAATGTTCTCTTATTTGTTTCTGCAGTGTTTCCTATGTCTAGAGTTGTATTCCGAAGAGTAGCACTGGACAAATTAGCTAGCTCACTTCTCAACTTCGCCCTCTCTTTAACCATCTCGTCCATTTGAGTACCACGATATTGTTATAAAACAACATCACAGTCTTAGTGCTTACCCAGCTTTTACTTTCTATTTTTTTTATTGCTCGTACGTCTCTAGTCTTGGGTCTGTTATCAGTTTCTTTGATTTCGAGCACCATGTCTGCATAAGCAAAAGGGGCAAAATCCATAATGTCGTCAACATCTTTATTTTGCTGAGTATCCTTTTTTCATGATTATCTTCTTCTTATATGTCAAATTTGATTTTATTTAGAGTCCTCGCATTCAATCTTTTTGTCTAGCAAGTACATTGCGATTTGCACGTAAACATCTGCTTAATGTTCATTTATTTTATCTTTTATGCCAAATATATCAAACTAATTAGTAATTAACCGTATTGTATCAATCATTTCACTTTTCGTTGCCTGCCCGTTTGCCTAAAAGCTTCTTCTTGGTGCTTGCAGCATAAGTATTCAGCTACAGGGAATCTCTTATTGTAGAGAGGTCAACTTAAACTGCCATACGCGCGGGCATAGCCTTCAATGATAGATGTCCGAGGCCTCATCGTATAAATTATTTTCTCTACCGCTACTTCCGAGAGATGTGAAACAAGCCGACTACCTATCCTATTTCTTCAATGATATCTCCTATCTTTTCCTGATAGGAATATGAGCATTCTATATGCCTGAAGTTTCACCCGAGTTTAAAGTTTATTATAAGCGAGGTCTGCAATCCTTTAAATAATTTTGTAAAAGTTATAAAACATGCATGCTGCCAGCCTGAACAATCATCGGTTTTTGCATAAATGAAAACTACATATTATACCTTTTACTTCAGGAGTGTAAGTCCCGATACCTATTTACAAATATCCTTTTTCTTTACTTGCGACATTGTTCAGCTGCGGGATTGACGGTCAGCGTGAATGTGTTCTAACTGTTAAAGAATTTTAAAATATCTGTTTTCAGTTTATTAAATCCGTTTCTCTTTTTTGCGCTTACCGTAAATATATTTGATTTATCTGTATCAAAACACTCTGCTGCTTTACTTTGTATTTCGTCTTCAGAAATAGCTTGAGGCACTTTATCGCATTTGTTTGCGATAATTTTAAAAGAAATATTGTACTCTTTAAGCCATTTAGCCATATCAAAATCTAATTCTGTAGGACCTACAAAGGCATCCACAATTATGTAAACTGTCTTATTGCTCTTCCTTTTGATTATGCATTCTTCCATCATCTTATTCCAAAGTTCTTTTTCCCGAAGGCTTACTCTTGCAAAGCCGTACCCCGGCAGATCTATTATCCATTTTCTTAAAGAAACACTGTAAACATTTATGTTTCTAGTTCTTCCTGGAGTTTTTGATATTCTTGCCAGATTCTTTTGCGAACACAAAGCGTTTATAACGCTGCTTTTTCCGACATTAGATCTTCCGGAAAAAATAATTTCTGCAACGCTTTTTGGCAGGGAATCCGCTTCTGCTGTAGCTCTGAAAAAAACTGTTTTCTCTAACATATGGTTTTTGTCAACATAGATAATGTGCTTGTTCTAATTCTGGAACAAAAATAAAATATGCAGCGCTAAGCTTCAGCTTGTATAGTTTATTCTCAGCGGGCAGTCTTTAGTCTTTCCTGTTCAACTTTGAAAGAAGTTTCAGCATTTCAAGATAAAGCCATACGAGCGTTATCATAAGAGAAAGAGCGCTGTACCATTCCATATATTTGGGAGCGCCACTATGCGCGCCTTTTTCAATCAAATCGAAATCAATGATGAGATTAAAAGATGCAACGGCTACAATCACAATACTTATGATGATTCCAAAAGTCGAAGAATCATGAATGTATGGAAATTTTCCGACTCCGAAAACGTTTAAAAGTAAATCCGCTATATAGACAAACGCTATTGCAAGTGTTGAAAATATTACAGTCTTTTGAAATCCCGGAGTGGCTTTAAGTATGCCGGCTTTGTAAGAGGTAAGCATACAAAATAAAACACATATTGTTGAGAGAATTGCATTTACTACAATTCCCGGATATGATTTTTCAAAATACAAAGAAACCGTACCAAGGACAAATCCCTCGCACATCGCATAAAGCGGTGACAAAAACGGCGCTGCTGTCTTTTTAAATATTGAAACAAAAGCCAGAACAAAAGCTCCGATTGATATCGGAAACAGCAAAGGCATTGTTACTCCGGGATGCGTCCACGAATAAAATGCACTTACCGCAAGAAGAATCCATAAAATCATACTTTTATTTATTGTTCCCGGCATCGTCATAACTTCATTACAGCTTGCAGTCGACTGAAAAACGCTATCTTTTAAAAGCGGATTGCTCATATTGTCCTCCAATGATTAAATTATAAGCTGAATTTATGATTTTTTTTTGATTGGCGAAAGAAAGTATATCTTGCGCTTGATTTATATTAGCCCATTTTAATTTCAATATCTCGTTTTTGTCAAAATCCAAAGCATCTTCAAGCGACGATGCAAGAAAATATATGGAATGCTTTTCAACTTGTCTTTCGTCTGTGCGGTTTGCTGCGCTGTCAATTATATATACATCTTCCTGTCTAAAATTTTTAATAAACTCAATGTTTTTAATTCCCGTTTCTTCAAGAATCTCTCTTCTTGCAGTTTCTATTTCGCTCTCGCCGTTTTCAATATGTCCTTTTGGAAATCCCCATATTCCGCTTCGTTTTGAATTTACAAGCAAAAATAAGGGATTGTCATTTTTCATTTTATAAATTACTGCCCCGCATGAAAATTCTTTAAGCATTTACATACTTCCTATTTACCGTTATGCAAAGACTAAAAACATCCTCAAGGTCCGGTGAAAAATAAAATATAGTTGAAAAGACTCTTTTTTAATAGGAATGTTTTACAATGAGCTTTCTTCTCAATAAATCCAGCACTGTGTTTACGGTTCTTTTTCTTATGTCTTTTCTTGTTCCGTTAAAATTAAGTTTAAAGCTTTCAGTTTTCTTTTTATCGGCGGAACCTATATACACAAGACCAACCGGTTTTTCTTTTGTGCCGCCGCCGGGTCCTGCGATTCCAGTTACTGAAAAAGCATAATCACTATCCGAAAGTTTCATAACGCTTTCCGCCATCTCTTTGGCTGTCTCTTTGCTTACAGCTCCGAAATTTGCTAAAGTTTCTTCTTTTACTCCAAGCAGTTTCATTTTTGATTCATTTGAGTATGTGACAACGGAGCTTTTAAAATATGAAGAACTTCCGGGGATATCTGTAATTGCTGCCGCTATATTCCCCCCTGTACAGGACTCTGCAAAAGAAACTGTTTTTTTACTTTCAAGCAAAAGTTGTCCCGCGACGGATGCAAGAGTATCGTTGTCAGAACCAAAAATATTATCTTTTAAGACGCTGCCAAATCCGAGTTTTAACTTGCTTATTGTCTCATCAACGAGAAGTTCATCTGTTCCAGAAACTGAAAATTTTATGTCTATAACCGATTTGCTTGCGAGAATGCCGAGCTCCACAGATTTTGAATCGCCGGATACAGCTTCATCCATAACGGGCTTTATCATTTCTTCAACCGTGGATTCCGCAATTCCGAATACGTGCAAAACTCCATTTTTCTTTATGCCGACAGAATAACTTTTTAAAAACGGCTTGACGTTTTCTTCAAACATCGGCTTCATTTCTTCTGGAGGTCCGGGAAGCAGAAACAAGGTCTTTCGGTATTTTTTGCCGCTGTCTTTAAATTTAAAATGTAACATCTGACCCGGTGCTGTTCCAAAACTGTTTTCTAAAACTTTTGCGCCTCTGATAATATTTGCCTGTTTCTCGTTAATTTTAGGAATTGAATCGACAGAGCGTTTTAAGAAGTATTCTTTTATAGAATTTAGAACTTTCCCGTTAGGATATATCTCGAGATTTAAGCATTCTGCAGCGGTTTCAACTGTTATATCGTCAAATGTTGGACCCAGTCCACCTGTAGTAATAACGACATTGCTTCTCTCAAAAGCTCTTTTAAATTCTTGCAGCAGATCCTGTTTTTTGTCACCGACATTGATAACAAGCGACAATTCAAATCCTATCGCAGAAAGCCTTGAGCCTATATAAGCGGCATTGGTATTGACTTTTCCGGTAAGGAGTTCGCTTCCTGTGCAAATGAGTTCAATTTTCATATTTTTTAATAAGGTCTATCATTGACTAATATAATAATAAATATAGTTATAGGCAGTCTGATAAAACAACAACGCTCTATTCATATTTATAAAAAATCTGCCAAAACAGCATAATGCTTTTACGCTGACCCGAAAAGCTGTAGTGCTTTTCTGATAATTTTCCGGTTTTTTTGCTGATATAGAGTGGCACGGCCTCTTAAATTCTGTAAAAATTATAAGAGCAATCGTTATCGTATATATAACAAAAGACCCTAAAATCCTATCGTATTTATAATATCTTTAGTATCTGCTTTAACTTTTTTGGACTTAACGGCATTTGCTACTGCGGTATCCGGATCTTTCAAACCGTGTCCGGTAAGTATGCAGACAATTTTTACGGGGTTAGCATTTTTAAAGTAGCCCAGCTTAATATATTTTATAAGTCCAGCTATAGATGAAGCAGAAGCAGGTTCGCAGAAGACGCCTTCCATTGCAGCCACAATTCTGTATGCTTCCAGTATTTCTTCGTCTCTTACTTTGTCTATTACGCCGTCGGATTCATCTCTTGCTTCTTCGGCGGTTTTCCATGAGGCGGGATTTCCTATTCTTATGGCGGTTGCTATCGTTTCGGGGTTTGCAATAGGATGTCCTTCAACTATCGGAGCTGAACCTGCTGCCTGAAAACCCATCATTTTAGGAAGAGCATATTTTTCCGGTTTTGCTCTGTTATATTCTTTATATCCTTTCCAGTATGCGGTAATGTTTCCTGCATTGCCGACCGGCATAAACTGATAGTCTGGAGACTGCTCCAGACTATCGCATATTTCATAAGCTGCGGTTTTTTGTCCTTCTATTCTGAAAGGATTGATTGAATTAACCAAAGTAAGAGAATATTTGCTGCTTAACTCTTTTACGAGATTTAACGCTTCATCAAAATTTCCGTCGATTTCCAAAACTTCCGCTCCATGCATGACAGCCTGTGAAAGTTTTCCAAGTGCTATTTTACCTTCAGGTATCAGCACTATGCATTTTATTCCCGCTCTTGCGGCATAAGCTGCAGCAGAAGCCGAAGTATTCCCGGTCGAGGCGCATATGACAGCTTTACTCCCGTCTTCTACGGCTTTTGAAACTGCCATTGTCATTCCTCTGTCTTTAAAAGAACCAGTGGGATTCATTCCTTCAAACTTAAGATATATTTCCCCGTTAAATCCGAGTTTATCAGTCAGATTTCTTGCAGGTATTAGAGGAGTATTTCCCTCATGAAGAGATATAACCGGAGTTTTGTCGCTGACCGGCAGGTTTTTCCTGTACTTTTCAATCAAACCTTTGTAAACCATTTCCTTATTCCTTTTATAGAATTTATAAAAGTCATTATATTTATTATACTCTATTAAGAGTATGAAATCAATAATAATAAAATAATAAAGAAGCTAAAATCCTCAGAAACATCAGACCTTTCTGAGCGTAAATATGAAGCACTTTATCGTTAAACCAGCGTTATCCTGTGACCCTTATTTTAGAGAAGTAAATCCCCTGAGTTGTCTGCCATATTGAGTAAACAATTCTCTTATCTCTTACAGCGTATATCTGTAATTTAAGGCAATCCGGTTTTTGTTTGTGATGTTGAAAGGTCGAAGTCCCTGGAACATCCAATTTTTTCAGAATACTTTCCGGTAATGCTCTCATTTTTCTTCCCTTAAATGGTTTATAATTAAAATATTCATTTCTTTGAATCTTTCTTTATTATTGCTCCTTTTCAGAATGATAAGCCGCATATCTTTTATTCTATACATACGCAATATACGCATATATTTTGACAGATTTTTTGTTCCGATTTGTGCTTGAAGAAGTAAAGAATTTAAGAGGAAAACATTGCCGTTATTATTGACGAGGCATACTCTTCTCAAACCGGAGAAGCTAGCAATAAGCTGAAAGCTGTGTTTGGTTAGAGATACGGCGGGTCTGACTGAATGCGAAAAACTGCAGAAAATAGCAGGTGAGAAGGCCAAAGAAGAAAAAAATATTCCCGATAGTGAAAAGATATTATCAAAAAAGAAATGAAATCGTATGGCAGCCTAAAAAACCTTTCCTTTCTTGCCTTTACCGCAGCGCCAAAATCTGCAGCAATCGAAATGTTCGGCATTAAGAGTGGCGTCGGCAAGCCGAAAGTTTTTCATTTGTATAGTATGAGACAAGCAATAGAAGAAGGGTTTATTTTAGGCGTGCTTAAAAATTATATGACATGCGCAACATACTTACGCATAGGTAAAGCCGTAGCAGATGATACAAGGTACGATAAAAGCAAAGCCAGCAAAGCGCTTGGTAATTTTTAAGTTTGCATCCTCATAACTTAGCTCAAAAAACACAAATAATGGTGGAACATTTTCGTTCCGGTACTAAAAATAAAATATATGAAAAAGTAAAAGCTATGGTTGTGGCAAGTTCAAGACTCCATGCTGTCCGCTGTTATTTTGAGTTTGAAAGATACATTAATAAAATGGGATATCAAAAAGAACTTAGAGTTTTGGCGACATTTTCAGGAACAGTAACTGACGAGGGAAAAAAGTTTGCTGGGCAGGGTATTAATAAAATAAAGGAAACAGAACTTAAAGGAAAATTTAAAGGAACTGACTACCAGATATTATTGGCTGCTGAAAAATATCAAACAGGTTATGATGAACCTTTACTGCATACAATGTTTGTTGATAAAAAATTCGGCGTAATTAAAACGGTTCAAACGTTACCAAGATTAAATCGCACCTGTCACAGCAAAGAAGATACTTTTATATTAGATTTTGTAAACAGTGCAGAAGATATAAAAAAATCTTTTGAACCGTGTTATAAAGACGCTGATATAGAAGAGACTACAGATGCCAATATAGCTTATGAGATATTAAATCAAAACTCGATGGGTTTAGAATATATTGGGATACAGAAATTGAAAATTTTGCCAAAGTTTTTTTTAAACCGTTAAAGAAACAAGGAAATTTAGGTCAACAGTTATATTGATCCGGCTGTCGACAGATATAAAGGTAGAAATGAAGAAGAACAGAAAGAGCTTAAATCAAACCTTACAAAATTTGTACGTGCCTATTCGTTTATCGGCAATATAATAAAGTTAGACGATGTAAAAATACATAAATTTTTTGCTTATTCTAAATGTTTATTGAGAAAACTTACAAAAGACAAAAGAGATGAAGTTAATCTTAATAATGAAATAACATTGCAGTATTATAGATCACAAAAGATTTTTGAAGGAAGCATTATTTTAGAAGAAGGAAACAATCCTCTCAAAAACTATAAATATACCAGTAAAGCTGAAATAAAATATGAAACGGCTTCATTATCAGAGCTGATAGAGAAACTTAACGAACGTTTTGGAACAAATTTTGTGTAGATGGATAAAGTGTTGCAGCAATTTGTCGCTGATATGGAAAAAGATGAAAATTTACGCAAACAGGCAATGAATAACTCTAAAGAACATTTTAGGTTTTTATTTAATGATGATGTCTATTTTCAGGTCAAGGGATAGTTTTTGCTAGTGAAGGGTATTTAGTAACAACAGATGCAGAAGAGTATGATGGGGTATTTCCGTTAGAGAACTACTATCTTTAGCAGCAAATAGTGCTGAAGTAAAAAATATTTTAATTACCTTTAGATTGCTGTCATAGAGGGAAATGTGGAACTTTAGATAGTGGTGCTGCAGATATATTTGGGAAAGTATCTATTCTATCTATATATCCCTATATATAACAAGCACTTAGTGCTTGGGGGCAAAAATCCATTATGGAATCAAATTTGACTTCTTCTTGTTTTATTAGAAATGATGAGCCTAAAATTGACATTACTACTCTGGACAAAGTAACAGAGCTCTTTAAATCACTCGCAGATGATTTAAAATTATCACCTAAATATGCGCACGCATATGAAAAACGTGATAAAAAGAAAGAGGGAGATTTTAAAATTTTAAAAAAATTTCGGCATATTGGTTTAGTTGAACCTGAAGATGATATGTATTTTGTAGTTATAGAAAGTAAATCATGTAGATTGACTACTTTAGGAAAATATTATTGGTGCCTAAAAGATCAAAGCAAAATATAAACTATTCCTTACAGCTAGAAGCAGAAATTTCTCGTTAATATTATACAATTTCTATAAAATTGGATACATAATTTGTTATTGCCGAGATTAGTTAAGAATTACTTGTTGTATTTTTTAAAATAGTTATCAATTTCATCTCCTAACTCAACACCGGCGTGTTCAAAGCAATCCAATAAATCCTTATATGTGCCTTTACCGCTTAAAAAATCCCAAAACTCATCAGCTAAGAATTTTTCACCATCTGTTTTTTCAAGAAAATATCTATTTTCGTGAGTTTTACTTTTTGCATTTTACCTTTTTGACTTGCTTTCCTTATTCTTTCTGTTTTATCATTTTTATTCGGCTTTGTATTTGCAGCAGAAATATTGTTAATAATATTTTCTATTTCTATTTGAGAACTTTCACTTACCTGTGTTCCGACGTCTATCTGTTTTAGTAGTTATATTAAAATTGATTTTTGCCAGCTCAAGTGCAACTGGCTCAAATACAGCAGTTCCAAAGTTTGTATCCAAAGAATGTATAAAAGAAAATAATGCCATTCTATCTTTGCCCAGCAGCCTTGTATGAAACGGCATTGAGGAAGTTTCCGGTTTATAATTTTTAAACTTAGCTCTAAGTCTTTCTTTTAAAATCTCTTCTATTTTATCTTTTTGCGTTTGGTTTAAAGACAATTATTTTTCCTTCAAATGAAAAATTATTTCGAAGTAAGCACCTTTATCTTTTTCTGTTCGGTTTAAAACAGGTCTTCTAAAAACATCCGCAATTCTCATTCCCGCCTTTTTGGCAATTCCAGGATACAAATTATATTTGTCATTTGCTGCTAAAAAACATTATAGCTCTCTTTTAAATACTTTTTACAATTATTTAAAATATCTGAAATGCCTTCAGCATAGCTTTTTGGGGCTTCTCTTCCCTGCCCTTTAAGCAGAGAACCTGTTTCAAGTTCATCTTTTCTTTCAAAACCGAATAAATCATAAGCATAAGCGTGTGCTGTTCGTGATAATCTATAAGATCGACATAAGGCGGACTTGAAAATATTCCGGAATTTTTTTGTCTGTTTAATATATCTGCAAAATATTTTTGTTTTTTAGAAAGCGGCAAAACAATATCAATTGTTCTGGTATCTCCTGATAGACAGTACTGGTAAGTTTCGGTTTTCAATTTTTCAAATTCTTTTATTTTTTGATTGTATCTTTTGAATGAGTTCTCCACCATTTCATAATTGAAAATACAGGTTTACAGATTTTTCCATATTTAGAACAATAATAAATTTCCGATATAGGTTCTGCCAGCGTTGCTAAATCCGAATGGGTAGTTGCCCTGCACGGACGCATTGTGCGGCTTAATATCAATGTCGATATATTTTTATTATTACTGTTTTTTAATCCCTTTATTTCTTCAAAAACAAAATCTATCTCATTTGTAATATTTTTAAAACACTATTTATCTATAAAAGTTTTTGGATTTTGTTTAAGAAATTCTATTTTATATTTCGTCAGTAAGTTTTTATAAACAGGAAGAAACAGATTTTCTTTTTCCCGTCCGTATTTATTTTCGTCAATAAGTTTTTGTTTGATTTTGTACCTAAATTCTGACACTGGGAAATATTTATCATTAAATTCTTTTAATTTTTCTATAAGAACTTGTTCAAATTCAAGATTTTTTGAAAATTTAGGATTTTCAAAAAATCTTCCTGTGATTATTTTTATATTTTTTTCTAACGAAACGTTATCGTATGTATTAATTTTACAATTTGCAATAAAAGAATTAAAAATCGATATATCTACGCCTATCGCATGCATGCCAAGCTCATTAGCCTGAGCAAGAGTTGTGCTGCTGCCGCAAAATGGTCTAAAATAATATCATTTTTAAAATATTTCTCTTTTTTAAATTCGCCAATTTGATCATCTAAAAAATACTCTACGAACTGAGGGATGAATTTACCTTTGTAAGGGTGAAGCCTGTTTATGTGCTTAGTTGTATTGGACTCTTTTAAATTATCAAAAGATAGTTTCCAATTTAAATCCTGTCCCAGTTTATTTTTCCAAGTATTTTCTCTTGATTGATTTAATGAATGATAGTATTTTATAAGCTCTGATTTTAAAATTTGTGTGTGAACCGTTATGTCCGATTTTATGAATACGTCCATATTGAATTAGGTAAGAAATATTTGAAGTTATAATTTCTTTTCCTAAATAATTTGTAGCCCAAAAGCTTGCTTCTTTAATAGTCAGATATTCTGTATTTTTTTCATAATAAATATTATTATACAAAATATCATAATAACTCCAATTTATTGTTTTCACTTTTTTAATTCTCTACAAATAAATTTGATGTTTTTTTCAACATATCCCGGTTTTTCTCGTATTTCTTTTGTTCTTCTCCATTGCTGCCCTCTATTGAATATGTCTGCGCTTTTTGTTGCTGTCAGATTTTCATGTGGCAAATATCTGTCAAACAACTATATCCGTATTAATACAAAAAAGATTTGCCATGAAATTGACGTTAAGGCGTTAAGATTCTTTTTCTTTCTTGAAAGGCATCAACTGTAAAATTCTCTGTAGATAAAGCAAAGAAATTATCGGATGTATTTGATGTTGCAGTTGAACATATAGTTAATAATACTATTCCAAAAGAACAGCATTGTGATATTTTGCCTGAATCTGAACAGAAAAAAAGAAATCAGGCTGCGGGCGTATAAGCATTTCGCAGTGTAGTATTGATAAATTCAAAGAGGTTTTTATTATATTATTAATAAGATTGGATCAGAAGCTAATGCCGGTCAGACGTTATTATACAAACTTTTGTATTTCATTGATTTTAATTATTGTGAATTGTATGAAGAGCACATTGATTGGAGCAAAATATATTAAAAATAAATATGGACCAACTCCTGTTGATTTTGCAAAAATTATCAAACAAATGCAAAAAGCCGGTGATTATGAAGAAATAAGAACAAAATACTTACCTAAAAGACCGGCAGATTTATTTGGTTTATCAAAGTGAGGACTAAAACATATTGATGACACTTTAGATAAATATTCTGATAAATCGGCAAAAGAATTACCAGAACTTTCCCATAAAGATATTCCATGGATTTCTGCAAAAGCTGTCGAAGTTATTGATTATGAAAGCGGCTTTTGCAGAACTAATGCTACTCCTGTTAGGAAGTATGAAAACGATTAATTATTCTCAGACTTCTGAATTTAACAAAGACTTTAAAAAATTTCCAAAGAGATTTGGGGCATTGAAAGAAGGTTTTGAAATCATGAAAAAAATCGGCAATATAGGCATATCATCTTAAGAATGTTAAAACTAATGCTGTTGTAAAGATGCAAAATTTTTGTGGTCAGGAGTATCTTTCAATGAAAGCAAGAAGAATGGCATGTAAGTCTTTGAAAGGGAAAGGTGTCAAAAGCGGCTTAATGGTCATGTATGTTTTTGAAAAAAAGAGAATAAGGTTACTTTCATAGAAATGTATTACAAACAAGACCCCAAAAAATGAGAGCAGAAAAAGACTTTTGGCTTTTATAGATAATATTTTAAAAAATAACAAAATGCTTAACATCTAAGCCGCTACAAGCAGTCGTCGTCACGAACTACGGTTTATCATGCAGATAATGAGTATATAGAAAAATATTATTTTTATAATTTTTTTCTTTTGGGGATTTTTAGTCTTCCTTTTTTAATTTCCGCTTAGCAAATTGCAACAGCAGCCACAGCCCGATCGCAGTGGCGATGAGTGCCATAATCATAAAAATAACTACATAAACCAAACATACTAAGGATATTATTTCCATAATTTCCATTTTTTACCTCATTTTTAATAAACAGCATTAAAGCTGTGCTTAGAAAATTAATATTTATAATAAAATATATTTATGTGCATTTTTTATGGCATCGCTTAAATTTGACAAATCTTTTGACCCGCCTTGCGCAAAATCAGGCTTTCCTCCGCCAGAACCGTTTATAGACGCTGCAAAAGCTTTCGCAAATTTCCCCGCATTAATTCCTTTTTGCACGCAGTCTGCTGTGGCAGATAATATAAAAGATGCCCTGTCTTCATTTTTAGAAACTATTAATAATACGGCTGATTTCAATTTTTCTTTTAATTGATCGGATATGTTTCTCAGTGCTTTTACATCTGCTTTGTCTGTAATGACAGACAAAAAGTTTATTCCATTAATTTTTTTGACTTCTTTGGTGTAAGAATCTATCTCGCCTGATATCAGACTGCTTTTTAAAGATTTGAACTCATTGTCAAGTTTTTTATAATCGGATGTATATTTATACGCTCTATTTGCAAGTTCTTCCTTTGAAGTGTTTAATATTTCAGAAGTTTTTATAATTACGGCTTCTTCGTCCAGAATATAATTTTCTGCAGCGATACCTGCAACCGCTTCTATACGCCTTACTCCTGCGGCAACAGATGATTCCGATATGATTTTGAAAATACCTATATCGCCGGTTCTGCTGACGTGTGTTCCGCTACACAATTCCATTGAATAATTACCGTCTTTACTTTCATTCTTTATTGAAACAGTCCTTACCTCGTTGCCATACTTTTCGCCGAATAATGCCGTTGCTCCGGCATTTCGCGCTTTTGTTATTGCCATAGTTTCAATACGCACTTCTGAATTTAGTCTTATAATGGAGTTGACTTTTTTTTCTATTTTAATTAAATCGTCTTTTTTGACTGCGGAAAAATGCGTGAAATCAAAACGAAAGTAATCTCTTGCAATTAAAGATCCCGCCTGAGTTATATGTTCGCCGAAAGTTTCGCGAAGCGCTTTATGAAGCAGATGCACAGCCGTATGATGTCTTGCGATCTGTTTCCTGTGTTCAACATCAATGATTGTCGATACAGTTTCGTTGATTTTTACCAGACCTTTTAGAACTTTTACTTTATGTACAAATAAATTTCCTGCAGGTTTGAAAATATCTTCAACAATACTTTCAAAAGAGTTATTTGCTATTTTCCCTTTGTCGGCGCTTTGACCGCCGGACTGTGCATAAAAAGAAGAGTGTGAAAGTATAATTTCGCCGTTATCACCTGTCTTTAACTCGTTAGCTTCTCTGCCATCTTTTGTTAAAGCTAAAACTCTGCTTTCGTTTGCGTAATTATCATATCCAGTAAACACCGTATCGCCTGTCTTTTTGTGCAGTATTGAATAAAAAGTTATGTCTCTTTCGCCTGATCCGCACCATGCGGCGCGCGATTTTTCTTGTGCATTTTTCTGTTCTGATTTAAATCCGTCTTCGTCAATCTCCAATCCGTTTTCAGAGGCAACCTCTTTTGCTAAATCGTGCGGAAATCCGTAAGTGTCATAGAGTTTAAAGACGTCTTTGCCACTTATAATATTCATGCCCTTAGATTTATAAGAGTTTATAATACTAGAAAGTATTTCAGAGCCTGCTTCAAGCGTTTCTAAAAATTTTTCTTCTTCGGTTTTGACAATGGATTGTATGTTGTTTAATTTTGATGAGAGTTCCGGGTAGGCATCCTCCATAGTTTTAAACACGTCTGAAACAAGTTTGTTTATAAACGGCTTATTGTATCCGTAAAATTTCCCCTGTCTTAAAGCTCTTCTTAGAATTCTTCTTAAGACGTAACCCCTTCCCTCATTTGACGGCAGTATACCGTCTGAAATTAAAAAGGTTACCGCTCTTGAGTGATCTGCAATCATTCTCAGCTTTGATGTATTTCTGCCTTCATTTTCTATCTTTAAAATTTCTGCAGCATTTTCCATTACAGGCATAAACAAATCGGTATCAAAAACGTTCTTTCTGCCGTTTACCGCCGCCACCAGTCTTTCAAGACCCATACCTGTATCGATGTTTTTTCTGGGAAGATTTTTTAATAAACCGTCAGACTGTCTATCAAACTGCGTAAAGACAAGATTCCATATCTCAAGATATCTGTCACAACTGCAGTCCGGACCGCATGTGGGGCTTCCGCAGCCTGTCTCTTGCCCCCAATCTATTAAAATTTCCGAACATGGACCGCACGGGCCCGTCGCGCCCATATTCCAAAAGTTTGTTTTTTCATCCATTCTTATAATTTTGTTTGCAGGAGCGATGCTCTTCCAAATCCCGGCAACTTCATCGTCATCTTTATAAATAGTTATGTATAGTTTATCTTTGGGCAGCGACATATTTTTTGTTAAAAATTCCCACGCCCATGCCGCGGTTTCTTTTTTAAAATAGTCACCAAAAGAAAAATTTCCGAGCATTTCAAAAAACGTAAGGTGTCTTGCGGTTGTTCCTATTTGATTGATGTCTGATGTTCTGAAACATTTCTGACAGCTTGAAACTCTTGTAAAAGAATCTTTACTTTGTCCCAGAAAATGCTGTTTGAACTGCACCATTCCCGCAGAAGTAAAAAGCAGTGTTTTATCCCCGGTAGGAATAAGCGAGTCAGACGGAACAACAGTGCATCCGTTGTTCTTGAAAAATCCTAAAAATTCCATTCTAATTTTTGATGATAGTTTATCCATAATGTGGAAAGTTTATCAAAATTTTTCTGCTAACTCAATTTTTTGACGCGGCGTTTTTGTATTTAGCTCAAGTTTTCTTCTTAGAAGACTGCTTATGATGTAGACGAAAGGCTGCATATAAAAGCACAGGCAACAAAAGTGTAAAGAACTGTTTAGAGAAATATATAAAAAAGATAAAAGAAAAAGCAGTAGAAATAGTACGATTTTAAAGCGATGCGTAGAGACTAACATTTTGGCGGAAACAAAAGCGCAGACACATTTAGTAGAATAACGGATTAAAATTAAAATCCTGCTGACTGTTTGAGAACAGCAGAAAATATTTTGGCGGTGCTTTTGCGGATATGTTGCGACAGATAAAGTGCCTGCGTAATATCAGTCGTGTCTTAAAGCGTCGATAGGGTTTAGAAGCGCCGCTTTTCTTGCTGGCCAGACGCCGAAAGTTAAACCTATAAGTCCTGAGAAGCAGAAAGCAAATCCTATGGAGAAAGGCGTTATATAAATTGCCCAGCCGGCAAATTTACCTGTTATAACTGATAATCCTGATCCAAAAAGTATGCCTATAATGCCGCCTATGCAGCATACAAAGACAGATTCGATAATAAACTGAAATAAAATATCGGCATTGTTTGCACCTATGGCTTTTCTCAAACCTATTTCTTTTGTTCTTTCAGAGACGGAAACAAACATAATATTCATTATACCTATGCCGCCAATAAGCAGACTTATGAAAGCAATAGATCCAAAAAGATAAGTAAATGTTCGTGTTACTGAAGATAGTGTTTTCTTAATTTCATTCATATTAATCACTCTTACGGCATTTTTTTCGGTAGCAGGCAGCCGGTGCATAAATAAAAGTCTTTTTATTATAGATTCGGAAACTTTCGTTATGTCCGCATCTTCATTTACCTGTACGTCCATAAATTCTAACTCTTTAGTGCCGAACGTTCTGTACAGAGCGGTGTTTAGAGGAATAATAACTTTATTGTCTTCATCGCGCCATTCCCTTGAACCTTTAGCTTGCAGAACTCCTATGACTTGAAAATCCGTTCTGTTAATTTTTATATATTTACCTGTAGGGTTAAAATTTTCATCTCCGTAAAGTTTTTTTATTACGGTCTTACCCAATACTGCAACTTTTTTCTTTTCCCTATTTTCAGTTTCCGTAAAAAATCGGCCGTCAGATATATAATAATTTTTTAAATCGGCGTAAACTGCGGAAACTCCTATAAGCATTGTATTGCAGTTTTTACTGTTTGTAGCAATATTTAATTGCTCTCTCTGGTAGCAGCCGCCGCTGACGGTTCGTATACCTGAAACATTCTTTTTGAGATCGTCAATATCGTCAATGTTTAGTTTTATATATATATTATTTTGTGAACAACTGGGAACTACCAGTAAAATATCCGGCCTTCCCAAATTTGCAATATCCTTTGCAATATCCCTTTTCGCTCCATTGACGATGGCAGACATTGCTATCAGACTTGCAACTCCCATCATAATTCCCAGCACTGATAATATGGAGCGCATTTTGTTTCCCAAGAGAGATCTTGAAGCCTCTTTAAAGTAATCTCTAAATTTTCTTACTAATGAAAAAGTCTTATGCTTAAACGTTTTCTTTTGAAAAACCGGATTTGAGCTGCTTTTTTCTGCTATTTTTTTATCAGATATTATAAGTCCGTCCTGTATCTTCACAATTTTTGTTGCGCAGGCGGTAAGTTCTGCCTCATGAGTAACCATTATTATTGTTATGCCTGTATTATTCAAATCTTCGAGTATCTTTATAATTTCTTTTGAGGATTTTGTATCTAAATTACCTGTCGGTTCATCTGCAAAGATTATCAATGGTTTGTTTATAAGAGATCTTGCAATAGCAGCTCTCTGTTGCTGTCCGCCGGAAACTTCGCTCGGTCGGTGTTTTATGCGTTCTGACAAACCAACCATGTCAAGCAGTTTTAAGGAATCTCTGAATGTTTCTTTGTCTTTTGAATCTGTATAAATTGCAGGCAGAGAAACGTTTTCTAAAATGGTGAGTTTAGGTAAAAGGTTAAACTGCTGGAAAATAAATCCTAAATAGCAGTTTCTTAATGCGGCAAGTTCGTTATTGGAGTAATTTGAAGTTTCTATCCCTGCAAGTTTATAAGAGCCTTCCGACGGCTTATCGAGCAGCCCCAATATGTTTAAAAGCGTGGATTTTCCGCTTCCAGACTGCCCCATAATGGCAACAAATTCGCCCTGCGTAATTTCTAGATTTACGCCGTGCAATACCGGAACGTCCAGCTTTTCAAGACGATATGTTTTCTTGAGATTTTTAATTTCTATTACTTTCATTTTAATTTCACGTTTTTGATTATTCTAAGACGTATATAAATAAACTCAATTGTAGTTTTAATTTTTATTTTTTTCGGGGCTTGAAAATAACAACGGTTTCATCCTGATTTAACCCTGATGAAATCTCGGTAAATATACCGTCATTTATCCCGGTTTTTATCTTTCTTGTCTCAAATACAGGTTTATTTATATTTCCTGTTTTCACGGTTACTGTTTTATTGTCCCCTATTTCGCTGATAAAAGTGTTAGCAATTGACGGCGCATTCTTTTTGGACTCTGCTATTATCATTATTTTCACAGTCATTCCTGACTTAAAAGCCTTAGGTTTTTTTAATGGTTTTATTCGTACTTTATATACATTAACGTTATTTAAGAGTTTTGATTCATAAGATATATGTTCTACAATGCCTTCGAAATTTTCGTTGGGATATGCGTCTAAATACATTTTAGGTCTGATGCCCTTTTTAATATATCTTAAATCAGTCTCGTCTATATATGTCTCAACTATTAAATCGTCAGCCATAACTAGAATTGCTTCATTGGGAGATACGATTTGACCAGGTTCTTTCTGTCTTAAAATGATAGATCCATCCATATAGGCAATAATAGGTATTAGTTTATAAATATTCTGGCACTTTTCGTATTCCTGTTCGCTTATGGTTCTTGCTATATCAATCATTGATGCTCTTTCACTGGAACTCATCAAAATAATAATTTGTCCTTTTTTTATTTTATCCCCTTCGTTTACAAGAATTTTTTCAATTCTGCCATTAAATGAAGGTTTAATTTCAAGCCTATTTCTAGGCGTTACAAAACCGTTTTCTCTAAGTCCCAAATACAAGTCTCTTGATGTAAGAGTCGTTTCTTTGTCTATCACCTGTTTTGACGGTTTAAATTTAAATATAAGAAATACTGCAGTTGCAACGACTGCAAACAAGGTTGTAATCAAAATAATTTTTTTCATATTACTTCCCTTTTAAATTTTTTCTGTAAAAGTGTTCCACTCAGCTCTTTTCAAAGCTGCCTCTTTTTTAGCTTCAAGCAGTTCTATTTGTGAAGAAAAATAATTTTTTTCTATTGGGTACCACTCGTTGTAGTTTATAATTCCGTTTACGTATTCTTTTGCCGAGATTTCCGAATGAAGTTTTGTAGCGTTTAAATACTGCGTTTTTAAAGCGACAAGTTCATAAGCGTCTGTAAGATTGTTATAAAGTTCTATAGCTCTCGCTTTTAAATTATTGACGGTATTCTTTAGTTCTTCAGAAGCAATTCTCAGATTATTTGAAACAGTTTGCATATATGCATATCTTTTTCCACCGTTAAAAATCGTATAGGAAAATGATATTCCTGCAAATTCGTTGTACTTATCGGTTGTCTGCTGCTCGCTGGGGGCGGAATAGCGAATATTACCGGTTAACAACGGCAGCCACTGCCCTTTGGCTTTTAAAGTTTGAATTTTACATCTTTCAAATTTATGTTGCGCAATTATAAATTCAGGACTGGCAGTTATAAGGTTGTCACAGTCAGGTTTTTTCGGCAACTTTTCAGAGGTGGCAAGCCGTTCGTTTGTTTCCAGAATTGTTGTATAGTCGTTTCTGCCCATGGCTTTTAACAATTGTACTGAAGCAGTTTCTATATATCTTTGCGCCGATTTTAAATAGTATTCTATTACTGCAAAATCAGCTTCTACTGTTCTTAACGAAGCGATGTTGATTTTGCCGGAATTATATTTAAGTGCTACCATATTTTTGTTTTCTATTCTTTTTTTCTTTGCATCATTTAGCAGCTCGATATATTCGTATAACCACATAAGATTTATATAAGCTGCTTCGGCTTTATGAAGCTCATTTGATACAGCCATATTATAAGACGCTTCTGCAGATTTAAATTCAGATGCTTTAGCTTTTACATAGCTGTATGTTTCAAATCTTTCAAAAATCGGGATAACAATTTCTAATGTATGAGAATAATTTCCCAGAAAGTCTTTTTTGAATCCGTTACATAGAAAATTGCCTGTAAAATTTATTTTCGGCAAAAGTGAACTTAAAGAACTGTTATATTCTTGTTTTGCATTGTCTAATGCAAGTTTTGCAGCAACAATGGAATAGTTATTTTTTAAAGTCTGTATTCTAACCGTTTTTCTGTTAATTTCCTCAGCATAAACATAGAAGTTTACGATAAATACCGACAGTAAAACAACAAAGATTTTTTTCATATTTATTTATTAATATCCATAATTTTTTAAGGTTATTACAACTACGACTTATTATGCACTTTTTTATTAAATTAATTAAATCCCAGAAAACGAAAAATTCAAAAACATTCTCAAACCTGAGTTCCGTCAGAATCTTCTGTTTCTTATCCTTAAAGAGATTTTTAAAAAATTGCATTTGTTATCGCCAGTCAACAGCGAGACTTCAATTATATTTTAGGAAATTATTTTGCATAAAATATTAAGTTATAGAGTTTATTTAAAATATTACATACTTTCTTTTCCATGAATAAGAAAACTTTAATACTTAAAATTCGGTAATACTTGACGACTTGGGAAATCTGCTTTTTGTCGTAATCATAAAGTTCATGAGTTCGTGCTTTGCCGTTTGTTTAATAGAATGCTTGTCGCGGCAGACACTTCTGCTGTGGCAGATTGACACTATCTTACAATTTTAAATATAATATCAAAAATATTGGATTGTGGTAAAGAGGAAAAAGGATTTATAAATATGAAAAGAACGTTTCAGCCTAATAGAGAGAGAAGAAAAAAGAAGATAGGTTTTATGGCGAGGATGGAGACGTCCGGTGGAAGAAGAATTTTGAGTGCGCGCAGAAGAAAAAAACGTAAGACAATCAGTGCATAAAACAGTTTTATGCAGACAGAAAACAGGAAAAACTCATCAGGAAGTTTGTTCCAGGAAAACAGTGTTAGAAAGAAGTTTTCTTTTACGTATTTTGAACGACTGCATATCCAAAAGGATTTTAACAAAGTATTTAAAAATGGGTTAAGACTTGAAAATAAGGATATAAAAATTTTAGTTTACAAGAGGAATGACGGGCAGGCTATAAGAAGATTGGGACTTATTACGGCTAAAAGGGTAGGAGTCGCCATTATAAGAAATAGGACAAAGAGAAGATTAAGAGAAATTTTCAGGACTAATAAACATTTTTTGGAACCTGGTTTGGATTTAATTTTTATTTCCAAACCGGGGATAGCATTGTTGGATTATGACAATTTGGAAAAAATTATTTTAGGTTTACTCAAAAGCGTAGAGTTATATAATCTGGAGTAATATATGAAACAGGTTGCGCTTTTTTTAATTAAACGTTATAAATTTATCTCGCAGGTTCTTCCATCCGTATGCCGTTTCCAGCCAAGTTGTTCTACTTACGCTTATCAGGCGATAGAAACCTATGGTTTTTTTAAAGGTTCTTTTTTAACTTTTAAAAGAATTATCCGCTGCCATCCTTTTTGTGCCGGTGGTTTTGATCCCATGCCTTTGCCTAAAAATGAAATTTAACGTCAAAAGGAAAGTCATAATGCAAAAAAATTCTATTTTATTTGTAATTTTATCTGCTTTTACGGTTTTTATGTGGTATTTTTTCTTTGTACCGCCGTCGGAACAGTCTTACCGGCAGACGGCGCAGTCTCAAAATACAGCTGCTGTTTCAGAGAGCGGAGATAATAAATTTAAAAGAGCAGATTTAAATGAATCCGACATAGATAACATATACGTTAAAGAAGAATATATAAATATTGAAACCAAACAATACAAAGCTGTTTTAACAAATAAAGGAGCGGGAGTGTTGAGTTGGTCCGTTAAAGAAAAGAATGGCCAATGGGTGGATTTGGTGTTTCCTGAGTCAGCGCCCGTTATGGCAAATTTCCCCAGTTTAACTTATAAAATTATTTCAAAATCCGATGAAAAAATAGTTTTTGAATATGTCTCCAAAGAAGGCTGGAAAATTACAAAAACATATAACTTGTCAGACCTTTATATGCATAATTTAAACATTTCCGTTGAAAAAAACGGTAAAACGCCTTTTCCGCAGATAGACTTGAAATGGGGACCTGGACTAGGCACTGACAGCAAAGAATTAAAAGAAAACATCTCGTTGACAAGAGCTTTGGTTTACACTGCAGCAAAACCCAACAAACTTAAAAAACTTAAAGATAACTCCGAACCTGCTTCTCTATGCAAATGGACGGCTATAGACAACAGATATTTTCTTGCTGCATTTATACCTGAAAACTCGACGGATTTTGACAAAATTTTACTTTCAAGACTTGACAAAAAACATCCTTGTTCTGTTATCCTTAAGGCAGCAGAACCTAAAGATGTCAATAAAAAAGATTATTCGGTCAACTTTTATTTAGGCCCTAAAGGTTATAAACATCTAAGAACTTATGATTTAGGTCTTGAAAAAACTGTAGATTTTGGGTTCTTTGGGTTTTTAGGCAAAATTGCATTTTCGGCTTTGACGTTTTTCTATAAACTTACGCATAACTACGGTTGGGCGGTTGTAATGCTTACAGTTATTATACAGATTTTGGTATTGCCGTTAACTTTAAAAAGTTTTAAATCCTCAGCAGAAATGAAACGCATGCAGCCTGTAATAAAAGATATTCAAACGAAATATAAAGATAATCCGCAAAGACTTAAAGCGGAAATGTTGAATATTTACAAATCTCAGAAAGTTAATCCTCTAGGCGGTTGCCTGCCTATGCTTTTGCAGCTTCCTATTTTCTGGGCTTTTTTCACAATGTTGAGAAATGCTTACGAACTGAGAAATGAGGGCTGGATTTTATGGGTAAAAGATTTGTCCGCCGCAGATCAGTTTATGCAGTTTGGATCTTTTAATTTGAATCTTCTTCCTTTAATAATGGGTATAGGAATGTTTTTTCAACAGAGAATGACTACCGTAACATCAGATCTCTCGCAGAGAAAAATAATGTACATAATGCCTGTAATATTTACATTTATGTTTTGGTCTTTTCCATCAGGGCTTGTTCTCTACTGGCTTACTAATAGTTTGATTTCAATGGTAGAACAATATTTTATAATAAAAAAGATGAGGTTATCATCATAAAACATATTTAATAATGCAGAGTGGAGTTAACTATAAAAAAGAATACTGTACAGAGGTGTGAACAAATGTTGGAAATAGAATTTAAAGGTAAGAATGTGGCAGAAGCAATAACTAACGGCTTGATGCAGCTTGGTTGCAATAAAGAAGATGTGGAAATAAAAGTTGTCAGCGAAGGTTCGACTGGACTTTTTGGGCTTATGGGCGCAAAACCGGCAGTCGTTTTGATATCAGTGGATGATTCTAAATGTTGCAATAAAACGTTCTCTTCATCCGACTATAAAAAAATTCGCAAAAAGTAGAGTGTTAAAGATTTAATATATAGCAACAGTATCATTTTGAACGGAATAAATTGAGTGCCCGAAGCAGACGTACACAAATATACATCTATGATACTCTACCGGCGAATAACATGCCTAAATTTGTAAATAAAGATGAAGCTAATCAAGAAAAATGATGTGATTTTGGAAAAAGTATGGAACAGATGGCATTAGCAATCCGTTGTTTTTATGAGTCGAGACTGAAAGAAAAAGCGGATGAATTTGAAAAGTATGGAAGGGAAAATACCGTTGATGTGTTAACGGAGCAGATTGTGCAGATGAAAAAGCAAATTGAAAACTTAAAAAGCGATAGTGAATTAGGAAATATTTTCACAGCCGGTTTCAATTTGCCGCCGATACTGTTATAATTGTCCTAAGCTGATTACTATAGAGTAGCATTTGTGATTAAAGATATGCGGAAAAGTAATTGATATGAAAAACATATTTTTCCGTAAAGATATTTTGCGGAGAGAATACTATGGAGAGGAATAAATTAATTGCGGTAGTCGGTGTTTCTGAAAATCCTGATAAGACCGGTTTTAAGATTTTTACTGATTTGCTGAGAGCTGGTTTTAAAGTCGTGGCTATCGGTATACGCAGTGGCACGGTTGCTGGAAAGCCAATATATAAATCTTTAAAAGATTTACCGGTAAAACCCGATATGATTTTGACGGTAGTTCCGCCGGCAGGTACTGATAAAATTGTTGATGACGCAATATATCTTGGTATAAAGGAGGTTTGGATGCAGCCGGGATCTCAATCTGAGACAGCGGTGCAAAAAGCAAAAGCAGCGGAAATGAAAGTAACAGAGAGCGGTTGTTTTATGCTGATACACGGAATATGGTGATTTAAGCTTTTAGGCTGTTTTAATATATATTTGCAGCTGTACTAATCTATCGTTAAGCGTTTGCAAAAGATTATATGGAAATGCTATATTCGTGATATATTGTTATAGAATAGTCTCTTGTAACCGGTAACAGAAGGTGATCTGTAAAAGAGAGCATATGACAAAATTATGAGCGGTTTTTCTGAAAAATATAACTTAAGCAACAGAAAAATTAGAGAAAGAATTGTAAAATAGAATTAAGCAGAGAAGATAATCTTGATTTTAAAATATTTATATGATTTTGTTCTTAGCTTAAGAAAGAGATAGCCCCATACTATTACTGCCTCTTACGGAAAAGAAAAAGGCTGATGCAGCATTTCGGATTTGATATTGAAATCAGTAGCTGACGATTGGGTTTGCAATGCCAACTATTTTATATTTGGCTTTCCGCACAAGAGGGAAATAAGAAGGTGTATTGTGCGTGATATGCTGTCTGCTGTTTTTATTGATGGGATGGAATTTAAGTGTGCAATATTTAACTATTATAAGAACAAGTAATTTGAATTCTCTCCATTTACATTAGTGGCAATATAAAAACGTATTAATTTATCTATGTGTTAATATTATTGCAAAACGATTCGAGAAAAAGGTTCAGTAATGTTCCTTATATATCAAAGTTTTTTATCAAATAAGTGCCGTAAAAAGCTCGACATCAAATAAAGCAGGTTTTTAAAAAGGACATACGTATCAATGAAAAACAAACAGATGAATAAAAAATTAAAAAAATTTAGAACAAAGTCTTTTAAAGCGGTGTTATTTGATATGGACGGCATAATAGTAGATTCAATGTCGTATCATTTTATTTCGTGGTTTGAGGTTTTAAAACAGTATGACGTAAGAATAAATCCTATGGTTATTTTTGAAATGGAAGGTATAAAGTGGGATAAAGTTATAAAACTTGCATTTAAACAGTCAGGCATACCATTATTCAAGCAAGCAACGCAAAAAATCTGCAAAAAAAGAGAAGAAATTTTTAATCAATATTTCAAGAGATATATTTTTACAGGCATACCAGAATTTATAAAATCATTGAAAAATAAGAATGTTTTAGTGGGACTTGTTACAGGTTCTACTTTAAAAGAGGCGCAAAAAATGCTGCCGGAAGATATATATAAATTGTTTGATACAATTGTTACGGGAGATGGGGTAAAAAGAGGCAAGCCGTATCCCGACCCTTATTTAGCTGCAGCAAAAAATTTAAAAGTTTTGTCTAAAGAATGTATAGTTATAGAAAATGCTCCGTACGGCATAAAATCGGCAAAAACTGCAAAAATGTACTGTTGTGCTATAGCTACAAGTTTATCTGGAGATTTGCTGTCAAAAGCCGATATAATATTTAATACACATAGGGATTTATATAAGTACTTTGAAAGCCATTAAAACCTCTCTCTGTACTTCTTCTATTGTAAATATAACCTGCCGTAAAACATATTCTAGAGCTTGGAATAATATTTACTTGTGAAATTTGCTTATAGTTTTAACTGTTTCATGTGAAACAATGATTTTTTAAATATCCTCAAACAAAACAAAAGGCAAAATAAGGAATTAAATCCAAATTTTGAACTTTATAAATATGATTGTATTGCAAATGTTAAAACAAGCGTATAAGATAAAAAAACCAAAAAGATTTCAAATCAGATTAAAAGCAACTATAAATGAAATTTAGGATTACAGTACTGAAAGTCAAATTGAAAAAATGTTAAAAATTTTTCCAAATATAGGATTGACGAAAATCTTTAAAATTCAAAGACTGAAAACCTTGCCTTAATTAAGTGCCCGCACAGAAAGGCTTTTCACATAAAACCATATTATTATGGCCGCATTTCGCATAATTAAATTCTCATATACATATTTGATACGGCAGTTTAAAAGATTGTATAATTTGATAATTACAATTTGATCTGTCGCATCGCAATAATTAACTATGTTTCACGTGAAACAAATAGAATCCGGTAATAAGCCTCCATAATATAACAGACTGTAAGCGGAGTTTTAAATGAGTAAGGTAGTCGCAATTGCTAATCAAAAAGGCGGAGTAGGAAAAACCACGACTGCAATTAATTTAGCGGCGAGTTTAGCATATATGGGGCAAGAATGTCTGTTGATTGATATGGATCCACAGAGCAATGCGACAAGCGGGCTTGGTGTTAATAAAAGTAGTCTTGAAAAAAACATATATAATGTTTTAATAGATGAGGTGGCTTTGGAGGGTATACTGCAGAGTACTGTTGTGGGCCAGCTTGATATTGCGCCCGCGACTACCAGTTTAAGTGGTGCGGAAGTAGATTTGGTTAATATGTCCGACAGGGAAAAACGGCTAAAATTTGCATTAGAAAAATTTCATGAGATATATAAATACATTATTATAGATTGTCCTCCATCTCTGGGCTTGCTTACAATAAACTCTTTAGTTGCGGCAGATACTGTTTTAATTCCTATGCAGTGTGAGTTTTTTTCATTGGAAGGATTGGGACAGCTTTCGGAAACGATTTCTACATTGATGCAAAACTATGATTTAGAGCTGGAAGGCGTTTTATTTACAATGTTTGATTCAAGGACTAATCTTGCAGATCAGGTTGTAGAGGAAGTGAAAAAGTTCTTTAAAGAAAAAGTCTATGAAATAAAGATACCGAGAACAATAAAACTTGCCGAAGCTCCAAGTTTTGGAGAACCTGTTTTACTCTATGATCCGTCGGGTAAAGGTTCTCAAGCATATATAAACTTTACAAAAGAGTTTCTTTTAAAACAAAACGGAAATGAAGTTTTATTGACGGAGCGAAGTGGGGGAATTTAACAACGGGCATATTGTCAAGGAGATATAAAATATGCAGAAAAAAGCGTTGGGTAGGGGTTTAGAGTCATTAATGCCGACATTGGCGGCAAATAAGGTATCGACTGACGAAACAATAATAACAATACCGCTGGATAAGATTAAATCTAACAGGTTTCAGCCTAGAAATAAGTTTG
>LQAB01001126.1_pt1 | contig 31936 bp, 28 predicted proteins | sample 654521 | NCBI WGS metagenome assembly LQAB01 (sample SAMN00762031, study PRJNA78659) | termite gut metagenome | isolation source: bacterial endosymbionts found in Trichonympha flagellates filtered from... | host: Zootermopsis nevadensis | place: USA: Mt. Pinos, Los Padres National Forest, CA ... | reverse complement strand
TTAGCAGATACGCCACGCGTTTTACAAGTTCCGTTTACTACTTTTCAGCCTTAATATACGAGTGAAGACGTATATTAAATTGACATCTATTTTTTCTGCGCGGTAAATATCTGTGGTGATAAGGCGGGATTTGTTGTGTTTGCTAATTTTTGCGGAGTGCATCCGTGCGGCTTGCAATCAGCTAACGACTGTAAGCACGCTTAATATTTTCTCTCTTTTTTTAAAAAGCGTAAAGAAATTTATTTATCCTTCTTTTGTTTTAAGTGTTTTTCTACTACTTCATAATCTCCTTTTTGCTTAATCTTGCCATTTTAATATATCCTTTTCTGTAATAATTGCGCAAATCATAGAAGATGCCGAACATCTCCAGCAATATTTCTTAGCCGGAAATAAAAATTATAAGAAAAATTAAAAATATTGGATCATTTAAATTAATCGCTAATTTTCATGTACTAAATACTATTTTTTCAGAATATTAAATTTATTTTAACATCAATCTACGTCACTTATATTATTTATCAATCTTTTTCACCACTTTGTTTGGCATAAACTGACAAATATCAACTACTCTTTTTTCTTTCGACATTCGCTCTTCTTATTAATAATCAGTTTATTTTTTATGTTTAATGCTACAACAGCGATGTTGAAAAAATAATATGAAAGCAAAATAAATACTATTGAGGAGGGGACATAACTTGTACTTTTGTCTCCCTTTTGTATTAAATCCTTTATGTCCATACAATTATTGCGATAATCAAAGCTAAAAAACGATTTTATAAAACCTTGAAAAAGTTAAAACTCTCATAAAATCAAAAACTTCAGACCAGTATGAACTTGAAGAAACTTCCCATAAACTTGTTGTAAATAAAAATGGAAAACATAAAAAAACAGACTACGACTCTTCCTGTTATAGCTACGTCATAATTTCATAGTTGAGGAAAAATCAGTCATTATGCTGACACAAATGGATTTGTTAAGAATATTTATAGTTGCAGAACCACTTGAAGAGACAAAAATAATTTCATTGAAAAAAGACGTAAGAATTATCATAGGAGCAGGTCGTCATCGGATTCCAATCATCCGTAAGACGGTATTTTTTATGGATATATTTACCTTTATATGCATAATCGTTTCCACCGTCCACACTCTATAGATAGACAATGCAGAGTCTTTTCCTAAGCCTTTTAACGCCAAGACAACACTTCTAAACGGCGACTTGCCTGTTTTATATTTTAAAAAGTTGCGTTTCTATGAATTTTATTGCATTTTTTAACATATTACTGCACTGTCATGACAGTTGGAAACTTCATTTATTTTGCACAGGGGTTTATTGCAGAAAGCGCCAAAAAATATAAAATTTACATATTGTGCCGTTCCTCATATCAATCCCCAAATAAGCACATTGCCGACTTTATCCGCACTTGCTCTCATGTATTATCCCTTTTTATTAAACAACAATTCTCGGCACACCTAACTTCATAATTTATTGTGTTTTGTATTTTTGCAAGTTCGTCGACTTTTATATGTTCCTTGCCCTGCTCTCCTATCAAAATCACTTCGTCTCCAAGCGCGACTCTCTTTACACCGGTCACATTTATCATTGTCATATTCATTGTAATGCTTCCGGCAACTGGACAGCGTTTTCCGCGCGCACCAAGACATCACATTTTATTAGACAGCATCTGTTATAGCCGTCAGCATACCCTACGGGAATGGTAGCAATAACTGAAGCTCTGTTTGTAACAAAAGTCATTCTGTAATTTACGCAAAGGCAAGCCGGAACTTTCTTTAAAAACATTATTTTTGTTTTATACGAGAGAACAGTGGTAAGTTTTAAAAATCTTTTTGCATATTTAAAAGGCAAGAGTCCATAAATGCTTATTCCCAGCTGCACCATATCGAGATGTATGCACTTAAGCGATAATCGTAAAAATATCAAGTTGCTGTTGTGTAAAAATGTGATCAGCATCCGCGACAGCAAAATGAGCATACATACCGGTCATATTCGTTTTGAACATCTGTACAATTTTTGGCAATATGGAATACGAAGCTTTGAGTACCACTCCAATTCTTCCCATACACTATCTATCTTTAAATGAAAATTGATTTTCTTATTTAATCTTACTGCCAAGCCGTAAGTCCTGACATCGTGGAAATTGCTTCTATCAATTTCAACTCAGTTTTGTCTGAAAAAAACCGCTTGTTTTATTTTATTTGTTACGGCTACTACAGAGGCATTTGTTTTTTTCATTGATAATCATCCAGTATTTTGGATCCGTCAGAGAATTTAGTATACTCGCCTTCAAAAATCAAATTTACGTCTCCCGTCGGACCGTTCCTCTGTTTACCTATTATAAGCGTAGCTTTTTTCTGTAAATCAGGATCTTCTTTGTTATAATATCCTTCTCTGTAAAGCATTGCAACCACGTCGGCATCTTGTTCTATAGCACCGGAATCTCTTAAATCAGAAAGCTGCGGTTTAGCGTCTTTTCTTCCTCTGTCTTCCGTTCTTCTCGAAAGCTGCGATAAAACAACGACCGGCACATCCAAATCCTTTGCCAAAGCTTTAAGTGATCTGGAAATATCGGAAACTTCCTGCTGGCGTGACTCAAATTTTCTTTCTGAACCGTGTCCATGTATAAATTGAATATAATCTATTATTATCAAAGCGAGCGGATTGCCTTTGGTTTTAAGTTCTGTTGCAAGCTTTCTTGCCTTTGTTCTGAGTTCTATAACGCTTATATCAGAATCGTCATCGATAAAAATGGGAGCCTCCGCAATTTTTCCTGCTGCACTGGTAAGTCTTGGCCAATCTAGGCTGTTATATTTTCCGTTTCTTAACCTGCCAACATTAACTCTTGCCAAAGAGGCAAGCAATCTAATCATCAATGCTTCCTGTTTCATTTCGAGCGAAAAAATAGCAACAGGATTCTTTTTTACAACAGCTACGTGTTCTGCAATATTTAGGGCAAAAGCAGTTTTACCCATAGACGGACGTGCTGCTATGATTATAAGTTCCGACGGATGAAATCCGGTCGTTTGGGAATCAAAATCGGCAAAACCTGTCGAGAGTCCTGAAATTTCTTTTGAATTTGAATGCAGTTTTTCAAGTTTTTGAAGCATAGGCACTACAAGCTTAGAAACGCTTGAAAACCCTTTTCTTCCTTTCTGCTGAGAAATATTAAACAAAGCAGCCTGAAATTTATCCAATGTTTTATCTGGATGGTTTTGCTCGCTGAATGCATCGCTTACCATCGCAGAACCTACGTTGATAAGCTGCCTTGAAACTGATTTATCGCGTATAATTGAAGCGTAATGCTCTGCATTTGCGGCAGTATGTACGGAATCAATCAATTCTGCAAGATAATGTGTGCCTCCTATTTCAGAAAACATAACGTTCTTTTTCAGAGCTTCCGAGACCGTAAGCAGATCAACCGGACGGTTTCCAATATAAAGATCATTGATGGCTGAAAAAATTTGTTTATGGATCTCTTTGTAAAAGTCATTTTCATTTATTATACCCATAACTTTCAAAATGGCTTCTTTTTCTATAAGCATTGCACCTAATATCGCCATTTCTACATCTACAGCCTGAGGTGGAACTTTTTCAATTATATTTGCCATTTTTTATTCTACTAATGCGGAAACAAATATTACTCTTTCTCGTTTATAACAGAAAGCTTTATCTTTGCAACAACTTCCGGATGAAGCCTTACGCTCATTTCGTGATCGCCGATTTCTTTTATGTTATATGAAAGAAGAATATTACGTTTATTTACTTTAAAACCGTTATTTTCAAAAATTTTTGCGAGATTTGCAGCTGTTATTGAACCGAAAATCTTGCCGTTTTCACCTGTTTTAACCTTTATAGCAAATTTCGAAGTTTCCATTTTAGAAGCAATTTCTTTTGCAGAATTGATTGTTTCTTCTCTATGTTTTTCCAGTCTTCCTCTTTCTCTTTCCCAAATTTTAAGGTTGATGTCGTTAACTTCCATAACAAGACTTTGCGGAATAAGATAATTTCTAGCAAATCCTGCCGAGACTTCTTTTATTTCGCCCTGCCGTCCGACATTATTAATGTCAGATTTCAATATAACTTTCATTTTTTCCTCCGGTACCTAGCGTAAATACTTATTCATCGCGGGCCCAAAGCGTCAACTTACTGTAAAAGGCAAAAGCGCAATCATTCTTGCTCTTTTAATTGCCGTATCAAGTTCTCTTTGATGTTTTGCGCATGTGCCGGTTATGCGTCCTGAAAATATTTTGCCGTTTTCAGTTATAAACATGCGAAGCAGGCTTAAATTCTTGTAATCTACTTCAACTTTATCAGCGCAGAAACGGCAGACTTTTTTCTTTATCGGTCCGCCTCTTTTAAATTTTCTAGCAGAATGCTTATTAGCACCAGCTGAAGACTTTTGAGATTTTACCAGCCCTGCAGGATTTTTTATAAATGCCATATTTTTTCCTCCAATATTTCAAAACGGTATATTTTCATAATCATCGGCGACGTTATCAGACTGTTCCTGCGATTCATTCATACTATCAATAGGTTTTGCACCTATAGCTGAGGATTCCTGTTTTGCTGTGAAAAGAAACTGAACTCTTGACGCCACAACTTCCAGACGACTTCTTTTTATGCCGTCGTTTCCTTCCCATTTATTTGTCTTAAGTTTTCCTTCCACATACACAGGAAGTCCCTTTCTCAAATGCTCGCCGCATCTTTCCGCCTGCTTTTCCCAAACAATAATGGGAACAAACGTCGGATCGGCATCTTTCCATTCGCCGGTGACTGGATCTTTAATTCTTTTGCTAATAGCTATATCAAATGAGCAAACTGCTTTTCCCGTGCCTGTACGTCTCAATTCCGGGTCTCTTGTAAGTCTGCCCACTATAATAACGCTGTTCTGCTCGGGCAAGCGGAAACTGTTCTGCTGCTGGCTCATTTTATCTTACCTCCGTCACTGCAGTATTTGCTGCCTGCGGCATTGCTGCTTGCGGTTCTGCTTTGGCAACCATTTTTGCAACAACTCTCTTTTTTTCAACTTTAACAGTCAGGAATCTTACGATTAAATCGTTAAATTTGAAAAAGTTTTCAAGCGCATTTACCGTCTCGCCGTTACCGCTAAATTCGATATAAACATAACTTCCTTCACGGAGTTTGTTAATCGGATAAGCGAATCTTTTTTTTCCAAGTTGCTGCGCTGTTTTAAAGGTTCCTTTTAAATCTTCAATGATTTTTACTGCTTTTGCGGTGAGTTCTTCAACTTTTTCTATTGGTGCTTCGGGAGAAATGATAAATGTGCTCTCGTAATTCATATTTTACAACTCCTTTTTGGAATTCCCTTAAGGATTTATCCTTAAATAAAAGCTCTATTCTTTCAAGAACTTTGTTCTTTGGAATTTAGCCTTACGCAATATATGCAAAGCAAAGTGTTTATCCACTATTATATACAAAATAAATAATTTTTTTCAATACAGAATCTGGCGAAATTTTCAATATTATCGTCATTTTGAAGCGTATTTACAACAAAGGTTTTTCTTTGCTCGTTCGACTGGCATACCACACACACTTTGTTTGTTCAGCTCTCAACATTTAATCAGTTAAACCTTATTGAAACCAATATCTATATTCACGTTAAGCTGTTATCATTTTAAAAAGACAAAGTTTTTGATGAATCCGGAAAAGAAAAAGCTAGATATTTCGGAGACAAAGTCTCCTCAATATAACAAACAAAAGCTGAATTGTTCCTAAACTTCTAAGAACTATAGAAAAAACAAATATATTCATATTATTTTTTATATCTTTATTGCTATTAAACTATTTTACATCAATATCTTTTTCATGCATTATTTATTATCCAAAAATTTTCTTAAAAAAATTATCGCTTTGGTATTTAGAGTCTTTTGAAATTTCGCCCATAGATTTTGCATATTCAAAAAGCGCACGTTTCTGTACATCGCTCATAGATTTAGGAACAGAAATGTTTATTTTAACGTAAAGATCACCTCTGCTTTTTCTGCCGAGCTTAGGAAATCCCTGTTCCCGCACTCTTAAAGTAGTTCCTGGCTGCGTTGATGGCGGGATTTTTACCTTTACATGATTTTCTATAACAGGCACTTCATATTCAATTCCCATTGCCGCCTGCGGAAAAGAGATAGAAATTTCCGTATATAAATCGTCGCCGTTTCTTTTAAAACCGGCAGTTTGTTTCATATGCACTATAACATATAAGTCACCTGATAGAGATCCGTTAGAGCCTGCATTGCCGGACCCCGCAATTTTTAAAGAAGTGCCTTCGTCAACACCAGCGGGAACTCTTACCTTAATAGGTTTTCTCTTATTTACAGTGCCCCCGCCGCCGCATTCGGGACACGGATTATTTATAATAGTTCCATTGCCTTTACATTGAGGACATTCCTGACTGAACGAGAAAAAACCCTGCGAATATCTCACCTGGCCTTTACCTTTACATTTTGGGCACTGTTTTGCCGCGGAACCGTCTTTACTGCCGGTTCCGCGGCAGACAGAACAGGTTTCTTTCTTAGGTATGTCAATAGATATCTCCGTCCCTTTCATTGCATCAAGGTAAGAAACTTCCGCGTCATAGTGCAAATCTTCACCACGTCTTTGCGAAGCTTTACTTTTAGAGCGACTGGAACCCCCGCTAAAAATATCACCGAAAATGTCACCGAAAATATCGCCCACATTTGAAAAGTCTCCGCTGTACTGCGTATAGCTGCCCTGTCCGCCAAAAGGATTTCCGCCGCTGGGCATTCCTCCCCCTGCATCATGTCCAAAAGTATCGTATTGTTGTTTTTTCTGGACATCTGAAAGCACTTCGTAAGCTTCGTTTATCCCTTTAAACTTTTCTTCGGCTTCTTTGTTCCCTTGATTTTTGTCGGGATGATATTTTAAAGCCAGCTTTCTGTAAGCTGATTTTATTTCACCAGCAGAAGCGGTTTTACTAACTCCAAGCACTTCATAATAATCACGTTTCATTTTGTTTTTTTCCTCAGTTTATCCATTCTGAAATCAGTAAACTGCACTATAACCCCAAAATAATATGTCCCGTAGGGCTATCGGCACTCCATTTTAGTTTTTTTATTGCTTCAATAATTCTGTATTTTCAAACTATTTAGTTATATTCATTAACTGCTAATTCTTGACAATTCTTTATAAATTATATTTGCTAAATTTGTTTCTTTGCAACTAAAATTTAACAGCTTTTACCGCTTGCAAATGACTTCCCATCTATCCAAATCAAGAAAATTGAATTTTCAAAAACAACTGATATTCTGTTTTTCATAATCTCTATCTCCGCTTGGTTGGAAAGGACGGAGTATTGATGCAAATACTTTTTATCAACCTCTACCTATCTCTGTATTTTCCTTTAGCCCCAAGAGCAAGAGCGGAAGGGGGAAGATTAAGATTACAACTTTGACAATTTAGAAGCATCAATTCTTCCAATTTTTTTGTTTATAAGAAGTCTTAAACTCTTTAAATTCATCAAATAAAATGTCAAACTCTTTTATATTTGTTTTCAAAAAAATTTTTTAATTATTTTGAAACTTCAGAAAATTCATAGAAAAATCTCACTAAAATCAAAAATTCTTCAGATAGTTTTCCTATATCTCCTTTTGGATGTGACGATAAAATCGAAAAAAGTATTAATCTAAAATTATCAAATATATCTCTTTTTAAAGAACAACTTATATCTTTTTTGATTTTATTTACAAAACATTAAAGCACTTCGCGTATATATTTGTAAGTAGGGGCTAGTTAAATGAATTGCAAGACACAAAAGCATATTTTTTGTTCTCTTTTAATTCTTCTTCTTTCCTGTCTATCAGTCAGATAAATATCAACAGCAATATCAAAAGGAAAGGATAGAATAATTAAAAGTTTATCTAGTCCACAAAAATATAATACTATCGCTATAGAAAAAGTAAGACAAATAAATATAGTTTTGTTACAGTTGTTCTTTAAACAGTTAAATATCTTTTTCACTTTATTCTCTTTACAAAGCAGTTAAAACTTTCATATATTCAAAGTCTTTAAGGTCAATCCTTTCATCTCTCCTGCAGCGAATGGAAGGGAATATCATGGAACAAATGGTTTATTTATTATTCTTATTCTCATCCACAACTTCCGCATCAACCACTTTTCCTCCGTTATCGGTAGTCTGCTGCACATCACCTTGAGCACCTTGTGCTTGAGCACCTTGAGAAGCTTTATATACTGCTTCGGCGAGTTTGCAGGAAGCTGTTGTCAATGCTTCTTTTGTCGATTTAATTGTCGCAACATCACTGCCTTTTAAGGCGTCTTTTGCTGCAGTCAATGACTGTTCGATTGTAAGCCTCTCATCGGCAGAAATTTTATCGCCATGATCTTTCAAACTCTTCTCAACTGAATAAATAAGATTGTCAGCTTCGTTTCTAACTTCAATCTCTTCTTTGCGTTTTATGTCTTCGGAAGCGTATTGTTCTGCTTCTTTTACGTATTTGTCTACATCGTCTTTTGAAAGTTTTGTTGACGACGATATTTTAATAAACTGTTCTTTGCCCGTTCCTTTATCTTTTGCCGAAACGTGCAAAATGCCGTTTGCATCTATATCAAAAGTAACTTCAATCTGAGGAACTCCTCTAGGCGCCGGCGGCAGTCCGTCAAGCATAAATCTGCCGAGCGATAAATTGTCTTTTGCCATAGCTCTCTCGCCCTGAAGAACGTTAATTTCAACGCTCGGCTGATTATCAGCGGCTGTTGAAAATATCTGGGAGCGCTTCGCAGGAACAGTGGTATTTCTATCTATTAAAGAAGTTCTTACGCCGCCCATAGTTTCGAGCCCGAGCGTAAGCGGAGTAACGTCTAAAAGAAGAATGTCCTTGACATCGCCTGTCAATACGGCTGCCTGAACGGCTGCTCCAAAGCATACGCATTCCATAGGATCTATTCCGCGCTCTGCTTTTTTACCGACATGGTCTTCCATAAATTTCTGAACGATGGGCATTCTGGTAGGTCCGCCAACCAAAATTATCTTTGTAACCGTTTCAGTCGTAAGTTTCGCATCTTGTACAGCCTGGTCAACTGAAGCTTTACATCTTTCAACTATAGGTCTTACAAGATTTTCAAGCGTCGCTCTCGTAAATTTCATCGTTAAATGTTTAGGACCTGAGGCATTAGCGGTGATAAACGGAAGATTGACATCGGTTTCCAAAACGTTTGAAAGTTCGATTTTTGCTTTTTCGGCAGCGTCTTTTAAACGCTGAACCGCCATTTTATCATTGCGCAAATCTATCCCGTTTGTTTTCTTAAAATCTTCGGCAATGTAGTCAATTAAAGCATTGTCCATATCGGTTCCGCCCAGCTGCGTATCGCCTGAAGTTGAGAGAACTTCAAACGTACCCTCCGCCCCCATTTCCATAATTGTAACGTCAAGAGTTCCTCCGCCGAGATCAAAAACCAATATTTTCTGCTCTTTGCCGACCTTGTCTATACCATAAGCGAGCGATGCCGCCGTAGGTTCGTTAACAAGTCTTACAACTTCAAGACCGGCAATCGCGCCGGCGTCTTTTGTAGCTTGCCTCTGATTGTCGTTAAAATAAGCGGGAACTGTGATAACAGCTTTTGTTATTGTTTCGCCCAGATAAGCCTCTGAATCCTTTTTAATCTTTTGAAGAATAAAAGCCGAAAGCTGTTGCGGAGTGAATTCTTTGCCATTTACTTTGTACTTATGATCTGTTCCCATTTTTCTCTTAAAAGCACTTATTGTCCCCTCTGGATTTGTAACTGCTTGTCTTCTTGCGGGTTCACCGACTAAAAGCTGCCCATCCTTTGTAAAGGCAACGTAAGATGGAAATGCCTTGCCTCCCAGCGTTGTTCCTTCAGCCGAAGGAATAAGAGTGATTTTTCCACCTTCCATGACAGCCGCTGCCGAATTTGACGTCCCTAAATCTATGCCAATAATCTTTGCCATAATACTCCTCCTATATAAATACCATTTTATCGTAAAGTAAAAATACCTTGTCCCTAAAGCAACGTCTTTTTAATGGTAGACATCTATTTTATTCTTCTTTCCGTTTTTTACTTTTCATTTTCTATTATGTCCTTATTGTTTTTTGCTACTTTAACTTTTGCCGCTCTAATCAGTTTTCCGTTCATTTTATATCCTTTCTGATAAACCTCTAAAATTTTTTCATCTTCTTCTTCGCTTTCAACATATTCTAAAGCTTCGCATATATTCGGATCAAACTTATCGCATTCTACTTCTTCAACACCTTCTTCCTTCATCATTTTTGAAAATTCTTTGCTTATCATTTCAAGGCCGAGTACTATGCTTTCTATATTGTTTCCTGACTCTGCACTTTTTAAAGCCTGTCTTAAAACATCATCAATGCTGATTTGTTTAATAAGAATTTTCTCTTTTCCCCTTTCTAAATAATCTTTTTTTTCTTTTTCGGAGCGTCTTCTGTAATTTTCAAAATCAGCTTTGAGCCTTAAAAGCTGATCGTAATAATCTTGCACCTGCTTTTTTTTCTCTTCAATAGACTGTTTTAAAATTTCAAGCTCACAAATCTTTTCATCTCTTGCTTTATTGTAGTTACAGTCATGTATTTCTTGTTCTATTAGAATTTTTTGTTTCCTGTTTTCCAAATTGTCCCTCCTTAGTAACTGTCTGTGCCTGAATAATCTTATACAGGCACATAACCAGTATGTTATTTAGATCATTTCTTTAAAAAACCTGTTTAACATTTCAGAAATATGATTCACAAGCGACATCATTTTTTCATATTCCATACGTTTAGGTCCGATAATTCCCAAAACGCCAACCACATGCTCTTTGTTTTTGTACGCTGTTGTTATCATGCTTAAATCTTTAAGTCCGTCAAGCGCATTTTCCGAACCTATCTTTACATTTATCCTACCGCTGTTAAAATCCTTGTTTATTACCTCTATAAATTTTTCTTTATCTTCATTAAATTTTATAAGCAGCTTTATCGGTTCAAAATCGCTAAAATCCGGAATAGCAACTACATTTGACGTGCCATCTATATAAATATCGTCCTGTATATTATAAAAAGCGTCGCTTATTTTTTCCGCAATTTTTAAAATTTCGGATTCATTCTGTCTGAAACTTTTTATTTCTGAAACAATTTTTCTATTTGCCTGTGCAACCGATATGCCTCTTAATTTCTCATTTAAAAAATTTCTTAATATGCCCAGCTGTCCGCAGGCAAGACAAGCTTTTATTTTTTTATGTTTTACCATACCGCTTTGAGTAAGCAGTATAACTAAAAGGTCTTCTTCTGAAATTTGAACAAGCTCGATATTTTTTATTTTGTCATACTGCGCTTTAGGAGTCATAACAAAACCAGTATATTGAGAAAGTCCCGACAAAACACGAGAAGTTTCCGAAAGGATGTCTTCTATTGCATTGTGTTTTCGCACATACTCTCTTTTTATCCTTTCTTCTTCTTCAATAGCGTAACTCTGGAGCTTGACAAGACTATCAACATAAGATCTGTAACCCTTGTCAGTAGGAATTCTGCCTGCAGATGTATGCGGATGCGCCAGATATCCGTTTTTTTCAAGTTCTGCCATTAAATTTCTGACAGCCGACGGGGAAAGAGAAATGTTATACTCTTTTATTAAAACACTTGACCCTACAGGTTTCCCTGTCCTAATATAGCGATGTATAACGGCATTTAGTACTTTAGTTTTTCTCTCTTTTAAAACTTCCAATGCTATATGCCGCATTTTGTGTCCTCTTAAAACTTATTTTAGCAGTCACCTCATCTTAGCACTCATGATAGTAAAGTGATAATAATTTTAGCACTAACACTGAATTATGTCAAGAGCGCATTTTAGCCGATTGTGAGAACATTGACAAAATAGATAATAATATCGTAGCATGTGTGAAGCGTTTTTATATACTATATACTTATAGACAGGGTATCGAGATGCAAAATGAAATAGTAATAACTGGTTTTGGCGGGCAAGGCGTTCTCTTGGCCGGAACTTTAATTGCGCAGGCAGCAATAGAACAGGGATTACATACAACGTGGGTTCCATCTTACGGAGCCGAAATGCGCGGAGGTACAGCAAATTCTACAGTCGTCGTATCAAGCGATGAAATAGGTTCCCCTCTTGCTTTCAATCCAGATGCTCTGATAGCATTAAACGAGCCGTCATTAAACAAATTCATATCCAGAGTTATTGACAATGCCATAGTAATTGCAAATTCTTCAATTATACCGCAGAATACGGAATATAAAGTAAAACCTTACTTTATACCTGTAACCGATATTGCAGATAAAGAAATCAAAAATTTGAGGACTGCAAACACAGTTGCAGTAGGAACGCTGATAAGAGTTCTTGAACTACACCACTTTAATGTTCAACAAAACACTGACAAAAAAGGTCTTACTCTAAAAAGCGTGCTGTCTGCGTGCGAAAAAATTTTTGCTTCAAAACCGCAGCTTATCGAAATAAACAAAAAAGCAATTCAAGCAGGGTATGATTTTATAAAATAATCTATAATTTTTTGGTTATAACAAACAAACTTAATTTAGAACTTGATTAAGTAGTTTAGATGTTTTTTATTTATATAGCATATGCTGAAAGACAAGAAACAAAATCTCAAGTATTTCAAACTAAGTTTGTTCAGCATGACGACTTAAGAGGATAAAATGAATATAAGACCAGCAAGAGTTATGGATGTAAAAGAAATACACAAACTTGTTGAATATCACGCAAACAATAAAGAGATGCTGCACAGATCTCTAAGCGCAATATATGAAAATATTCAAGAGTTTGTTGTTCTTGAAAACGAAGATAAAATAGTCGGCTGCGGAGCGTTGTATGTTTCATGGGAAAATCTTGCAGAAATAAAAGCTCTAGCAGTATCCGACCAATATAAAGGACAGGGATTTGGCAGAAAAATAGTTGAAATACTTCAGGAGAATGCCAAAAATCTGGGAGTAAGCAGGGTTTTTGCCTTGAGTTTTAAACCCAAATTTTTTATAAAGTTAGGCTACGAAATAATCCCCAAAGAAACTCTTCCGCACAAAATATGGAGCGAATGTATTAACTGTCACTTGTTTTCAGAGTGCGGCGAAGTTCCGTTATTAATAACGCTTAAATGAAAATTATTTCTATTATTAAACGGATTATTATGAATATAATGATTTCTCAAACCGCAAATAATACAACACTTAAGTTTGACAAAAAAATATAAATATTGTGAACTGAAAAAGTATCAAAGCTGATGTTTGAGTGATTAGGAACTATTCCCTTATTACAAATAATAATTTATATATATAAATTTAGAGTTCAGAGTTCTTTAAGCCGGGGTGGTGGAATTGGCAGACACGTGAGACTCAAAATCTCAAGTTGCTTAGGCGGCGTGCGGGTTCAAGTCCCGCCCTCGGCATAATATAAATTTCATTTTTATACGTTTTTATAGAGATTTAAAGACGATTCTTGCGACCGATGAAAGCGAAAATATTTAAAATTCTGTTGCCATTGAGAAAAAATCTGCTGCGGGCAGGTATAAAACAAAAAAAATCTCAATCTCAACATTCTAAGTTTTTTTATAAATCTGCAATTAATACTTATCGGACTTCTCTTCCTTTGCATCGTTTACGCCTAAATCTATAGGGATCCTTCCATATCCTGAAATAAATAAGCGTGTTTTTAAAGGTATATAACTTAGGGTCAACAGCTACTATTCCCCTTTGCATTTTTTTATCCGAGAAAAGTTGTTGTTCCGTTTTTCCATACAAGAGGATCGCCCGGATAGTATACTGTGGCAACCATTTTGATTTTTTTGCTCAATGTCATTTTGAAAGACGCATTTTCAATGATTTTTTTGTATCCTTTTGTAACATGAATAATTTTTACCGTTTGCAAAGGCTTTATGGGTTTACTGATATCGTGCGAGACTATATCGTCACCATTAAGAGAAATACCATTTTTATCTAAAAAAGTTTTTAAAGATATGTTTTTACCGGTGCCGATATAAGCTAGCTTGAGCATAAGGGCTATTGCCGAAAAATACTTGACAATACTGAAATTCCAAGTACAATAAACAATAATTTTAAGATATTTACAAAAGTCTAATCCTCACTATCTAAATACGGTCGCATTTTGAACCACACGCCGACTTCTTTTGCGATTTTTTTAACTTTTGAAATATCAAATCCCGGAAATTCTACAGCAGTTATGACAACTTTGGGGATATGGTTTTTTGCTTCTTCGGCAAACTTTATTATTTCATTAAACGATTCTTCCTTAAACATAGGATGATTGAGTTCGTTGTGTTCTTTGGGATTTGATCCGTTTAAGCTTATCGAAATAACGTCGACAAGTCCATTTAATTCAGGCAGGATATTTTTACCGTAATAACGATTTGCAAGACCGGCAGTATTAATTCTCACCTTTCCATCGTTTCCTTTTATCCATTTTGAAATTTTTTTCACCGATTCAAGATTAACCAAAGAATCGCCGTATCCGCAAAAAATTATTTCATTATATTTTCTAGGATCTCCTAGATCTTCTATAACTTCCTTACAGGACGGCTCTTTTTCAAGTTTTAAATCGTTGCCTTTGAATTTGTTAGCCCATTTATGTTTTATGCAGTACGGACATGCCATCATACACCTGTTGGTTATGTTTAAATAGAGATTATCTCCAAAGACGTAAGAAACAGTATTCATAATAAATTCCCTGATTAAAGCCCTGTGGACTGTTTATAAATATTTTATTGAAAAGTCAATGCTTTACCTTTGTGAGGATAGAGAACGGCATAACTCTTATGCCTGTCGGCAGACATATATCCCTCAGGGGAAATGAAGAGAATGTCGTTTTTCATATTTGATTTTAGAAATCTGTCTGTTGCCGCATGTCCTTTCAAACGACACTTCTGAATCAAAATCCAAACTAAATTTATTTGTTCAGAATGACAGCTATAAGTTAAATGCCAAAAAGTTTCAGCGCATTTTGCGTTGTTATCTGCACCATTTCATTAATTAATATGTTTTTTATTGCCGCAATTTCTTTTAAAGTCTCAACTATATAAGACGGCTCATTTCTTTGCCCTCTGTATTTCTGAGGAGCAAGATACGGACAGTCAGTTTCAACTAACAATTTGTTTAAATCAGTCTCAAAAACAACCTGTTTTAAATTATCTGACTTCTTATATGTCACAGGTCCGTCAATTCCAAGTAAAAATCCCATTTCAATAAATATTTTTGCCTGTTTAGGAGTACCTGAAAAACAGTGAATAACTCCTTTGGGGATATTTTTATATTTTTTAAAAAAATCAATCATTTCATCATAAGCATCTCGGCAGTGAACTATAACCGCCTTGCTATGTTTAACTGCAATATCAATTTGTTTAAAAAAAGATTTTTTTTGAATATTAATATTTTGTGGCGAAGAGTCATAATGGTAATCTAAACCTATTTCACCAACAGCTATACATTTTTTATCTTGAATTAAAACTTGAAGTTTACAATAATCTTCTCGGGTTGCTTTAAGCGTTTCAATAGGATGAACGCCGAATGATAAAAAAATATTATCTCTCTTTGAAAGTTCTAAAGCTCTATCCCAATAACGCATTTCACAAGCTATTTCAAAAATTTTCTCTATGCCGCAATCAAAAGCTTTTTGTATAACGATTTCTCTGTCGTCATCAAATCTTGAATCCGAAATATGAGCGTGGGTGTCAATAATCATTTTTTTATTCAACTTACCTATGTCTCAAAAACATTATTCTGTTTTTAGTGACAGATGAAGATCAAATTGATATTATATTTTTAAATCCAATATTATAATTTCTTTGTCCGGGAACACGTTTATCCTATAATATCTCATTTTTATCATTTGCGTAAATATCTATCTTTTACATCTACTTATTACTATTTATGCAATCCGGACATTTCTTTACCGCTAATTTTTTATTCCTTTATTTTTTCCCCCTGAGTTTTTACATTACTATCCGGCACCTATGATAAAGTTCAATTTCCATTTTTATCTGATTTTACCTAACTAATTTTCCTAAACTTTTCGCAATTCTTTCCAATTTAGTTTCCCTTTTACTTTCAAACTTTCAATAATATTTCCTCTTGCAAGACAACTACCGCCTCAAAGAGCAGAGGCTGAATAAAGGGAATTCAACCAGTCACTTAAACTTATTATATTTCTTCACTTCCTACGTACCAATCAAGAGATTATATTGCATTTCGCACATCGCATGTTACGAAAAAAGCATAATCCACGTTGCCTGCACTCTCAGCTTCTGCACAATCTTGACCTAGCGATAATCATTTATAGTTGGAGAGGTTATCTTTAAAGGGGTATCTGCTTACATAAAAGCACTCCCACCCCTGGCATTAACAGACTTAATAGTTTACTTTTACTTTTGTATTTGGCACACTTTTAGTTAGTTTAAGTACTGCATATTAAGAGCATTTATCTGTTCCGTTATCAGCATTGTGTGCTTTATAGCTATTATCATGTCCTTAACACGTTGCAAATCTTCATTATTAAGAATTATGCTGTCATCCTTACAAATATTTCAGACATCTATCTATTAGTTTACAATAGCCTATTTCAAAATTGTTTTATTGTTACGCCGCTGAAAACTACTTCTCCTGCCTTCCATTGTGATATTATACTTAATCTATGTTCTATTTCTGTCGGCAGCTTGATTTTTGATACTACAAAATTTCCAATGTCACCTTTAAATTTAAACTCTTCCCTTATTTCTTCGTCTTTGGGAACTGTATGCCGCCCTGCAAGCCACTTTCCTATAACAGTATACTTATAAAACATTCTTTCTTTTTTTGCCATAGAAACAGATTTTCCATCTGTTTCTAAAAATTCTATATAAGTCTTGCGATATTGGGGACAATACAGCACAGCGTAAATATAATTTAATACATCTTCAGGTGTGGACTTAGATGAAAGTGTATCTAAATATTCCTTATAAAACTTTTTTGTAAAATTCGGTGTTGGTGTTTCTGTTCTCTGTCCAGTATTGTAATTATAAAGAAAAAGCGGAGCGATATAAAACTGCATCGCTATGTAAATGAGAGTCTATTATGTTTATTATGTTTCTGCTTATAAAAATTCTGTTATAAATATTTGTATTTGCATTGAAAGCTCTCGTAAAACATAATCCAATATTATTTTTACCATCGAAGTGCCACATTGTTCTATATCTAGGCCTGCCCATGAAAGCGGTTGATTTTCTACTTAACGATGAAAATCTAAAATCAAAAACTCTATGTCGTTTATTATCTTTTGTTTTGCCCGTTGTTTTTCGAGAAGGCTTTGACTTTTGCAGAATATTAACTCATACACACTATTTATAAATATTCCCGTGCTGCAGGCAAAGCCCAACACTTTTACGTCTTTGTCTAAATAACCGTCGGATTTATTAAATTCTATTTTGATTATTTCTTCTACGTTTTTTGTTATAAAATGCGTTACCTCAATATACTCCGCTCTCTTTGCGTTCTTCCATTCCTCTTAATTTATCGTCCTCTTTTAAAAAATCCTCACACAAATATACGACTATTCTGTTTTCGCCTTTGCCTTCTTTTTCAAACTCATGCTTTTTACTATATCTTTTAACGCTAATATAATAACACTAGATAAATACTTTTGATTCACTACAACACGTACTTAAAAATTCATATAACAATCTGTATTCATAAGGCATTTCATATAAAAAGTCCAATTTCGTTTCATGAAATTCAGTGGATTTCACTAACCTTGAAAGCAAGAAACCATAAACTAAACTTTGAGCATAAACATCGCAAAAATCTGCAATATCATAACTATACCGCATTGAGACTTGAAAATTTTTAAACAGTTTATTGAATTTACAATAAAAATCTTTTTTTCTTTTTCCGCATTGAACATATATGTTCTCAATTCACCAGAATAATAAAAACTTTGTTCAGCTAAAGCATTTACTAATTCTTTTTTTCGTCTTTATATACCAGTACTTGTAATTATAAAAATATATCAAAAAATTTATTAAATTCTGCTTGCTGTTAGGATCTTAACTTATTTCCAAATTATCTTCTAATAATGACACCTGCACTTTTATCTTCCTATCCTGCAACAGCATAAACTGCCTATAATTTATAATAATAATGTTTTTTATTGTCTCAGAATATTTTACATCTGCACGCTCTGTTTTACTTCTTTTAAATCAGCTGTAATTTTTTACATTCCAAAAAACCTACAAGCAATTTGGAAACTTTTCAATATATGAAAAAATCAGGCGGGCCATCTATTTCCAGAGTTTTATCTATTGCTTCCTGCATGCAGGTAATTTTTTCTGATTCAAACTCTATGGATTTGATAAGAATTTCTACTGCCATGCGGTAGCTATGTTCGGTTGTATTATTATGGTCTATTGATTTTGTTTTTTTAGATATTTTTGCATTTCAGCTTCTTTAGTTTTCACAATTCTCTTTTAACGTCCAAGACAGTCTATTTTATGCTGAAGCATAACAATGAACGAGTATCTTATTTTAATTTTAAGCAATGCGCGGGAATAAAATACCAGGAGACTGCAGTATTGCATTGGGAATCGAAAAACCATTTTCAGGAATTACAGCATCTTTAAAATATTTTTTTGCTGTCAAGTGTATATCACACCCCGATCCTGTTATCTGCCATATTTTTTCAGCCATCGTCGGCATAAACGGCAGCAAATGCATTATTATGATATCTGCTACCTGTAAATAAGCATAAATACAGGATGCAAGTTTATCAGTATCTGTTTTTGCAAGTTTCCACGGAGCATCTATTTCAATCTGTCTGTTTACAAGCGTTATAGCGCTCTGCAAAGTTTCAGCAGCTTTATGGAACTGCATATTGTCCATATCCGAAGCAAATTTTTCTTTAAGAACCGTAACTACTTTTCTTGCAAGCTCCAAATCAGGAACGGTTTGCGGCACATAAAGATTAAAATACTTTTCAGCCATTTTCAGCGTTCTTGAAATTAAGTTGCCCAAATTATTTGCCAAATCAGTATTATATTTTAACGTCAGTTTCTGCCACGAAATATCACAGTCAGGGCCAAAAGGAATAATGGTTGCCGCAAGGTATCTCGCGGCATCAACACCATATTTGTCGACAAGTTCACGCGGAGATACAACATTGCCTAAAGACTTTGACATTTTATTTCCGTTCAGGGTAAAGAATCCGTGAGAATACACTTTTTTAGGAAGAGGAAGTCCCGCACCCATCAAAATTGCAGGCCAGATTACAGAATGAAACCACAAAATGTCTTTAGCGATTAAATGCATGTCTGCAGGCCAGTATTCTTGAAATTTTGTTTCATTTTCCTGATAACCCACTCCGGTTATATAATTTATCAGAGCGTCGACCCAAACGTATGTGGTTTGTCCTCCGTCAAAAGGAAGCGGTATGCCCCATTCAACAGCGGTTCTTGAAAAACTTACATCTTCAAGACCGAGTTTTAGTTTCCCTATAATTTCGTTTCTTCTTTCTTCGGGTTGTATTTCTATATGTTCTTTATGATTTGCGTCCATTATTCTATCAATAAGAGCGTTTTGAAAAGACGACAGTCTGAAAAAATAATTTTCTTCAGATTGCAGTACGGGCTTTGTTTTATGGAAAGGACAACATCCGTTTTCGTCCAAATCCTTTTGAGCGTAAAATCTTTCGCAGCCTATACAGTAAAGCTCTTCATATTTCTTTTTAAATATAAAGCCTCTATCAAACAGAATACTCAATATCTTTTCAACAGAAACAAAATGCCTCCGTTCCGTAGTGCGTATAAAGTCCGTGTATGAAATATTTAAAAGTTTCCATGCTTCTTTGAATTTTGTGCTCATCTCATCACAAAGTTCCCGCGGCGTCTTTCCTTTTTCTTTTGCAGCTGCAGCAATTTTTGTACCGTGTTCGTCTGTTCCGGTAAGAAAAAAAACGTCAAAACCGTTCAATCTTTTCCATCTGGCCATAATATCAGAAGCTATAGTCGTGTAAGAATGTCCTATATGGGGAATATCGTTTACATAATATATCGGCGTCGTAATATAAAATTTCATTTATTTTCCTTTTTTATTCCTTTCATTGATTTGTTTTACCGTAAAAACTTTAAACGACTTATCACCGAAATCAACGGTCACTTTTTCTTTTACACAATCAATCGCTGTAATTTTTGCTCTGCCTTCAGGCGTTAAAACTGTTGTTCCTATTTCAGGCAATCCTTTCTTTACAGCTATATATACATCGTTTTCGTAAGAAATACAGCACATAAGTCTACCGCAAAGTCCTGAAAGTTTTGCGATATTTAGCGACAAATCCTGTTCTTTAGCCATATCTATGGTTATGGAATTAAAATCTTTTAAAAAAGTCCGGCAACAGAAGACATGTCCGCATACTCCTATTCCGCCAACCATTTTTGATTCGTCTCTTACGCCTATTTGAACCATCTGTATTCTTGTTCTTAAAACGCGTCCCAAATCTTTTACAAGCTCTCTGAAATCAATTCTTGTCTCTGAAACATAATATACAAACATTTTTGACCGGTCAAAAATGTACTGGACACATATCAATTTCATACCAATCTTGGATTTGTCTACTTTTTGCAATATTATGTTCTTTGCTCTTAAATTTTTTCTTTCGTTTTCAGCAAGTCTTTTTTTATCTTCTTCAGTAATCTTCCTTAAAACTTTGCCTATCGAATCTTTGCTTTCCTGTATGACTTTTTCTTTTTCGCACACTGTTCCAACTTCAACCCCGTATTCGGTTTTAAGTATAATTTCGTCGTTCAGTTCCAAATCAGAATGTCCAGCGTCAGCATAAATTTTATCTTTAACTTTTCTAAGCACTACTCCTATAACTATTGGCATAATTATATATCCTTAATCATAACCGCTCTGTTTTATAAAAGTCCAGACATTTTTTTTAAATCTGACAAATCAAAAAATAAGTTATCCAAAACCGTCCTGGCATTTACGTTTTTAAGAAGTAAAACTCTTGAAACACTTAAAAGTTCAAGCGCCGGTGCGGTTCTTTGAGGATATGTTCTGAAATCCTTTTTTGCTTCCGCTATCATTGCGTCAACGCATTCTAAAGCGCCGGTAGCAGCAATGTTTTTTGACAATTCCAAAATATCTGAAATATAAAAATTTCGAGTTTTAAGTTTGAGCCATAAAGAAGATTCCTCTTTTTCATCTCTATCAACGAGTTTTTTTGCGTTTTCTAAAGATCCTTCGCTCAATTTCGCTACATCACGTGCTTTTGCGGCAGCCATCGAATGGTTCAAGATAAGCCAGTTTGAAATTTCATTTTGTCCTAAAGGCTGAAAAAACAGAGTCTGCGACCGAGAAAGTATTGTCTGAGGTATTGTCTCTTTATGTTTTGCAATTAAAATTATAATTGTATTTTCAGGTGGTTCTTCAAGCGTTTTAAGCAGAGAATTTGCCGCGACAGCATTCATCTTTTCAGCAGGCTCTATAATGAAAATTTTCCATTTTCCCTCGTGTATTTTTGTCGCAATTTCTTTCTGCATATATTTTATTGTTTCAATTTTCAACGTCTTTTGTTTTTCCAAAACCTCTTCTTCAAGTTCAGCTTGTCTGACAAAATCTATAAAATGCAAATCGGGATGAATGTTTTTTTCTATCTTTTTGCAAGGTATACATTTTCCGCAGGCACCAGCGTCTGTTTTAATGAAATCGTCCGCATTACAGTTTAAAATTTTAGCAAATTCAATGGCTGTAAGACGTTTTCCTACCCCGTCCTGCCCCATAAAGATATAAGCATGAGCAATTTTACAGCTTTTTATCTGATTTGAAATTATTTTTTTTATTTTCTGCTGCCCTAATATGTTTTCAAACATTTATAATACCGCATCTACAATTTCTCTTATCAACACTTTTGTTTTTTCAACTGTCTCCTGCGTTTTGACGATTTTTATTCTTTCGGGATATTTTTCTGCCTGGCTGAGATATCCTTCTCTTATCCTCTTATGGAACTGTAAAGATTCTCTTTCAATTCTGTCGCCGCTATCGCCGTAAATTTCTCTGTTTAATTTTTTTGACCTATTTATAAAACCTTCAGAGGGCGATATATCAAGATATATTGTCAAAACAGGCATTAATCCAAAAGATGCCATCGAATTGAGACTGTCTATAAGCTGCAAGTCCAATTTTCTGCCGTATCCCTGATATACAACGGTAGCATCTGTAAATCTATCGCAAATTACAGTTTTTCCAGCTTTTAAAGCAGGAGAAACAAATTCTTCAACATGCTGAGCACGCGCGGCTTCATAAAGAAAAAGTTCGCTTAACGGAACAATATTTGAATTTGGATTTAAAAGAATGGATCTTACGGCTTCCGCCAAAACAGTACCGCCCGGTTCTCTTGTAAGCAGCACTTCATAACCTCTTTCTCCAAGATATTCCTTCAAAAGCAACGAGTGTGTTGTTTTGCCGGAACCTTCTCCACCTTCAAAGGTAATAAAAAGATTTTTTTTCAACATTTTTAAACGTTTCCCGTCATTACGTATTATTTTTCTTCATAATAATCAATAAAATATTCATATTTACTCTCTCTGCAAACATTATCTGCTTCCCTTCTTGGTATGGCAGAGCGTACGCGGCGTATAAGTTTATACAGTAATAATAAACAAATTTATTATATCATATCTTGACAGTATAAACAGCATAAAAATAATATATAATACGACTAAATAAAATAAAGGGGCAGAAATGAATATTTACACTCTTATAATACTTTTTGTTATTATCGTCGTATATCTTATTGAAACAACAGCAGAACTGTTCAACGTTAAAAACATTTCAAATAATATTCCTCCCGAATTTGACGGATATTTTGACAGAGAAAAATATTCAAAAGCACAGGAATATCTTAAAGCAAACACAAAATTCTCCATAATTTCATCCACTTTCTTCTTAACGGCGCAGATTATTTTTATAGTTTCAAGGGGGTTTAATTATGTGAATACGATAGCCGTATCTTTTGGTTTCGAAACTGTTTTAACTGGTCTTGTTTTTGCCGGCATAATTTTTTTTGCCTTTGAAATTCTAAAAATACCTTTCTCAGCTTATTCCGTATTTGTAATAGAAGAAAATTTCGGATTTAACAGAATGAATGTGAAAACTTTTATTTCAGATTTACTAAAATCGTGGATTATAACCGCCGTGATCGGAGCTGTTATCTTTGCCGCAGTATTATGGCTCTTTGCAAACGTCTGCGGGCACGCGTGGCTGTATGCTTTTGCCACTATTGTCATATTTGAACTTTTTATAACTTTTATTGCACCCGTAGCCATAATGCCACTGTTTAACAAATACACTCCTTTGGAAGACGGCGAACTCAAAAATTCCGTTGAAGAATATGCAAAAAAAGAGAATTTTAAGATGAAAGGGCTGTTCAAAATGGACGGTTCAAAACGTTCGGCAAAATCAAATGCATTTTTTACGGGATTTGGAAGATTCCGCAGGATAGTTTTGTTTGACACTCTTATACAGAAGCATACCGTTGATGAACTGACAAGCATTTTAGCTCATGAAATGGGGCATTTTAAACTCGGACATATAGTAAAACATATAATTTTTTCATTCGTTTTAAGCGGAATAATGCTGTTTGTTTTTTCACTTCTTATAGATAAAGTATGGCTTTACGATGCTTTCTTTATGCGGACGCAACCTATATATGCCGGAATAATATTTTTTTCCTTTCTGTACACTCCTGTTTCTCTAATAATTTCGACGGTGTCAAATTATTTTTCGCGGAAGCACGAGTATGAAGCCGATTTTTACGCGGTAGCAACCTACAAAAAACCACAAGCCATGATAAACGCCTTAAAAAAACTTTCAGTTGATAATATGTCAAACTTATATCCACACAAATTTAAAGTGTTTTTGGAATATTTACATCCGCCTGTTATGGAAAGAATTAAAGCAATAAACAGAGCTGTTTCTTCTGAAAAATCTAAGAATTTTTCAGTTTATTAAAAACAAAGTTGGGATAACGGTATCTATGAATGAATGCAGATAAACACTATGCTGATACAGAGTTTCTGAGAACAAAGACTCTCCACAGAATTCAATTATAGAATTTCAGTAAAAAATGTATATAATATCCATACTGAAGAGACAGAGGTCAAAACTGCACTAAAAGAAGTAAATTTGGATATAGAACTGGCTTTTAACTTTGTTATATAATATGCTTAAGTTAAAAGACTTCACGACGGAGAAACAAAATGGAAAAACTGCTTAAAGATCTGTTGATGTCCGATGGAGTTTCGGGTTATGAAGAAAACGTCGCAAAAATTATGACCGTCGCCCTTTCTAAATCGTGTGTGAGCGTTGAAATCGACAATCTCGGTAATGTTATCGGAAAATCAGGTAGAGGGGAGGGGAAAAAAATAATGATTGCTGCGCATATGGATGAAATAGGCATGGCCGTAAAACATATCAATGAAAAAGGATTTATATACTTTATCAAAATCGGCGGAATAAACGATTCTATTCTACCCGGTAAAACAGTGGAAATTATAAATAAAAAAGGCAAGCATATAACCGGAATAATAGGTACAAAACCGCCGCATTTAATGACTCCCGAAGAGGCAAAGCAGTCGCTTAAGCATGACAGCATGTTTATAGATATCGGACTCTCTTCAAAGGACGAAGCATTGAAAGTCGTTGATATCGGCGATCAGATAATTTTTGAACCTGCCGCAGGCATTTTAAACGGCGATTTTTATTATGGAAAAGCCGCAGATAACAGAATAAGCTGTTACGCTATGGTGAAAGTTATGGAAACGCTGGCAAAATCAAAAGATTTGAATACTGAAATTTATGCCTGCGCCACAGTGCAGGAAGAAGTCGGTTTAAAAGGAGGTAAAACCTCGTCTTTTAAGATAAATCCCGATTTTGCGCTTATTATAGACACTACAGTAGCGGGCGATATGCCGGGAATTGATGAAAAAGTTTCTGCATTAAAACTGGGGAAAGGCGTTGCCATAACAATGATAGAAGCTTCCGGCAGAGGAACTATCGTTTCTCAAAAAGTGCGCAAACTTATGCTTGAAGCCGCGCATGAAAACAATATTCCACATCAAATAGACATAATTGACGGCGGTATGACAGACGGTGCTGTGATATACACAAACAGAGAAGGAATCCTTACTGGAATATTAAGCATTCCCACAAGATATATTCACGCTCCGGCATCTGTTTTCAACATTAAAGATGTAAACTCTGCGGTTGATTTGGCAGTTAAAACAATAGAAAAAGCAGCGGAAAAACTTTGAGTTTAAATTTTTGTATTCTTGCAAGCGGATCAAGCGGCAACTGTTCAGTAATTTGGACTGAAAAAGCTACCGTGCTGATTGACTGCGGATGCAACGCCAAATATATAACCGAAAATCTCGGTGCTTTAGGCATTGTTCCCCAAAGTTTAACGGCGGCACTCATAACGCATGTGCATACAGATCACATAAGTACATCGGGGATTGGTTTTCTGCGTAAAAATAATATCCCTGTTTATCTCCATGAAGATGCTTTTGAAGACGCATTCAGAAAATACGGGCGGAAAATTGAAGAGTGCATTAGCATACCTTTGTACGAAAATTTTAAAATTAAAGATATTTTCGTCGAATCTTTTGACGTTTACCACAAGGATGAAAATATTTCCCGTACGCTTGGATTTGCTTTTTCATCTGAAATAAACGCAAGAAAGTATAAAATAGGTTATGTAACAGATACCGGCAGAATCTGCAGAAAGATTATAAGAAATTTGATTGACAGCAATATTTTGGTATTGGAATCAAACTACAATAGAGTGATGCTGGATTCAAGTTTCAGATCTTACGACAATAAGAAATGGGTGTTGAGCGACTGGGGGCATCTGGCAAACGAAGACGCTGCCAGAGCCATTGCTGAAATTAAAATGCTTTCCGCAGGCAGAGATAGTTTAAAATATGTTTTTCTTGCACATATAAGCAGTCATCACAATACGCATGAACTTGCTCTGAAAGCAACAAAAGAGATACTTATAAGTAAAGGAATTTCGGGTATAAAGCTTTTTACCGCCAGAAGAAAACAGAGATGTCCGATAATAAGAATCAGATAATGCCAAACAGATTTTTTATATCGAGAAAAAAATTCCCCGTTTATTTTCTTTAGATATATGGGATCGATTTCTTCTTTCGGATTTTCAAGTCGTAAATTATTTTCATTAAAATCGTGTTTCTCAAAGAATTTATAAAGCGGATTTTTATCTGCAAGTTTTTCTAAAATTTGTTCCCATATTAAAACTGCTTATATACGCACCGATTATTTTAAATACCGGATATTTTTGAAGAATTTAATTTTTTCAAGATAAGACAAGAACAGATTTTGCACGGAAAACTCAAGTCTAGCGTAAAATAAAAAATAATACAGGGATTTTAAACTTTTTAGGAAATAAATCAGAGAAAAACCGCATGTTTATCGGGAATTAACTACACGGCCGCACGAACAACTAAAGAGAGATTATCATCAATAATTTCCATAAACAGAACAAAGCTCGCCTTACTTCAAAAGCATAATTGCACAGATAAAACAGATGTCATCGACGCTGGAACCTCTGCTTAAATCGCTTACCGGTAGCGCAAGTCCCTGAATTATAGGACCGAGAGCTTGAAATCCGCCATATCTTTCCGCAATTTTATAACCGATATTTCCGGCATTTAAGTCTGGGAAAATTAAAATATTTGCATTGCCGGCAACGGAAGAACCAGAAGCTTTTTTCTTTCCAACACTTTGTACAACAGCGGCATCAAATTGAAATTCGCCGTCAACATTTATATCGCTGTATCCTGCAAAATGAGTTTTGACAAGTTCTGTCGCTTCTATTACTTTTGATAAGATTTTGCTATTTGCGCTTCCTTTCGTTGAAAATGAAAGCATTGCGATATTTGCCTGTCTGCCCGGGAAAAGCTTTTGAAAATTCTCTACTGTTGCAACAGCAATGTCTTTCAAATCCAAAGCCTGTGGATACGGATTTACACCGCAGTCTGCAAATAATACAGGTTCTTTTGCAATACTATGTCCGTCCGGCGGTATCATAAGAAAATACGAAGAAACCAGCTTTGTGCATTCGGCAACGCCTACTACATGAATACTAGCTCTTAAAACATCTGCCGTATCATAAACAGCACCGGCAACGCACGCATCACATTTTCCACTTTTTAAATACATCATTGAAAAGTATAAAGGCTTCTTTAAAAGATCTAATGCATCCTGTAAAGTCATGCCTTTTTTCGTTCTCGCATCAATAAATTCTTCAACTTTCTTTTTATCAAGAAGATTTATATCTATTTTAATTATTTCAATACCGTTTAAATCTACTCCTGCTTCCGAAGCAATCTTTTCAACTTCTTTTATATCTTCAGCAAGCAGAACAACTGAAGCTATGCCGTCTTTTGTAAGCATTTGCGCGGCTTTTAAAATTCTTATATCGAAACCCTCAGTCAGAATTATTTTGCCTTTTGTTTTTTTTGCCAATTCCAAAATGCACTCTCTGATATTCATTACTAATATCTCCTCGAGACAACAGACTCACTATTTTTATCGCTTCTCCTTATTTCTCTTCTCTTTATCTTCCCGCTTATTGTTTTAGAAATTTCTTTTACAAACTCAATAATTCTGGGATATTTATTAAGGAGCCGTCACTTTTTTAATGAGATTTTGAAGTTCTGTTATAAGTTTAGGATAGACGCTTTGTATTCTTTCGCAAGTTTTCACCACAGCGCCTCTTTCCTTACCGGCACTCCGGCTATGGCACATTCAAGCACGCATGGCTGCATCAAAGTACTTTCAACCTCAAAAGGCCCGATTTTCTGTATCCTGAGTTTTTTATAACCTCATCGGAACGATCGACAAACCAATTATCCTGGATCGCAGGAATTATTTTCGCCATCGACAATGTCAACACACCATCCTGCGGACGGTTTTCCCAGAGAATCGAGTTTCACCTGCATCCATGGAAAAGTTGCTGCAAAAACAACCGTTTCGGTCTGCTCACGGTTTGCCCGCAAATTCGACATCTTTCAATTTGGATAAATCATACTTGGAAAAATCTCTTTTTATTGCATGCCTTTAAACCTTATGCGAAGCACAAAACGAAGCAACTCCGTATTTTGATATTTTTCCTATTATATCGTCAGGGGTTAAACCTTTTACAATTTACAATCATGAATAAAAATAGCCGACTGTCCGTATATCTTTCCCTACACAGCTTTTGCCCAGCCAGTATCGACTATCGCAAGATGCAAACTTTCATCATTTAAATTCTGCCAGAACCTAGCGAAATAATATGACCCAAAGGATATGAAAAGTCGTGATAAACCATTTTAGGCATTCCAGTAATGCCTGAAGTAAAATAATAATAAAAATATATCATTTGCTCTAGTTGCTTCGCTGACTGACGGTCTTTCAAAGATGTCAGGAAATTTTTCAATTTCTTTGTAATATTCAACCCAGCCTTTCATATATCAGTTTACAGAAACCACAATTTCCAATTCTGGTAAATCTTTTTTTTGCCTCGTCAATGGCATCCGTAATTCTTTTGCCTGTTACCGCAATAACCATTTTTATGCTAGTAGTTTTTACCCTGTATTTTACGTCTTTTACATTTAAAAAGTGCGTTGCGGAGATCATCAAAGCGCCCAACTTATGAAGGGGCAATCACACAATGCCAATATTCATAACGCCTTTCTTTAACCCAAGAGATTTAAAAAAATTTGCGGCACAGTTGCCTTCTCTTTTGATATAGTCGAAAGTAAGTATTTTTTCTTCTCTTTCAGGATTATATCACACCATCGCTTTTTTATCAGGCGAAAGATACGCAGTTTCATCAACGACATCAACAGCAAAACTAAAATTTTCGGGAATATTTATCTTACAGTTTTCTATAAAATCTTAATACGACTTATAATCGGTTTTACATACCTATCCGCTAGCATTATTTTTTCCTTTTTAATAATTTTTTAACAACTGCTTTATATAGAATGACAAAATATGCAAAACCATAGTTAAGAAGAGACTAAGTTTGCTATTCTCCTACCTCTTTCGTCAACAGAACGCTCTGCAAGTTTCTGCCGACAACCTGCATACGGCACTACTAAAAAGCTACATCTACAAACTTTACAGGTTTGCCATTAACTGCGAAAATTGCACGATTGTATCTTGAATCAAAATAAACGGAATTGCCGGATTCTAAAATATATTCTTTTCCGTCAAAAACAAATTTAAGAGTTCCCTCTAAAATATAATTAAATTCCTGTCCCAAATGAGAGTATGCATGTTCTGACTCATCTTTTAAAGGATCTACCGTAACTAAAAAGACTTCCGCTCTTTATATGTATAAATTTTGATGCTAAATCCTGATATTTGTATTCTTTTCTTATATCTATTCTCAGCCCTTTGTCTTTCTTTACCACGGCAATTCTTTGAAGATGCTCTTGACCCGTCGCCCGTAAGTAAGAAGCACCGTTATTCAAATATTGTGGCGGAAAGCACGCCTATAGGAGTATCCGCCTTGCCCATTTCATATTTTAAATATTCCGCAGTTTCTAAATTAATGCTTTTTGCAAATTCTTCCGCCAAAAAATTTGATATTTCTCTGATTACTTTTATTCGTATTCCTATCTGTTTCAATATTTCTGACACTTTCCCTCAAAATATGTAGTAAATATAAAGACCCCCGTATGGTAAAATATGGCATAAACTTTTAAGATAATTATTCAATCAATAGTGGCTGGCTTCCCGCCAAATGCAATAACTTTTATTCCTTTAAAAGATATATTGTATTTCTTTGAATAATCTTTAGTTTTTTCAAGCAGAATATTTCTGACCAAATAAATATTTGTACCGTCAACAATATCAGAAACCGAAAAAATCAGAGTTTCATTTTCTACAGCAACATACTGAAGACGAGGTATTTGTACTAAATTTACATCTGATTCCAAAAGCATATTTATCTGCGAGGCAATCAGTCTTCCCACATATTCCTGATCTGCTATATCGTGTCTATCCTCTATCATATTTGCGGCAGTCAGCGGTGGTTCTTCTATTTCTGATTCTAAAAGCTCTCTAGAGCTAAAATCAGAACGCGATATACGCATATAAAAACAACTTTTTATATCATCGATATTATGCACTACTCTGAAAGCAATATTTTTATAGAAATTATAAGTCGTTACAACTATATATTTTATGTCCGAATCACTGCTCAAAACAACTCTTACCGCTGCAAATACTGCAAGGTCAAAGTTTATTTTACGTATTGCCTGTAAAACTGTTTTATCATCTGAAGACGTAATTCCGTCAAGCTCTATATCAAGATATAAAGTCCTGCCGACAAGATATGCTTTTGAATCTTGGTTACATTCCTTTTTTACAAGTTTTTCTAAACTCTGCGTAATATCATTTTTGGGATAAGTTACACTACAAGCATTAAAGGAAAAAACAATTACAAGTAAAAATATTACATATTTCAACATTTTCACAATAACTGCAATCCTTTATTCTGTGCATCCTGCCATAGCGTTAAAATCAGCCGGTTTAGGTTTCCTTTTCCCGACAGTTTCCATTACCTCTTCCAACTCGTCAAAATCCAGTTCTTTTTCGGATATAAGCTTTTTAGCGACAACATCAACAGCCATCCAATTTGTTTTTAAAAACTCTTCAATTTTAGCATAACATGAATTTATTATTGATATTGTTTCATTATTGAGCTTTTCTTTAAGACTCTGCGACATTTCTTCCTGCGGTATAACAGAAAAATCGCCGACAAAACCGCCATTGCCCATTCCAACTTTCCATACCATGTTATTTGCCGTAGTCATAGCGTGCCTGAAATCTACAGAAACTCCGGTTGTAGTCGTATTATATTTTATTTTTTCAGCGACATATCCCGCAAGAGAAACCATAATATCTGAAAGTAATTTTTCTCTATATTCGATTTGAAGTTCCTCTTTAGGAAGCGGAACTACAAGACCAAGCGATCTCTGATGGGATTTTAACGTAACTTTAAATACGTCATCAGTAGGATGCATCAAATATATAGCCACAGCGTGTCCCGCTTCATGATATGCCATCATCTCAAGTTCTTTAGGCGTCATATTAATATATGTTTCCATACCCAAATCTATCCTATCTATAGCTTCAGATAAATCTTTTATATCGATGACTTCTTTCTTCTTTCTCACCGCGATCAACGCCGCTTCTTTTATTATATTTTCAATATCGGCAGGCGACTTATATATAGCTTTCTTTGCGAGTCTGTCTATTTTTACTTCTGGTGCAACTTTTACTCTTTTCAAATAAAAATCAAACAATTGCTCTCTTTCTTTTAAATTTGGGAAAGTAATGACAATTTTTCTGTCAAAGCGCCCTGCTCTCAACAGTGCTTTATCTAAAACACTCTCATCTGCGTTTGTCGCTGCTATAACAAGAACATTGCTTTTCTTGTTGTCAAGCCCATCCATTTCCACAAGAAGCTGATTTTGGGTGCTGTTTGTTTCTTCTCCTCCTCCGCCCATGCAAGAAAAAGTCCTTGCTCTTCCTATAACTTCTATCTCATCAATAAAAACTATACAGGCACCGTCAGCATAAGCATATTCTCTAGCTTTTTTAAAAAGATTTCTCACCCTGCTTGCACCTACGCCAGCAAACATCTCAATGAATTCGCTGCCTGCCATTGAAAGAAAAGGCACTTTGCATTCCGTTGCAATAGCTTTTGCAAGCAAAGTTTTTCCGCATCCTGGAGGCCCTATCAAAAGAATACCTTTAATAATTTCCCCCCCGATTTTTTGAAGCTGTTTTCTATCTTTGATAAGCTGAACAACTTCAAGCGCTTCTCTTTTTG
>LQAB01000321.1_pt1 | contig 31942 bp, 17 predicted proteins | sample 654521 | NCBI WGS metagenome assembly LQAB01 (sample SAMN00762031, study PRJNA78659) | termite gut metagenome | isolation source: bacterial endosymbionts found in Trichonympha flagellates filtered from... | host: Zootermopsis nevadensis | place: USA: Mt. Pinos, Los Padres National Forest, CA ... | reverse complement strand
ATACGTTTCTTAAAAATATTGGAAGCGACCAAACGAAGCAAGACATCCTTGCTAGAAAAACCATAGATTAACTGGAACGGTATAAATACAAATCCGATAAAGAGATAAACGCTTGACCTCGACAACAGATAGATAACCTAAATTACAATTCCATTGCCACCAGGCTGGAGCTGATCTCCAAAAAAAGCCCGGCGAGAGGCCAGGCTTTTTTAAAGGGGTTAAATTCTTTTATCTTTTAGTTAAACCTTGGGACGGGGGTTTAATTTAGCCTCCTGAACCATGCGGGGAACCATATGTTCCCATTCAATAAGCATGAGGTGAACACCAGCTACCCCTTTAGTATCCTTGAGTTCTTGGATTTGTTCACAGGCTATTTTTATACCTTCATCTACTTGTTTATCCTTTGCTACACCCTTCATACGTTCAATTAAAGCATCCGGGACACTAATGCCGGGAACGTTATTCTTCATATACTTAGCCATCCCCAAAGACTTGAGCGGAGTAACACCAGCCATAAAGTAAGCTTTTTCAGTTAACCCCATATCGACAGCCCGAGCTATAAATTTTTTAAACCGTAACATATCATAAATACACTGACTCTGAAGGAAATCTACTCCGGCCGCCACTTTTTTAGCGGCCCGCAAAACACGGTAATCCTCAGGATCAGCAAAAGGGTTATAAGCGGCGCCAATAAAAAGTTTAGGCTGAGCCCCATCAGGAATTTCCTGGCCGCTCAGGAGACGACGATCATCACGCATTGTTTTAACCATAGCGATCAAATTTATGGCATCGACATCAAAGACATTTTTAGACTGAGGATGATCTCCGAATTTCTGGTGATCCCCAGACAGACAAAGCAAATTATTGATACCAAGAGCAGCGGCACCTAAGATATCGGACTGCATGGCAATACGGTTACGATCACGACAAACCATCTGCATATTAGCCTCAGTGCCGGTGCGTTGCAAAATGAGACCGGCGGCTAGAGAAGACATCCTCACTACCGCTGTCTGATTATCGGTGATATTAACTGAATCAACGTTACCTTTGAGGTGCTTAGATTTTTCTTCAACTTCGTGAACGTCGGCACTACGGGGCGGCCCCAGTTCACCAGTCACGGCGAAATGACCTGCAACCAGTACTTTTTCAAGATTACTGTTGGATTTAAGTTCGCGGCTCATTTTACCAAATCCTCCCGAATAATGGTTCTAGGTCCACCGTCCCGGCTGCTAGACCAATCTTTCATAGGCTGAACGGGGACAAAATCCGTTTCAGCTCTGCCAGTTTCCATCATCTTAGTGGTGATAAGGTGCCAGACGCATTCAACATCTTTAGAGATTTCACAAATACCACCAGCAGAGCCGCCACAGGGACCGTTCTGCAAACTTTTGGCGCAACGAGCAATGGGGCAGAGACCTCCGAACCGATGAATAACGCAGTTGCCGCATCCCTGACAACGTTCAGCCCAGGCGCCATGCTTCAATGCTCCACCTATAAAAAGAGTATTCAAAGATGGAAAGACGTTCTGGTCTGGATAGCGGGCAGCTATGAACTGCGGTCCGACGCTACAGGCCATAGACAGAATAGCATCATACTTTTTTTCCACCAATTCCAGAAGTTCATCAATGTATTCAGGATCGCATTGACGTTCTAGAGTGTGTTCGTCAACCTGAACCTGACGGCCTTCTTTTTCACAGTCAAGACGCAGAAGGGAAGCGAGCAGACCCACTTCCTTAGTACCACCGGCGTTACAGACTGTCACACAACCGCGACATCCAACTACCAGCACCTTCTTTGCCTCAGCGATAAAGCCTTTCAGCTCATCAATAGGTTTTCTTTCCGCAATAATCATTATACTTCAACCTCCCGGGTAAACTTAAGCCGCTTGGCTTTTCACTTTAAAGGGGCTTGGGCCCATTTCTCTGATCAAATCCGTAAATTCGTTGGCAAATTCAACGAAGCGGGGCCCTTGAGAAGCCGACAGGTTATACATTCTCAGCCTATCTTCCTCCACGCCCAAAGTCGCCAGTTCCTTACGTAAGTAGTTAACCCGTTGCTTAGCCCGGAAGTTACCGTCCAGAAAGTGACAAGTGCCTTCCAGGCACCCAGCCACATAAACTCCATCCGCCCCACCCTCAAAAGCCTTTAGAGCGAAGAGCATGTCAAAACGCCCGGTACAAGGGATGAGGACAACTTCCACGTTAGGGGGATACTGGAGCCTCATGGAGCCAGCCATATCGGCGGCACTATAGGCGCAGTATTGACAGCAAAAGGCAATGATCCGCGGTTCAAAATCACTCATGATCAACCTTCCCCGCCCGGAAAGCCATGCCCGGGCCTTTTATATTTTGCTCTCCGCCGGAAGTTTAAACCAACTGACGAAGGCTGGTTTATTGCTAACAGAAACTCATTAATCGGCGGTATCGGCCTGCCTGTCATATTTACCACCCGAGGCCATTGCCACAATCTTAGCGACCATCTGTGCATCGGTAAAAAATTGAAGTTTAATAGCTTTGCCAGGACATTCAGAGACACAGACGCCACAACCTTGGCAAATAGCCGGTTCCATGTAGGCGTTACCACGAGCAGAGGGATCATCTTGATTACCGACAATTCGGGGCACACTCACTGGACAAGCCCGAACACAAGTACAGCAAACCGCGCATTTTTTAGGATCTACTACCGCAACTATGCCACCCACCATAATACTGTCCTGCCCCAAAGTCCCAGCCGCACGGGCAGCGGTAGCCTTAGCCTGGGTAATACTCTCTTCCAAAGGCTTGGGATAATGAGCCAAACCAGCCAAATATTGGCCGTGAGTAGCCAGATCCACCGGTAGAAGTTTCATATGAGCTTCTAGGAGAAAGCTCTCAGCTGTAAGCTGGCCCTTAAAAATTTCTACAATATCTCGCATAGGAGTCGGATCAATACCCGAGGCCAGAACCAAAAGATCGGTATCAATATGTAACGGACGATTTAGAACATGGTCTTTAACTATAACGCGCACTTTGCCATCATGGCCATTTACAACCTCAGGTTTATCCTCTACATCGTAACGAATAAAACGAACTCCTCTGGAGCGGGCTTCCTGATAAAGTTTCTCCCGGAAACCATAGGCCCGCACATCGCGATAAATAATATAAATCTGGGCCTCTGGGTTCCGATCAAGAATCATCAAGGCGTTTTCAATAGAATGGGTGCAACAAACTTTGGAACAGTAAGGCCGGTCCGGTTCACGAGACTCAACGCACTGAATAAAGGTAAAAGTCTTCTTTTTGCCAGTTAAAGCCGGGTCGCTCTCCCGCAGTTTAGCGTCCATCTCCAGCGATAGAATAACATTCTTATTCTCGCTATAAAGATAGCTGTTAGGTTCATGAGCATGCCCTCCGGCGCAAAGTATGGTAACCCCATGCTTAATAAGTTTTTCACCATCCGGTCCTTCTACTGTAGTTTCAAAATTTCCTAAAAAACCGCCGGAGTACTTTGGCTGGGTATTCAAATAAAGGAATATCTTCGGATGTTCCTGAACCTGTTTAATTAGATTATCTAAATACTTCTTAACATCTTTACCGCGAGGAAAAATATTACGGGCTTGACCACCCAGTTCCCCGGTTTTTTCCACCAAATGAACAGGGAAACCCTGCTGGGCCAAAGAAAGAGCCGCGTTGAGGCCGGCCGCGCCGCCACCTACTACTAAGGCCTCATGAACAAGACCCATCCGAGTTTGATACATAGGTTCCAGAAGAGCCGCCTTGGCAATAGCGCCACGAATAAGATCTTTAGCCTTCTCCGTAGCCCGTCCTGGCTGCTGCTGATGAACCCAAGAATCATGGTCGCGAATATTAGCCATTTCAAAAAGGTATTTATTTAAGCCAGCTTGAGCTAAAGTTTCTCGGAACATTGGTTCGTGAGTTCTGGGCGAGCAGGAGGCGACCACAACCCGGTTAAGGTTATGCTCAATAATGGCTTCTTTTATTTTACCCTGGCTATCCTGAGAGCAAGTGAACAAATAACGTTCAGCATACTCCACAAAGGGGAGAGTGGACGCATAATTTTTCACTGTTTCAACATCAATAACAGAGGCTATATTAATGCCACAATGACAGACAAAAACACCGATGCGGGGAGCTTCACTGGTTATGTCGCGCTCGTCAGGATAAGACAGGGTCTTGGTCCGAGTAAAGCGAACTTCTGAAATTTCCGAACCAGCCGCTTCGGCCGCAGCCGAAGCTTCCATAACGGTATAGGGAATATCCTTAGGTTCGTTAACTACGCCACAAGCGTGAATGCCTGGACGACTAGTTGAGACTGGCGTAAAGTGACCAGTGGCCACGAAACCATCTTCATTCAGCTCAATACCCATATTTTTAGCCAATTCCGGCAGAGTCGCCGAGGGCGTTAGCCCAACGGACAGAACGACCATATCAAAATATTCTATTTGGCGATTCCCCTGTTCATCAATGTATTCCAAAGCCACATCGCCATTAAGTTGAGGAGTCAAAGTATGAATGCGACTGCGAACGAAATTAACTCCGGCCTCTTTGGCCCGGTTGTAATATTTTTCAAAATCCTTGCCATAAGTACGGACATCCATGTAAAAAATGGAGGCATCTAATTTACCTCCGGCATGTTCTTTGGCTATGACCGCTTCTTTAATGGCATACATGCAACAAACCGCCGAGCAATAGCGTTTGTCGCAACGATTTATGTCACGGGAACCAACACACTGAAGCCAGGCTACACGCGCCGGTTCTTTATGATCGCTGGGTCTAACCATGTGCCCCTGGAAGGGACCGGAAGCCGAAAGGATACGCTCAAATTCCATTGAGGTTATAATATTAGACCATTGGCTGTAACGATAAGTTTCGCTTTTAGCTGGGTCAAATAAATCAAAGCCGGTAGCCATAACAATGCTCCCAACTTCCAGTTCAATGATTTCATCTTTCTGAGCATGGGATTCCAAGGTTAGGGCATGAGGCAAACAGGCTTTAACGCAACGATAGCACTGACAACAAGCCCCGCAAGAAATACAACGATTAGCCTCATAGCGGCCCGTCTTCTCATCGTAGCCTAATTCGAATTCTTCAAAATCCTTCCTACGTTCCTCACCTGAACGCATAGGAACATGGGCTCTGGGTTTTTTAGCCTCCGAAAGAGGCACATCGCGATACTGTTCTTTACCGGTAAAGACCAGAGGCTTACGACCAGCAGCCAAATCTTCACCGGCCAAGTAGCGGGCTATAGAAACGGCGGCTTCCTTACCAGCGGCAATGGCATCTATAGCTAGAGCCGGCCCAATCTGAATATCGCCGCCAGCAAAAACGCCAGCGCGACCGGTAGCCAGAGTTATTTTATCAGCTTTAATGGTCGCCCCACGACCTATCTCGATGGCTCCATCATCTTTAACGGATTCGCTAGAGGGCACCTGTCCGGTAGCAGCTATGACCAGATCGAATTCTTGCTTCAAAATATCACTGGTATCCTCTGAAAGCTTAGCTCGGCGATCATCCGGATTACCATCAATTTTTATTTTGATCAAATGAGCTAGAACTTTTTGACCTCTAGTTTCAAATTTGGAAGGCGAACGAAGGGTTACCAGCTTCATACCCTCTTCAATACCCTCATCCACTTCCCAGTACCAAGCTGGCATGGCCCCTTTACCTCGGCGGTAAGCCAGAGTTACCTCCGCACCAAGACGGATGGCGGAGCGAGCGGCATCCATAGCCACGTTACCACCGCCCAAAACTAATACTTTCTTACCTTTATAGTTAGGACGCTCGCCACGGTTGACATCGCGAAGAAATTTAACCCCGGAGATGACTCCTGACAGATCTTCACCAGGTACACCTAACTTAGCATTGTTATGAGCGCCCATAGCTAAAAAAACGGCTTTAAAGCCTTCTTTGAACAAGCCATCAATGGTGATATCACGACCCAAAGCAATGTTATACTTGATTTCAGCTCCCGAAAATTTTAGAATGAAATCAATTTCTTCCTGAATAATCTTAGGTGGTAAGCGATAATCGGGGATACCCAAACGCATTGCGCCACCGGCTACTGGCGCCGCATCAAAAATAGTACTCTTAACGCCCCGACGGGCTAGATGATAAGCGCAGGCCAAACCGGCTGGACCAGCGCCTATAATAGCTACCCGGCCATTTTTTGGTTCTTCCAGAACAAAAGTCTCGCCCGCAATTTTAAGATCTCCTTTTTCCGCTACCAGACGTTTAATATCGCGAATGGCTAGAGGGGCTTCCATTTGGCGTCGGCGGCACTCAGTTTCGCAGGGATGCGCGCAAACCCGGCCAAGAGAAGCCGGCATGGGCAGAACATCTAAAATAACTTCCAGAGCTTCCTGCCACCGGCCCTGGCCGGCTAGGGAAACATACCCATGAGCGTTAACATGAGCCGGGCAAGTTAGAACACAAGGACTCACTCCTTCTTTAGTTAGGGAGAAAGAGTTGGGATAGGCCTGAGCGTAAGACTTATAAGTAACTTTACGTGTATTCAACCCCTGATTGAACTCGGCCGGTAAATCAACCGGACAGGCTTTGGCGCAGTCGCCGCAGGCCGTACACTTAGTACTATCTATGAAACGGGGGCTCTTTCTGACTTTAACTTTGAAATTTCCCGACTGGCCGGCAACTTCCACAACTTCGGAGTTATTCATAACGTCGATATTTATGTGGCCCCCCGTATCATTAAGCTTGGGTGATATGATGCACATAGCACAGTCGTTGGTGGGAAACACCTTATCCAATTGAGCCATGCGCCCGCCTATTGCCGGATTCTTTTCCACTAAATGGACAAAAAAGCCCATCTCAGCCAGGTCAAGAGCCGATTGCATTCCAGCAATACCACCGCCCACAACCATTACCGCGCCTATTTTCTTGGAGTCATTGGCCATTACGCTCACCTTTTCTATCGATAATTACACGCATGCAACGTGTTTGATCCCTTTCCCTAGCTTGGGGTAAATTGAGATAAGGAGTCAGGTCCTAATTTAAATAAGTCCGGATCGTCTCTGAACTTCCAGGCCAAACCAATTTTAAACCACCGCTGAATTATTTTCTGAATGGTTGCCATTATAACTAAACAACGAAATGATGTCAACCACATATTTTCAACTAACTATATAAATTTTACTTTCTCTTATTTTATCACACATTCATCAGGAGGAATTTCATAATTGAACTTTTTTATTCGCTAAACGAATCTAAAATCATACCTAAAAAAGTATTTCTATTATAAAATATTATAATTATTTATAAAAATAAGATAATTTATTTTTTAATTAACTAATTTTTGGTTAATATTTTGGAAACTTGACTAACTTAATATTAAGATGTAAAGGACTCTATTTTAGTAAATTAATGTTATAATTATATAACAATATTATAAAAAATTTAGCGCTATTGGAAAAATTAAAAAAAGTAAAACCGCTCCTGACGAATGTGTATTTTACAATATATAATAAAAATAATCTTTCAAAACAATCTGCCGCAAGGAGGTTAGAAAATAATTAAAAATGACTTTTCAGAGAAATAGGCCAGTAGGAATTATCTATTTTAGATTTCAGCTACATGAGGCTACCTCTGCTTAACCCTAGAAACAACGCCAGTATTAACTACACCTAATCACGACCATGCTGCACCGAGCCATAAATCAGAGAATAAATTATCATAGATACCGCTTAACTTTAACCACGGTACCGGGCACATCGATCCTGGGACCAGCGAATTACTTATAGTCTCTACCTTACAATAAGGATACTACGCTAAATAAACCTGGTATTAAGTTACCCATCTAGCTGTTGTAAATCGGATAAATTTGCATAGTTTTATTAATTATTAACCTAACTATTTAAGCGTTAATCATATTAATTTTTATCTAGTCCACAATTTCAATAATTTTATCTAGCCATATCTAGAAGAACTTAACACATAAAAATTTATAGAAGAAAGTCTCAAAGATAGCCGAATTGACCATGTCAATTTTCTCTTTCATAAACTTATAGTCTACTTAAGTTAAGGAGAAAGTCCAAAGTTATGACTAAGGTCTCGCTAAAATTCAGTATATCTAATTCGATAAAACTACCGAATCGTCGGATGGCGAAGTTTAGAACTAGCCACTAGGTGCAGTCTGGATCTACTCGACACTAACTACCGCTTCTTCAGCAATATTCTTAATCTTCTACACTATTATACTTCCTTGGGTGGCGTACTATTCGTTGCTATATTTACGCTTCACAAAGCCTTATACCTTTCCCGGCGGGTTACTAGAGATCTCTCGACCAAAACTAATTTTACAGCCAATTTTTTGGGGTCTATTTTTCTAATCCTATTTTTACTGTATGTGGTTCTAACTTTCTTCTGAGTCGGATTGTGAACTAATTATGCGCTTTACCGTTACTTCTGAGTCTGCCCCTAGCTTGTACCATATCTTTTCTAACTGCCGGTCAACAATTGTTCAGAGTAAAAAGTGTAGCGGAATTTTTCTTTATCCCAGGCTAGACATCATCACTCTAACCTTGGCCGGAGTTCTGGATATTTATCCCAACCTTCATACTTTCGCGTCTGAATCCGACTAGGGCTCTAACCATTGCCAATGCCTCTTCTACGCCTAAAATTATCTTACTTATGTTAGACTGTGGCCATAATCCTTATACCTATAATTATCGTCTACCGGTGGTTGGTTCATCGTCATCTACCAATAAGCTTAATCCGAAATATTAAAACCGAACTGACGAAAAGTTGACTATGATCTTCTAAAAGCAATTTAAACTTTAGAACTAAGTTAACTTTCATTTTAAGGAGCAAGCAACATGCTGAATAAAGTGGACAAGCTCAACAAAAAACGCTGTTCCTGGTGCGAAATTACTGATCTTTATCGAGACTATCACGATAAAGAATGGGGCCGACCGTGCCACGACGACTGCATTTTATTTGAGTTTTTAACATTAGAAGGCGCTCAGGCCGGGCTCTCCTGGCTAACGATTTTGAAGAGACGAAAGAACTATATTAAAATATTTCGTCATTTTAACGTTGGCATTATCGCTAATTTTACTAACGCCGAAGTAGAGAGAATGATGAACGAACCTGGGCTCATTCGAAACCGAGCTAAGATAAAATCAACTATTAATAACGCCGCGCGTTTTCTAGAAATACAGTCTGAGTTTGGCTCCTTTGATAAATACATCTGGAGGTTTGTCGGAGAAAAATCAATATTAAACAACTTTCATGAAGGGGATCCGATCCCAACTGAGACAGAGGTATCAAGGACCATGAGCATAGATCTGCGCAAACGCGGCTTTTTATTCGTCGGTCCAACGATATGCTACGCCTTCATGCAAGCTATCGGAATGGTAAATGATCATTATCTTGAGTGCTGGACAAGGAACGATAAATAATAAAAGAGAGCAGAGCCTGAAGAGCTTTAATCCAGGCCAGTTTTTTACGGGGAATAAGACTAAACTACCGGAGCCATAGTAGGAGTATCTAGCCTACGTATCCTAAAAAGTAAAGACTTCAAACGAAAAAAACTAAGGAGCTTGATAAATACCTTCTTGAAAATAATTACTTTTATAATCTCCAATTACTGTACTAAAATAATCTAGGGTGATTGTGACCCTTCTCAACCTAAGGACAACCTCCTAATAAATCAACAAGGGAACATATGTCGCATCCATTTCGCTATCTCAGTTATTACCATACTCTTGGTTTACCGAGTATCTAGCTAAGCAACCGGTGTCTTCTGTTGTTAAAGAGACTTCAACGAACCACGCGTTAAACGGCGTTAGCGTTATAACCCTCCTAATAATACAACCGCAGCTAAGATAGCGCACCCTATGACGCTTATCTAACAAGCATGTCTTTTTAATCTATTTTAAAAATTACTCCTGGCTCCCAACACTCGTCTAGCCCTCCACTAATACTCCGTACCTAATGTTCATCTATACCGCTAAAGACAAGCTCACCGTAACAAAATCTAAAATAGGAGAACGGAAAATTTTGTACTAAGACTATATTCTTCCTAAAATTATAAATTAGACGCACTGTAATTAAGACTAGAGACATAGGGGCGGTGCTAATTATATTTTATGCCGATGCCAAGGGACAGAAGTTTTCTACTTCCACCCACTAACTTTTTAAGATAACACACGATACCTATATGGAAAATACTGTCACCAGATGGTTAAGAAATTGTTATACTTATTATAAACTCCGATAATATTCCACCCTACCTTCAATATAATAGTGCTGAAGTTAGAAAGTATAGACAGTATTTCGATAAACAGAGTTAGTACTATAAATTGTACAGATTTACCTTTACTGGAGCGAAGTAAAAATACCAATCGAAAACAAAGGTATAAGTACTTAAAATAGGAAATACAAGATATTTAAAACTTATTAAATCTGCCGTTACTATACGTAATATGCAAAAAAAATTTATATGAGAAGAAAGAATTAAACGACTGATTAAAATTAAACTATCTAATCCGCAAGATAATCTTAATTTTGTTAACATTAACCCAACCCTCAGATTTGATAGTGAAGCGATATAAAACTTAAAATTCAGTGAATAATCTAAAAAATAATGAATATGGGAGATAGGGCTATCATCAATTTTTAAAGCGTTATAACGGAAAAATTAAAATTAAACTCACAAATTACTTGTTACGAATCCAGAACCAGTATTTTATTATTTCAGCGTAGCGACCGACTCTTTCATCAGAAAAAATATATGAATGACTCCTAATTTTTTTATTCAAGAACACTGGGTTAATTAAGCAGTCTCGACAAAGGAAACTTCAATCTAACCAACAAATCCAAATCTTCTTGAAAATCCGTCCAAGCCGCTTCGTCTAATCCAAAGTAGCTACAACTAACTAAAGTCTAGCTAACAGCGATTAGACTGATATTCAAAATAATTTTACTGGTACTTTTGTAGGAAACCTTAATCACCTCTTGAAGTATGAATTTAACTACTAAACTGACCCGTGAATCTATACATATGGTTTTAATTTGAGACGAAGAAGGCATAGGATCACTTCCTTTTACTTGGCTTATTATAACGTACACTAATCATCCGTACAAACTAAAATTACCCATTAATTCCAATAATTTCTGATAATCCTACCACTTGCCCAGCATCATCACCGAACTTAAAGTGCAATCTCCAACACACATTCGTCAGGAGCAATTTTATTTTTAAACTATTTTAGTGACGCTAAAAACTATGTGTTAATATTATATAATTATAATATTAACCTGTTAAAATAGATTTCTTTCCTACCTATACAGTTATATTTCCTGGGCCGGGCCAGGGATCCGGTCAACCGCTCTAGTAACCGCTCCCCAAAAAGAAGAAACTTAGGTCAAATGAGGGGGAATAACTGACAGCAATGAACAGAAGCAGTTTAAAGTTCTACCCCTAACCGACCATTTAATCCTGGCAATGATCTGATAGTAATTTATAAAACTATTTTACAGTTACTGTTACCATTAGCTGGCTAGTCGATAATGAGCCAGTTCTTAAGAATAGGCTAATAACCAGAGTTTTTCTGGCGACGGGTCTGGTTTTCGTAACTATTTTATTTAACAACCTAAGTTTAATTTTAGGGTGTCCCCTACTTCAAACTTTAAAGAAAGTCCGGTAGTAGCTCACCTTTTTCTAGCTGCTTTCATATTAACGCTTCAAATTAAATTCAATTAGCGAGTTCTGATCTTTTTCTCAGCCCTAATGGCTGGTGACTTTGTTGTGATCGATTTTATCCACCCCCAAGAATACCGCTATATGGTTTTAAACCCGACTTTACGGAGCCCCTCTTTTATCTTTCATGTTATAGCCAATTTACTAGCCTACACTACTTTAGCTATAGCTGAGGCTTTAAGCTAGCTCTAATATAGGATTAGAGGAAAATGGAAGAAAATAAAGCCAAAGATTCCCAATTAAACCACCCGATATTTATTAACCTCAGGTTTTCGATATTCAAGCTAGTCAATAGAGCCGATTAGATCGAAGAGACCTAGGATTATTTCTAGAGCTGAATTTTTAAGGAAACCTGAGCCTTCGCTAGCCTTATCTTATACTTGTTACCTACGAGCTTTAATCATCGACTTCTCCGGGCCCTCTTATCGGTTCCCTCGACCACTTTCCTTCTCCTCCTATTTACCTGACTGACCCAGGTGATTCTCCCGACTACTGAAAGAATCCTTCATCTTTATTGCTTATAATAACTCCTAAAATAATATAACTATAAAAATAGACTTGCTTTTAATCAGGCTATTGATATATAATTTAATTGATAGGCGTAAATTAGTTGCATAATAGGGAATCTCGCATAAATCGAGAACGGACTCACCGCTGTAACTAAGGATATTAAGACGCATTAAAGTCACTGGTTATAATATATTAATATATAATGATCGGGAAGACCCAGTTAAATCAATACTCCGAAAATTAGAAAATCTGCTTATTAAAATATACCCTACAAAAACCTTGAGGACTAGCTCTACTTACGACTTATTATTTTTTATATCTATCCATAACGTATAGCTATTTTGGGGTAAAATAAGATATCCTGGATTATTAAACAGTCCGGGATTTTTTATCCTGAGTGGCCGCTAAATAGTTGAAACCAAGTATAGCTTAAATATCTTCGTCGCGCTTTTAGATGCGGTACCTTCTTGTGCGCTTAAACTTGAAAAAACTACCAACTATAATTGAGATAATGAATTATTTGAGGGGGGAAGACTCACTGATGATATTTAATAGATATACCAACCTAAAGCACAAAATATGGCAACCAACACTTCTGATGTTATAGGTATTATATGGATACAATAAATAAGAACGCAAAAAGATAGCTAAGTATATCAGGAGCCAACTACGGGAAAAATTTGCGGGTGAGCCAGTAAGCAAAGATAAAAAGGAATAGCTCCTTTAGGGGTAAGCCTGTAAACATGATACACTTGACAAACCATTTAGCACGCCATCAGATATACCGTATCAATCTCTTATAGGGGTGAACAAACTACCCACTCAAAGAGTGGTTTAATTTTAAAATCTGGCTCTCCTGGCCCGCTAAAATAGTAATATTTATTTCCTAGCTTTGGCCTCCCTAGCTCCAGCTTCAAGTTTTCAATACAAATGGAGGATATGATGTCTGCTCCAACTCTGGAACTATCTGTTAAAAATATATTTTTAAATGCCGACCCGATGGTTCAGGGTATTATGATCATTTTATTTCTGGCCTCTCTGGTCTGCTGGATAATCATTTTTGAAAAAATTATTATTCTGCGACAGGTCAGCCGAGAAATCTATTTTTTTAAAAAAGCTGCTACTAGTCTGGCTGAAGGGACCTCGAGAGAATTTTTTCACAATTTCGCCCAGGTAATAGTGAAAACGGGAATAGCCGAAAGCCGTGATACGGCTGGAGCTGAAACCCGAGCTGATTTTCGCGAGCGGGTAGAAAGAAGCATGCGGCAGGTCCTAGCTGGATACCTAGACCAAGCAGGCGATCGAACCCTCTTTCTCGCCACGGTGGGGGCGACTGCTCCTTTCGTGGGTCTTTTCGGAACCGTCTGGGGGATCATACACAGCTTCGTAAGTATCGCTGCTTCCGGCGGAACTAGCCTGGCCGTAGTAGCTCCAGGTATAGCGGAAGCGCTCTTCGCCACGGCTATGGGCCTTATCGCCGCCATTCCGGCGGTCATCACTTACAATAAAATTACCAGCACCATGAAAAAAATAACCATGGAAGCCCTGGCCGGTATCGATCTTCTGGGTAACCACCTAGCCCGACTCCACTTCAGCCGCAAGGATTAATAAACATGGAAAAAGAATTGATTAACGGGGTCAAGGATATGGGACTAATCAGTGATATTAACGTCACCCCCTTCATCGACATTATGCTGGTATTACTAATTATATTTATGGTTACCGCACCGCTAATGCTAGGTGGAGTTCAGGTGAATCTACCCAAAGCCAGAGGGAATTTCTTACCACGACCGAATAATCCGACTCTAATCAGCCTGAACGTCGAGCGAAAGATTTTCATCGACAAAGAAGAGATACCTAAAGCCGACCGCCAGGTTTATTTTCAACGCCTAGCCGAAAAATCCGAAACCGGCGAAATTTTTGTACGCGGCGATAGCGCGGTGCAATATTCCGAAATAACGGAACTGATGGCTGAATTAGGCCAAGCTGGTTTTGCCAGAATTATTCTGGTAACCGACATCAGGCCCACCTCCACGCCGGAACCTGACCCCGGCACAGCAGCGGCGCCGACCCTAGACGCGATCGATAACGCCAACGAAGCTAACCTTGAGCCGAAATAAGGCTCCACAATATGAACGACGAGTCCGACGTCTAGCCTTAACGCTAGCTGTAACCCTACATCTAGCGGTGGTGGCGCTACTCGGCCTAGGCGAGGGGGGAAAGCTAAAAAACCAGCTCCAGCCTTTAGCGATTCTGGAGTTCGCCTACTTCGACCCCGAAGGTGCTAAACCTGGCGGCGGAAACAGCGATGAATTAATAGCCATGCCGGAACTTAAACCCTTGTCGCCCGCGACGACCGAACCTGAAACAGATCCGAAACTAAATCTAAAGCCTAAACCGGAACTAAGCCCGAAAGCAGACCAAATATCGGAGCTAGATGAGCTTAAAATAATAGAAAGCGTTTCGGCAAAAGCCACTCCTCTGCCGCCATTTCCTCCGCCCCAGCCGCTGGCTGGGCCTAAACCTAAACCAAAACCGAAAACTAAGTCGCAACCAAGACTCATAACGGCAAGCACTTCAGCAGACGCCGGTTCAGCCACCGTTAGCGACGCCATCGATTCCCAGACCCAATTTGGCTACGGATCGAGCCAGAACCAAGGTGGGACCGGTGGCGGAAGCGGCCACGGCAACCCCAACGCTTTAAACGCTTACAAAACCCAGTTACTACATAAACTAAACCGCTATAAAAAATACCCACCTGAAGCACGGTCTCAAAGAGTGGTCGGTACCGTCCTAATCAATTTTACAGTAAATCGACAGGGTGCTGTTTTAAGTTCATACCTAGCCCGAAGCTCCGGCAATACTACTTTAAACCAGGAAGCTTTAGCTCTGCTACGGCGAGTTTCGCCATTTCCTCCCATACCTAAAGAGATAACGGAACAAACTCTCAATATCACTGCCCCCATCCAATTTACAATTGACGCTAATTCACCACCCAGAAATTTAAAATGATTAAATCATTCCATCTCCCCTTGGTGATCGCTCTATTGACTGCCGCTTTTATGTGCTTAAACTTAAAAAACCATTAATTATACTGGTGATAAGCATTCTTTAGCTTTGGCCTTAAATCGAAGAGACCTTCGAATGTTAAAATAATGATAATTTGCTAACTACATAAAAAAGACATAAGAAAACTATCCGAATGAACGAGAATATCTTAGTAAATACGAAGTGAAAGCATAAGAAGTAAATAGTATTTATGCAGAAATACCATAGTTAAATAACCTATGTTAAGCTCAAAGCTGATATAAGTAAAATGTTATGTGAACTACGTAAAAGAAAAAGTTTAGAAATAATAAAGGCTAGGTGCTATCCCGATCATACTTCATATGTTTATGAGGATACCACCGAAGTACAGTGCACCAGGGATAATGAGTTATCTAAAGGGTAAAACTTATTGATGATGCTTAATAGGTACACCAATCTAAAATATAAGTATGACAGTAAGCATTTATAGTGTTGTGAATATTATATGGGTAGGTAGGTAGTAAGTTCTTAAAAACATATTAATCCCTATAACTCGACAAAAGATTGTAAAACAAAATATCCCCATTATAAATGGTAACATTTAGATAGTCTGACCTCAATAGCTCCCTGCTTGTCTATCAGTCAATCCATAGCCGCGTAAAACTAATTCTTATTAGTATCGATGACATTTAATTCAATGAATATTGTTGTCTACCGCCAGCTAACCACAATAGCCAATTTACTTTTAATATACAGGAGACAAGGGATTACCATAGTAAGAACCAGATCCGGCTCCCTAAACAAACATAAAGAGATAACAGAGATCAAGTCAAACTTTTTCATAGCCTTCATGACCGCCAAAATATAACCGTGTTATTTATAGTCGATGATATGGAAAACTTCCATAGCTGAAACAAAAGACTCATTCTTAAACTATCTTTTAATGGAGTCAATAATTTCTAAATCAAGACAAGGTAGATTGGCTAGAATCATTTTCTTGATCTTCCCGTTGTCCTGGTAAAATTTACGCAGAAGAACAACTAGGGAAAGATTACAATTTAGAACGGTATTTATAAACATAGGTATATAATAATTGATTAATATTAAAATAAAAAATAATATTTACATAGGTATATTATTTTAGTAATATTATTTTATTATCGTAATATTAATATTTTAACTAACTTTTACTTATAAAACTAGGATGGATACGTAACTCCTACTTCTAATGCTTTTGTAGCAAGACGATCTTTCAATGGGTCGCACCTTGCTCGTTATCCGATTTAACTTATTTCCGTTAACGTATTAAAATTGAAGGAGTAGAGAAAATTTTTAAAGCTTCTATTTTATTGCATGCAAAGGAAATACTTGAGAAAGAAGTCTTCTTTAACACTACCGTTCAAGAAAAAAAATATTACCTCTCCACCTGATTCTAAGTTACAAAGATAAGTAATAAGTCGCCTTTAAAATATTGTATCGACTATAGGTCTTTCTTTATACCGTAGCTACAAATAGGAGATGAAGAAAATCATCAGAGCGATCAATTTCTGCAGGAACCCAAAAAGAGCACTAAAATAAATAAAGCCAAGGGACGCCTTAAGACTATTACCTTAATTTTATCCCGTTAAACTAAGCAAAAAAAATAAATGACTAATTTAGAAATTTATTAAGAATAATTCAAATTTTTCGGACATGTTTTAATCCAACAATAAAAAGATAAAAATAAAATTTACAGTTTATATGAACTGGAAACACTCTGCATAGTTAAAGACAAAAAATATAATAATTATGAAATTGTTTCGAGTTTTTTAACAAATTGGATTTAGAAATTTATGACTAAGGTTATCAAGATCGCATAATAGTTAAAGATATCCAAATATTAACCCTAAGTAATTAAGATCAAAGAATTAGCGAACCTGAAAAACAAAAAAATAGAAACTACAACAAACGACGTAATTTAATAAAACCAGTTATCGGACATCTTAAATCAAATTTTTAAATATTTCGAAGTCTACTTAAAGAAACCCGGGGAGTGAGATCAATGCCCTCGTGGCTGATGCTACTTTTAACTTCATGAAATAGACGCGAAAGACAACGTTTTATTTACATCTAATATTTTTGAAACTTCTAACCGCGTTTTACGCTAATAGAACCCGCAATACCTGTATTAATATCCGTTTTAAACACTTTTTAAAGGTCGACTATTATAACCCCGGTGCCATCAATATCACTATCTTTAGCAACCGATGGCTCTAGTTATAAAGAGATGGCCCGAACTTTAATCACCATCACTAAAGCCAAAACTACCGCGCTATGGAATATAAATATCCGCAGCACCTAAACGCCCAGATCTAACCTGATCACTGGCACCAGTATCGATGATATTATTATCGTGTTGGTGTAGAGAAACAAAATGGTAAATTACACCGGCTACCATACTAAAATCGGAGAACTTATTACCCAAACGCTTTATCGAAGAATACAAGAAGCCCTAAGAAAGCAAAACAACAAAAGGTCCCGCACCAATATATTTTTAAACATCTAGCCGAACACAACCTCAACCTCCATAGGCTTCTGAGCAAACTATACCAACCGACCGTCGTTAATATCCAAATTCTTAAACCGTTCTGGAGGCCTTGCTGCTGACCCAACATTGTCAAAGCTTCATTATCAGAAACAACAATCTGCCGTCTCTGATGTAAACTACGCTAAATGCTTTAAGTACAAGCCTGAAGAAGCGGCCGCTTTCAAAGTTTACTAATCGACAGTAAGACCCTTGAGATGTATTATCTACCTATAATAGTTAGCTTCACCTGTAAAACACGGAACAATTATTTAAAGACACTATAACCACTAATTCGCGATCTTTCTTCATCTGGCAATACGAAAACTAGTGATATTAGAGACTGCAGCCTCGCTGGCCAATCTGCGACGCCATCTCTCCCCCCCCCACCATCAGACAACTAATCGAAAGTACTTCCCAAGGGCTTAGCAGAGCCTCATAGTATTCGAATTAATATTAATGACACATATAATTTATCTGATGCGATAAAAAGTCCATACTGTGGCTAATCTTGACCATTGTTTAAAAGAAGTCGGCATATCGGTAATAAGAATTAACTCAAATAAAATCTTAAAATAAAAACCTATAGAATCCAATTAGATTTCCACTAGCACTCTAACCTAGAAAATTTGAATCCGGTAACCTTTTTATACAACCTGTTAAGTTAAGGGTAATCGATCTCACTAAACTTTACTATGCGCCTGTTACGCTTTTTCGGCACTTCTCCCTAATTTTGAATAAATTTAAAAACCACATACAATCTCTTTATAGTCCAAAACCCTTTATCACACATTCATTAGGAGTAATTTTATTTTTTTGACTTTTTCAACGGCATTACATTTTTTATAATAATATTATATAGTATAAAATATTAACCCCCTAAAACAGACTCCTTTATTTTCCGTTATATTAATCGAATCTCCAAAATGCTAACTAATTTTTGGTTAGTTAGAAAAAATTAATAAGAAAATAAATAATCTTATTTAATAAATAATTTTAATATTTTAAAATAGAAAATCTTCTAAAGCACGATTCTAGATTTATTTGATAAACAAAAAAGTCCAATTCAGAAGTCCTTCCTGATAAATATATAATTGAGTATTAATAAGAAGCCCCTGGAGAGGTAAACTCCGAAGAACTTCGTATTTAACCCACCCAAGAGGATGATAGAGTGAGTTTATTAGTTATATTCGTAACGCAATCCTACATAAAAGTTACGACCTGGGCCAGGGTAATCTAGATAAATTTCATTATCTGAATCAAAAAAGTTATTGAGTTCTAAACGTAGCTTTAATTTACTGTAGTCATTAAAATCATAGAGACCTTTTTCAATGCTCATATCAACCACCGTCCCGCTGGTAAAATTAATATATTTATTTCTAGTAGAAGAATTGAGACGGACATCTCGAGTTAGCCTTTGGCCGCTATAAACAGCATTGAGGTTAGCCATCAAATCAGCCGCTGGATAATCAAAAGTCAAGCCATAAGCGATTTGAAAATCAGGAGTATTTAACATAACATCGCTCCCAACAGTTTTAACCGAAACGGCATCCAAATTTTTTCGAGTCATCATATAAGTCAAACTGGCATAGGGGCGTAACCCAAAATTCCATCCCGCAACTTCAGCAATATCCAGACTAGTAGATAACTCAAGGCCTTCAAAGAGAGCCCCAGAAATATTCTGGAATTGATATGTGTTTACCCCAATATCTTGAGAGATAATTTTATCCTTATAGTTCGTATGAAAATAGGTCAAGCTAGCATCCAAAAAATTCCAAGACACATCAGCGCCGAATTCAAGTGTATTACTATGTTCCGGTTTCAGGCTAGGGCTAGTTAGATATTTTGCATACCCGCTACCTCCACCGGTTATTGCATCTGGAGCGGGCATTTTAAAACCTTGAGCGTAATTAACCCTGAGTTTCAACCAGTTAATAGGCAGTACAGCCAACCCTACTGAAGGAGAAAAGTTATTATTTAATGTTTCAGGTAAAGCAGGAGAAGGTGGGTAAGCCCCAGAGTTGGCTTCCGCAGATATTTTATAAGAATCATACCGACCACCAGCGGAAACGATCACATTATTTTCAAAAAGGCGCAACTTACTTGATAAATAAGCCCCAATATCTTTATATTTAGCATTTGGGGCATACTCATAGTCATGTTGATCAAAGTCGTAACTTACATAATCAAAACCAACGACCGTTGAAAATAAATCTTTATCATAACCAGCGTAAGCTGTAACCGTCTGAATGTCTGTCTCGCGATAGCTTCTATAATAGAAATTATCAGCTTTTTTAATGTCAGTACCGAAGCCATAGCTGGCACCCCATCTGAAGGTATCACCGCTGGTACCACCGTCATAGGTAAAAGCTAGATTATGATTGTCATAATTATATTCTGTATTGTCATTAGTTGCATCTTGACCGGTCTTATCGATCCAAGTATATTCGTTACTACCTGAACGTTCGACTTGCGAATAAGTTAAATCCAACCCCAAACGATGTTTTTCATTGAATATATAGCCTAAGTTAGCATTAGACGTGAAGTCCGACTTAATGGCAGTACCCCAATAACGATCACCCCCGCTTATATGATAATCATTGTGACCAGATTGCGTGAGACCGGCGGCGAAATCAAAACCACCCTTAGCCCCGCTGAAGTTGAAAGCTTCTTTGTGTAGATTATAGCTGTTGAGCCCTAATTCCAATGCCGCCGTAATATTTTCTGTACCTTTTATGGTGATTATGTTCACCACGCCGCCCATGGCCGCAGGACCGTATTGCACAGCTGAGGGGCCACGGATGATTTCCACTCGCTGAATGTTATCCAACCCTATCGTTTTAATATTAGTGGCGCCGGTACGCCGGCCATTGAGCAATATAAGCACCGAGTTGTTCGCATCACCATAATTATTCATAGTTGGCGAGCTCAAACCACGGATTTGCAAAAACGAATCTGGCCCCTGATCTATAGTATAAAAACCATTTTGGCTCATCAACTCTTGCAGATTGCTGGCAGTAGATCTACGGATGGCTTGTTCATCGATAACGGTTATACCAGCAGTAACTTCGCGCACGCTTTCTTCCGTACGCGAAGCTGTAACTACCACTGGATCCAAGATGATAGAAGTAGAAGTACCTGATTTAGCGGTATCTTCGGCTTGAGCACACAAAGCCGATGAACCCGTAAAAACTAAGGCCAAGAAGACTGAAACTAGTAATAACACCTTTTGAAACATAAATTAATTATCCTTTATTATCTGGCAACCGTTCATCGGTAAATTATCATATTTTGTTCCGGGCACAAAAAAAACCGGAATCACTAATTGTGATCCGGGAGCCCATTTTCCACAAAATCATAATAAACAATCACCAAGCCTTAAAACCCCAAGGACATTGGCAGCTATAACATCCAGGCAGGTCTACTGGCTCGTCTCTTTTTCACGGTCTTCCCGTCTTCTATAAAAAAACAGTGACCATAATTTGTGAAAAAGCCTAAAAATAATTTTAAAGCTACTGGACTTACAGTGATGGGCTCGCTCCCGTTTTTAACGGGATTCCCTATTCTCCCCTAGATAAGGGCACCTGAATATTTATAATTTTATAAATCTTATTTTACGGCATTTAAAAACTTTTTTCAAGCTTTTTTTGCACCCCCAGCCCGTTTAATATGAATCACTCCCAAGAATTAAAGATGTTTAATTTCATAATATTATTAAAATCTTTAACACTGAAAATAACCTATTGTTTGTCACAAAGATAACCCCCGCAATTGAGAATCTCCTGGTCCAAAGATAAAACACGATTCGCAAACCATGAAATTAGCTAAGATTCTAACTATACAGTCAAGCGCTCGATGCCATTACGAGTTCCTTCAGTAGAGAGATCACTCATACACACATATATATAGCTTCATCTGGAACGGATACAAACTATTTTTTGAGATTCTTATCTATCTATTTACGACTATTTTTCGAAAGGACACAAATATCTAACAGGTAAGTTATAGTTTAATCTTCTATAACAGAGATAGGTCATGGATAAAGTCAAGATTAACTTCGCCGAGCCAGTAATTCTCATTTTAGTATTACATGATAAAAATAAAGGTTAAATTAGTGTATCTGTAATGATGGGATACCTGATATGATAGCCCTAAGGAACATATTCCAGGAGACGAAGACGTGATACATATTGATGGACCCGAGATGAATAAAGAGATAATTTTTAACGCTGAAATTATTTTGCACTTTCTTCCATAGTTTTTCGATTAACCGGTAAACACTATACATAATGAAGGCCAGTAACCTAAATACTATCAAAAGTACAGCGAAAGTTTCTTCCCCATATCCTAAATAATGTTTCGAATTGTGGCCGTTATTTTTTAAAACATTGAAGATCTAATTTTCTATTTCCTATCGACTTATGCTACATCTGAGTAAGCTCTCAATATTGTCTTCAAAAGGTTAAAGTTAGTAATGAAATTGTGGGTCGAAGGCTTTATTTTACCGGTTAAATTTGTTCTTTCAAAAACGATCCAGTTAATTTTCAAATAGTTTTCGACACCGTGAGTTAAAATTCTTTCCGGCCATTTACACCGATATTCTCTTCGACCTTTATCTAAATTAGGCTTACACAAAAGTACACGGTTTAGTTTAACTTCAGAAAGGTACTCTTGTAAAATTTTGTGGCTAAAAAATTTATAGATAAAATGAAACTAAACTTAGACTGTAAATTTTTTTATGGAACGCCTCCTATGTATAAAGGTCATCACCCAAAAAGATTAGTTGCGATTCTTTAATTTTTAAAACCTATCTATCTAATTAACGCGAGGCGATTTTCTGTCTGTAGTCTGTTTCTTATTCCCACCTTACGAAAATATAAATTCTTAGGCCAAAGATAAAGCTATATTTTAGCCCGACGCAATAATAGCAACTCCTAAAAATCTATTAAAATATTCTGTATCCTCGTCAAAATGATTTTTGGTAAGGTAATTTCGACACTGTATTTTATAATAATTGAAATACTCAGACTTATTCAGAGTAATTAAAAAATTGTCATCGAATTATTTAAAAAGATTCAAGCATGTATCAAATGTAGGTTAAAAAAATATTAAAAAAACTAAGTTAAAATAGTTAACTATAATTTTATCCAGTATCTATTAGGTATACTTATCCGGAGAAATTTGTACGTCTTGAAAAAGAGTTTATAAATTAGAACTACTATACAGTTCTTAAAGTACGCTGGTGGGTCAGAAAAAAAACTCTATATAAAAAAACAGAAAATGCTGCCAAGTATGTATTAAATATAAAATGATGAGTATTCTTACCAAAACACTTGTCTAGCGCTTTTTCAGTCTACTCCCGAAACAAGAACATATGTTTCTCCATAATGTCTCATGAATATATTTTAACATAAAACTAAGTATGTTCCAATAAACTTAACACAAAATATACTAATTTGAGAATCGCTGTAGCAAGATATCATTTATATGGATATATATATTGCGAACAAATAGATACTTTAATAATAATTAAAGTATATTATAGTAAATAGCCGCTGGAAGTTTAGTTTAACATTCAAAGGCTTCTTTAATTTAGAGCTAAAACTAAAAAACATCTACTACTAGTATAACTGGTGCTTTTTTCAAGCTTAACCGCATAAGAAATAAAAGAAGCTTAAAACGGTGATTCTGTTGTTTTAGGAAGCATTTTTTCATTCACTAAGGATATCGTCTAAAGTGTAAAGCCCGGGGAGGCGTCCAGCCGCCGCTAGCCAAGAGGCCGCCCGCACCGCCCCTTGAGCGAAAGTATCGCGGGTATGGGCTCTATGGGTCAATTCCAACCGTTCGCCAGGACCGCAGAAATAGATAGTGTGATCACCTACTATATCTCCACCGCGCACAGCCAGAACCCCTATTTCATCGTCACGCCGCTCTCCCACTTGGCCGCTACGGCCGACAACTCGACTTTTTTCCTTGCTTAATCCCTTAGCCTGGGCCACAACCTCCAAGAGCTTTAGAGCCGTGCCACTGGGGGCATCTTTTTTCAAGCGATGATGGGCTTCAACTATTTCCACGTCATAATCAGATCCGAGCATTCTGGTTAAAGCCGAAACCACCTTATACATTACGTTTACCCCTATACTCATATTCGGAGCCCAGAGAAGGGGAATTCGACGGCCGACTTCTTTCAAGCGAAGCTGTTCCTCAGAAGAAAAGCCAGTGGTACCTATAACTGCGGGCAATTTTAGTTTAACGGCTTGTTCAAGATAGAGCAGACTAGAAGCGGGGGTAGTAAAATCTATATACACATCAGCCTCGGTAACAGCCTGGATAAAATCGGCGGTTAGCATTAGGCCAGTCGGCACCCCAGCTAAAATCTGGCTTAAATCCCGGCCCAAAAGGTAAAAATCTGAACGCTCCAGCACTCCTGCCAAGCGTAGATCAGAGCGGCTTAAAACCGATTGGATTACGCACTGGCCCATACGACCCATAGCCCCACAAACGGAAACACTCATTTTTTCAGCCATTACAATCCCCACTGTTCCATAGAGCGACGTAAAACTTTTATAGTTTCAGCCCGGGGCGGACACATGGGGAGACGCATTTCGCCCACCATGCGGCCCATAAAGCTTAAAGCTGTCTTAACCAGAATAGGGTTTGTTTCCAGGAAAAGAGCTCTGAAGAGTGGCAGCATGTGAAAAAATTTTTCTCTCGCCCCCGATAGATCCCCACTCTCCCAGGCGCACCACATTTCTACCAACGAACCAGGAATGAGGTTGGAAGCTACAGAAATAACTCCTCCGCCGCCTACGGCCAGTAAGGGCAGAGTCAAACTATCGTCACCACTTGTAACTAGAAAATCCGGCCCGCACAATTCTATAGTTTGAATCATCTGATTCAGATCGCCAGTAGCTTCCTTAACTCCGATCACAGCTGGTATTTCCTTGGCTATCCTGGCCAGAGTCTCCGGCAAGATATTAACCCCGCATCGTCCAGGGATATTATAAATTATAATAGGTAGACCCACTTGTCCCAAAGCCTGATAATGAAGAAACAGCCCTTCCTGGGTGGGTTTATTGTAATATGGAGCCACAACCAAAACACCATCGGCGCCCACCCTAGCCGCATGCTCAACCAGATCTAGAGCTTCACAGGTAGAATTAGAACCGGCTCCGGCTAGAACTCTGATCCGACCTCCGGTCTCAGCTACCGTCAGTTCCACCACTCGTTTGTGCTCTTCGTGGCTGAGAGTCGGGGATTCACCTGTAGTGCCGCAAGGCAGGACCCCTTGAACGCCACCTTCAATTTGATATTGAATATGGCGCCGTAAAGCCTCCTCGTCCAGATTCCCATTTCTGAAAGGAGTAACCAAAGCTGTGATTACACCCCTGAAAATCTGATTTTTCATTTTAACCCCCATATTATTATTTCAGAAATAAGTCGGGTTCAACTTGGCCCGAAAATAAGTAACGAACCTTGCCTTCCATGAAAACTTTTTCTGGGGCCGCTAGGGGACCTTCAAAACTGATGGTTAAATCGTCGCCACCCCGAGTTTGACAAATAATGGATGAAGCAGAGATTAAGCCCTGAAAGGTCGCTAACATGGCTGCAGCTACGGCTCCCGTACCACAGGCTAAAGTTTCGTCTTCTACTCCGCGTTCATAAGTTCGCAAAGTCAATTTATCTGACCCCAATATTTTTACGAAATTAACATTAACCCCTTCAGGGGCAAAAGCCTGGTGGCGGCGCACCGTCCGCCCTATTTTAAAGACATTGACGTTTTCCAGATCCTCCACCCAAGCTACGGCGTGAGGTACTCCGGTGTTCAGACGATAGTAGGTCAAACTCAGGCCTTCAGCCTCAACCAGAGCCGCACCTTCAGGACGACCTATTCTGGGCATCTGTACTTTAACCAATCGGTCACTAACTACGGCTTCCACTACTCCGGCTTTAGTTCTAAAAGACATCTCAGCTGGAGCGATACCAATTGTATTGGCTAGATGAGCCGCGCAGCGACTAGCGTTGCCGCACATGTCCGGTTCGGAGCCATCAGCATTGAAGAAGCGCCAGGCAAAGTCAACTTCATCCGGGCCGGCGATGATAAAAACCACTCCATCGGCCCCTATTCCAAATTTCGGGCGACACATAAATCTAGATATTTTAGCCATGTCTTTTTCAGAAACTTGACCATCCCAGTTATCAACAATAATAAAATCGTTGCCGTGGCCACTATATTTATAAAAAGTAAATTTTTCCATAATCTCTCTCTGTGATTAAATTATTATAATCAGAAAAAAATCAAATATACTCGCCACGAGTTAAATCCTCATAAGATTCACGCGATTTTATGACCCTGAAAAAACCGTTTTCAACCAGAACTTCGGCGGCCCGGAGTCGGGCGTTATAATTGGAACTCATGGAGTAGCCATAGGCCCCAGCCTCCAGAACCGCCAGCAAATCACCGGCTTTCACGGCCGGCAGAAGTCTTTCCCTAGCCAAAAAATCACCTGATTCGCAAACTGGTCCGACTACATCCACCACGTTTTTAGAAGCTCCAGTTCGAAGGACAGGAAGTATCCGATGATAGGAACCGTAAAGAGAAGGACGAATCAGATCGTTCATGGCCCCATCGGTTACTACAAAATTTTTTGAGCCATTTCTCTTGTTATATAACACTTTAACCAAAAGCGCACCTGAAGGACCAGCAATACGGCGGCCCGGTTCCAAAATAAGGGTCAAGCCCGGCAAGGATTTGAGCAACGGTTTAAGTACGGCGGCGTATTCAGATACTGCCGGTATAATTTCATTATTATATCGAATACCTAAGCCACCGCCCATATCTAAATATCTAAGATTCAAACCGGCGCTTTGCAATTCTATAGCTAGATCTCGCAGTTTTTCGGCAGCCGCCACGAAAGGAGTAACGCTAGTCAATTGAGAACCGATGTGGCAGTCGATCCCGATCACTTTTAAATGGGGATTAGCAGCTGCTTGTTTATAAAGAGTAATGGCTTCATCATGAGAAATACCGAATTTACTAGCTTTTAAGCCAGTGGCTATATAAGGATGAGTCTGGGGATCCACGTCTGGGTTAACCCGCAAGGCCACCTTGGCTCTGAGATTAAGATTCCCGGCCACTTGAGCCAGAGTTTCCAATTCTTCGGCTGATTCAACATTGAACATCAGAATATCAGCCCGTAGGGCCTCAGCCATCTCCGAGGCCGTCTTCCCCACTCCGGAAAAGACAATCCGACAGGGGGATAAGCCGGCCTTAATAGCTTTAAATAATTCACCACCGGAAACTATATCAGCCCCGAAACCGTTTTCCGCCGAAAGCTTTAGAAGTGAAAGGTTGGCGCAAGTTTTAACCGAATAACAGAGCAGATGGGGAATATCCGCAAAAGCAGTCTCAAATTCAACCAGACGAGCCTGAAAAAAAGCCTTGGAATAGATATAAACAGGAGTGCCAACCGCAGTAGCGATTTCGGAAACGGACACCCCGTCGACAGTGAGATGATTATCTATATAATTAAAAGGATTCATAATTTTTAATCTTATTCCGGTCGGGTGGGCACATCCACCAACGGATCTAGATAAACATCAGCTACCGGCGAAGGCCGGCTCTCGTTGGCTTTGGAGCTCCTATCAACCGCAGTAACCTGATAACGGATTATACCTTCACTCTCTAAAAATATTTTATCTAAATAGGTATTCCTTTGTAACAGAACCGGTGTTAGAAGAATAAAGTCAGATTCTCCGGGTTTTTGGCGATAGACCCGATAGCCAGCCACATCTGGATCAAGAGTCAAGTCTTCCCAAATCAAGCGCACTCCTGAAGTGTCGAGAGCGGCATCGAGATAGACCGGTGGGTTAGGTGGGGTTACATCTATAACTCGGATACTGAATTCTCGTGACCAGGGCCCCTGAACACCAGTTTTATCTTTCACTTTAACCAAGCGACCGCGGTATTCATAAATCTTTTCATAATCTACGGCTAGATCGCTAAAATGTCCGGTAGATTCGCTCAAAGCGGTCAAAGTACTCCATTCGCTACCTGGAGCCTTTTTTTCAATTTCCACCCGACAACCGGGGCTGGGAATTGACCAGGTTAATTCAACAGCTTTATCACCCAAAGCGGCGAAAAAATTTAAAGCCCCAGGCGCGGGTAAGGCCCAAACTACAGTCTCTACTTTTGATTCGGGGTGGACCCCACCGTTTTTACTGGCCGCCCCCACCCGGAAATGATAGACATGTCCTTGTTTAATGCGATAACGCCATTCATAAGGACCGGGAGCATGAACCAGGCCTGGAGGCGGAGTGGCGGCAGTCACAATATCCACCGGATCCGGAAGATAGCGTTGAGGGCAACCTATACAATAATTGTTATCCACAATATCATCAGCCATTTCTATTCTAAAGCCACCCAGTGATTTAAGAGGTCGGCCAACCATATTAGTATCTGGAGGAAACCAACGCAAAATTAACTCGCCATCTTCTGTAACGACCTGAGTCAGGTTTCGTACCTGACCCGGTAGAGTAACCGCCGCCGGATAAGGGGCGGTCTTAACTCCGCAAGCCATAAAAACTAAAACTAAAGTCAACGAAAGAAAAGTTTTAATCGCTTTAAGATTCAGGATGACTCGGGACATATCGTCCGATCCCTTTCTTTATTTCCTGGATCTCCCAAATCAATTTTAAACGAGCTGTTTTAAGCTGGCGGGCCACACTACTAGGAGCCGTGCCACCAAAAGTGGAACGGGCAGCTAGCATAGCCGGCAAAGTCATTTCATCAAATATGCTCTTTTCAACCTTTGGGCAGCAACGCTTTAATTCATCTAGAGTTAGTTCAGCCAAAGCTTTGTTTTTTTTCAAGGCATAGGCAACAGCCACACCAGCCTGGTTATGGGCCTCACGAAAGGGTACTCCCCGCCGCACCAAATGATCCGCTAAATCAGTGGCCGGAGTGTAAGGGCCATCAGCGGCCAAGCGGAGACGTTCAAAATTAAATTTTAACCCAGCGATCATTTTGGTAGCCACCGGCAAAATCAATCTAAGCGTGTCAGCGGTGTCAAAAAGAGGTTCCTTATCCTCCTGAAGATCGCGATTGTAAGAAAGGGGAAGACCTTTAACCACCGTCAGTAGAGTCACAAGATTTCCAATAACCCGGCCGGCCTTACCTCGCATAAGTTCCGCCCCGTCAGGATTTTTTTTCTGCGGCATCATAGAACTACCGGTGGACAGTTCATCCGGCAGTTCGGCAAAAGCAAACTCCTGTGAACACCACAAAATTAAGTCTTCAGCTAGGCGTGATAAGTGGGTCATTAAAATAGCCCCGAAAGCCAGAAACTCCAATAAGTGATCACGTCCGGCCACAGCATCGAGGCTATTTTCTGAAAGGCGGCTGAAGCCTAAGTCTCTAGCCACTCTTTCAGGGTCAATAGGTAGCCCAGTTCCTGAAAGAGCGCCGCTACCAAGGGGCATATAATCAAGACGCTGGCCTAAATTGTTTAACCGTTCTTGATCGCGGCTCAGCATCTGAGCATAAGCCAATAAATGATGTGCCAGCAAAATTGGCTGAGCATGCTGAAGATGGGTATAACCCGGCATGGGGGCATCTTTAACAGCAGCGGCTTTATCCAAAAGGGCTTCCCGGAGCCCCAAAAGATCTACTCCAACCTGTTCCACCGTCGCACGCAGATATAGGCAGGTATCCAAGGCTACCTGATCGTTACGACTGCGGGCAGTATGAAGTTTCTTACCTGTTGGCCCAATAAGTTCGGTCAGGGCTAGTTCAAGATTCATATGAACATCTTCCGCCCCCGGGTCCCAATTAAAATTGCCAGTCTGAATCTTCTTTTTTAATTTTTCCAACCCTAAAACTATTTTGCAGCTCTCATCGCAAGTTAGCAGACCAACTTCGCCTAGCATACGAGCGTGAGCCTGACTGCCTTCAATATCAAAAAGAGCTAGCCGATAATCAAAGTTAACTGAAGTGGAAAGCCGCTCCAATAAATAATCGGTAGAGCCAAAAAAACGCCCGCCCCAGAGTTTATCTTTTTTAATAACGGTTTTGGCAGTCATCCAGCCATTAGCCCCTTAAAAGCTTACGAATGCGAAGTCGTAGCCCAGCACAACGGATAAAGCCAGCGGCATCACTTTGATCATAGACCCCATCTGTTTCAAAAGTAGCGTAGCCGTCGTGATAAAGGGAATAGGGAGATTTGCGGCCCGTCACAATACAATTGCCCTTATAAAGTTTTAGGCGAACCACGCCGTCCACTAACTTTTGAGTTTCATCGATTAGAGCCTGGATAGCCTCGCGTTCAGGGGCATACCAATAACCGTTGTAAACCAGACTTGAATATTTAGGAACTAGACTATCCTTAAGGCTTATAACTTCTCGATCGAGAGTTAAGGTTTCTAGATGACGATGGGCCAGATGAAGGATGGTACCACCCGGAGTTTCATAAACTCCCCGACACTTCATACCCATATAACGGCTTTCAACTATATCGATGCGACCGATACCATTAACCCCAGCCAATCGATTAAGATATCCCAAAAGAGAAGCTGGACTCAAACGCTGGCCGTCCACAGCCACAGCATCGCCGTGTTCAAATTCTATTTCAATATAAGTGGGCCTATCCGGAGCCTTCTCAGGAGAAACGGTTAAAAGAAACATGTCCTCATCCGATTCCAGCCAAGGGTCCTCTAACATGCCACCTTCAAAACTTACATGAAGAAGATTACGATCAGTAGAATAGGATTTAGCCTTGGAAACGGAAATAGGAATATCATTCTTTTCAGCGTAATCTATAAGGTCAGTGCGAGAAGTAAATTTCCACTCCCGCCATGGGGCCACAGTAATAAGACTCTGATCAAGAGCCATAGTCGTTAACTCGAAACGAACCTGATCATTACCCTTGCCGGTAGCCCCGTGGGCCACGGCTCCGGCCCCTTCATGGCGGGCTATTTCCACCATGTGTTTAGCAATGATTGGCCTTGCCAGTGAGGTACCCAGTAAGTATTGACTTTCATAAATAGCATTGGCCCGAAAAGCCGGAAAAACAAAATCGCGGACAAACTCTTCTTTAAGGTCTTCTATGTAAAGTTTAGAAGCCCCGGTTTTAAGGGCTTTTTCCTCTAGACCGGCCAGTTCGTCCCCCTGGCCCAAATCGGCGGTAAAGGCTACGACCTCTTCAGCCCCATAATCCTGTTTCAACCATTTCAAAATAACGGAAGTATCTAAACCACCCGAATAAGCAAGCACTATTTTTTTAGCTTTTTCAACTTTTTTACTCATAAAATCCTCTTTACAAACTCAACGAGGTCAAAATTAATCTACTTTAACAAAGTACCAATAAGCGGATTTAAATTCAAGAAAATTTTATAATATCCTCTTTCAGCAAAATCCTGGTGGCCTTAATAATGCCAGCGGCGTCTAGATCGCACCAAGTTCTCTGAGATGATTGGGAAGCGTGAAGCACAGGAACGTCAGTCAGACCCAAACCCCGAAGCAAAAAAAGAGTTTGCGGCCGACTCGCAGCTAGAGTTTCACTCACCGCTCCGAATAAACCACCGGTCAAAGTATTTTCTTCAACTGTTAGAATACGACCGGTTTTTTCTGCCTCCGCGATGACCAACTCACGATCCAAGGGTTTAAGAAAACGCATATTCACTACACGAGCCGAGATGCCTTCAGCCTTGAGCCGGGAAGCTGCCATCAAAGCTTCCGAAACTTGCGGTCCCAAAGCTAAAATAGTCAGATCCGTTCCGTTTTTAAGAAGTACACCCCGGCCAGGGACTAGGGGATAACCCAACCCAGGCAAGGGCGCTGGAATAGGGCCGCGCGGATACCGCAAGGCTGAAGGAGAGCCAAGGGTAAGACCAAGTTTCAGCATGGCTAGCAATTCAGCTTCATCGGCTGGAACCATAACCGTAAAGTTAGGCAGCAGTCGTAAATAGGATAAATCAAGCCCCCCGTGGTGAGTGGGGCCGTCTTCGCCCACTAGTCCAGCCCGATCTACCGCTAACAGAACTGGAATATTAGGCAGAGCCACATCATGAAAGAGCTGGTCAAAAGCCCGCTGAAGAAAAGAGGAATAGATAACAGCCACCGGTCGAAATCCG
>LQAB01010306.1_pt1 | contig 33318 bp, 22 predicted proteins | sample 654521 | NCBI WGS metagenome assembly LQAB01 (sample SAMN00762031, study PRJNA78659) | termite gut metagenome | isolation source: bacterial endosymbionts found in Trichonympha flagellates filtered from... | host: Zootermopsis nevadensis | place: USA: Mt. Pinos, Los Padres National Forest, CA ... | reverse complement strand
TAATCCTCGAATACTTACTCGGAAATAGCTGAAAAAATACCATTAAATCTCTTAGGGCAAAAACTTTAAGAGTGCTATTCCGACCAGGAAGATCCAGCCAAAAATATTAGTTTAATGTGCAGGTTGGTAATCATAAAACAACTTTAAGATTTGGGCAACAAACAAATTGTTGAAGAATGGATATGTAATCCCTACCTTAAATATTTTTGTGAAGAGATAATCTTTTAATGGGCCATATTTTACACGTTATCTAAATTGACTCATTTTCATCGACGCATTAGAGTTGAAGAGATGAAGAAAAATTTTTAACTTTCTATTTTATTACATGAAGAAAAAACGTTTGAGAAAGAAGTTCTCTTTAACACCACTAGTTAAAAAGAAAATATTACCTTTCCAACTAACTCTAAATTGCAAATAAAAATGGTTCTTTAGACTATCTCTATAGTTATTCCTCTCCATCGAATTTTGGATTAGCGCCGGGAAATTATCTTCAATCGAAACCTAGTTACCCGAACCATCCGACTCCAAACTTTGTAAAAACAGGCGGCCTATCTTTAGCACCCGATTTCTCCGGCCAAATTTCAACCTTATGCAAGTTCAAGATTCCGCTTCAGCTTAAACCTAATTTCGACTTTAAGTCTCCATCCCTGCCTAAATCTAATCCATTTTCCAACGACGCTTCCTCTGACGCGGTAACCACAATAATTAACTCGAGAATATTTTAGACTACAGAAATAAAATAAAAAATTATAGCTAAAAACCAAAGATAAAATAAGTGCTAGAATGACAGCTCCACTGATACTCTGTTTAAAATGACTTAACTACAAACTGTCATCGGCCTCTTTCCCGACTTTATCTGAAACTAATTCGGTTTTCAATAAGACTTCGATGCCGAAATCTAACCCACATTCCGGCCAACCTATGGCCGGTAATTTAACTATAACATAATAATAAGAATAGTATATGACCCGAGCCTAGAGAATATATTTCTGAAGGGTAGTATTTAATTCCTATATAAACTCTTTAGATTAGAATGTTATAGATCATCAAGGTGATTTTAGCGAATAACATAATATTTTGTGTTATCATGTATTATTTATAATATTATTCTTCATAAAAATTTTAAATCAACCGGCTGAACGGCTATAAGATATTTGACTTATATATAGATAGATGGTATTATTAATATTTATATAAAGTCAGCTTTTACAGTCCCTTTTCCTAGCCACTTCAAGCCGACCCGAAGTTACCATAAATACAATATGTTAAGGTGTCTGCTATGCTTTATTTGCGCCCTTTAAACGATGCCCAAATAAGGGGGAAGAAGAAAATTGGCGCAGTTTGCATCCAGTCCTGGCTACTTACCAACCAACATATTGTGACTATGGTGGAAGACCTAGTTAAAATAATCGTCTATCTAACCTGCGACAACCAACACAATTACCAACAGCCGCCCGGAGTACGCGACCTGGCCGCCGTCCAGATTTGGCGCATTTCCAAAAAACTCAAAAAAGCTTTTGCTCCCGCCGACGGCTCAAGAATCTTCACTCGACGAAAACAGTTCCGCGATAAATTAAATGGAATCACCCGCCCCATCTCTATTATTCTCAAACAAATATGAAACTAGCGAGGCTCTTAACCACCTCAAGTTTAAATTAAGTTTTATCCAAAAGATAATCTACTCCAACAAAGTTGAAGTTATGTTTGAAAAGTCCCTTAAAATCCTAACCATAAATACCGGCGGCGGCAACAGGACGGCTCCAGGCCAAAAATTAAGATAATGGTTCAGCATGCTGCGCATCATCTATAAAATAATATATACGGGAGGCTTCATACTCACCTGGCCATTCTGGCTCATCCGAGATATGGTTCAGCACAAACCTTATACCTTCAAGACTAGGTTTTTTGGCCCCGGCCAAATATTACCCAAGCAGAAAAGCTACCCTCGAGTCTGGGTGTGGGCTTTGAGCCTAGGGGAAGTGCTGGCGGCTAAAATGATCGTGCCCGCCTTGGAACAGACCGGGGCCGAAGTGGTTATAAGTTCCACCACGGCCATCGGCCGAGAGGCGGCTACCCGTATCTTTCCGGGTCGACTAATTCTAGCTTCACCCCTTGATTTCGACTTCTCCACCCGCCGGTTTCTGGATTCAGTAAATCCAGATCTGCTGCTTCTACTGGAAACTGATATCTGGCCCGGCATCCTGTTTCATCTGGTGGATCGAAACCTACCTAAAGTTCTTATCTCAGCCCGCATAAGCCCTAAATCTCTTCAGGGCTATGGCTATATTAAAAAATTCTGGGGCCGGGTTCTGCGCCTCTTTGATCTCATTACCACCCAAAGTCCAGCCGACCGCAACGCTCTTCTGCTCTTAGGAGCCGACCCAGAAACTACCTTGGTCATAGGTGATTTAAAATTTGACCGGAAAGTCAGTGACGAAGAGCCGAAAGATCGAGCGACTCTCCTAGCCGAAACTGGCTGGCCCGAAGGTCGCTGGATTGTGGCTGGCAGCACCCACACCGGAGAAAATGAAATTATTTTAGATGCATTTAACTATTTAAAAGAAAAGGCTAAAAAAAAATATGCTGACCTAAGGCTCCTTCTGGCCCCCCGCAACAAAAGCGATTTTTCCTCCGTCTGCTCTCTAATTTCCAACCGAGGCTTTCCGGTCGCCCGTCGACATGAGCCCGCACCTAATGACCGAGAAAAAAGCATATTTGTTCTCGACACTTTAGGCGAACTCGATCGATTTTATAACCTAGCCGACATCGCCCTTATCGGCAAAAGTTGGCCCGGTCTTCATAAAGGTGGGGGCCACAACCCCTTGGAAGCAGCCGCCAAAGGTAAACCCATCATCTTCGGTTCTCTGACTTACAATTATCGCTGGATGACCCAAGCCTTACTCCAGGCCAACGCCGCTTTGGAGGCGCCCGATCAAAAAGCTTTAGCAACCGTCCTTGAAAACCTTCTAGAACACCCAGATAAGGCCTTGGAAATGGGCCGCCAAGCCGCCAATTTCGTCCGTCTTCACCAGGGCAGCGTCGAAAAAACACTAACTCTCCTCCGCCCCTTTCTTAAGTAAATCTCCACTAAGTGACCCCTATGCCGCTAAACCAAAAGTCCACCACTAACCATTTTCAACCCTACCAGCGCCCGACACCATTTCTAGATTTTTCCGGCCGCCTAGTCAACCGGATAACCCGTACCTGGCTGGAGGAGAAGCCCCTACTCCTCTTAAAACCTCTGAGCTCTATCTATGGTTTAGCCACCACCCTACGGCGACTTTTATACCCTTACTTCTCCCAGACGGCTCAGGCCGGAAAACCAGTAATTAGTCTAGGCAACCTAACCGTTGGCGGTACAGGCAAAACCCCCCTCTGCCTGACTATTGCCCGACTTCTTCTGGAACTCCACTTCCGTCCAGCCATTTTAAGCCGAGGCTACAAACGACAAAACAGCCAAACGGCAACTTCCACCATAGTTTCTCGAGGACATGGTCCAACTCTAGAGGTTGCTGACAGCGGTGACGAACCCTGGCTAATGGCCGCAGAACTTCCAGAAGCCCGCGTAGTGGTGGATTCAGATCGACGACGAGCGGCTATAACGGCCGTGGACAATCTAGATGCAAATATTCTAATTTTAGACGACGCCTTTCAATATCTAGCTTTAAAAACTGACTGCCGACTATTACTCCTGCCGGCCTTCCGACCTTTCGGTAACGGCGCGCTTCTGCCATCCGGCCCTCTACGGGAACCGATCGCAGCCCACCGCTTGGCCCAAATATTAGTTAATACCGGAACTGACGAACCAACTCCAGAAGCCCTTACTCTGGCAGCTGGTCGGCCTCTTTTCACCGCCGCTTACCACTTTTCGAGCTGGCGGTACCTTAGCCAAAATGAATTAAAACCACCGGAATCTCTGGCCGGTCGTAAAGTCTTCGCCTTCTGCGGTCTAGCCCGACCCGATTCCTTCAAACAGTCTTTACTAAGTCTAGGTATTGAGCTTAAAGACTTTCTGTCTCTACCTGACCATCAGATTTACAACCGCTCACTCTTAAACGACCTAGGCTTAGCTTTTCTAGCCAGTGGAGCTGAGTTTATTGTTACCACAACCAAAGACGCGGTCAAGATCCCCCCTACTTTCCCCCTACCTGTCCTAATTCCGAAAACGGAAATGCGGATCAACCGGGCCGATGATTTTATTAAAACTATTTTTGATATACTAAAAAAAAGCCAAGCTTTATGACAGAAACTAAATCACAGATTAAAATTCTGGTGCGGGGAGCAAACTGGGTTGGCGATGCCATTATGACCCTTCCAGCTCTATCGGTTCTAACTCACCATTATCCAAAAGCTAACCTAACCATTTTAAGTGCCCCCCGGTCCGCCAGCATCTACCAAAATCAGCCAGGGGTAACCCTAGTGCTGACAACCCATCAAGTAGAAAAGCGGAGTCTCTCCGGCTACCTCAGGCTAGCCCGAGAACTGGCTGCTTACAACTTCGACTTAGCCGTGCTCTTTCAAAACGCCTTTAGCGCGGCCCTACTTACCAGCCTAGCCCGCATCCCCCAGCGCTGGGGTTATGCCCGCGATGGCCGCTCACCCTTACTAACCAGGGCCATTAAATTAAAGCCTGCCGACGGCTATATTCATGAAACTTTTTATTATTTAAACCTTTTGGAGCGACTGGGCCTCAACGCTCCTTACCATCCCTCTAACCTTAAACTTTCCACCCAAGCTCTGACCGAAACCGAAACTATTTTCACTGAAGCGGGCTTAAGCCAATGTGACTCCCCTCTAATCCTGGCCCCCGGCGCGACTTTCGGCCCAGCTAAGCGCTGGCCAAAACAAAATTTCGCTGAAGCAGCCCGACTGATTCTTTTAAAACGACCGACCTGGACGATTATTCTGGGTAGCACCGCTGAAGAAGAGCTAGCTCGTAAACTAACCCATCTCTTACCAAAACCGGTCCTGAACCTGGCCGGCCGTACTTCTCTAGACACGGCTATAACCGTTATGAAGCGGGGTTCTCTCTTATTAACTAACGATTCGGGCTTGATGCACCTTGGAGCCGCTTTAAGAGTGCCATTAGTGGCCCTCTTCGGCCCCACTGACCCCCTCACCACCGCTCCTTTAACCCCAACGAGCTGGATCTTACGTTCAACTGCCACTTGCGCCCCCTGTCTGAGACGGGTCTGCCCACTAAAAACTCAAATCTGCTTTAACGAGCTTACCCCTGAACGAGTAGCAGCAACAGCCCTTGCACTTCTAAACAGAATGACCACCTCTCCCAACAGGAGCCCGGCAGTTTTTATTGACCCGGAGGGAAGTCTAGTCGAACGGCTTTCTAGCCGAGCCGATCCGATTCCAAAGCTACTCCCCGGAGCCGCCGAAGCAGTGTCCGCCCTGACCCAGAGCGGCTATCAAGTGCTTATGGCCGCCCCCGCTCTAACTACCGTAGAACCGCTCTCGACCCAACTTCATAAACTCCTGCTCCAGACCGGAGCCATCCACTTAACCGGCTTCGAAACGCCGGAACTAGACCTATCCAGATCTTTCTGGGTGGGTGATAACCTAAATTATCTAGCTGCCGCCGAATCCCATGGTGCCCGCTCGGTGCTAATTTTAAATCGCCAGGGACTAGCGGAAATAAAGAAACCATTCTTTTACCCAACCCTAGCCGTCCCGAACCTGAGCCGGGCCGCTGAATGGATTACCTCGCAATGAACCTAACTAGAAACAGAGCTTCACTACCTTCATTTAACCAGCCCATTAAATTTCTAATTGTCCGTCTTTCCGCCCTGGGCGACACTGTGCATTCACTGGCTCTAGCCGCAGCTCTAAGAAAGCTCTATCCGCACAGTTTCATCGGCTGGGTAGCGGAAAAACCAGCGGCTCCTTTTATCATCGCTAATCCCTTACTAAATTGGTGGAAAATCCTACCTAAAGACTGGCTAAAATCTCCACTCTACTTATTAGAACTACGCCAGGCTCTTAAAACTGAAAAATTCGATATCGCCTTCGACGTTCAAAGTCTTAGTAAGAGCGCAGTAGTGGCTTGGTTATCCGGTGCCCCCCAACGAATAGGTTTTGCCCGCGGTTGGGGTCGGGAACTAGCCCCACTACTTGATAACTATTTGATCCGCCCAACTAGTAGCCATGTAGTTGATCAAACTCTGGAACTACTTTTCGGCCTGGGTGAAGGAAAAATAGCCCGACCGGAAATTAAATTTCCGCCTTGCCCTCCAGCTGAAAAAAAGTTTTTAGATGACTACCTCCATAAGGACGGCCTGGAAAACGGCTTTTATCTTTTTGCGCCCTGGACCACCAACCTCTCTAAAAATTGGCCATTATATAAATTCGCTGCCCTAGCTTTACGCCTTAATCGCACCGGCGGTCAAACCGCCCTAATTTTAGGACACGGTTCAGAAGAACGCCGAGCGGCGGCGGCGATCATAGCAGACACCCCGCTAAACCTTTTACACCTGGCGCCGGAATTAACGCTTCTAGGCGTAGTTGAACTAATCCGGCGGTCGGATCTACTGGTCGGTTGTGATTCCTTTCCCCTACATGTAGCTGCAGCTCTCGGCCGGCCAGCGGTGGGACTTTTCGGGACCAGTGACCCACAACGGGTTGGCCCGGAAGGGCCAAAAGGCCGTAACGCCTATGAACAACTCCAACTAGCCCATTCCAGTAGGGCCCGAAATCGACTAGGCCCGGAAACTATAGCCACCCTAAGTGTAGATAAAGTTGAAACTCTTTGCCTTGAACTTTTATCCCATTAGATAAAAACTAATATTGAATAAAAATCAATCATACTTAGTATAAAATTATGGCCGGTCATCTGGCCAACCATTTTCGCGTTCCTACCTTCCGGATCAGCCGCCGACTTAATATCCCTACCAGATCCCCGAATCATTCCAGTTAACGTCATTCCGACTAATAACGAATAAGAGTTAAAACTTTTTAACTAGGGCTACTACCAAAAGGTCTATGCCGCTTTCTAACCCCAAATTCGGATCAAAGACCCAGAAGCAGTTTTTCATAACCTTATCATATACCGCAACGTTCTGGATAACCTGAAGCCCGCCGACCCTCAAAAAAAGGCTGCCATTAGCTTCTTGAACAACCAAGTTAATTTTATGTGCTAGCTTATAGCCGACAGCTATGCTTTCGACCAAATTAGAGTCAATGTTTACCGCACTATCCTAATCCAGCTGATTTATTTCGAGCATACGTCACCGAACTCGACCCGCAGCCGAACCCGAAAAATTAGATACGCCGGCGGAAGAACAAGCCATAAAACTGATACCCTCAGTCTAGTTCTCATCCAGCACCACGAAATATTACCTCCCAACCATAAACTTTTATGTCTTTATGGACTTTCACCAACCTTTAAAAAAGCCACCGGCCAGAATGACCATTTGGCTATGCTTAACCTGGCCCACTTTTACCACGAAAGCCTTAGCAAGGTTAGAGACAACCCTAGAAGGTTCCTACTAAACCAACTGGGCTACCCGACACACCAACCCCGCCCCTGCCCCTCCGTGACCTGAATAGAGTCGACTACTACTGCAAGTCCAGACTCGACATCACCCAGGATTCATCGAAAACCCTCGATTGATATAAAAAAATTATGGCGAGAAGCTATTCCTCCGGTCGCGATAATACCGCCCATCTAAAAATAAACTGAAACGAAATCCCCAATTTGGATAATTTAATTCTCTTTTAATCCCAAAGGGCCTTCAACCTAAATTACCCACTTAGATTCTAAGTTCAAACGAAAGTATTTCTATTGAACTAGTGTGTCTATATATATATATGTATGTAACGCTATAATTAAAGATATATTGATTAATAGTTATTAAAACGAATATACTAATATGGTCTTTTTTAATTAGCATTACAGTTCCGTCTTCGAGAACGCTGCGAGTTTAGTAATTTAATTGATTAAGGACAGTAATAGCTATTTTATGGCGAGCGGTAATAAATACCACCCTCCATTTAGTAACGTAAGCATTTACTCTTAACAACCAGTGTATTATTCCACATAATTTTCCATCTCTCTAACTGAATCATCAACATTCTTAGAAGCTATTGTAAATATTTTAAAAGTAAAATATTCCACCACCGATAACCGCTTATACATTTCACTGATACCCTAAATATAGTTATAAGTTAGGTCTCTGATGGTGTTGATGATGTCATTAAATATTTTTATTGTATATTTATCCAGAATCTAAATTTCTTTATTAATAAAAATTAAATAAAACCTAAATTCTTATCATAATGAATAACTTTTAATTTTTTCTGCTCATATCATCACTCTACGAGCCTAAGGTTTACGCAATATCTAATCAAATTTTTTATATTTATCTAAAAGAGTATAAAACTATTACCCCAATCATAAAAAGCTATCTCTTTAACAGTAAAATCATTTTTTTATTATATACATATAAAATTATACTACCAAAAAAAATTTCCGAAATAGAAATAATATCTCCTCTGCCCCCTCCTCCGATGCCAGCGGCCATAAATCACTAATTAGAAGTACAATTTTTCTTGACCACCCATACTATCCAAATTGTACTAGATATCCCTCAGAATATTTACCCACGACCAGCCGATTAGATAAAAAAAAGAAAAATATTGTACCCTGGCTATTAATTTCTTACACCAAGCCATCTGTTAAAGTAGCTAACCCGAAATCAAAAAAATCTTGACACCAGACTGAAGCTAGGGTATAAAATTTAACGTGAAAGGCGGGAATAACTCAGTGGTAGAGTGCAACCTTGCCAAGGTTGAAGTCGCGGGTTCAAATCCCGTTTCCCGCTCCAGTTAAAAGTAACTTACCAGTTGAAAATATTAAGGGCTTCCGAAAAAAATGGAAGCCCTCGAATATTTTTAAAGCTGTCAAGCTGACTTTAATTGACCGGGTATTTTAAAATCTTAAAAAACATGTTCTAATTAAAGCCATCAAAGTCAAAGAGCTAAATATTTAAAACCCAGCCCCTTGGTGTTTAAAAGTGGTCGGGACGACTGGAGTTGAACCAGCGACCCCCTGAACCCCATTCAGGTGCGCTACCAGACTGCGCCACGTCCCGTATTTTATAATTTTAACTAGTTAAGTCAATTATGTCAAGAATATTTTTAAACCAGACCGGTAATGAATTCAGTGAACTAGAAATAGGTCTCATGAGTGAAGCCCTTAAGAAAGCCGCTAAAGCCGCCGCCAATGGCGAAGTACCGGCCGGAGCGGTAGTGGCAGACGCCACCGGTCAAATCATCGGGTGGGGCCGAAACCAAGTCATAGACATGACCGACCCCACCGCCCACGCCGAAATTATGGCCCTTAGAGCCGCGGCCCGCCGCCTTGGTAATTACCGACTAACGGGAGGGACTATTCTAGTCAGCACCCTGGAACCATGCCCTATGTGCCTCATGGCCGCTATCCACGCCCGAGTGAGCCGGATCATCTTCGGCGCCCCTGAGCCGCGCTGGGGTGCAGCCGGGTCGCTATTGGATCTGACGGCCCTGACCGGTCTTAACCACCACCCCCAAATTACCGGCGGTCTCCAAGCCGAGGCCGCTAGAGCTCTCATCACCTCATTTTTTCTGGCCCGACGCTCGCCCCAAATCAAAACTAACCACTCAACGAATAATTTGCTCATCCCTATAATAAGTTAGTACGACAACGTCTAAAAACGCACTGGATGGATTGCCAAGTATACCACATTCACAGACTTGCCCCAAAGGAGTTATTTTTTTTACCTTTTTTACCGAATTATCCATAAATAAGTTAATGTATTCCTTCAAAATCAATTAGTTATCCGTAAAGTATTATCGTAATTGACTCCTAATGTACTCCACTATCCTTTTAGCATTCTTACCTACTATATCCACATAATATTTACAACACCAAAAGTGCCTGTTGCCATACTTGTACTTCAGATTAGCATACCTATTAAACAGTAGCTCTTAACCTTCAGATAACCTATTACCTCCAGTACACTATATTTAAGTAGTATCCTTACAAACATATGGATATGATTAGGATAGCACTCGACCTCTATTATTCCCAACCCTTTCCCTTTACACAGTTCAAGTAATGTTTTATTTACATCAGCCTTGAACTTCCCATAGATTACTTACCCACGGGACTTAAGTGCAAATATCTGATTATTCTCATTTTAACATATTCTATATTTAATCTATTAAAACATACCTAAATTTATATTATAATATATTAATATATCATTTAAAGAGATATATATCCTTGCTTCGGGATCAGGCTGAAGAGACGCTGGACAAGTGTTTTGATCAAAATATTCATTATTCCATATCTAACATGTGTTTAGCAATATTTCTATTTTTTTTATACGGAGTTCTTCTTCTCTAGTCTACCAGAGTACTCTTTAAGAACTATATGATTATTCTAATTTACAAACTATTTTTCAAAACGTACAAACTCCTTTAGATAACCATATCAACCAGCTACTGAATGGAATTACAACCGACCATTTTTACCCATTTACCCAATGTTTTTTCAATATTATTTCTAACTTGCATCTGATAAATATCCTAAAGTCCTTTAATACAGTTTAGTAACAGGTTTTTAATTACTTTAGATTAGTCTAAATATTCCAATTCCTATAAAATACATTGTCGAAATTACTATACCAAAAAACACTCCAACAAAAAAATAGAATATTTTTGTAGATTCTATAGGAGCCGTTATTGTCGCGCTGGGTTAAAACACATCTCTACTCCTGATCCTAAAGTTAATGACTCCATAAGACTAAGATAAGAAATAAGATTACGAACAAAAAGCCGACTCGCGTTGACTGGATAAGCAAGCTTTAAAGGTCAAAGAACTGCGCCCCATCTGTCTGGGTGACAATCTTTATGCCCACCAACCGTTCTACGAAAAAATTTTGCAATCTAAGTTCAACTTCACTTTTACCTGTAAACCTTCCAGCCGTAATACTTATAAAAAGTATCTTTCTGTGATTGAGCCAAACAGCTTATTTTTGTACAAATTCAATCTAGGTAAAAGTAGAAGAGAGTATCAATATAAATGGCTGTGAGGAATTCTAGTTCACGATATTGAAGTTTTTTTAAAGTTAACTGGACCAATTTTGAAATAGCAGACCCTACCAACAAAGTAACACTTTAACCCTATAGCTTCATTACCAACTTTAACCCTTCCAAAGACAAGATTGAAGGGTTACTTAAGTACGTCAGAAATTAGTGGGAACTAAAAAATGAAACTTTCAACGTCTTAAAAAATAACGAATATAATCTAGAATATAATTTCGGATATGAGAAAGAAATCCTCGCTACACTTCTGGTGATATTTAATTTGCTGACCTTCACCATGCATAGCATTTATCGGTTAATCGAAGCATCATAGCAAAAAGCACAAAACAGCCTCAGTGCTAAAAATTATCTCTTCGTTCATCTCTAGGCTATTAATATGCATCACGTCTTCACCTCCCTAAAATGTACCCCTCAGAACTATTATATCAGGCACCTCACCATCACAAATAAACTAATTTAGCCTTCATTCTTAATCATGTAACCCTAAAATAAAAATTACCAATAAATACTATATATTACTTACACTACTTATAGATATCATTCCAAATCATAATTCTTCCCCTACGGTTTTTCTGCGTGAATCTTACCGAGATAATAAGAAAATAAAAAAAAAGACTCTAGCCAATCTCTTTTATCTTGATTAGAAAACTATTAATTTTGTCAAAAAATGACTCAAGAGCAGGTCTTTTGTCTCCACCAGGGACTCATTCTAAACCATCGACTATAAAAACACATTCACGTTTTAACGGTTATAACAGCTATGAAAAAACTTAACCTGGCCTCTACTATCTCCTCACTCCCATCCAGAGAGCAGAATCTGATTCTCGCTATGGTGATCTCTCGTCTCCTGTACCCTAAAAGCAAATTAGCCACTACGGCTAGCTAACAGCAACTAACCTTACCCGGCGAATCAAATATCGCCGATATTGACGAGGATTAGCTTTGTACAGTTATGGAATAGCTGATAGACAAGCGGAGAGTTATTGAAACTAGATCATCAAACGTTACCTACATGACAGGGACACCGTATTTTTCGACCTGTCATTAAACTATGCCAAAGGTAAGTATTACTATTTAGAGCGTTTCAGCCATTCACGTAATAAAAAGAGAGGTAGACGTCGGAGGAGCTATAATCTGCTGACTGATAGAGACAGATAGTCAGTATCTATCAACGTCTGGCCGAGTGATATTTTTAATTCAACCACATTCATTTATACGAAAATTATTTAATAATTATAAAATATAGTCAACTCTTTTTGATGAGATAATTTTTTTTGAAATTGTAGCAACGGACGAATATCCGGAAGAAAGACTGATAACTAACCGTAATCTATTTCTGGCCGATAAACGGGCCAAAATCAGAAAGGAATTGTTAGCCGCTACCGAGAAAAATCTATAGTAAATCAGGATCAGTATCGAAGATAGACGTTTAAAAAGATGGAATGTCATAAATCTGACTGTCTGGCAAAAGATAAATCGCAAAAAAAGTAAAAATATTTTATTTTTGAAATTAGTAAAACCTAATTCAGCTTCCATCGCTACATTTTTAGTATAGAGCAAAAGTCAATGCTAGGTAAAATCTACTTGATTAGAATATTAATTAATAAAGATGAAATTGACCCGAAGGAGTGCGTCTGTATTTATAAAATCTCTCTCGGGTATAGCAGGCTTTCAGAATGATGAAGATGTTAACATAAAAATACGGGCTGTAAATTATTAGATGAAATAAAGAGTCATGGCTCATATTTTTTTGTGTACGCTAGCTCTTATTATGTCGAATGACCTATGTAGGAAGCTTGGCGGGAATTGACCTCTACTAATGAGGAAGTAGAAATCAAAGAACACCGATCTCTAATTAGTCCGGCTGGAAAAATAAAGGACGCCCAGTTAAAAACCTCAGGCAGAAAAAAATTCAGACGGCTTCCTACCCAAAGCTTTAAAAACTTACTTCTCAGTTTGGTTAGTATCCGCTTAAACAGTTGCCAACTAGTGAACAGGGATACTTAGAATTAAACTAGTAAAAGTACTACATCCACTCAGATAGGTTTATTCACCTCGCTGTAATAAAAGCCTTCAACTTGTTTCAGTCCATAAATCGCACTCAGTAAATTAAATAATATTTTTTAAATAATATCTTAAAATAACTAATAAATAATCTTAATCAATCGCTAAACTTCAATTTAAAGATTAAACCAGGAGATAACTTTAAAGAGAAGACGCTAAGTTTCATCCTGTATTACCTGGCTAATAGTTTCAAGACCTGCACTTTAGAGCCTCTGTTCGAAATTTTGCTAGACTTATCAAGTAAAACTAAGGATAATTTTTATGGAAATCATTCATAGAACGTATTTTTTTGCAGGTAAAGGATTATAATCGCGTAATAAAAGACTACAAAGATAAGTACAAAGTATGGGCTTTGCCTTTCAAAAAAGCCATACAAGTGGACGAATTCAGGTCTATAAACCCAGTGTTAATAACTTCAAACAGTATTTAACTACAAAAGATCTTTCCACAGCATTTGCAATGGTAGGCGGCTCCACAATATTCAATAAGCCGCTATGAGTTGGTAGCTAGTTTAATTTATTACTGCATAATGTCTTTATTTGGTTTAGTAATCAACTCTTTACCGCAATCGCAGATTTTTGACTCTGGGGTAGAATTTCTAATTTCATTAAGTTTTTTAGGGATAAAGATATATGAAAATTGGGCTACACACTAGTTACGCTTCGACTTTGCGCTTTTTAACGCATTTTTTTGATGGAGATTAGTAACATTAGGCGATGGAAGTTTTATGAGTTACTAGAATTTTTTTGGACTTCAGCTAATTTAGTTTCTAGTTTGGTAAATTTATCCTAATAAGGTAATATTTTGTGCTCATAACAGAGTGTTCTTATTATATAAAAATTTAAATGCATATTCCCGTTCATCCATATATTGGAAGACGCTAAACACTGTATCTTGCGTAATACTTGACTCTATAATCATAATATACATACTTTTATAATAATATATAATTATATCTCAATAGGTAATCAACATGAATAGTTATCTTTTTCAAAAGCGGTGGCAACGTTCTGAGAAGAAGCGATAAAGTTAGAGGCCCCGGCCACCTGAAATTCGTCAACTTGGGCGAAGAAGAGCAGGGTTAGAGCCGAAAAAACGGTTAGGGTCAAAAACAAAAAAATCCCATGGTAAACATCTCCATTTTTATAACTATATTAGACTATTATTATAATTTTAACCTTTATTTACTTCCAAAATTTTGTTATCATGTTTCTATTGACATAATAATGGAAATGGATTAAGATTACCAGCATAATACGCTTTTAATGATATACCATCTGGAATGGAAGTCGCTGAAAAATAAAATCCGTTGAAAGCTTGCTCTAGCTAAAGGTAAGGCTAAATTTCGAGAAGCAGCTGCGTCAATTGCTTAAGTGGTACCTATTCCTCACGGTGTAATTGCTACTTACGAAATAACCTTAAAAGCATTAAAAATAATTTCATAGATTAAGATCAACCTATTCTATAATTTAAATATATGTATAGTTGTAATCATTGTTGTTAGGGCTGGCTCCATTTAAACTTAGCTTTAAATTTTAATAAGCTGCTTTCGAGTTCTGACTAAGTCTTTAGTATTATTCAAACAACAATTATGTTTTGTTTTATTTTGCCACGTCATCTAAATATATTAATAATATAACCGAAAAGAAATAAATATGCGTTATTGTCTGTTGTTATTAGTGCTGGCCCTGATTCTTTCAGCTAGCCAGGCCCTAGCTCAAAACCAAAAACTTAATGATATTCAGGATATTACGCTAGAAGCTGCTGAACTCACCGTAGAAAAAGAAACCATTGATCGCATCACCCAGACTGATATAGAGCGGAAAACGGCCCTTACTTTATGGGAGGCCTTGAAGTCAGAACCGGGGGTTTCGCTCAACTATTCCGGCGGGCGGAATGAGGGCGCCATCTCCATTCGCGGTTCCAATCGCTATCAAGTGGGCCTATACGTTGACGATATCCCCTTAGCCACTGCTTATCGCAACGAGTGGGATGCCAACAATTTAATAACTTTCGACATGGAATCAATCGAAGTTTCCAAAGGTTATACTTCCCCTTTATTAGCTAACAATAATAACCTAGCGGGCATAGTTAATGTGCGTACCGCCAAACCGACTAAGGAATTGGAATTCAAAGCTAAGTACATGAATTTTTTCGATCGTAACGGCGATGATCAAGGCCGCCTGTTTGGAGTTAGCGTCGGCACAAAACAGGATCTCTTTTATTTAAAGACTTCGGTCGTTCAGGATGAGCAAGATTTTTACACTCTCTCCAGCGATTTCCCGAAAGGAAAATACCAAGACAGCGGTCACCGGGGCAATTCAGACTATAAAAATCGCTATCTTAATTTAGTCACTGGGTTCGTTCCTAGCGACACTACCGACCTTATGTTTGGCCTTGTTCGGCAGTATATGAGAAAAGGCCAGCCTTACCGCGCTGGTGCGAATCCGCCATCCTTTGGCGCGAGCGGAGCAGCTACCCGTTTGTTCAAATGGCCTGAGTACGATACAGAAAGATATTATATGAATGCTAACTTCACGCCCACTAGTGAAGTTAATTTGAAGATACTGGCTTATTATGACAAGCATACCGATGATAGCGTTAATTACACCGATTGCACTTTCAGTGTTATTGATGCTAACCATGGTGATATGTTCGGACTTTACGATCAGTTTACTGCCGGCCTTCAGAGCAAATTTGACTACACTTTCAATGAGGCTAATAAATTAGCCGCTTCCGTTAGCTATCGTGAACTTTCCCACAAGGGCTACACATCTAAGTATTCTATTAATGTACAACCCAATCTTTTAATCAACGCTATGAAAGAAAATTATTGGGATTTAGGTGCGGAATACACTTTCAAGCTAATTGATCCCCTGACCCTTGTGGCCGGACTTAACTATACTATGCTTAAGCCTAAGTCTATTGAATCTTACACTGTCAATAACGTAAACCCCTCTGGTCTAAAAAAGAACACCACTGGAGCGAACGACAATCTTTTAACCTATCAACTTGGCGCTTTTTTCAATCTGACGGAAGGACACCAGTTATTCGCTACCTTCGCCCATAAAGCCCGCTTTGCCACCATGCGGGAAAGATTCGATAGTCCCGCTAATACCGGTTTAAGCCCAGAAGAAGCTATGAATTATGAGATCGGATATCGCGGGGTAATGAACGAATGGCTGAGAATTAACACCAGCCTCTTTTATGTTGACACTAAAGATATGATTACCGGAACGGGCCAACGTTCGCCAGATATTAGCTTTTTCAATATGGACGAAATCAAAATTTATGGTTTTGAACTAGCCACGGAAGCCGCCTTCAACGAATATTTCAGCGCCGGAACAACCTTAAGCTTTTTACAGTGGGCCACCACGGTCCGAGACCCCTTAGCTTCCAATCTAACCTTTACGCCTAAGACGCAGGGTTCGATCTATGCTAAAATCTCCCCTCTCAAAGACCTATCTATAATACCTCAAGTCGATTATGTAGGCCCTTTTTATAACGACGCCAATGACACCCTAAGAAATCTTGATGGTAAAACTAGTCGTAAGGCTTTGGGGACTAATAAGACGTCAGGATTCATCACCGCTGATTCCAAAGTGGTGTATGATTTTAACGAATACTTTAGTTTTGAAGTCGGTGCCAAGAATATTTTTGATAAAAATATTTATTACGATTATGATGATTTTCCTCGGGCCGGGCGTAACTACTTCGTCGGCTTAACCGGTACATACTAAGGTCACCTTCAGGACGACGGTGTATTAACTTACTATCAGTCATCGGCAGCCGCCCAACCCTTCGTCGGAGTGTTTATGAAACCTATCTCTTTTGGTTTACGGCTCCTGGCCCCCTGGGTGGTTATTTTTTTTTTAGCATCGGTTCCCGAAGTTCTAGCTAAAGATAAGGACGACGTCCAAAGCGTCTACGGGGCTACCCACCCTTCTACCTTCGCTCTCTATGCTCTAGACCCAGATCTAATTGCCGGCTGGAATACCCTCTTACGTGATTATGAAAAAAAATTTATAGCAAAAAAATATCATAACCTCCCTGTTCTAGGCGGCTGGTACGGTGAAGGTTTTACTCCCGACTACGAAATGCTCTTGGCTAGTAAACTTTCCAAAGTCTTATATCTCGATAACGATTATCACGATAAGATGGAGATTAGTAAAAATTTTAAAAAATTGGGCCTAAAAGTAATTAAGATCCCAGGCGGCCTTCTAGAGACCCCCGAAAGTTTTCGAGAAATGGGTAAGGCTTTCAACCGCAAAGAAAGGGGCGAAGCCTTAGCTGCGTACGCTGAAGAAGCCCTAGCTAAAGTCAAAGCAGTGGTAAGTAAATTAAATAAATCCCAAAAACCTACCATTTACTTTGGTCAAGAAGCCGATGGTCTAAGCACGGTCTGCCGTAATTCCCCCCGGTCGCTAACCTTAGAATTAGCCGGGAGTCTGAACGTCCACAACTGTCTATCCGGTATGAAAAACTCGGTGCTTCATATTACTTTTGAACAGCTCCTGGCCTATGACCCGGATATAATTCTTATTGACAATCCTAAGTTAGCAGCGAATATCCCTAGGCATCCTCTCTGGAGCCATCTGCGAGCCGTTCAGGCGGGCCAAGTCTATCTGGTCCCCCGCGGGCCCTTTTCCTGGCTAGAACGTCCGGCTACTTACATGCGCCTCATCGGCCTCCAGTGGCTAACAGGCATTTTACACCCGAATATCTACCCTATAGATATTAAAGCTGAAACTAAAAAATTCATGCGTCTTTTCTTCCAGCTAGAAATGACTAATGAAGATGTGGAAGAATTACTGACAAGATGAATAAGAAAGCCATATGGATCCTAATAGTACTATTGACAGCAACCGTTATTCTGGCCTCATTTATAGGCCGGTATTCAATGACCGTGAATGAATTGCTAGAAGTAGGGCGGGGCTGGCTAACAGGGCGAGAACTTTCACCCCGAGAAGATCAATTTTTATTCCTCTTTTTTCAAGTACGAATGCCCCGTATAGTGACCGCTATTTTAGTGGGAGCCTCTTTGTCAGTCTCTGGTACGATTTATCAGAATATGTTCTTGAACCCGCTTGTTTCCCCCGGTGTTTTAGGCGTCTTGGCCGGGGCTTCCTGTGGTGCAGCCGTAGGCATAGTGATTTTTTCTTCCTGGCCTCTGACCCAAATTTTCTCATTTGCCGGGGGGATCCTGGGTGTGAGTCTTTCCATTTTTTTTTCAAAGCTCTATCCTAAAGCGCCTATTTTAGCCCTCCTGGTGGGTGGGCTAGTTAGCGCTTCCTTCTTCACCGCCATTACCTCGTTATTAAAATATGTAGCCGACCCTAACCAACAATTACCACAATTGATTTTTTGGCTCATGGGTACCCTATCGCGGGCTGAAAACGAGAAATTATCTTGGATCGGCCCGCCCCTGGCTCTGGGACTTATTTTTTTAGTCTTAAACGGTAAGGTCCTCAACATTTTAAGCCAAGGCGACGAAGAGGCCCGAGCCCTAGGAATAGAAAGCGCTAGAATGAGGCTGATCTTCATCAGTACAGCCACCTTAATCTGCTCGCTGTCGGTGATCTTATCGGGTATCATTAATTGGGTGGGTCTGGTAATTCCTCATATTTTGCGCCTAATCCTAGGACCGAACAACCAAACTCTACTACCGGCCTCCGCTTTAGGCGGGGGGTTATTTTTACTAATTACCGACACTATCGTGCGCTCCGTCTGGACAGTGGAGTTCCCTCTAAGTATTTTTACCGCTTTAATCTGCCTACCGATTTTTTCCTTTTCTCTATGGTATGACTGGAAACGACCATGATCGAGGTTCGGGACCTTTCATTCAGCTATCATCGGGGCGGCCAGATTTTAAAGAATCTTTCAGTCGTCCTAGCTCCGGGGGAAGTTGTCAATATTCTTGGCTCGAACGGCTGCGGTAAAACGACGTTTTTAAAAATTATTCTAGGGCTTCTCCCTATCGAGCCGGCGACCGTATTCATTAACGGCCAGCCTCTAGAACAATTTAAGCGCCACCAATTAGCCCACCTTTTGGCCTATGTGCCCCAGGCTCATAACGGTATTTTTAACTATACAGTTAGGGAAATGGTCTTGATGGGCCGGACTAGCGCTAGTCCCTGGTATCGTTTCAGCGCGGAAGATGAAAAAAAGACTCGAACCGTCCTTAAGCGGGTTCGCCTAAACGCCCTAGCCGACCGTTCCTACTTAGAAATAAGCGGGGGCGAAAAACAATTGGTTCTCATCGCCCGCGCCTTAGTCCAGGACAGTTCATTTTTAATCATGGACGAACCCGTTAACGGCCTTGATTACGGTAATCAGTTTCGCCTTCTAACCATCATTCGGGAATTAGCCGATACCGGCCTGGCAATTGTTCTAACCACCCACCACCCCGAACAAGCCGTTTTTTTAGGCGGTCGAGCCTTGTTGATCAAAAATGGTCACCTGGTCGCCGATGGCCCGACCGATCAAATTATAACTGCGGACGCCGTTACCCGACTCTACGATTTACCACCAGCCCTTTTAGACCAAACCAAGCATTTCGCATCCTAAGCCATGACCTTCGACCTTAACCCAGTCTCCGCGAAAAAACCCGCTTTAGACCCCCCACCCAACCCCCCCTAAATTTCTGGTGTGCTGGCATCTTTTCCCTAGGACTTCACCTATTGGCGGCTACCCTTTTTATCCGCCTGAATTCACTGCCCCACGGTCTGGACGATGAACCGAGAAAACTCGGAGATAAAAGCGGAATGATCATAATTAAATTAGTCAACTCCTTCGATTCGACGCCGCCTAAGATGGCAGACCAAGGTACGGAAGCTAAAGAAGAAAGACAGAGAGTATTAGCTAATTCTAGGGTTGATGATACAACGGCAGATTTTGTAGAGACTTCGAAGTCCGCTTTAAAGATTATTCCGGTCCCTGAAATTGTTAAAATGGATCAATCTCCACCACCAACTAAGGCTGTTTCTCTTAAAATTGAACCGTCACTAGCTAAACCATTCCAACCGAGATCAGGCCACGTAACCATCAAAGCAAAAAAAAAGCCAGAGGTAGTTAACGTAAAAATGGCTGCCGGAGCCAGGGCGGGTGGAAGCCCGGATGGAAGAACCATCAATAATGAAACCTTTAATGATGGAATCAACCAAAATGCTAATCAAAATAGTCGATCCGGAGCTGGTTCCTGGGGTTTCAGTGGTGGCGACGGAACTGTCAAGGGGTACATAAAAGAAAATTTTAACTATATTCAGCAACACCTTCAGCGTAATATGAGCTACCCGGCCAAATCGAAAAAAACTGGGGAGAAAGGCTCAGTCACTGTGACTTTTATCATCACTAGAAGCGGTCAGGCTCAAGAGCTTCGGATCAGCCGTTCTAGCGGATATCCATTTCTTGATCAGGCTGCGCTGTGTACGGTAGCCCGAGCCTCACCTTTTCCACCCCCCCCGGCTCCGGCCCGAATAACCATTCCTCTAGTCTTTAATTTAAAATGAGCCCTAGCCTTGTTGATAAACTAAGTTGACTTTTATGCCACCATGCCGAAAAATTTCCTCAGTTGAATCGTCGACGATGGCCGCAGCCATGGCCTCATAATCTCGAACCACCATACCAGACAAGGAGTAAAACCCGTAATCAAACAGGCGCGGCAGCATGGGTGTGCTGGGCCCGACCAAGTAAATCTCGGCTTGACGACTTAATTCCAAAAGCCGGGGCATAGTTTTGTTAATAATGGTAGTACCAGTCATGAAGATTATATCCTGATCTGGCAAAATATATTCAGCGGCCGGCTCTGGTAGATCACCCGGGTGAGGATTACTTTCAAGAATAGATAGGTTTGCGACTTGCCCCAGTTTTTCTAAATTCGGAAAGTGGCCAATAACCGCCACCTTCCGTCCAGCAGCCCGTTTGAGGAAAAAATCGAAAGCGCTACCTTCCGCCTCTTCAACAGCACGATTTAAAACACTATCGGAAATTAAAACCGAGGTATTAACCGCCGCATTAACTGCCGCTAAACCGATGGCCGCCGCATGATAATCCCAAGATTTAATCAATGTGGCCACTTCGCTTAAGGGACGCCCCGCCAACTCTGAAGCTTCCAAACGCCTGGAGGTTGAGCTAATATTTTGAAACAAAAAATGAGCCATCCCTAGGCCGCCCTGATTAGATTTAATTAAGACCCAATAAGAACCAATAACACAGTTTTCAACCTTGGCTGACACAGAAATCGAAGCAATCAATTCGTCATAAAAAGCCCATTTATCCGCCGGGTTAGACAGCTTAACCAACATGCTCAACTCCCTTATAATAATTGATAATATTATATATTAAACCAACCCTAAAGTCCAGTTCGTTCCGCTTACCATGAAACCGCCCCCCTATCCTATCCCAGACTTTAGCCTTGACAAATCCGGTTGAACCAAATAGTTTAAATATTATTTAATAAAAGGCTTCATTATTCTTATTCTATATTTTGGATATGATCACCCAGGGAGGCCCCAAGGTAGTCATAAAAAAGAAGGAAAGGGAATATGACGATAACGATTTATACACAAGGATTCTCCTACTCCCAGCCGGCCCTCTCAATTTTAAATGAGCTTAAAAATAATTCAGATCCATTCAAAGTGGAAGTAGATCAAAAAAGTTCCGCTAAAAATATTAAATACGCCCTAAAGAGATAAAGGCCGCTAGGTCTCCGTAGTTAAAAATGAAACCGGCTCTACCATAGAAGTAGCTACCAGATAAACCATAGATAAACTTTAAGCCATAAAATGGAACGAATAGAGACTAAGGCGCCGTTTAAGCAGGCTCTGGATATATTACTGGAACGTTGCCAGGTAATGGCGGCTGAAGAAGTGCCGCTAGTCCAAGCGCTAGGGCGAGTTTTAGCCGAAGATATTCTAGCCGTAACTGATATTCCTCCCTTTGCCCGCTCACCTTATGACGGTTATGCTATTAAAGCCTCCGATAGTCTAAACGCCTCTCGAAAAACTCCAGTCTGTCTGGAAGTAGTAGAGGAGATCCCAGCCGGCGCAGTTCCCAGCCGAAACATAAACGCCGGTACGGCTACTAAAATTATGACCGGGGCAGCTATTCCAGAAGGCGCGGATACAGTGATCATGCAGGAGTTAACGACTTTCACCGAAAAGACAGTGACAATTTTTGAATCATTTAGGCCCGGTTGCAACATAATTATCGCCGGCGAAGATGTTAAAGCGGGTTGTCGAATTGCCCGCCGGGGTGAAATAATTGATCCTTTTTTAGCTGGTTCTCTAGCTTCCCAGGGCCTAACCCGACCTAAAATATTTAAAAAACCCCAAGCCGGCCTCATCTCCATTGGTAGTGAACTAGTTGAGGCGGAGCAGCTGGTTCCAGGCGGGGCTATTCGTAATAGTAACCGTTATACTCTTATGGCAGCTTGCGCTACCACTGGAGCCGAACCCGTGTATCTAGGTTTAACCGGAGATAAAATAGAGGATATAGTCACCTTGATTACCCGCGGGCTTGATACTTGTGACATACTGCTTTGTTCAGGCGGAGTTTCGGGAGGGGATTATGACCTAACCCCAACGGCCATGGAAAAAGCCGGAATTGAAATTCTAGTAACGAATCTTGGTTTAAAACCGGGGCGGGTTTGCGCTATCGGAATTAAAGGAGAAAAACTTATTTTTGGTTTGTCAGGTAATCCTCCAGCCGCCATGACTATCTTCTCTCTTCTAGGCCGCCCCTGTCTCCGAAAATTGAGCGGTTATGCCCACCCCGGACTTAGGGCGACTAAAGTTACTTTACTTGACAACTTTAATAAAAGCAGTCAAAATATTAGAATAATTAGTGGCTGGCTGGATATTACTGATGGAGTAATGCGGATGAAGACAGCGGCGGCCCATGGCCATGCGGTGATGCATGCTCTTGCTGGCTGCGAGGTGTTGGCGGTAATTCCGGCCGGCTCTCCACCTTTACCCGCCGGTACAATCCTGGAGGCCTATCTGCTCACTTGAAGTTATATCCAAACGACTACGAACCATATCAGTAGGCCAAGTCAAGGTAAATCAGAGATTATGTCATTATATATCATCTTATTTTTAATTCTGGTCGCGGGACTTATTTTCCTTTCAATAAACTGGAGAAAACCAATAGCTCTCACCGAGGAATTTATCGAGCCAACTGGACCAAGCGAGAGCACCGACCCGGCCGAAATTTTATTTTCAGAATCTAATGAAACAGAGCGACTCAATAAGTTAGCTTGGGAAAAGAGAAAACAAAAAATCGCCGCTATACTCTAAGCTCCATCTAGTCCTGCGGCCATGAATAAATTGATATTTTTTTGCGCGGTGAGCTGCGACGCTTCGCTGTATTTTCAAGTTAAACCGTCGCGGTTAAGTAGGCAACCATTAAAAAATATTTTAAAAAAAGACATAACTCAAGTATTATGAGTTCTATTAGTGTAAAACGTGGGTAAAAATCTCAAAATCAACAGATGTGAATGAAGTTTTGCCTCTCGCATCTATTTTTATGGAATTGAAAACGGTGACGGTTATAAAGGCGTTATTTTTATCTCCCAGGTTTATTTTCAGAAAAAATTAAAATTATTAAAAAATTTAATTTAAGATATCTAATAACTGATTTTACTACATTAAGTTGTTTGTTACAGTTTCTGTTTTTCTATTTTTCAGGTTCGCTGATTTTTTAACTTAGATTCTTTAGTGTTAATATTTAGACTCCTTCAATTATTTTAAAACTTCAATAACTTCAGTTATAAATCTCTAGATCTTATTTATGGTTTATTTTTCTAGCCATTTGTTGGATTGTATTGTTAAGCGTGTTGCCATAATAAAGGGGCTGGTCAAAATTTTTGGTAATTGTAATTATACCGTAATTCTTAGTTACCACTATTAAAACTTTCGAGCTGAACTTATATTCTTGTGCTTTTTATCTTTGGTTATGTAAAATGTTTTCAACTCATGTAAATTATAAATTTTACTTTTGTCTTTTTGTTATTAGTTTAAAATAAATTCGAAAAAATTGAATTATTATTAATAAATTTTTAAATAAACTACTGTTCTTTTTGCTTGATTTCACAAACTAAGGTCAAGACAATAGCCCTAAGGCGAATCTTAGCTTCCTTTACGTCTTTACTCTTTTTAAAGTTCCTACAAAAACTGATCGTTATTCTGATTTTAATTATCTCTTTTTCGTAGCTACGGCGTAAAGAAAAGCCTACAAACAATACCACTCTTTAAAGACGAGTTATCATTTTTATTTGTAACTTAGATCAGTTGGAAAGGTAATATTTTTTTTTAAATCGTAGTGCTAAGTAGAACTTCTTTATCAAGTGCTTTCTCTTCATGCAATGGAATAGAAACCTTGAAAGTAAAAATTGTGTATCTACTCTTGAACAATTTGATCATTGCTCAAATATTCAAATTATTTTATTATTAACAATCCGCACAATAAATGAATATTTTTGGCTGGACGCCCCTAATCGGAATAACACTCTTAAAGTACTTGCTTTAAGAGATTCTATGGTATTCCCATAGTTAATTGCAAGTAACCATCTCAAGGATTAATTTGCTCCAGTAAATCTCCCTTGAACAAAACGCCTTGCTCTGATTATAGTGATGATATCCTAATATATCTTTCAGGGGAAAGAGTATCTCGATCGAAATTTAAGATAAGTCTCGGACTATATGGTCGAAAATACACTATAATTAATACGACTAACCAATTAAAAACTAAATGATTAATATATTTTTAGGTATTAGGCAAGTATTAAAATAAAATTGCCTTAGGAGGAATAGAGGCGATATCACCAAGTTTATTTTAAGATTAGCACTCATTAAAGACGCTACATCGATAGCCCTACCAGTTAAAATTAAAGACGCTGAACAAGGATATGAATAAAAAAGATCTCGCAGCGCATCACCAACTTGATAATAGAATACTCTGAAGATGCAGCAAAATAATCAGAGAGACCCGCCGACTCATATAACAACACCTTATTTAGGCCTCCAGTATGAATTGGTCGAATTTAGCCCAGCTCAGACGCGTTACAGTTTGATTGAAACGCTCTCCTTTGTACCCAAATTTTTGGTAAAAATCCAGACAACGGTTGATAGCTATTAATAATTTTTTATCTTCGGTGATAATGGGAAAGCAGTTGTGGCTAGTTTGAACTTGATTATCAAAGCGTCCACCGAAGAATATAACTGTCCCCAATTGACCTGCCCAGCATTCATTAGGGCAATGATTTAAGCAAGACCCACAGTTAACACATTTGGAGCTATCAATAGTCAAGCTCGGCGAGCCCGGAATTATTGCCCTGGTTGGACAACCCCTTTGGCAGATTCCGCAGTTGATACAATGCTCATGACGGTGTTCCGGAATAAATCCGCCTTTGAGACCGAGGTCGTTTTTTTCGATCTTAAGGCAATTATTATGACAGCCCGTGAGGCCAATTCTAAATTTGTAGGGCAGGACGTTTCTTTCAGTAAGATTTTCAGATAAATATTTAGCCAGCTGCTGAGTATCTATAAGGCCATTTTTACAGGTGGCTGTCCCCTGGCAGGCGGTTATATTACGAAGACTTGGGCCTAAAGTAATTGGCGACAAGCCTGCCTTCGTCAGCATTTCTCGGACATTTTCGATATTGACCAGAGCAATAAAAGGTATTTCTATATTTTGTCTTGAGGTTAGATGGACCTCTCCATTTCCATAAATCCGGGCTACTTCCGACAACGCGGCTAGGTTTTGGCTAACCACATATCCGCCAGTTATTTTAACTCTGAGGCAAAAATAGCCGTTTTGCCTTTGCGGAATAAAACCGCTTTTTTTTAGTTCAGCACAATCAATCATGATACAACCTCCTAGAGATGGATAGTCAAATGGTTGCGCTTAAAGACAGCCTTAGCTTTGCGTATCGCTCAGGTTGATCTGAAGTTTCCTGAAAAAGCTACAAAATAACTGTAGCTTGGGAATTAACAATAAAGCTATTCTCCTGGATTCGAAATAGAATATCAAGTCAAATATCTTAAATTAATATAGTATAAAAAGTATCTAATAATTTTTTCATAAACCCGGTGAAAATACAAGCGGATTTTTATTACTCCCTGTCTAGTGATCAGGACAAGGTTAGTCCTAGGTAACGGCCGTGAACCCCACACTACTCTTTTAAAGAGACAGGCTAGTAAAAAATTAATAATTTTATTTAACAACAACAAAGTTATAGGTAAGACAAATCTTGATAAGATTAATTTTTATTGAGAGTTATAAGTTTTAAAATATTTTCGCTTAGCTCAAATAAGCGGTAATAAGTTTCTATCTACCCGATTTCACCAAAAATTTGACATTAAAAATCTATTGTTATATAGTTTAAAATAAAAAGAACAAGAAATTTTGTTGTTTATTAACCTTACCGGCTTAGGTTCGAAGGAAAGCTGAGGATTGTTCAGTATCGTAAATGTTATTTGGAGGTATTGTCATGTCAAGTGATTTTGGCCTGTTCGTAAGTACGGATATCAGCAAGTGTACCGGTTGTAAGGCTTGCGAAATGGCCTGTTTTCAAACTCACAACACTAAGCGCAACAGGGTGGGGAAGACAGTTGGCACCATCAACGTCCCTGTCACCCCCAAACTTTACGTCATGGTTATTGAAACCGCTAGCATGCCTATTCAATGTAAACACTGCGAGAATTCGCCTTGCCAGTCAGTTTGTAAACAAAAGGCTATCAGCCGCATTAAGGGTCAGGTAATTGTAGACGAGGCTAGGTGTATTGGTTGCAAAGACTGCCTAGTGTCCTGTCCCTTCGGGGCCATCACCTTATTACCTTATTTCACCAATGGTAAGCAGGTACTTCAATCTAACGGAGCCGGAGGCAAGGTGGCCGCTTCCAAGTGTGACCTCTGCTTTGAGGAGGTAACCGGCCCGGTCTGCGTCCGGATCTGCCCTAACCAAGCCCTTCACCTCATCGATGCGAACGCAGAACGTAAACAAAGAAATATCGCCACCGCTGAAGCTCTAGCTCCGATAAATATTAGCGCCCCTGTAAAGAAGGTTTAGTCATAACTGTGATTATTATTGATAAAAATCTTTATACCAATTATCAAAAATGCAAAAAGCTAGATCCTAATCTCGCCATTAGAGGTCTACCTCATTATTAGTCTCAGGAAATACCGAAGAATAAATATATCATTGCGAACAATGTAGTCAGAAATACAAATTTCACGTCTCTGTTACCGAATACGGTCCGGCGGCCTAAACCAGGGTGCGTAGAGAACGAGACATACCGGATTCAGTTCAGGAACCCCTGTTCGTCGCTTACAATGTTAGCCCTCTGGACGAAGTTTTGAAAGCTCTGGCTGATCCCCAGCGTCTTTATGGTGGTGTAGTCCACTCCAACCGTTCAAGTGAGGATTGCTAAAGATTTCGGAGCTCATTTGGAAATCCTAGACTCTATTTGGTTGGTAGTAACCTTACGTCATTTGGTTTTCGATAAGGGTTACAACACTAACTTTGCCGCCGATCCAGCCATTACGGAAGAAGGTAGCAAATTAATCAATTGGGTAAAAAATGGCGGGGTTCTCCCCATATTTACTCCCTGCTACCCGGTCTAAGTACCTTATCTGAAACTGAATTACTCCGGCCTGAGAAAACATTTATCATCCTACAAAAGCCCCTAACAAATGGGCAGAGCTATTTTCAAGACCTATAGGGCCAACTTAGTAAAAAGGCCTTCAAAAAAATTATTCGGTCTCAGTAATACCCTGCACCTGCAAACAGTTTGAATATACCCGCCCGGAAATGGTCAACATTGGCTGACGAGATGTAGATATGATTCTGACCACCCGCGAAATAGCTTAACTGATTAAAAATAAGGGCCTTAATTCCTTATCTCTGCCCGATGAAAAGTACGTTTCTCCTTTGGGTGATTACAACTTAAGGCCACCGAAATTTTTGACGCGACCGGCGGGATTATGGAAGTTATTTTGCGCAACGGTTATAAACTGATCACCGGTAAATTAATCCTGGCGATAAATATACCGCTATTCGCGGTTCTATTGGTTTTCGCACCACGAAAATTGAGGTTGGTAACCTAACTCTCAAAATAGTAGTGACCGGACTTAGGTATATACAGTCGATTATGGTAGCTTTTAAGGCTGGCTATCTAAGTTTACATCTCGTATAGGTTATAAACCTGCCCAGAAAAGGTTACGTCACCGGCGGCGGGCAACCCAAGAGCTTACAGTTGACGCTCTTTGAAAAAGTCTTTACGGCCCGAACTTCATTCACTTACGCCCACGATAAAGTTCTGCTCATGCTAAAGTCTCACGAAAATTCCTCGATCCAAAAACTTTATAAAAGTTTTTTAAAAATCCGCTAGAGCCAAAGAACCATAACTTTTTTCACACAACCTGCTGTAATGACCCTAAATATTATTAACGAAAATATAGGTGACATTCCTGTGGACTTATGAGTTTAACCAACCGAGAATCTCTTTTTTAAACTTTTTATCATTCCTTCAGCGACATAAATTCCACCCTCATCTTTTTTATCAACAAATACATTTAAAGAGCATAATATTACCTCAAAATTAGTTTATAATAGTACTAAATTATTATGAACTAGAAAAAGTACTCTAAAAAAAGTGGTCGCCAAGAAGAAATAGTTAATTTTTATTTTAAGGGTCTATTTTAACTACTATTAAATCGAATTGATATCGGCATTGCTGAGGATATACTTTAGGTCCGGTTCCCTGGTAACTTCCGGAGCTCCTTAATCAAGGCCTGGTAAAAATATATTAGCTTGTAAAATTAAAAAATTACTAACATTTATCTAGCTAGGAAGAACTATCGAAAATAATATTCCTATTGCTAGGAACTTAAAAGTGATGGATATTCCCCCTTCCAAAAAAGGCATAATTGACGTCAGGATTATTATCGGTTTATTGACCGTAACTCCATAAAAGTTAAACAACCCACCCAACATAGACATTTACGTGGTCTGTTTGGCTGCAATTTATTCAGGGCGGTGGGGCTTAATCTGACCGAAGTGATGCAGTACGATCCATCTAAAAATTATAGGTCTGGTTCTGGGGATGTTTTTAGCCACCCTTGATGACCGGTGAATTCAAACCCCTTAGTGATTCAAATCCGTTGACTCGTTTTTTCTAGGCATGGTGGTGCCCTTAAAAGCCCTAGTTTTACTTAACTACCCCTTGTGAAGATCATGTGCTCTATCTAACCAGTGGGAATAGCGATACCACCTTCGGACTGCTGGGATTACTAGTGGGCATAGCCGCGAACTCGGTACCTTTCATCAAGTAGAATTTTTCTCTGAAGTATTCCAATAATAGTTGCCGGAGACTGGGCTACCCTTCCTTACTATTTATGCTCTTCTTTTTAACCTCGAGGCTAACCTTCCCTCTCTTCAAAGAAGAACCTAAAATTTATTTACTATTCCCTTTAAAAGCCAGGGCAGTTAGCACATTATTTTGTAGAGTTCTCTAACTCTAATTATAGATCTTATCGACCAACGCAGCCATTTCTGTTCAATCGGGGAAGTCAACGGTCTCATCCTTTTCAAGCAGGTTCGCCTTTTACTGGGAGCCATCAGATTTTTAGCTGCGGCCTGGATCGGTAATATAGCTTTTAATTAGTTCAACCCTAGCTTTAAGGAGTAACCTATTGTTCGTACTTAAAACCTGTAGAATTTTTTAGGTATGTTTATTGTGGGTTTGAGGTCGATCTTAGTTAGCGGTTATCCCGAACGCCAGCTATTTATGGCCGGCGAAGGTAACGGCGACGTGATTTATTATGTCCTAGGTCTTCTAGGCGATACGATCATAACCCATGGCTAGAGTCTAACTTTCAGTGGAACCGGTATCAAAACTTACGCCCAGACTGCTATGCTGGGCAACCTACTTATAGTTCTCTTTATCAACCTAGTTTTCAGAGAGGTAAAGCGAATAGTTTTACGACGACCTGGCTAAAGCATTTAACCTGCATTTGGATATATAGAAAATCCGATGCGAGTGAAGCGACTTTATTACTTTTAGCTAAATTGTCCCATACTTGGCTTTCCAAGCAAAAATAAATAATCAGCGCTTCTATTCTAGCAAATAAAGCCAAAAACACGATTAAAAATAATAGCCTCGAACATATTTATATCTTTAACTGGTAAAGAGATTAATCAACTTTAGGAAATCATATAGAATCTATTCAGTCTATCATTCTAAAAACGCCGCACCGTAGTTCTATTTTTTGCTAAACCAGACTGGCTAGCTTAAAGATATGACTAGCAAGACTAAAATAACGTATTAACTTATTAATCATACTATTAAATGCTATTGAAAGGGGACTCTTAAACAGACAAGGTCGCGTCTGAAGATGAAGGGGTATAAAGACTTCTTGTAGAACCATACGAGAGGAGATTAGAAAACTAGGTATGCTTTTACCGCGGGGTATCGCAACCCCCAATTTTAAATTCCTTTTAAAACCCTACCCTAATCGTGACGGCGACAGATACGGTTTCGCGGTAATCGGAATGATCGAAGGAGACACTTGTGATATTAGCAAACGGATAGTTAATTCTTCCATGGAACCCTACGGTTTCGATATGATCGATCTAAGATGTGACGTGTCAATAGAGAAGTTTATGGAGCGGTTAGGGAGAACGATATTTAGATAATTTGTATGTTAACCCTGATAACTACCACTATAGCTAGCATAAAATTAGTCATAGAAAGACTAAAAAAAAAAGCTTTCGCAATAAAGTTAAAATTATTATCAAGGGAGTCCCTTGTCCCAAACTTTTGCCGCTAAAATTGGTGCGGATGTCTATTTAACTATCGCTACTGAGATCCCTACCACCGCTAGCGACTTAGTGAGGGCCATAAACTAGAGAGTAAATAAACAGCCTCGTTTCTGAATAGTATCAATTATTTGGCTAAAGGTGACTACTGCCATCAGAATGCTAGTTGTCAGGACGCCCAATTGGCTAAGGCATTGAACTTACATTTTCTAGAAGCTACCTTTGATGCTTCCGCGTTAACTATTTTAGCCTTCGCGATCAGGAAGAAAATATAAGCTAAGTTAACTATACCGCCCTTCTGTTATACAACTAAAGCAGCAGCCTCAGGAGCAAAGATAAATCTAGATAATCCTGAAATTAGCCATGAATTTAATGTTTTTATTAAAAATTATCTAGATTAAATTATAGCTAATCAGGTTGAACTAAATTTTAAAACTAGGAGAATTTCAGCGGTAATAATGACCTGCTAACATCTTTAGTCTAAATGTGAAAAAGTAACAGTAGAAGTTAATTAGCCTTTGAACATGTTAATTGGACTATTGGATTTAGCCAAAGCCATTAAAAGTTAGAGAAAAGATGAATCTTGAATGGCTCTAGCCTTTAACCGGCCGGGCACTGAAATAATTAGCTATGCTTTGGAATTAAAGAATTTTAGTACAACTATAATCAGTTATACTAATTCTATCGAAGCACCAAAAATTATAGGTCCAAAATACGCCCGCTTTCTGGCTGAAGCGTTTTTGATTCTATTCACTCCGAAGGGAGCCGTCCAACGATAGCCCAGCGGTGAATTAGTTTAAAAACGGCTTGAGGCTTCAGCCCGAAACTTGGATCTTCTTTTTATAAAAGCTCTAGTCCCTCTAAACCTAGGTTATATCGTCGATAAAAATAGTTTCATCGTAACTATAGACCAAGATCGTCTGCTAGGTATTAAACCGGGAGACAACACTAACCAGCTCTACGGTCTAATGGTAGGTATAGGTACCATCATCTTGATAGTTTCCCCTATTGGTCTAACCAATAGCCTAGAACTTACAGCACCTTACAGATTAACTCTCAAAGTTTCAAAGGTTAGATATTTTATTTCACATAACCTATGCCTAGGAATACGAGCAAGAAAATCTTGAATTTCTTCAAAAAATAAGCTGGTGTCTTGTATAAGTTAGCTATCAAATTAGGACGATAGCACGGGATCGAACTCAAGTTTATTTACAACATTACTGCGGCTACCAACACCACTATGCTACAACTACTACTGGACTTAGCCTCAGATAGTCTTAACTTCACCCCATTCACACTTATTTTTATCAGAGGGACATCATTCAGAGGCCATGAGATATGGCTTCGACCATATCCTAATCTATCTTTTCGTATACAGTTATCAATAAAAGCTAATAGCTTTTATTAAAAAACGTATGGAACTGTCGGTGCTTCATATTCGTGGCGAAAACAAACTAATTTGGAAAGACACATCGCTGATTTAGGTATGGCTAGATTTAGCGTAGATAATGTAGTTAACTTAAAAAAGGTTGCCAGACCATTGGGCATAAAACAAAAAGTTTAGAATAAATTGATCTGGGTAATATAATGTTTACAGAAACCACATCCGAGGTGTATTGTAAGATATTGGACGTATATTAAATACCTATGATTCATTAAAAAGGTATGTGGCTATACCTGAATGTAGTCTACCTATGGATACTTCGCTGGAAAATATTGATGCGGTGATGAATACCGTCCGTAAAAGGGAATATCCGAATCAATCATGATCATAGTCAAGAAGTATTAAATAAGGCGACGATTGGCTGAACGTAAGCTCCTTGTAGCAACCGGCCAGATAACGGATAATAGAATAAATAAACCTTAATATTTATGCTACTATCTCATTGCATATTGTTCTCATACGGGCTAAATAGTTATATCTTGCTAAGAATAGATGGTGCAGGAGAGTAGCTCCCTCTATGCTATTAATATTTGCGTGGTTAAATAATAAAATAAACATTCGCTTGACATAAAAAATTTTTTAAGGTATATTTATCTATTCAATATTTAACTAAAATAATTGTTTTACGTCAAATAACGCCAGCTACTAACTCGCATAGCCGGACACTACAAAAAAATAAACCTTTTTGAAAGGAAATAAATATGTCTAATGAATATGCACATAAATTAGCCTCCCCCGGTCCATTAGGACTCATGGGTTTCGGTATGACCACCATTCTTTTGAATCTCCACAATGCCGGCTTCTTCCCAAACGCCTCTGTTATTCTGGCTATGGGCATTTTTTGCGGCGGTTTGGCTCAAGTTTTAGCCGGATTTTTAGAATTTTATAAAGGCAA
>LQAB01006579.1_pt1 | contig 33649 bp, 20 predicted proteins | sample 654521 | NCBI WGS metagenome assembly LQAB01 (sample SAMN00762031, study PRJNA78659) | termite gut metagenome | isolation source: bacterial endosymbionts found in Trichonympha flagellates filtered from... | host: Zootermopsis nevadensis | place: USA: Mt. Pinos, Los Padres National Forest, CA ... | reverse complement strand
TTTGAGGGTATTATAAGATTCCTGAGTGCGATTACGGCTTAGAGCTAAGCAGAAGGCCACTTGAACTGGCCAGTCGAAATGACCCGGGCCCATTTTAGCTGGACTGACTTCCTGAAGCTTTTTGGCTTCTCGATTAACTTCGGCAGCTAGAAGTTCAACTAGTTCCGGCTGGTCGCTCCTAATTTGATATTCACGTTCGAACATTCTAACAGAGACCATCCGGGACTCACCGAATAAAGAACCGGTCTTACTTGCGTTCTCAGGAGCGGATACTTGATGGTTCATCAAATTATTTTCGTTCATCAAACGCTGCATTTTTATTCCAGCCGATCTATAATAGTGTCCACTTTAATTAAAATGGCTTCACGTTCAGCTTGAAGTTCCTTAATCAGGCTTTCGGCCGCGTCCAGATCGTCCTGAGTTTTGGCTAGATAATTTTTTGTTTTAGCCAAGTTTTCTTCCAATTCCTCGTTATTTCTGGTCAGAGCGGCCTGCTTGTTTAGCATAGCGGTGACCTTGTTTTCCAAAGCCTCAAATTTGGTCAGATCCATTTCAACCACCTTTATTGTCGATATTAATTCAGTAAATATGAAAGAGCTTTCCTAGAATAACCATTATTTAGTTACAAAATCAAGCAAAAAAACCGCATGACTTGGATTAATTTTAAATTTATTCGTTCACCGAAAGTCGGTGGATTTATCGCTATATATGAAGGGAGCTTCAAAGGGGCGCAGTCCGAATATTCGGGAATAGGTTTGAAATGTTTATAAAAAAAACTGATATTTATGATTGACATTTTAATCATGATGCTTTATATTAAAAATTAATAAGTAAAGATTCAAAAAATTAACTACGTATATTTAATGGGGGGTGCCCCTCGTTTGTTACTATAAAGTAGACGAGTTCAGATCATGAAAACAGATTTTTCCAACGAAGTCACTGAACAGTGGAAAGTTGTAGGTCCGGTTATGACCGCTTTAGGTTCCGTCACCCGGCAACGGATCATCATGCTTTTTGAACCTGGGGAGCGATTGAATATTAAATGCATTGCTGATCAATTTAATCTGTCGCGAACTGCGGTTGTTCACCATATAAGCGTCTTACAGGATGCCGGCATTCTAAAAGGCGAGCGCGTGGGTAAAGAAGTTATTATGTATGTAGATTGGGATTTGATTTCTGCCTCTCTAGATCGTATTAAATCCTACATTACCCTTTTTGCCGTTCGGCAATAACCCTGACCATTTTTTTAATAGTATCCCCCCAAATATATTAGCTCTTACGGACTTAATTTAAGGCGTAGGGGGAAATATTTCTATTTTTTGGAAATACTTTGACTAGAGTCGGAAAATGTAGTATTTTAAAATATGTACTATAATTTAAAAGAGCCGAAGGCATAGTTACGATAGACTTTATTTATGAAATAGTTAACCCTGCTGATCTCACCGAGGCTGATTTAGCGGTTGCAATAATTTCGCAAACGGCGACTCAAGACATTACCCGTACGACTATTAAAGCAGCAGCTGGTCTAACCAAATTTTATCCTAATTTTAAAAAAGTTATTATAAATTGTGATGCCTGTTCCCAGGGTGGGACCAGGGAAGCTTTCTTCGGCGTCGAAAGTGAGGTCCCCCGCCTGTATGCCTGTTCCCCACCTGGAATTTCCGGTCGCGGAGCAATTATTAATAATGCTTTTACTCTAGCCGCTCAGCTGAGGGTTAGGGCTCTAATTATTTTGGACGCTAATTTGGTTAGTGTTAAGACTGCCTGGGTTAAGAGTCTCTTTGAACCTATTATTGGTGGGCAGGCGGAATATGTAGCCCCAATGTATGTGTGGAAAAAAAATGAGGCTCCGCTTACCCGACTTTTGGTCTATCCCCTGATGCGTACCTTGTTTGGTCGGCGGGTACTCCAACCGGTCGGGATTGATCATGCCGTTTCCAATCGGTTAATCGAAATATACAAAAACGAAAATTGGGAAACGGATGATCTGGGTTATAAATCCGACCTTAAAATGTTATATTTAGCTATAATTAATCAAGCCCACATTTGCCAATCTCTAATGAGGTACCCTAGAATTTTCGGTCAGGGAGATAAATGGGGCGATGATTTACCTCGAGCTTTAGCTTGCGTTGTAAACGCTATCTTTGATTTGATGACTACAACGGATAATTTTTGGAAAAAGATTATTCGTTCCCGTCCCACCGCCTTGTTTGGCATGGGACAACCGCTTCTAACCCAGTCCTCTCAACAGAAAGTAGATCCAACTAGCCTCACTCGAAATTTTGTTGATCCGGGCAAAAATATCGGAAACTTTGGGAACGGTACTTTCCCCCCGATTTGGCCGAAGGTCTGAATTCAGAACTGACTGCGGCCATCCATGGGGCTCTTCCTCGGATAAATGTGAATTTGTGGCGGCGGAGTTTGTACGAAGCCTCCGCTACTTACAGATTCGCTGATGCCACCACTAAATCGGCCCTGGTCAAGGCACTAACCCCTATATTTTCAGCAAAATATTTTTCGACTATTGAAAATTCGCGTAATTTTGACGAACGCCAGCTTAACGCTCTAGTCGAAAGTGAAGCTCTTAATTTTGAAAAAAATAAAAAAGAACTATTAGATTTATGGGCTTAATTATTTTTAAGTTGAAAAAGATTATTCTCTTGTTTTTGGCTCTGGTCTTGTTGCTAATGGCTACACCTCTTTGGAGCGGAGAAAGTTCTGGGCCGCAACCTCGTTTGCTGATTGACGGGGTAGTTTTTGAAAGTGACAACCTTATTCCTGGTCAGGTGGCGGAACATACTTTTGTCTTTAAAAACGAAGGCGACGCTCCTCTAGAAATCATGCAAGTTAAACCTGGCTGTAGTTGTTCTGTAGTTAGCTACGACCATATTATTCTACCTGGCGGAACCGGACGGATCACTCTAGCGATAACTGTTTACCAACAATGGGCAGGATTACAGTTCCGTCGGACGGCCTGGGTTCTGACCAATGATCCTCTGGCCCCTCAAACCTGTCTAATTATTCACGGCTTAATCAAAACAGAGATTTCGTCATTACCGGAAATAGGACCGGAAGTTAAACCAGTAGTGTAAGGGTCAACGTTGGATTAGGGTTGGTTCTAGATGATAAATCTAGCGATACGGTTATATTCCAAAGCAATATTTTTTTTCGTGTGGGCAGCTACCTTGGGAACATAGGTGACTAAGACTATAGTGCTGCCTTTCCGATGCAACTGGTGCAAAATATTCAGGATCCTTCGATCGTTAGTTTTATTCAGATCGCCGGTGGGGTCATCGACCATAACAAATTTCGTGTAATTATTGAGGGGCCCGGGCGGTATAGACTTGTTGTTGCTAGCCGCTGGGAAGCTAGTGGGGTAGATATCTGGCTCGATCTTTTAACCTCACCTGATTCAGAGTGGCCAGAGTTTCCATTTCATCTATCAAACTATGGTAATATGGATGATTATGATGTTTTCTAGACTGGTAAGATAGTTAATTAGATTAAACTATTGAAAAATAAAGCTAATCTTGTCGTGGCACATAGAGTTAATTTATTTTAAGAAAGGCTAGCTAGATTTTCGCCGTCTAAAATTATTGAACTATTAGTGGGTTTATCTAGACAGCTGATTGTGCTTATTAAAATGATTTTATTGGAACCGTTCGGCTTAATGATAACGATTTATTCGCTGGGGACCATCGCCAGGTTGACTTCGTTTAAGGCCTTGAGAAAATTATAATTTTTAGATATATTTACAAAAAATAGAATACTTATTTTATTACTCTCTTAAAATTAAGACTGCTTTAAAGGCTATAATTTTTTAATTAGTATTAGGTAAGGTACAATAGCAATAGCTACGGTAGCGGAAATAGAGTAGTGTAAAACATTTACAAAAATTATCTAGGCGAAAATAAGATCGCAGCCGCAGCTTAGTTTCCCTTTTATAAAGTCCAGAATTAGGTTTTTGGCTAGAAATTCCCGGGTACTGCGGTTGTTTCCGCGTTAAGGGTTTCCCCCAAATTAGTTTCCCGATGCTGCTCCTTAGCTACGGTCATTATAATAGTAATCGTGTAGGTCATAGTTAGAATTAGCATCACCAGGGTGATTAGATAGATCAGGACTTTGAGTTTGCTCAAGACCGCGTTTGGGTTACCAGATTGACTAGGCGCTGTTGTGGTGTCTTAGCCTGGGTGTTTCGGTTTCGGTTCGCACCTGCTCGATAATAACCATCAGTTCTTGTTCATCTGCGGTGAGGTTGATATAGACCGTTTCGATTTAGTTGAATTCTTTGGTTATCCTCTCCATATCGCTTAAATCTATGAAAATAAATTTATTTTCTATATCGTCGGTTCAAGCTAGACTGGATATGGTTAAAGCGGCTATATAGTGGATTTAGTTTTGATTTTAGTTATCTAGATTAATTTAGCGGCCAGGCTTTTATTCCTGGTTGTTAGTTTTAGCGAAGTCACCCTTAATAAGAATCTCCCTTGACCAGGTAGGTTAGAGGCTATCGATCTGCTAGTAGAGATTGGTCTTTTTTTATTTTCTCGAAACTGGTGCCAATGGCTGGGTAAAGTGAAAGATTGCTATGTACCGTTTTATAGCGATAAGGGACCAGCCCCACTAGTCTTTCCGGTAATAGCAGCTTTGGTGATTGCATTAGAGTTTGTTCTCAAGAAGCTCTTTCCTGGTGGAACCAATAGAAATCAGCTTGGCTTCATAGGCGCGGATCCTCCGGTTCATCTATCTGGGTGTATTGTAAGAGAGAGTGATTATGCCCAGAAGAACCGTGTTCGGATGGCTACCTTAATCAAAGCCATTAGAATACGGCTGTGGTGGTACAACAAATAGAGGAGTAGCAATTAAGTATAAATGGATTATTTTTTTTATGTTCATTATCTATGTAGAACTCTCTTGGACCGGAGAACCAGAAAATAGTGAATAGTCGACAGGCTCCATAGGAGAGTATCCCTAGAACCAAAAAATCGCTAAAGGGATGACTAGTAGTTAAACCGAAACGGATGCTTTGGAAACGCTCTGTCCGATGATCTTGGTAAATTCCAGGGCCAAAAAACAATCTAAAATTCCTCCGACTAGAGTAGTGAGCAGAATTTCAAATAAAATCAAAGAAGATATAGTTAAGGTAGTAGCCCTTAAGGTTTTAAGCAGGTTAATTTTTCCGCTGAGCTTCATAATGCTGGTGGTTACCAGGCTAGAAATAATCAAAATTGAGTAAATTAAAGCTAAAACAGTTAAAATTATCAACAGAGACTAAGTTTTGGAAAGAATCGAGTTCTATGACTCGGCTACCTATAAGACGGCTTTGACTTGTGTTCTCAGAATTATTTCTTCAATCTGGCGAGTTACAGGACTAATGTAACCAGTGCAATACTAAGTACCTTTTTTATTTGGGTATAAACTATCCGGATCTTGAGCGGCCCGATGGGTTAATCTGGTTTTTAGTCCGGGGCGCCTGGAAAATTTCTGAACCAGTTTTAAAGGTACAAAAGTCTAAGTGTCTTCGGGGCCGCCACTATGAAAAACACCTCTAGTTATAAGTTCTACCGGATTGCCATTAGCTAAGTTAGTCGTAAACTTGCTGCCCTCCGTAATTTTTGGCTACTTAGCTAGAAACTACCTCCCTAGGGTACTTGTAAGCTGGGAGTTGTCGCCTTTTAAATCACTTATATCTCACCATGCCTTTAGAGCCTTTATTCTGACGTTGGCTTTGTTATCGGTGGGTAGGACTAGGGACCGATCAAACTAGGTACCCATTAGAGTTAGGTCTCCGGCCGCGCTGTTGACTCTGGTTTTTAGGTAGTGAGTAAATTTAACTATGTTGTAAGTCCTAAAAAATATTTTCATTTTACTCAGGTCCTTTTCAGTTATATAGATCGTATCTTTGGTTGTATTCTCTAGGTCATACCTCAATACTGGGTCAGGGCTCCTTTCAACATCTTTTAAAATATAGCCGTAATTGTTCTTCCGTTATTTAAGTTAGTATTTTTCGTTTTTCAGAACCTGGGTTTTTATGAGCACAATTCCTTAGGAGATGATAAAATTTAGAGGTACAGGGTGCAGCCCTTGGGAAATCCGATGGTGGATTTATCTATGACCGTGTCACATAGTTTGCAGATGACTTGGTTTTTGCGCTGGTACTAACTGGTCTAGATCGTAGGTGGGTTAGTTTTTTTGATAATGATGAAACGTATGGGTATTCCATTTTCAATGATATATTGAAGTTAATATAAATTGCTGTTATTGATTTCATTAAGCTTGATGGCTAGACACCCGTATGCGGGTTTAATTTTTTCGACCGGAGATATTTCTACCATTCGTTTGGCGGTGGCTTTGAAAAGGGTAATGTTTAGAAGAGAAAAACCGCGATAAAGTAGTGTGACGACGCTATAATGTAAACAGCAGCGATGGGCGCCCCTCATTTTATTACGCTTAGTTGGTATGGTCTCGGTCATGGAGGCAAAATGCGCCCTGACCATCGGTTCTAGGGCTAGAATGCCTATAATAGCTATTAAGACATAAAAATCAATTAAGGTAGACTAGGAGAAAAACTATCTGGGACGGAGTAGTATACCTCTGACCACTATCATCTGGGTGGTTTCTAGAGGTTATGATAAAATAAAACCCCCGTAGTTAGAAGGATAATGATCGGCAAAATTGACTGAGGGATCTAGCCAACTATTTTGAAAATTAACTAATCCAGTAGCAAAAGTATCCTCAGAGTTATAAGATAGCCAATAATTTTAAATAAATATCTAAATTAAAATATTATTTATAACCACGCTAAATTCAGGGGACAACAGAAAAATATTTGGTAGATAAATGGTTAATCATAGGTGCGGAATAACTATCGATGTTAGTAGGATAAATACTTTTTGGGGCCAGGCTTAAGTAAGATGCCTTTAAAGGGGGCTAACTAGATTAGGGCCATGACGATGGAGGGGAGGTAACTCCAAACGTATAATTAATTTGATCGCCCACTCGGTACCAAAATGGAAACCAGTGAGAATAGTTGCAGCGGTCAGGTCTGTTAGTACACCCTGCCAAGGCAGATCTGCTTTTTTGGGCGGATTTGGTACTGGAGGAATATAGAAAATGCTGGGCTGAAAGGCCCGGAGATAAATATGATCACTAGGTAAAATAGGTCAAGTGGCTTAGTCAAAATCACGCAGTTTTAAGAGTGTAGCTATGAGCTTATTAAGACGACACCTTTTGGTTCACGACCCGCAAAGATGAGCTCTTTACTAATAACTTAGTTAGAAATAACCTTCGAAAGATAAAAAAGTACAGCAAAAAATTTTAAGGTATTTCAGAATTTGGAATATGACGGAAATGTTATGCTCATTGACTAACCCAGCTAAATTAGGTATATTTAGAGAAACTTCTATAGTTCCAATTACCTTGCTATAATTTTCATATTTCTCCCCCTACTTTTGACCAAAACTGCCGGATCAGCGGCCATATTAAGGTGTGGGAAGAGTTAAGTTAGCGGCGGATGTGGTTTGGGACATAAAAATTAATCGCTAAAAATAGAAAATAGAAGGTAGAGGCGCGGAAAATTCTTGACGTCTATAAGCGTGTATTCTATAGTATTTTTCGGTTGTTTTTAGAATGAAACTCAGCCATAAAACAGGCGTTATTAAATAAAGAGGTCGTCTTTGGGAGTGTGAAATGAGAGTTGCTAATTTTAATGGAGGCCCCGGGGCTCTACCGTTGGAAGTGCTGGAAGAAGCTGCTCGCGATATGCTTGACTGGCGGGGTAGCGGCATGTCAGTTATGGAAAACAGTCACCGTGGTAAAGAAGTTATAGCTATGATGGCTGAAGCTGAGGCTGATCTAAAGGCCCTTCTGGGGTTGGATGAAGAATGGGCAGTAATTTTTTGTCAGGGTGGGGCTAGTCTCCAATTTGCTATGATCGCCTTAAATTTTGCTGGTCCCGGTGGCCATTGTGATTATATAAATACCGGCCTATGGGCCACCAAGGCTTATAAAGAGGCCAAAATCTGTGGGGCCAAACCTCGCCTTGCCGCTAGTTCTGAAGATGATGACTTTACCTATATTCCAGAAGTTTTTGACTTTGATCCAGAAGCTAAATACGTCTATCTTACAGCTAATAATACTGTTCGTGGTACCCAGTGGTCAACTTTCCCTAAGGCTCCGGCCCCTTTAATCGCTGATATGTCCTCGGAATTTTTGTCCCGGTCGATTGATCTATCCCGCTTCGCTCTAATCTACGCTGGGGCTCAAAAAAATGTGGGGCCGGCCGGTTTGACAGTAGTGGCTCTCCGGCGCGAAATGGCCGACCGGGCTCGGTTAGATGTTCCTAATATGCTCAGTTATCCCGTCTATATCAAGCACCAGAGTATGTACAATACACCTCCGGTTTGGTCTGTTTATGTTGCTGGTCTGACCTGTAAATGGATTAGAAATACCATCGGGGGCCTTAAGGCCATGACCGAGTTAAACCAAGCTAAGGCAGAGACCCTCTATCGGGCTATTGATGACAGTGGCGGCTTTTATCGGGGTACAGCTAAATCCAGCAGCCGTTCGCTGATGAACGTCACTTTTCGTCTTCCTAGGGTTGAACTTAATGATAAATTTAAAAAAGAATCCGCAGGGACGGGTTTGGTCGGCTTGGGTGGGCACCGTAGTGTAGGTGGTCTCAGGGCTTCTTTATATAATGCTGTAACCTTGGCTGATGTTCAGACCCTAGTTGAATTTATGGCTGAATTTAAACGTAAAAATGGTTGAATAACCGGCCCTACGATCAAAAAGGAAGCGTCATGTTTAAAATTCTCATTTGTGAAAAAATCGACCTTAGCTGCTCGAATATCTTTAAAGCCGCTGGCTTTACTGTCGATCATCGTCCTGAACTTTCAGCTGGTGACCTTAAAGAAATTATAGCTGTTTATGACGGTTTGGTGGTTAGAAGTTTAACTAAAGTGACCGCCGAAATTTTCTTCAAAGCCGATAAACTGAAAGTTGTGGGTCGGGCCGGAGCCGGGTTGGATAACATTGACGTGGATGCGGCTAGAGAACGGGGTGTTACTGTTCTTAATACCCCGGGCCAGAACGCCAATGCCGTGGCTGAGTTAGTTATCGGTCTTCTTCTAGCCCTGGTGCGCCACATCCCGATAGCCGATAAATCGATCCGAGCCGGCCGTTGGGAAAAATCCAAACTGGCCGGTACCGAACTTTTCGGTAAGACTATCGGTATTATCGGTTTTGGCGCGGTTGGCCGCCGGGTGGCTGAATTGACTCGCGCCTTCGGTCTAAATATTCTGGCCCATGACCCACTTTTAACCGACCTCCAAATATCTGCTGGCGGAGCCAGACCCGCCACATTCGGTGAAATTCTGGGTGATAGTAATTTTGTGACTTTGCATTTACCTAAAACCCTCACGACTACGGGGCTTATCAATCGTGAAGTTATTATGACTCATATGAAACCCGGAGCTATTTTAATTAACTGTGCCCGGGGTGGTTTGGTCGATGAGACCGCTCTAGCCGAAGCCCTTGTTTCGGGTCGCCTTGCTGGGGCCGCGATGGATGTTTTTGCAACTGAACCGCCGGCTTTAAACCATCCCCTTCTGGCTTTAGACAATTTTGTCACCACGCCTCACTTGGGGGCTTCTACGGCCGAAGCTCAAGTTAATGTAGCTGTAAATATTGCTCAACAGATGGTTAGTTTTTTTAAGACACTGATTTAAAATTAGTTGGTAGCCGGTTTTTTATTTTTTACGTTGTTTTTAATCACTTATGATATATTATAATAATGCCACTTTTTAATGCTCGGCTACTCAGGTTGAACGGACGCTCTATTTTTATTCAAACTGTAAGTATATATTTGGTTATGATCCGGCTTTGTACTGCAGACTAGGACAATCTTAAGACTATTGGCGGATGGGACTTTATGGGAAACTTCGGCCGTACCCTCCTTGGTTTCCCAATGAAAAAATAAAAAACAGACTTTACTGTCTTTTGGACCTTAGCCAAAGAAATCGGTCGGCTTTTCCGCAATTCTTCTCCCCCTGTTCAAGGCTATATTTCGTTCCTGTTCTCGCCTCAGGAATTTTAAACTTGGAAATATTTTGATATCTGGGGGCTACTTCATTGAAAGATTACTTAATTCTGGTCCTGGATAGTCAATTTCAGGAGGAGGGGTTATTTTAGGGTGACCCGGTAAGAGTATTTTTCTCAGAGGCTGGAATTAAACTAGTCCGTGCTGATGGTTTTAGAGGTAGATTTTAAACGGGTTAGGCGGGTTGTAAACGATTTGTAACAGAACTAGCCCATTAAAAGTCCTAGTTTCGATGCGACTATAAATTTTCTTGAAAGTCGCCTGTAAGAGTTATCAGTTAACCGGGTTGACCTTCTGCGAGCCGTCCGTCTCTGCCTCCCCCCTTCAAAATGAGGCTTTCGATTAGCTTCGGGAAGCTAAACGTCTGTGGAGTAAAGCTCACTGCGTGGAAAAAGTTGTTAACTTACTCCTTAAAGCCGTGCCTAAAATTAGCGAAAATAGGAGGTTGGATCGGGGAACTTATTACCAGGGAACTTTAATCAGAGCGCCCCATAATTTAAAAACCGTCCTGCTTTCAACCTGAGTTCTTCTCAGCGAGGGCTACTGTTGTTTAGATGGACTCGCTTCTGTAGTTATTGATTTTGGTGACCTTCTGGTCTCAATGATGGATGAATCCGAATTGAATCGGGATTAGATCAGTCTGGGGCGCTGTCTGGCTAAACTAAGCTTGACGGAGAAAAATTTGATTGGGAAAGTGACCAAAATTATTTCTACTATAAAAAGCCCTTAACTTTTTTAATGGATATGAAACGGCGCCTAACTGGGCGGCGGGGCCGTGGAAATTAGTTATTGTCTGGAAACCGTAATTCGGGGCGCTCTGTCGTTGTGTCGGCCCACTATAGAACGGTGCCGGGGAATGGTTCAATTATATTTTGTCCTGACCGTTCGCTTGAGATACTTCGTTAGTTTTGAAAATTTTTTTCTAGCCACCGTCCGTTCGTTTAGTCGCGCACAGTTACTCCTGGGAGATTTGTTGTATCATCTACTCCTAACCGGAGAGTGGTTGTAAATTATTTAGAAACTTTTAAATAAAGCTTTGGAACTTCTTGAAGCGTTACGATGCGTAATTTCATGCTAGACTAAAACTAAAATAGTCAGATGCCGTCTCTGCAGCCTCTTTTTGGCAGTTTGATAACGAGAAAACCTCAGTGAACCTCGCTTTGAATGGGGGACCGAAATTAACGTTTGGTTTGGGGATCTTGATACGGTTGTAGTTGAGGAAGAACATCTGGACGAACAATTAGCTATAGCTCGGGAAACTATGGGAGAGGTGAGGTATTTAAAAAATAGTCTGCTCAAAGCTTTAGATTGCGAAGTTGTTTTTTTAAAGAAATTAACTTTAAGCGGCTGAACTTGATTAAAGAAAAAGAATAACTAAGGCTTGAGTGGATTGAATTAGCTCGTAAAGATTCAACCCTGGCTGCTTTTTTCACTCAGGCTCGCTCGCGGTATAAAAAAATTAAATTGTATTTAAAGATGTTAAAGGCAAAGAACGGTAAAAATTAGCAGCCGCGCGTCGGAAATTATCTAGTCGTCTAGAAGAGCTTCGCGGGGGTTGAAAAAATTTAAATAAAGAATGCAAAAGGTAGCGACCCTAATGTAGGTTTAGCCCCTCCGTCTGGCCTCCACCTTAGCTAAGGTTGAATCTCCGCCTGCAGGATTAGACCGTTATCAAGAGAAATTAGTTTAAACCAGCCGTATTTGCCCAGATTTGAACGAGGTTGCGGCCGTTCTCAGACGACAGCTGTATCTTTTGAGCTAGACCACATTTCGCTAAAAAAGACCATCAGCCACGGATACCGGTGGCTGTCCTAATTAGAGATTAAATGGGAACTTATGAATATCACTTTGATCCGCTAGAAACATAATCTTTTACATTTGGTTGTAACCCGTCAAAAATTAAGGGTCAAACTAGGTTCGGTATGGTTGAAAACGGTTGATATGGAAAGAGAGCGAAATAAGATTCTAGTCTAATTAGATCAGGCTCGCCGTGAAATCTTGGCTGTAGATCAGGTTGGAAATTATCTGGTCACTTACCTAGCTGCCCTGGCTGAAGAAAAAAGGTGGTTCTTAAACGGCTGTCGAATCTGGTTAGGGGGGAAGAAAATTTGCGTTCTAATCTAGTCGCTTTGGAAAAAGAACGGGATAACCTGAAAAAAGAACGGAACGATCTGAAAGAAGTATAGGAGGATCAAGCCAGACTGTCAGAATTGGCTCAATTTGCGGCAGAGGGGAAAAAGATTCTGACCGCCAGAAACGGATAACTGTAAGAAGAAAAATGGTAATTGACCGTTTAGCTGGCCAATATTAAAGTTCAGAAAGACCAGGTGGCTAATCAGCTGGCTGAATTGGAAGAAAATATTGCTGATTAATTGCTTCCTTTTATTAGAATTTTGGCCGGAATTCTTTGGCGCAGCGAATATCAGTTAGTTCGGGGAAGGACGGCGATGGAAATTTTTACCGAACAACTTAAATTTAAAACTAATCTGTGGGAAGTTAACCTGAGGCTAGATGTGATCGCCAGAGAAATAGAGATCATCGGAACTGTTTAGGTTAGTTAGTGGTAGTTGAAAAAACCCAGAATATTAAGTAGTTATCTGGGTCTGCTCCGGGAAAGAGTTACGCGCCCTAATCGAGAAAAGTTGCCATAAAACCTGCTTAAATCAGGGATTAAACAAAAATAAAATCCGCTTTAAGCATCGTTCTAAAAGATGAGCACGACCTTGGAATTTACGCAGCGAACGTTATCGTAAACGATTAAATGAGGTCGTTAGGTGGAGGAAGGAGGGGCTTCAATGGCTTGTGGGACCTCATTAGGGGAACTGGAAAAGCAAAAAATTAGTCTGGCTAAGGTGGAGCTTCTGGTAGTTAACTTTTGGTCAACGGCTGGAAAAAGCTGAGGATTAACTAACTTCCCCGATCTGGATTATTATTTGAAAGATGAAACTAGCGTCATTATAATGGGTTCAGTTGGAACAATGCCCCTTGAGGTGGCACCTCCTTTTTTAAAATATTGATTGGATGAACTCCGCCCGCTAATGGCTTTCCTGGCCGATTCGTTTGTAAAAGTAGTGACTGAGTTAGCTCGGATCAGAGAGCAACTAGCCCGACTAGAAAAAATATGACTGAATAGAATAGGAAGTTTCAGCAAAAAATAATGGAAATAGCTACTTTCAAAAGTGAATTTATTTAGGCGAATTACGATTCGGCTAAGAATAATAGTCGTCTGAAAGCGGCCGGGGCGGTTATTAATTAATAGGGGCTAAGACTGGAGACTAGGTAGGAGTGTTGAAAACAAAATTCAATCGCTAGACCTGTCAGGTGGACGTTTTGACTAAAGAACTTTTTTGGCGTCAGATGTGTATCCGTTAACTAGAAAAATACAAGGATAAACTGCCGATCTTGTGTTAGATTTTAATTTCTAAGATCTTAGAGATGGTTCAAGTTATAATTGATATTTTAGTTAAGTTAGAAGTTTTGGCTGAAGAATTAAGCCTTATCGATTAGGCCCGGAATAGTGAGGGTTTTGCTCTGGGGTGCTAGTTTCTTGAAGGAGTAAGAAAAGCGGCCTGTCGTAGTCTTTTCAGTCTATTCTTAGCCGGGTCGTTGGTTATAATTGGGCTGGAGGTATCGGCTGTCTCTCGGTTTGAATACCCCGAGCCTTTTCAGCTTTAGCCGGAAAAAATCTGGAATCGGAATGGATCATGACCTCGATGAAAAACGTTGTCTATTTCAAAACTGGCGAGGGTGGTTTTTGGGAATACCTTTACTTTGATCTTGTAGTTGAATCTGGGGGTTTAGATCAAGTTTTAATCAGGCATTTGAGCCTTTTGGAATGTAAAGCTATTCTAGCTGTTAATACCACCTCACCCGAATTCGTTGGCCGCCTGGTTTATTTTCCTTCTTTTAAAAAATTAGCTCCCAATTGTTTAATCAATTTTATTAGCCAATATATTAAACCCCGGTGGCCTAGTCAAAATGGGCATCCTCACAAATTGGTCGTCCGTTGCCTGTCCGGGAATATTTTTTTCAATGTCAGAATGTTCAAACTTTCGCTTTTTAACAAGATCCTTAATGCTGCTGGTAGAGATCTTTTTTCCGTCTGGTCGATTCAAATAAACTTTCTTTAGGAGAGATTCGCTATGCTTGAACCAAAACCTTTCGCTACTACCGCTATTGGTTCTGTACCTTACGGTAGCGTGGCCGAGGCCTTGGCGAATGCTAGTAAATTAGATATTCCGGCCACCCCTCAATTAGTTAAAATAAATTTTTGGGAAGATATGTTTTGGAGCGCTCTGGCTGGGTTGCCCGCTCTTTTAATTAACCCCGCCCAGCGGAAAATACGGGCTAAGCGGTATTGGCGGGAAAATGATTTAGTTGATTTCTATGCCAAATTTTTGATCGGTGAACGTGATTTTCTGGCCTTATCTCCAGAGGCTAGTCTAAGCTTTGAGGCTTTTTTACAGCAGGCTACCCAAAACCCGGCTTTTGGTCCGGAATTTTTAAAAGTACAGGTAATCGGTCCGGTGACTTTCGGTCAAATGATTCAGATGGAAGATGGTGAGAGTACGCTGATAGATGACCCGGAATTGCGGGAAGTGATGGCTCTGGGACTCGGCGGCAAAGCTGCTTGGGAGGCGGCTCGGATACGAGCCCTTGGCCGCATTCCGGTGGTTTTTATTGATGAGCCTGGGTTGACTAGTTTTGGCTCGGCCTTCTCCAATCTCTCCGCTGATATAGTTAAGGAAACTATGAACTGGGTTGGGGCGATAATTCGCGAAGATGGCCCGGCTCTCATAGGTTGTCATGTCTGCGGCAACACTGATTGGGCTATGATGATGGAAATGGATCTAGACATCATAAACTTCGATGCTTTTACAGTCATGGAACAGTTTTGTTTATATCCAAAACAAATCCGATCCTTTTTGGAGCGAGGTGGTTTTATTGCCTGGGGCATAGTCCCGGCTACTAGTTTCAGCTTGAATCTAAGCTCTGATTTTTTAGTCCGTAAACTGTTGGACGCCTGGAAAGGCTTAGAGCATAACGGTGTACCTGGAGAACTTCTGACCGGGCGGGCTCTTATCACCACTGCCTGTGGTCTAGGAACTTTGCCCGAAGACCTGGCTCGAGCCGCCACAGAAATGACAAGTTCCGTATCCCGGATTTTGCAGGAGCGTCGAGGTTGAGACGTGTTAATTAAACTTACCGTTAAAAATCTGGCCATTATTGAATCGTTGGTTATTAACTTCGCTGCTGGGATTAATATACTGACTGGTGAAACCGGGGCGGGTAAGAGTATTCTGGTGGGAGCCCTTAGTTTATTAATGGGTCGTCGGGGGACTGCTGATTTAGTGCGAATCGGGGCTGATAAAGCTGAAATAATTGGTCTTTTTTATTTGGACAAGCCGAAATCTTTAGACCCTTGCTTAAAAGTTTTGGGAAGTACACTTACCGGAGAGATTATTTTGCGCCGGGTCTTGACTACTACCGGTCGGAGCCGGGCCTATGTGGGAGACATTCCAGTGACTTTGTCTCAATTGACTGTCTTAGGCGAAGAACTTTTTAGTATTTCCGGTCAACATGATCAGCAAGCTTTGATTAAGCCTGGTCGTCTTTTAGATTTTTTAGATCGCTTCGGTGGCCACCGCGATTTATTGGCGGAAATGCGGTCGGCCAGACAAAACCTAACTAAAGCAGCCTCTAAACTGAGTAAAATAAAAGCTGAATTTGAAGAAATCGAAGAAAAACGCGATCTATATGAGTACCAGCGTGATGAAATAAAGAAGCTTGCCCCTGGACCGGAAGAAGATTTAGCTCTTTTAGCAGAAAAAAATGCGGCTAAAGATAGCGGTTGCCTGGCTGAAAATTTGATTGCTACCGCTAAAAGTTTGAATGGTGAACCGGGCCATGTGGTGGAAAAACTTGACCATATTCGCCGCCATCTTGAAAAAGCAGCTGCCTTAGACTCGCGGTTGAATGTTTTTCTGACCATAGTGGACGAAGCGTATTATCAGTTGGTCGACTTGTCGGCCGATCTGGAAATCTTCAATCGTAATTTCACAATCTCCTCTGAACGTTTGGAATGGGTAGATGAACGTTTAAACGCTCTAGCTAAGCTTAAGCGCAAGTATGGGTTATCTTTGGGCGACATTATCGAACGCGGTCGCTATTTGACGGAAACTCTTAACCGGCTAGACCGGACTGGTCTAGATCTAGTTAATATGGCTAGGGAGAAAGCAGCTGCTTTAGATAAAGCGGTGAGCGCGGCTCAAAAACTTCATCAGGCCCGGCAGATAGCTAGCTGCGGTCTGGTCGTTCTTCTGGTTTGTAACCTTAAAAAATTGGGTTTTCCGGAAATTGAAATTGAGGTAACGGTGGAAGCTCCGTCTAAGGCGGATGACTCAGAGGAAGTTGAAAAGCAGATTAGTGTCAACGGTTTTGATCGGGTTAATTTTTTATTCAGCCCTAATCCAGGTGAAGGGAAAAGTTCTCTGGCCAAAATCGTCTCCGGGGGTGAGTTGTCTAGAATTCTTTTAGCTTTAAAAATTCTGGAAAACCACCCCAGTGATCAGTTAGTAGTTTTCGATGAAATTGATGCGGGCTTGGGGGGGGGCGTCACCGGGGCCGTGGCCGAGAGCTTGGCGACTCTAGCCAACCGGCAGCAGCTCATAGTCATTACTCATTTACCTCAAGTGGCCGCTCTTTCTGGCCGCCATTTCGTGGTGGCTAAAGAAACCGACCCGGTGACCGGCCGCACCCTTACTACTATAACTAGGCTCAGCCAGGCCGAGCGCGCTCAGGAACTGGCCCGTATGCTGGGTGGAACCGTCCCTGGCCCTGAAGCTTTAGCTCTGGCCGATAAAATGTTGGTTTCGGCACCTGATATAAACGCTGATAATTCTAATTAGCCATTTTCGGTGTCGACAATAAGCGCTTTAATTTTAGGAATATTAATGAAGTATCCTTAAATACGTTCAATTCCAGAGTTGGTTTTTTAAATTCTATCACCGTGTTTTTATAGGCTTTCCACATCTTCATTATATATTTGATAGGAGTGGTTTTAGGTTTTTTACTTTTCAGGGGGGTACTAAAAATTATATAACAATGTTACATAGTTATAGTATTAATCTATTAGAATAGATTTATTTGCTTCTTATTATGCTAATTAGGCTTCCAAAATATTAATTAATTTTTTAGGCAGTCAGAAAAATTAGACAAAAATAAGTTTCTTATTCTTATGAGTGATTATAATATTTTATAGTAAAATATCCTTTTAGTTATGATTTTAAATTTATTTGGTGAGTAAGAAAGCCTAACTGTGAAATTTCTCCTAACGAATGTGTGCTTATCCTCGATAATTATTCTTGAAGTACACACTTATCAAGAGCTTTCGCAAGAAGATACTTTTTTAAAATTATTCCTAAATACATTTAAAATAGTAGGGGTTGAGTTGTCCTGTTTTATACGGATCAGGTTGATTTTAATGAGAACTCTATTAAATAAAATCTTCGTTTCGTATATTTGCGCAAAAAAAGCTGGTTGCCTATTTCGGTGTAGGTTATTAGGTATCTTTTTTAGGCTATTTGGAACTGCTAAGCCTTTGCTATATAAGTCTTTCCGTAACTTTATCTCTAATAGAGAATATAGAGTGTTAACTACAGCACCATTATGAAAGCTAACGTTGCAATATGTTCCTCTCTCTTTAAAAAATTTTGTTTAACCTGCCTATCCCTATTCCTTGTAGATTTTTAATAACTCTGGATCAGACAAGAACACATAATTATTGGCTAAAATAAACTGTACAAACTACGCAGTTTCCGAGCTATCGCCTCAGCGTTTTCGTGTAATTTAGCCTTAATAAAATAAATTTTCCGCAGGGCTTTATTTTTTTTGGGATATCCCTTTTGATCTGTAGCGTAGTTATTTCCATGATGGACATTGACTTCAAACTCTAGCAACTCATACAACTTAATCCTTTTTGTGGATTCTGCTCGCGCATTAACTGCATAAGCGAACTATCTATTTTCAAATTAATTAATGTCTCTTGGGCCTTTAAAAACTACTTCTTTAAATAAACTTTAAAGATTATTTCTTTTTTCTTCACTATTTCTAGAGAGTAGCTGGGAAACTATCTTTGCCTGGTTTTAACGTAGTTAGAAGTTATTTTATAAAACGAATAACGCTCGTCGTTTTCGCTAGCCGTTAATTTATTTTCCTAATAAAACAAGGCTTCTAACTCCGTTAGAGTCTTAGTGGTGTTCGTATGGAAACTAGTTAGGTCGTTTTTTCGTATTTTAGTTAATATGCGGAGTAGCGTCAGTTAAAAAAGCTTAGTTTGGGCCAAAGTTGTAAATTTTATCCAATAGTTTACTTATCACGGCTTTATTTAAGTCGCTGGCGCCGACATCTTGGATAAAGCCTGGTTGTAGGAAAAAAATAAAGTTACCTGCGTTGCAACAAAAACCCGTTTAAGACGAAAGCTAAAGTTATCTTCTGTATGAATGATCTTATAAACTTGAGTCTTCGGCATAAGTTTATCAAAAAGATTTACTAAGCTAAGTTTCTTGGATAGTCTGGCATCAAACCCAAGTAACCAAAAAAAGAGGTCTCAATGTTTATATTATTTTATTAAGTTGAGTATTAGTCTTCCGCATTAGCGATACCTCTGCTTATATATTTTGATCTAGTATATTTTAAGCTTGTAGAATAGCGTATACTTTACATGTGGAAAATTTATATCGGCTGAGTTTTACGACGAATGTATGATAACTTAAAAAATTACTTTTACCTTAACCTTATCGTTTGGTTTCTAGGTTCTAAAAATTTATAAAAGGTCTTATCGGTTAAAAAGATAGTCTAATTTTAATCGCAGATAATGATAATCTGCTTGGAAGCTTCAAGTTTAAAGCGATTGACAACCCTCACAAGGTCTTGGAGTACTTAGCCAAGGGGATAAACTTTTGCGTTGAAGGATCTACCTTACGCCGATATATTTAGTCGGTCCTTAAAAACATATGAAGCATTTGATTTTTAATTGAGTAATCATATTAATTATAGTATAATTTTGACCTTCTAGTCCGGAATTTACCTTAGAAATTAGATCGAGATGCTTCTTTTTTTGGGAGATGTATGAGGAGACAATCAACATAACTTAAAACAAGTCTTTGAGGTGGGTTCAGAATTATATTCCCGGCGGGTCTTAATTTAAAAAACTATTTGATTTCATATTAATTTGTGATACTTTATTCTAAAATAATTTTTAGTAAATTATATTTGCTTTAGGAGCCAGAACTATGTATTTAACTAGTGACTTCCGTCGCGGTCTCAAAGTTCAGTTTAAGGGTGAACCCTATATTATAGTTGAGTTTCAGCATGTTAAACCTGGTAAGGGAGGCGCTTTCGTTCGCACTAAAATAAAAAATTTGCTCACTGGCCGGGTGTTGGAAGAAACTTTCCGATCCGGCGAAAAACTGAATCGTCCTGATTTAGAAGAAAAAAATGTTCAGTATCTCTATTCCGACGCCAAGGATGGCTATGTTTTTATGGATGAAACCACCTATGAACAGCTTCATCTTACCGAATCTCAGGTTGGTGACAGCCGTTTTTACCTTCTAGAAAATATGAATCTCACGATCAATCTCTATAAGGGCCAGCCCATCGGCCTGGACTTCCCCACTACTGTTAATCTGGAAGTTACTAAAAGTGACCCTGGTCTTAAAGGTGACACCGCTACTGGCGCTATTAAACCAGCTACCCTTTCTACTGGTTTGATCGTGCAGGTACCTCTTTTTATTAATGAGGGCGATATTTTAAAGATAGATACTCGTAGCGGTGAATATATAGAGCGGGTTAAGTAAGAGCCGGGACGGCGGGTTATGCCTTTGTTGGTTAAGGCGGTCATTCTGGGTTTGATTCAGGGTCTGGGGGAATTTATACCCATATCTTCTTCTGGTCACCTAGTGTTGGTTCAGATTCTTTTTGGGCTGGTCGGGTCGGAAGTAGCCTTTGACGTAGCCTTGCATCTGGGTACTTTAGCAGTTGTTTTTATTTTTTACCGTAAAACTTTGACTGTTCTTTTTCTGGAATTACGCTTTCTACCCGGGGTTCTTGTGTGTCCGGTTCGCTTAAAAACCCTTTACCAGACCAGGCCCGACTTTCGTTTTGGTCTTCTGCTTATAATCGGGACTCTGCCGGTCACTCTAATCGGTTTATTTTTTAAAGATATTTTGGAAAAAAGTTTTGATTCAACTGGCGGTGTGGGAGCGGCCCTGGTCATTACGGGTATAGTTTTGCGTTTAGCCGGCCGACGGGGTCGAAATGGGCGTGAGGCCGAATACATGACTATCAGCGACGCTTTTTTAATTGGTCTGGCTCAGAGTGTGGCCATTGTTCCCGGCTTTTCTCGTAGCGGCTTTACCATTTGTGCCGGTCTTTTCCTTGGTCTATCACGGCTGACGGCGGCGCGCTTTTCTTTTTTACTCTCTATTCCGGCTATTTTTGGGGCCGTTATTTTAGAGGCTAAGGGTAGGTTGGAAAGTAGCTTTACCGCCCTCCAGTTTGTGGTTGGCGTGGTTGTGGCCGCCGTTAGCGGCTATTTAGCTCTAGCGCTTTTGATCAAATTTTTGAAAAAAGATGATTTCAGTGTTTTTTCCTGGTGGTGTTGGGCTGTTGGTCTTTTGACTATGGCTTCAGCCGCTTTATTTTAGAAGTCGGAAAGGGTTTGACGACTATGACTGAAGCGCGATCATTCAAATATCTGGATCTTATAACCGGCCTTTTTATCACTTTGTTTATAGTCTCCAATTTGATTTCTACTCGCATTATTCACTTTATTGGAGACCTAAATTTCGATGCCGGTACCCTGATGTTTCCCTTTACCTATATTTTTAACGACCTTTTAACCGAAGTCTATGGTTATAAACGGAGCCGTAGAGTTATTTGGATTGGCTTTCTGGCTCTTATTGTTGCTGCTGCTACCATTGCTCTGGTCGGCTTATTTGATCCGGCGGAAGATTGGAGAGAAGCCGCGGCTTGGAAAGCTGTTATGGGGCAGGTACCTCGTATCGTGATGGCCAGTCTAGTGGCCTATTTCGTGGGTGAATTTACCAATTCTTATGTTCTAGCCCGCGTTAAGGTTAAAACCGAGGGCCGCCATCTCTGGTTTCGCCTTATCGCTTCCACCGCTGCGGGGCAGATTCTGGATACTCTTCTTTTTGCTTCGATAGCTTTTATGGGTGTTCTGGGGTGGGGGCTGTGGTGGAACTTGGTCTGGTCCAACTATGTTTTTAAAGTGGGGATTGAATTACTGCTGCTGCCCTTTACCCTGATGGTGGTGCGGAAAGTGAAGCGGACGGAAAATGCTGATGTCTATGATCGGGACACCAGTTTTTCTCCCTTCCACTGGGGCGATTGATGCGTGGGAGGAAAGATAATTTTGAGTTCAAGCAGGAAAGTTGCCGTTTCAGGGCGGCCTGGCTGCGACGGATTGAAAAGGCTTACCAAACTCTTTTGTGGTGCAAAGGGGTTCGGCTTAAAGCCCCCGTTACTTTTGGTTTGATGAAGGGCCAGGCGGCCTGGGGGATCTGGCTAGAGAAGGACAGACGTTTGCTCTTAAGCGAAGAACTGCTTCTGGAGTATCCCTGGTCGGCGGTACTAGGTGTTTTAGGCCATGAAACAGCCCATCAATTGGTTAGTGATCTGGTTATCCCAGAGGCGAAGGTCGGTCAGCTGCCTCATGGCCCGGCTTTTAGGCGTATGGGGGAATTTTTGGGGGTGGACCCTTTTTATATGAGTGGTGCGGTGGATTTGAAAGACCGTTGCCCCTGCCCTGTTCGCGAGGCAGCTTCGTTTTCGGACCCGGGGCGGCGGATTCTAGAGAAAGTGCGTAAAATTTTGGCTCTAACCGGCTCGCCGGTTGAAGCTGAGGCCCAGGCGGCTATGGATGCTGCCGCCCGCCTTATGGCCCGCCATAACTTGGAGCGATTAGAAGACCCTGAACTTCAGATCGGCTCGGTCGCTTATGAATACCGTCAGCTCAACTTAAACTTACGCCGCATTGATCAGCGCCTAGTTTGGATCGTTCATATTCTGGGCCGCCATTATTTCGTTCGAGCTATTTTTGTGCCTACCTACACCCCCCAGACGGATACTGAAGGGCAGGATTTAGAGTTGTTGGGGTGGCCGGAAAATGTGTGTTTGGCCGAGCATGTCTTCCATTTTTTGATGGAACGTACAGAAAGCTTGTGGCAGAACTATCGCCGGACTCATCGGGGGGGCGGGTTACCCGCCCGCAATTCTTTTTTTAGCGGACTTTTGTGTGGCTTTGATCAGAAGCTGAGTGTTGCCGCGGGGGCAAAGACCGCTGTAGACGGTTTTTCGGCATTGGTGCTGGCTCGGGACCAGGGGTTAAACGTTTATTTTCGGCGGCGTCATCCTCATGTTACCAACATCCGTGGCGCCGGGGGGCGGCGGTTTTGTTTGGAAAGCTCCTTGGCTGGGGCAGTTGTTGGCCGGGGTCTTACTTTAAATATGCCGGTGGAAGGCGGTCCGATCCGGATGGTGTCTAGCCCATGTTTGTTAGCCAGCGGAATGGATCTTTGACTGGCTCCGTATCGGCCGTCGGCCGCGTTAAAGCCGAGGATTACCGCATTGCCCGTCGCAAAATGGTAGCTCAGCAAATAAAAAGGCGTGGGCTTCAAGATCCGCGTGTTCTGGAAGTTATGGCCGCTATTCCCCGACATTTTTTTGTCGATGAGGCTCAGGCCGCTCAGTCCTATAGTGACAGGTCCCTACCCCTCGGTTATGGGCAGACCATTTCTCAGCCTTATATAGTGGCTTTAATGGTGGCTTCCTTACGCCTTGTACCTTCTGACCGGGTGTTGGAAGTTGGTTCCGGTTCCTGTTATCAGACGGCTATTTTAGCTAGCCTTGCGGCCGAGGTCTTTGCGGTTGAACGTCTGGAACCTTTATTTAATAAGGGCCGGGATAATTTAAGCCGCCTGGATTTTAAAAATATTTATTCAATACTCGCTGACGGTACCTGGGGTTGGTCGGAGATGGCCCCTTATAACGCCATTATTGTTTCCGCTGGGGCCCCTCGCGTGCCGCAGCCCCTTATGGAACAGCTGGCCCCTGGTGGTCGCTTAATTATTCCCGTCGGCCCCAGCGCTGCGAGCCAGAAACTGACTCTGCTAGTCAAAGATCAGGCTGGCCAATTGGCTGAACGCCGCTTTTTGGGCGACTGCCGTTTTGTGGCTCTTGTCGGCCGCTACGGCTGGCAGCCCGAACCCTTGGGTTGATTCAGATATTGGTTATTTCTTCTTTATACTTATGGCTAATGGTATTTTTGCGGCGGACTAAATTTTGGATATATACCTTCTTAACCGTGTTCAGCTACTTTTGTAAAGATTAGGTCTTTCTTTTGTTGATGATGTCCGCGGCCCTAATCCTGTCGCTGTGGTACTTCGTCTGGCTACCGCTCTTAGCGATGGTGAAATAGATTATGATCGGTAGAGGGCGGTAAATCATGAGTTTTTTAAAAAGTTCACGCTATCCATTTTGGGTATGATGATATCCAGGGTCAGCACATCTTAGCTCAATTCCAGAAGTATTTTTCGGGCTTTAAAGATGTTTTTGACCTACATGATGATACTGATGTTTGGTTTGTCGGTCATAACTTTGTTTAATAGATTAAGAATTATGGCCGAGTTATTACCTGTTTGACTGTCAGGTATAAGATAAATTGTAAAAAAGCTAAAAATATTTTATTCTTAAAATTGATGAAGCCTCATCTAGCTCATATCGCTACATTTTAGTATAGAGCAGGAGTTAATATTGAATGGAATCTATATAATTAAAACATTAATTAATAAAGATGAGATGAGCCTGGAGGAATGTGCTCGCGCTAACAAATTTTTCCCGGATAGAGTAGATTTTTAGAATGATAAAGAGGGTTGATATTAAGAATATAGCCTATACATTATTGGCTAGAACAAAGAGTCGGGGCTTATATCTTTTTGTGTAGGCTAACTTGTTATGTCGAGTGGCATATGTGTGAGGCTTGGCGGGAACTGTCCTTTGCCGATGGGGAAACAGAAGCTAAAGAATACCGGACTCCAGTTAGCCTAGCTGAAAATTAGAGGGTAGCTGGCTAAAAGTTTTAAGAAGAAAAAAATTCAGACAGTCTTCTTATTTAGAGCTTTAATAGCTTATTCCTTTGCTAAATGAATAGGGATACTCAGAATTAAGCCAGTAAAAGGGCTACATTTACTTAGACAGATTTATTCACTTCGTCGTAATAAAAAGCCTTTATTTTGTTCCGATCCATAAGTAGTGTCCAGTAATAAATAGTATCTTTTAGTAATATATTGAAATAAATAATTTCAATCAGGTTAGAAAGACTCAATTCGGAAATCATTATAAAGTTCCTTGATAGCCTTTTTAACTTTATGAAAAAAATTGAGCAGTGAAAGGTCGAGGCCAAATATTTTTTGATTGTAGTGCATATGGAAAATATTATATTACGACCTTAGGAAAATAAAAAAACTTAGATTTAAGACCACTGTTCGATGAAAGGTTAAAAATGAACGAAGACGCTTCAATAGGTAAAAATTAACTGTTGCGAAAAAAAGATCAAGCTAAGTAAGTGCTGGACAATAAAGGCGAGAGGTACTACCAAATCAGCAAAGTGTATGAAACTTAAATAGCCTTTAATTTATTCTTCTATAAAAATTTTCTTGACTTTAGCTACTTATTAATTGAACTAGCTAAATAGATATAGAAAAGGTTGACTTATTAGTAACGGAGCCATTGAGAACGAAAATAAAATCGTATTCCAGCGACGTTTAAAGCAACCTGCGATGCAATGGGATGTTAAAGTGGCAAGTACACTCTAACCTTAATGTCCAAAGCCAGGAGTGGATTTTAAAAATAAAATCTTGAAGAGGTTCTCTTTAGGCATTTTAAGCTTGAAATGGGTAGATAAGTTAAAGAAAAAGGATGCTTATTTTTTTGTGCATCCTTATAATTTTTGAGGGGTTTAACTTAGAGGAACAATATGCTACACTAAAAAATAACTTTTTAAAGAGGAGTATTTTAATAATTGGTGCCTAAGATTAAAAGAGATACCGGCCAATATAACATCGCTGCAAAGCCATAATCCTGGAGACGATCCTGAGTTTAAAATTATATTAGATAATTATTTCATCGATTTAAGTAATTATGATATTATCCTGTTTATGACTGATTATAAGGGCCATCCTTTCAATTTTCGAACGTATATGAAGCCTTTCTAAAAATATGAATCAAACGGCTCTAATTCAGCTTCGTGATGGGCTTCTGAACTGAAAATACATAACTCGGTCAGCCGGTTAATATAGATCAGGTTACTTTTGAATTTGAATGACTTTCGTTTTATACCTGTGGTGAGGGACTAAAGTTTTTCATGGTTATACCCCTGTCGGATATTTTTGGGATAGTGGCACTAATTTTAAACAACGCTATATTTTTACAGATAAGAGTTACGAATTATTTATGCAATTTGGTCAAATCATAGCCCGCGTTTTGCAGCGTCTAGTCGGGGGAGTATCCCCACGCAAAATTAGCGGGGTTGCCGGTGGTGACGCGTCGGCCAATTCGGCCGATCCACTCGCTTCCCTAGGCGGCAAAATCTGCACCTTGTGCAAAAGGTTCGAATTCTGTCTGTCGCGTTCTGACCATGAGGGCGGCGGTCTAACTTCAGCTTTGGAACTGATCCGTAATTTTACCGGTCTAACCTGGGTCTTTCTCACTGTACTCAAAGGTCACGATAAAAAACATTATTATCTAGCGGCTACTAGCAATAACGTTCCAAAGACAATACCCACCAAATATCTGTTATCGTCAGGCCTGGCCGGCTGGGTTCATACTAAACTTAAACCCTTGACCATCGACCGCTTTAAAACTAATAGTCAAAAATCTTTTATTTTTCAGAAAAATGAGCCCTTAAATAGTTTTCGTTCGTTTTATGGCTGGCCAGTTTTATATAACGACCAACCTAGAGGGGCTTTGATCTTAGCCGGCGTTGACGGAGAAACCTTAAACCCCATCTTTACGGAAGCTTTGGAATGTATAGTGGATCGTTTAGCTGCTCGATTGCACATGGATCGGCTTATTCTTAAGGTAATGGAATTGGATCAGGTTGATTCTCAAACTTCCTTGCCTCATCGCGGCCAGTTTTTGGAAAGTCTTCATCACATGATGGAAGTAGCTGATATCAAAGGTGAAGGAGTAGATTTATATGTTTTAGCCACTTCTGGCTTGGGGGAATTTGCTACCCGTCAGGGTCAGGAAGCGGCCGGGAGCCTGCTTAAATCTATTGCTGCCCAGCTTAAAGAAGATCTTAGATCAACCTGGCGATTAGGGCATATCTCTTATGGTGTATTTACCCTGGCCGCCCCCACTGCTGATGCGGCTGAAGCTAAAGCTTTTATTATTAGGTTTAAAAAAAACCTGGAAAACTGGCCTTTAATCGGGACTAGCGGCCGGGCCGAGCTGGGCCTTTTTCCGGCCATGGCTACCTATCCTTGTGACGGGCTAAGTCCCGAGCAACTTTTAGAAATCGCCTTGACGGCTCTGGCTGACGACGATAACGACGACGGGTGACGTATTTTATGTCAGTCTTATCTTTAACCGGTGGCTTGGCCATGGATCTGGGTACAGCTAATACTCTGATTTATCGTAAAGGTGATGGTATTGTAGTCAATGAACCCTCTATGGTGGCGCTAGAAACGGAATCTCGCCGGGTGTTGGCAGTGGGGCAGGAGGCTAAAAACTACCTAGGACGCACTCCTAAAGGCTTAGAGGTCGTTCGTCCCTTGAGAAGTGGGATCATAAGTAATTTTGTTGTGGCTCAAGAGATGATCAAACATTTTTTAGTTCAGGCCGGAGCTAAGCGTTGCTTCTTTCGCCCTAAAATTATGGTAGGGGTACCGATGGGGGTTACCCAATTGGAAAAAAGAGCTATCGTAGAAGCGGCTAAAGAGGCCGGGGGTAAAAGCATTCATTTAGTGGATGAACTTCTGGCGGCCGCTATCGGCTTGGGAATTAAAACAACCGAACCGGTGGCCCGACTAGTTCTGGATTTGGGTGGTGGCACCTCAGAAGGTGTTATTATTTCTCTGGGGACGATAGTTGTTATCGAATCTTGTCGGGTAGCTGGGGACGAATCCACTTTGGCTATCGCTCGATATCTGAGGCGTAAATATAATCTGGTTGTGGGCGAAAATATGGCTGAACGCATCAAAATGACTATAGGTTCGGCGATACCGCTTGAAGAAACTCAAAGTTTTCAATGCCGGGGGAAAGAAGTTCACACCGGTATACCTAAAATGGTTAATCTCACCAGCGAAGATATCCGCGAAGCCTTGGTGGATATTACTGCCGAATTCGTCAACTTAATCAAATTGCTGCTCAGCCAGACTCCGCCGGAGCTTGCGATCGATCTTAGCCGGGATGGGTTGAATCTAACCGGTGGGGGTAGCCTTTTAAAAGGTCTGGATAAGCGCCTCTCTCAGGAAATAGGACTTCCGGTTCATGTTCCAGAGAACCCTTTGCTTTCAGTAGCGCTAGGTCTCGGCGAGGTTCTAGAAAACATGTCTTATTTTAAATCTGTGTTTGTTAACTGACTAGAGTCACCATGTTTTTTGGTCCCAATACCCGATGTTTGATATCCCCTTGTTTAACTAGCTGGCGTTGGTTCTAAAATCCTGGTCTAATTGATAGATAAAAGCTTTAAAATAACGGGCGATCTTTTGACCCTACTTTCCCGTCTCTAGCAGGATCGACGTCATCCTATCTCTGTAGTCGAACTTTTCCTATGTTAAGAAACTCTGATTAAAGTCGAAATAATTTCAGCTGGGTTTGTGTCGTTTCGATCAAAGCAGCCGTAGTTTTTAGCCGCTAAGGCCATTGACGTCGTTGGAGACGCTTTAACTTTAATTTAGTTAAATTTTCAGACTTATCTGCTCAAAATATTTAATCGGGGGTGATAGACTAATGTTTTTGGCTAGGTCAGCTTTAATTGGTGTCCAGTCATAATTTATTCGGATCTGGAGGTTCTACTAGATTGGGAAATCGATTTCGACTTAAAGGGATTGCGGGTGGGTTACTCGATCTTGAAGGGAAGCTCTCTCGGTTTAATTAAAAAATTGTTGGGTTAGATTTTGTCGCTGTTGTCCGGCGTTTGTTCTTTTTACCCGGCGCTTGGTTGAATGAGCATCGGTTGCTTGATTCGGTTGCTACCCTAATTAATCTTTATACCCTGTCGAAGAATGGGCGCATCGGTTAAGCTACGGATTAATTCCTAGCCTACAGGCAATAATTTTTATTTGAACCGATGTTTTGGCGTCTGGTGATGCTCGAGACTAGAAGCAAAGCTGGAAAATTATAATTCACTCTGATCAGGTCCAGGGCTTGACTGACTAGACTATTTAGGCAGCTTTTTAGCGTACTCTGTCTTTTGATCCTAGTTTAGAATAACTAAGAGGATTTAAAGAAATCACTGCTAATTTATCGGCTGATCGTCCCATGTCTCACCTTCTTCAAGGTGAGACATGGGGTAGAAAAATTACCATGATTGCCACCGTTATCTTTTTCAACTTGGGGCGGGGAGTTTAGGTTGTTTTTGTGGCCCCTATCGATATCTTGGTCCACCAGCAGTTCCAATTTTTGAGTAATTTTGTTGAGGTTTTTGGGGTTGACCCGGTTTTCCTGATTGATTCTCTTTTTTTGGGAACTATCTATCTTTTATAAGGCTTTAGCTTAGAGGGCGGTACCAATTAGTCGTCGGATCTCAGGCTCTTATTTCCCCTGTTACTGTCTTTAATAAATTTATTCTTATGGTTATTGACGAATAGCACCGCTTTGAGGTTAATTAATGTCTAGCCTTGTACCGCCAAAACACTCAAGTTTATATTTTAGCCTCTTCGCTACCATTATCCTCTGTGGTTTGAGTCCAATGCTTTATGGCGATCTAGATTCATTGTATTGCGTTAGTTTCTTACCCAACCGACGCCCGGTTAAAACCATAATCTTTAAACTAGAGGATCGATTCGCCGTTTATTAGTGCTTTCTGGAATTAGTACGGGCAGGCGGGTGAGTAATTATGGTTATCTTTTGCAGCAGTTCCGCCGAAATCCTAGAAATTGCCAGGCCTTTATTTAATAAAATTCAGTCTAACTTTCATATCCTGGCCTGTGGGGAAATGAAAATTGGTTGTCTACCATAGTTGGATGGAAGCTGCAGCTCGCAAGAAAGCTCGGAGTGCTTTTCGCCAGGGAAGTATCCTTATTCTGGTAGCCATCGTTATGGGGTCGAAGGCTTCAGTCTGGCTGTTTTTTATATATTGTACGGTCGTGTCGGACGCGACGGAATAGAAGGAGGGTTGTTGCTTCCTATTCCCCCGTAATTTGATCTTGATTGCTGCTTAATGCCTGATGATTCTAATTCAAGTTTATGATGAGCTAGACCTAGCCGAATTGGATTTTTAAATGCGTAGTCCGGGTGAAAAAGTAGAGCTACAATAGTGTTAGTTTAGATAATTCTAATCTTTGTCCGCCTATCCTATGATTTTACTTTCTTTTTCTACGCCAATCAAATAGCTTTGGAGGTTCTAGCCGTATGCAGTTCGAAAGCGCTTTAGGAACCTCCTCTAGAACGATTGACTAGTATACTTTTCTTGAGAATATCGATATCAAAGAGGATAAACATTAGAAAATATTAAGCCTTTAGGATTAAATCTAGATGACTCAGTTTCGTAGATGAAGTATTTTTGTGGGCTAGGTGTTTTTTTGTTTTCGCCTACGACTAAACTTTAGTTTTGGAGGTAGAGTTGCGCGGCTAATTTTTTATAATTGCCCTTCAGAGTGCTTTCGGTGGAATGGGGGTTGCGGGTTTAGGGGCAGTCAGATACTGCTCTAGAGCTCGGGTAATTACTGAGCTTATTTTTAGGGGCGGCTGCCTAAGAAAATATCCGAGAGCGATTAAGGGTAGAGCCCATAAGTTGGAAGAGTCGACCGAGTCGTTCTACCTCGAGGTCGGTTCCAATGGAAAATATAGGGGGTACCGATAAGGTGGTTTCCGGTGATAGAGGTAGCTTTTTTCTGGACTTAGTTCTTGTCGGGGATAAGCTCTAAATCGTGTTTAATCGGTAAAATGGTCTCTAGCCTGGAGCTTAAAGGATCGTAATTACTGATCAGAACTTAGTTATTTTTTTTCATTAAAATATTGCAAGGGTTAATATCGAGCTTGGCTAGCCTCAGGCTGTAGGCGTAGCCCAGACCTTGGGCTAGTTGAATAAATATATCCAAAAGTTTTAAAACTCAGGTTGTAGGAGCTCCTTGATAAAGAATCTTGCCTCCTCCGGCTGCAAGACCCGAAAACTTCAGACCGTCGATAAATTATATAAAAACAATTGGTTATCTTCCAATTATCCGAACTTAGTTACAGGTAATTAGGTTGGAGTGAGGAATAGGTCTAAACTAGGCTACGGTCTTACCGGCGAAGATATGGAGCGTAAGGCGTTTGAAAGTCTCGGCCAAAGATAGTTTGATAGCTAGATTCAGCTGCCTCTTAATATCTCTAATCTTAAAAATCCGGGTTAAACCGTTCTAGTCTAGAGGTTGAACGACTAAAAATTTTTAGTCACAGTTTGGCTCGGTCGTAGATCCAATTACAGATGCCTAACTAGGGGTGAGGAGCTATTTTGAACGGATTATCTAGAGTAAGTACGGTAGGCGGATTTAAAGACTTGGGTAGAATATAAAAATTCTGATTGCATTTTTGCTAGGAAGGGAGGTGGTTGAAATTAGTCCGGTTCAATATTAATAACTGGCTCTGTAAGCTAGAGGGTGAGGTGGGGGATGACCACAGCCATGCTGCCTACTTAGGAACCGACCGGAGATTAAATAAAAATACCGGTGTCTTTAATGGCCTCCGGCAAAACTGGTTTTAACTCAGCGACCTGCTTATGTGTAGCGCTTAAAAAAATATTGGCTGGCTTTAAATCGCGGTGAATTAGGTTAATTAAATCTCCATATTTTGTTTGCTTCGCTCTGAAGCGAGAATAGGGGTGAGATGGATATTATGAATATATTTTAGGCTGTCTAAAGTAGACAAAAGGGCTGGTAAAGCCATCTTTAGTGAAAGTTGCCGTCCCTCATGGCCTTGGCCGTTATTTTTTGCTGAAACCGCCCGGGTAGTATTCTATCAGAACAAAATAGATACCTCCATAGTGATTGAGTTCATAAAGGCGGATTATATTAAGGCACTGTAGAGCCTGGCTTAGGTCGACCTCGCATAGAAACTTTTGTGTATTTAGTTATTATTGGAAACGAAGAGTAATATAGTTTTTAAAGGTAGCTTAATTTAACTTTTTTGCGTATCACTAGAAAGATAATCGGAGTGACCCCCGGCCTAGAGTTCGTTCTATCCTGAGGTCGGCTAGGGAAGTTAGAACGCTAATATGCTTGCTTAGCCTCGGCCCGCATAAGCTTCAAAGCGGCTATAGGGTTGGATAGGTACTGATCGTACAAAACGTCTGGAATTCGTAAAGTGGTGGACCGGGTCGCGCCGGTTAATAAGATAACCGTTGAGAATAGTGCCCATGAAACCACAATAAATCCGGTATTTTCATCCCAGACGGTGGGAGAATAGTAGTTTACCGATTTCGCTCGATCAGTACCGCCGCTGGCCCCGTGAACCCCCAGGCGCTGGTAATCCGGTTTCGATTGATAAAATTAGTTTTAAACTAGAAATTCATAAGCAAAAGTACAATAAAAAATTAACATTACGACAATAAAGCAATATTGTTATAGTAAGAATGTGTCTATATAAGTATCGTGTTCCGTTTAAAATATTAATATTAATTAGTTATTATATATTAATATATATAGAGATCGTTCTAAATTGTAATTTTACCCCGGTGTTTTTTGTGCGAATTTTACCGGGATAACGGGAAGATTAAGAAAAAGGCCCTGGTTAATCTTTCTTGTCTTGATTCGGAAACTATTGACCTTATCAAAAGATAGCTCAAAGATGAGTCTTTTGTTTCTACTAGAGAATTATTCTAAAATATCAATTATAAATAACACGATCATATTTTGATGATCATGACGACTATAAAAAGGCTTAACCTAGGTTCTGTCACTTCTTCACGTTTATTCATAGAATGTGATCTAGTTCTTACTATAGTGGCTCTCGTCTCTTGTATCCCAAGAGTAGGTTAGCCATTGCAACTAGCTGAAGACAGACGATCTTGTTCGTTAGATTAAATCTTATCAGTGTTTATGAGAATAAGTTTTACGTAGCTATGGACTGGCTGCTAGATAAATAGGGATTATTAAAGCCAGATCGGTCAAACGTTATTTTTATGATAATGATACTATATCTTATTATCTATTATTAAGCTATGTTGAAGGTGAACATTGCTCTTTTGGACGTTTCGTCTATTCACTTTATAAAAAGAGAGGTAAGCGCTAGATAAACTATAGTTTGCTGATCGATAGAGACGGGGGGAGAAAATATCTATAAATGCCTAGCCTAGCAATGCTTCTGATTTAACTATACTCATCCTGATAATTGAAAAAGGTAGAGCTAAATTAAGGCTAGGTAAAACAGTGACCGTAGGGAACCAAGGGATAATGGGAGTTAAAAATTATAATTCTTCTGCGAGTTGTGGAAGATATAGACTGGATAATAACCTTAAAATTTACGCCTATATAGGGGTTACTTGATAATCGTAAAATATAACTAACTCTTTTAAAGAAACAAATTTTTTAGGTTTTTTACGCTGGACGAATATTCTGGAGAGAGACTGATAGCCTGCCGCAATCCATTCCTGACCGATAAGTGGCCAACATCAGAGAGAAACTACTAGTTGCCATCGATTTACTCTCTAAATCAGTGAAATTCTATTTAGCTTCTATTAGCACATTTTTAATCTAGGGTAAGAGTGAGTAGGTGAACGGGAATTCTCAGAGCTAAGCCAGTAAAAGTGCTGCATTTATTCTGATAGATTTAGTCACCTCACTGTAATAAAAAGATTTTAATTTGCTCCAATCCATAAATCGTAGCCAGTAATTAAATATTAGTTTTTTAAATAATTAACAAATAATCTTAATCAGTCATGGAGCTTTAGCTTAAAGGATATGTCTTGCTTATTACCTAACCGGCCGCCCTTTCGGATTCAAGGCTAAAAAACAGGCCGCCTCTTGCCTAGAGGCGGCCTGTTAACGTAAAAGGAAAGTCAGCAATTTTTTGAATTAAGCTACATTCTCCCGTGGATAAATGCTAACTTTTTTTCGGTTGGCCCCGTAATGCTCAAATTTGACCACGCCGTCAACTAGAGCGAAGAGGGTGTAATCGCGTCCTAGGCCAACATTTTGGCCGGGGTGAATTTTGGTACCTAATTGACGCACTAAAATATTGCCCGCCCTGACGATCTGCCCGGCATAGCGTTTAACTCCACGGCGTTTACCGATAGTGTCGCGTCCGTTGCGGCTGGAACCGCCCGCT
>LQAB01017548.1_pt1 | contig 37272 bp, 36 predicted proteins | sample 654521 | NCBI WGS metagenome assembly LQAB01 (sample SAMN00762031, study PRJNA78659) | termite gut metagenome | isolation source: bacterial endosymbionts found in Trichonympha flagellates filtered from... | host: Zootermopsis nevadensis | place: USA: Mt. Pinos, Los Padres National Forest, CA ... | reverse complement strand
AAACCGCCGTCAAGAATCGGAATACTTTTAAATATGAAAATTTCCGATTTGGAAAAAGTTATTTACTATGCAAAATATATAGTAACGAGGGATTTAAAAGATCACGCGGGAATTTCTTCTTTTGTTAGTAAAGGCACTCTTCTGAGAGGAGAAGATTTTGATTTGTTTAAGTGCGGAATAAACAATCCTATAGTAAAGGAAGAATTTAAAAACGTTTTTGACGGCATTGTTTGTGAAGAAATAAAGCTCGATTCCAGTTCGGCAAAAGCTTTGAAGCAGCTTAAAGTTTTAGTGAAAAATCAAGCTGATTCGGCGGGGATATCTGCTGCCGAGGCCGCAAAAAAGATTCTTGAAAATATTGAAAAAGGCAACATTTATTATAAAGTTTATTTTAAACCTCATTCAGTATATTATTATAGTGATTTAGATTCGTCAAGTCGCAGCGAAATAAAGAAAATTCTTTTCGGGAAATTTGAAAAAAGCGGTACGGTTTTAATAACGGAACACGATAAAAAAATCAGGATAGAATTTTTTGATATTGAAAAAGACAAAGTTTACAATGAACTCAGAAAAGATTCCTCCGCCATGAAAAAATATGAGGGGTATCTTAGAATTGAGATATCAAAAGATGGAATTCCTTTTATAGAGAATTTTTCAAACCGGAGAGTTTTGTTCTGCTTGAGGAAAGCGATATAAAGAATATTCAAAACGGCTTCGGGGATAATTTAAAAGTTAATATCGGTGCGGAGGCAGTGAAAAATCTTCTGGAAGAAATCAATCTGGACGAGGAATTAAAAAACATTTATGCTGAAATTAAAAAGACAAAATCAGATGCGGAAAGAGCGAGGCTTATCAGAAAACTCAGAGTAGTCGAAGGATTTTTGAATTCTCAGACGAGGCCGGAGTGGATGATTTTGACTGTTCTTCCGGTAATCCCGCCCGATTTGAGACCGCTGGTTGCTTTGGACGGCGGAAGATTTGCAACTTCTGATTTAAACGATTTATACAGAAGAATAATAAATAGAAATAATAGGTTGCGCCATATTGAGCAGCTGAAAGCTCCCTCCGTTATGATAAATAACGAAAAGAGACTTTTGCAGGAAGCGGTCGACGCTTTAATAGATAATGATTCGAGGATAAGACCGGTGACTGGCGCCGGCAACAGAGTGCTCAAGTCTCTGTCGGACACTCTTAAAGGCAAGCAGGGGCGTTTCAGACAGAATTTGCTGGGGAAAAGAGTCGATTATTCCGGAAGAAGTGTCATAGTTGTGGGACCTAACCTGAAATTAAATCAGTGCGGGCTTCCCAAAGAAATGGCTTTGGAACTTTTCAAGCCTTTTATTGTAAAAGAGTTGATAAAACAGGAAAATACAACGCTGAAATCTGCAAGGAGAATGCTTGAAAGAGGCGATGTAAAAGTATGGAATATACTTGAAAAAGTTACGCAAAATCACCCCGTTCTTTTAAATAGAGCTCCTACACTTCACAGATTGGGCATACAGGCTTTTGAACCTGTTTTGGTTGAAGGGAAATCAATACAGCTTCATCCTCTTACGTGTTCCGCTTTTAACGCAGATTTTGACGGAGACCAGATGGCGGTTCATTTACCTATATCTCTAGAATCGCAGCTTGAAGCGAAAGTTTTGATGATGGCTACCAGAAATATATTGTCGCCGGCTTCCGGAAAGCCTATTGCCGTTCCATCGCAGGATATGGTTTTGGGGAGCTGTTATCTTACAAAAGAAAAATACGGAGTCGCGGGTGAAGGGAAAATTTTTTCGTCGGTAAGTGAGGTTATCAGTGCCTATCAGGCAAAGAAAGCAGACCTGCAGGCGAGAATTAAAGTCGCGGGAATTACAAGTATAAGAGATGAAAAACTTAGTGATGGCGAACAAGCAGATGTCACAAAGTGGAAAAACTGCAAATCTGAAGACGGCAGAGAAATTATTAATTATACGACTGTAGGAAGAATTATATTTAACGAACAGCTTCCTAAAAATGACGACGGTTCGTACGCTTTGGGATATCAGAACAAAAATATGACGAAAAAAGAACTCAGCATGCTTGTTGATAGATGTTATAAAGAGCTGGGACAGTTTAAAACTACTGTTCTTTTGGACGATATAAAGAATATTGGTTATAAATACGCAACCCTTGCTGGTATTTCTATTTCTATAGACGAAATGAAAGTTCCACCTGAAAAAGAAAAGATGGTGAGAGAGGCGAAAGCGAAAATCAGCGAAATTGAAAAACAGGCAAAGCTCGGTTTGATAACCGAGTCGGAACGTTACAACAGAATCATTGATATTTGGACAAGAGTTACCGACGAAATCGCGGATATAATGTTTGATGAAATGAGAAAAGAGGAAACGGAGGTCTATAAGCCGGGACATAACCGTTTCAATTCGATATTTATGATGGCGGATTCCGGATCAAGAGGTTCAAGACAGCAGGTAAGACAGCTTGCGGGGATGCGCGGACTTATGGCAAAGCCCCAGAAGAAGCTTACGGGCGGCGTCGGCGAAATTATCGAAACTCCCATTATCTCCAACTTCAGGGAAGGTCTTACGGTGCTGGAATACTTTATTTCAACTCACGGCGGCCGCAAAGGTTTGGCTGACACTGCTTTGAAAACTGCAGAAGCGGGTTATCTAACAAGAAGACTTGTCGATGTAGCGCACGATGTTGTCGTAAGAGAAGAAGACTGCGGAACGGTAAACGGAGTGTTTATCGGGACACTCCGAAGCGGAGACGAAATAATTGAAAAAATAGACGAACGAGTCGTTGGCAGAACAACTCTTGACAACATTGTGGATGTTGTTCATGACGAGCTGATAATAAAGAAGGGAGAACTTATTAATCCTAAGAAAGCGGAGAAGCTTATTGAAGCGGGTATTGATAAGATCGGTATCAGAAGTGTTTTGACGTGTGAATCGGGACACGGCGTGTGTGCAAAATGTTACGGAGTAAATCCCGCTACCGGACAACAGGTTGAAGTGGGCGAAGCGGTGGGTATTCTGGCGGCACAGTCGATCGGCGAACCCGGCACCCAGCTTACTCTAAGAACATTCCACATCGGCGGAGCCGCAAGCCGTGTCGTTCAGCGTTCAGAAATTTACGCTGAAAACAACGGAACAGCCGATTATTATAACTTAAAGACCATTCAGAATAAAGATGGTGAGACTATAGTTTTAAGCAGAAATGCGGAACTTGCATATACAGAATCCCCGGTTCGCCGCAGACAGGTTTATCAGATACCGTACGGGGCGGTAATTGAAGTTTATGACGGACAGACAGTTAAAATTAAAGTTGATCCTGTGACAGGAATGAAGAAAAATGTATTGATGGCAAAATGGGATCCGCATTCAAAGCCGATTATTTCGGAATTTGACGGAAGGGTGAAATTTGTCGACATAAAAGACGGCGTAACTCTTCAGAGAGAAAAATCAAAAATAACCGGGCAAATAGAAAGAGTTATTATTGAACATTCTTCTGATAGAAGAAGCCCAAGAGTTGTTATTAAAAAAGATGATGGAAGTGTCGTGGAATATCCGCTTCCAGTGGACACGACTCTTGTTATGCATGACGGAGATAAGGTTAAATCCGGCGATATTTTGGCAAAAATTCCACAGGAAGTTTCAAAAACAAAAGATATTACCGGTGGTCTGCCGAGAGTTGCTGAATTATTTGAAGGAAGAAGACCCAGAAGCGCCGCGGTTGTTTCGGAGATTGATGGTATAGTTCATTTGGGCGGACATACTGTAAAAGGTAACATAAAAGTTGATGTTGAAAATCCTGAAACAAAAATGAAAAAGAGTTACCTTGTGCGTGCAGGGCGGCATCTTGTTGTTTACGAAGGTGATAGAGTTAAAGAAGGAGAAGCGCTTTCCGATGGTGCAATAAATCCGCACGATATTCTTAAAGTTAAAGGTCCTAAAGAAGTTCAGGAATATCTTGTCAACGAAATTCAGCAGGTTTATAGGCTTCAGGGCGTGTCAATTAACGATAAACATATTGAAATAATAGTAAGACAAATGCTGTCTAATGTGAGAATAACTGATTTGGGAGACAGCATCCGGTATCTTAACGGCGAAATCGTTTCAAGGTACAAATATGAAATTGACAGAAAGGCCGTTAAAGAAAGAAAAGGAAAAGCTCCAGTTGCTAATCCTATTCTTTTAGGCATAACAAAAGCTTCGCTGTCTTCAGATTCGTTTATTTCTGCCGCATCTTTTCAGGAAACAACCAGAATTTTAACTGAAGCTGCTGTTTCAGGGCAGATTGACTATTTGAGAGGATTAAAGGAAAATGTTTCTATAGGTCGACTGATACCTGCGGGAACAGGGCTTGTAGCGGTTGATGCAGGCAATAGCAATAAATTTTATTCGAAGGAACAAAACAATGCCAACGATTGGTCAGTTGATAGCGAATGGAAGAAAAAACATAATCAGAAAGACAAAATCGCCGGCGCTTAAGAATTGTCCGCAGAGAAGAGGCGTCTGCACAAGAGTTTATACATCGACTCCTAAAAAACCTAATTCTGCTTTGAGAAAAGTTGCAAGAGTAAGGCTTACGTCAGGATATGAGGTTTCTTCATATATACCTGGAGTGGGACATAATCTTCAGGAACATTCTCTTGTGCTTATCCGCGGCGGACGCATAAGAGATCTGCCTGGTGTTCGTTATCATATTGTAAGAGGAACTTTAGATACAGCCGGAGTTGATGGACGCAAACAGGGAAGGAGCAAGTATGGGACTAAAAGGTCTAAAGTTGCTAAAGCAGCTTCAGCGAAATAACGCTCCGCGTTATTTCGGTTATTGATTTTTGTTTGGTGTGGTGGTCTGTGTAGGTGAAGAATAAGAGGGCTTTAAATGAGAAAAGTAGTCCTTTTGTGTATGATTGTTGCGGCAGAGTGAGAGCTTGAGACTATGTCGTTGGAAAAGAAAGAGAACAATATATTTATAAGTACGTATGGGTAGAGATGTAAATAAAAAAATAATAGAAATATGCTAAATTAAGTTTGGTATGTTGAATATAAATATAGAAATAAATTAAGTCTAAGAGGATAATATGCCCCGCAAAATGTTAAAACCGAAAGAAAAAAGAGGTCTGCCGGAACCAGATTCAAAGTTTGGCTCAGTGCTGATAGCTAGATTTATAAGTAAACTCAATTTTGAAGGCAAAAAAAGTATAGCAGAATCAATTATGTACGATTCTTTTGATATAGTAAAAGAAAGGACGGGCGAAGATCCCGTTTTGGTTTTTAACAGAGCTTTAGAGAATATAAGACCGCTTCTTGAAGTAAGACCACGTAGAGTCGGCGGAGCTACATATCAAGTTCCTATGGAAGTTCCCGTAATTCGTTCTACGACTCTTGCTATTAACTGGCTTATAGGGATATCAAGAAGTAAAACCGGAAAACCGATGAGAGAAAAACTTGCTCAAGAAATTATTGACGCCAGTAAGAAAGAAGGCGCTGCGGTGAAAAAGAGAGAAGATACGCACAAAATGGCGGAAGCAAACAAAGCGTTCGCTCATTACCGTTGGTAATTAATAGCGTTTGTCTTAATATATTGAAACTCTAGCATAAATGCAAAGTATTTGTGCTAGAAATGGGTAAGTGTAATTAAAGTTAAGGTGAGTATTTAATTTATTATTTATATGAAACAATTGAGTATAAAATAATATTTTTAGTTTTTTACGTTAGAAAGAATGGCTGTTTTGTTCGTTTAGTTAATTGCGTTGTTGAATCGTACGACAAAGTTGGTGACTTTGATAAGTATAAGCAAAGTACGAATAAATAAAATTTAGTACAGATAACAAAGTATATAATAAAAAATATAAGGGTTTATAAATATGGCTAGGGAATATCCGTTAAATAAAGTTAGAAATTTTGGAATTGCGGCTCATATTGACGCCGGTAAAACGACGACGACGGAAAGAATTTTGTACTATACGGGAAGAACGCATAAAATCGGTGAGGTTCACGAAGGCGCCGCCACTATGGACTGGATGGAACAGGAAAAAGAAAGAGGCATCACAATCACTTCTGCCGCTACATACTGCAGATGGCAGGATATGCAGTTCAATATCATCGATACCCCAGGACACGTTGATTTTACCGCGGAAGTTGAAAGATCTTTGAGAGTTTTGGACGGATCGGTTGTGGTGTTTGATTCCGGAAACGGAGTTGAACCGCAGTCTGAAACTGTCTGGAGACAGGCTGATAAATATGGTGTTCCGAGAATTGTTTTCTCAAATAAAATGGATAAAGTAGGTGCGGATTTTTTTATGGTTGTAAACGATATAAAAGAAAAACTCGGAGCGGTGCCTCTTCCCGTTCAGATTCCCATAGGTGCGGAATCGAGTTTTCATGGTATAGTTGATTTGGTGACCATGAAAGCTTATATCTGGTCGGGTGAAGAACTTGGCGCAAAATTTGACATAACGGCCGTTCCAAAAGAACTGGAAGAAAAGGCTCGTGCTATGCGTAGCGAGATGATAGAGCTTATCGCAGATTACAGCGACGATATAATGAATAATTTTATGGAAGGAAAAGAATCTACGGTAGTTCAGATAAAGCAAGCAGTTAGAAATGCGACTCTTCAAATAAAATTAATTCCGGTGCTTTGCGGGACGGCTTTTAAAAATAAAGGCGTGCAGCCTATGCTTGATGCGGTTTGCGATTACCTGCCTTCGCCGCTTGACAGAAAAGCGTTTAAGGGAATAAATCCTGCTACCGGCGAAACAGCCAGTAGGGAAGTTGACGACAAAGCGCCTTTCAGTGCGCTTGCATTTAAAATTCAGGCGGATCCTTATATAGGAAAACTTACGTACTTTAGAGTGTATTCCGGAACTTTGGAAAGCGGTTCGTACGTTTACAATCCCGTAAAAAATGCAAAAGAGAGAATTTCGCGGATAGTTCGCATGCATTCAAATAACAGAGAGGAAGTAAAATTGGTTAATACAGGTGATATTGCGGCGGCTGTAGGTTTGAAAAATACGGGTACCGGAGATACTCTGTGCGATGAGGAAAAACCAATACTGCTGGAATCTATGGATTTCCCGGATCCTGTTATCGACGTCGCAATTGAACCGAAATCTAAAGCCGATGAAGAAAAACTTGGCGTAGCTTTAAACAGGCTTGCTGAAGAAGATCCTACATTCAGAGTAAGAACAAACGAGGAAACTAATCAAACGATTATAGCGGGGATGGGAGAACTTCATCTTGAAATTCTCGTTGACAGAATGAAAAGAGAATTTAATGTGCAGGCAAATGTGGGAAGACCGCAGGTTGCTTACAGAGAGACAATAAGAAAAGTACAAGAAGCCGAGTCGAAATATATAAGGCAGACCGGCGGGCGTGGGCAGTATGGACACGTTGTTCTAACCGTTGAGCCGCAGGATTCAGGCAAAGGCTATGAGTTTGTAAATAAAATTGTCGGCGGAGTAATACCGAGAGAATATATACCGGCGATAGACAAAGGCGTTAAAGAAGCGATGACTTCGGGAACTTTAGCGGGATACCCCGTAGTGGATGTAAAAGTGATTGTTATCGATGGTTCGTTTCACGAAGTTGATTCGTCAGAAATGGCATTTAAAATCGCGGGTTCTATGGCTTTTAAAGACGCCTGCAGGAAAGCAAGCCCTGTTATTTTAGAACCTATAATGAAAACCGAAGTGATTGTCCCGGAAGAATATATGGGCGACGTAATAGGTGATTTGAACTCAAGACGCGGCAAAATTGCCAGTATGGAATCAAAAAATAAAGTGCAGCATATCAAAGCTAACGTGCCTCTTGCGGAGATGTTCGGGTATTCAACTACGCTGCGCTCTCTTACTCAGGGCAGGGGAAATTACAGTATGGAGCCTTCGCATTATGAAGAAGTTCCGGGTCAGATTGCTGATAAAATATTAGAAAGAACGACTAGAAGAACATAAGAGGGGAAAATAAAATGGGAAAAAAGAAATTTGATAGAAGTAAACCGCACGTAAACATAGGGACGATAGGGCATGTAGATCACGGGAAGACGACGTTGACGGCTGCGATAACGAAAGTATTGGGGGACAAAGGATTAGCGGAGTACGTGAGTTATGATGAGGTGGCAAAGGCGTCAGAATCGCAGGGGAGAAGAGATGCGTCGAAGATAGTGACGATAGCAGTTAGTCATGTAGAATATTCGACGGTGAAGAGGCATTATGCGCATATAGACTGTCCTGGGCATGCGGATTATGTAAAGAACATGATAACAGGGGCGGCGCAGATGGATGGTGCGATATTGGTGGTGAGTGCGCTTGATGGTCCGATGCCGCAGACGAGGGAGCATATATTGCTTGCTAGGCAGGTGAATGTGCCGGCGGTGGTAGTATTTTTGAATAAATGTGATGCGGTGGAGGACAAGGAGCTGTTGGATTTAGTGGAGATGGAAGTCAGGGATTTGCTGGTGAAGTATAATTTTCCTGGAGAGAGTGCGCCGATAATAAGAGGGAGTGCGTTAAGGGCGCTGGAGGGTGAGCAAGAGGGAGTAGATTCGATAATGAGCTTGATGGAAGCGGTAGATAATACGATACCGTTGCCTACTAGGGATATTGACAAGCCGTTTCTAATGAGTGTTGAGGATGTATTTTCAATAACAGGGCGAGGGACAGTGGCGACTGGGAGAGTAGAGAAAGGGAGGGTAAAAGTAGGGGAGAATGTGGAGGTGGTGGGGATACAGGAGACTAGGAAGTCAGTGGTGACGGGGATAGAGATGTTTAGGAAGTTGCTTGATGAAGCGCAGGCGGGAGACAATATAGGGATGCTGTTGAGAGGGATGGAGAAGAATCAGGTGGAGAGAGGGCAGGTAATAGCGTTTCCGGGTTCAATAAAGCCGCATAAGAAGTTCAAGGGGCAGGTGTATGTGCTGACGAAAGAAGAAGGAGGGAGGCATACGCCATTTTTCAATGGATATCGTCCGCAGTTTTATTTCAGGACGACGGATGTGACGGGGATAGCGCATCTGCCTGAAGGTGTGGAGATGGTGATGCCTGGAGACAATGTGACGATGGATATAGAGTTGATAATGCCTGTAGCGATGGAGAAGCAGTTGAGATTTGCGATAAGGGAAGGTGGAAAGACGGTAGGTTCTGGGGTTGTTACTGAAATAGTTGAATAGGTAAGAAAAAAAGCGGGGGCAGTTTTTTGTTTATGTTTGCGTGGGTGAAAGATAGGGATGGGAATATGATGGGATTTGATAAAAAAGAGTGATAAGAATAAAGTTTTTATTGTTTGCCCCCCCATTTGAACATAAAATATTAACGTATGTTATATAGAACAGGGATTAAATAAAAGAGAAACAGGGAATAAAAGAAAACAGAACAGATGTTTTGTAGACAAAAACTGCCTTAATATAAACATGACAAGCAAAAAAATAAGACATATGATAAAATTGGAGAATTAATATATGGCGGAAAGAGTTATTATAACCTTGGCGTGCAGTGTGTGTAAGAACAGGAATTATTATTTTGACAGAGGCAAAAAGCAGGAAGGAAAACTCGCGTTGAAAAAATTTTGTAAAAATTGCGGTAAACGTACTGATCACAAAAAGACGAAATAATCAAAATAAGGTAATTTAGGTTAAGGAATTGGGCGGTGGGGGCATAAGCTAATGGTAAACTACTGGTCTCCAAAACCGGCTTTGGAGGTTCAAGCCCTTCTGCCCCCGTTTTTGAATAATATCTATTAAAGGTTTAAAATGAATTTAGTTATAACATCAATACAATTTTTTAAAAAGTCGTATTACGAATTTAAAAAGGTTACGTGGCTTGGTAAAAAAGAAGTTGAGGCAACTACTGTAATAGTGATTACATTTGTTGTTATCATGTCTGTTTTCGTAAGCGTCGTTGACTTGTTTTTAGGCGCTGTTGTTAGTATTATATTATAGCTGGAGTGAGAAATGGCAAACCAATGGTACGTTGTTCATACTTATTCAGGATATGAAGATAAAGTAAAGAAAAGTTTGGGAATGGCTGTTGTAAATTTGAATATGCAGGATACTGTTTCGCAAATACTTGTTCCCACTGAAGAGGTAGTTGAGGTAAAACAAAATAAAAAGAGGATTAAAAAAAGAAAATTCTATCCCGGCTATATTTTTGTTGAGATGGCGATAAACAATACGACTTACTGGCTTGTCAGAAACACTGCAGGAGTTACAGGTTTTTTGGGTGATGTAAAGCCTATTGCGATATCACAGTCTGAAGTTGAAAATCTTCTTAACATTATTATCAATCCAGATGCCTCTAAGCCAAGACTGGCGGTATCGTTTGAGAAAGAAGAAAATGTACGTATTATTGAAGGGCCGTTTAAACATTTTATAGCTATCGTGGAAGAAGTCAATCATGAGAGAAGTAAGCTAAGAGTTATGGTGACGATATTCGGAAGGCCTACACCGGTAGAGCTTGATTTCTTGCAGGTTGAAAAAATGTAAAAAAGTTAAGGTTGAACTCAATATTATATTTTTACTTATATGCGTAATTAGTCAATATAGGAGTAATGTAAAATGCCCCCAAAAAAAATAAAAGCAATGATTAAATTACAGATCCCCGCAGGAGGAGCAAATCCATCGCCGCCGGTAGGTCCCGCATTAGGACAGCAGGGTGTAAATATTATGGAGTTCTGTAAAAAATTTAATGAAAGAACAAAAAGTATGGAGCAGGGAATGACAATACCTGCAGTTATAACTGTATTTGAAGACAGATCATTTACTTTTATAACAAAAATGCCCCCTGTTCCGGATTTGATTAAAAAAGCTGCTGGTGTTGCGAAAGCTTCCGGAGTTCCTAATAGGAATAAAGCAGGAAAAATTACTGTGGCACAGGTAGAAGAAATAGCAAAGCAAAAAATGCCGGACTTAAATGCAAACGGAGACTTGAATGCTGCAAAGCTTATGGTTGAGGGAACTGCAAGAAGTATGGGTATTGATATTGTTAAGTAATTGCAAAATTGAAAGTAAAAAGTGAAATTGACAATAATAATTATTTTTTTGCCTATCTGTCACTTTATTTGTATGACAAACTAGAGGAAATAAAAATAGAAGTGAATTGTGGGAGTCGGTTTATGCTCGATATATAACCCCACAGGAGGAAAAAGTGGGTAAAAGATTAAATGAAGCGGAAAAGTTAGTTGATAAGAACGGAACTTATAAACTGCTGGAAGCTGTAGCTCTTGTAAAAGAAACGGCAACAGCAAAGTTTGACGAAACTATTGAAATTCACATTAAACTCGGAAGCGATCCTAAACGGAGCGATCAGATGGTAAGAGGTACAATATCTCTTCCGCACGGTATCGGCAGGACAAGAAAAATCGCGGTTTTGGCAAAAGGCGAAAAGCAAAAGGAAGCTGAAGCAGCGGGTGCTGATATTATAGGTTCGGATGATTTAATTGAGGATATATCAAAAGGTAAACTTGTTTTCGACGTTTTGGTTGCGACGCCTGATGTTATGAAAGATTTGAGTATGGTTGCAAAAATTCTCGGACCTAAAGGTCTTATGCCGAATCCGAAATCAGGAACCGTAACATTTGAAATCGGCAGAGCAGTTGAAGAACTTAAAAAAGGAAGAGTCGAATATAAAAACGATTCTTTCGGAATAATTCACGTCCCGGTTGGAAAGGCATCTTTTGAAAAAGAAAAACTTGAAGACAATATAAAAATTTTGCTTGAAGCTGTTGTAAAAGCAAAACCTTCAAGTTTAAAGGGACAGTATATAAGGAGTATTTCTATTTCATCGACTATGGGTCCCGGTATATTTGTTGAACAGAAAATATAGTTGCTTTTTAAATTTTAGTTATATAAAAGGCGGCTGGCTAAAAGGCTGCCTTTTGTTTTTATAAGGACAATTTCAGATGAAAAAGGCGCAGAAAATAGAAGATTTGCTTGCTCCGGTTGCAGCAAGTGAAAAAATTGAAATAGTTGATGTGCAGTACGTTAAGGAAGCCGGTGATTGGGTTGCAAGAATTTTTATCGATAAAGATGGCGGGGTGACAATAAACGATTGTGAAAATATAAGCTATATTTTCAGTACTTTTTTAGATGAAAGCGATAGCGATATATTAAAAGATTCTTATGTTCTGGAAATTTCTTCTCCGGGATTTAACAGAGTTTTAAAGAACGAAAAAAGTTTTAGACGTTTTATGGGAAGTAAAACTAGAATTCAGACTTTTAAACCTATAAATAATCAAAGAAATTTTTTAGGAACCCTTTTAAATTTTGAGGACGGCAAGATAAAAATAGATGATGTGATAAACGGAATTGTGGAAATAGAATTTTCGGATATAAAAAAAGCTAATATAGAAACAGATATTTAGGGGGGGGGGAGGGAATGGCAGAAAAGGGTGAACTTTTGATAGCTCTTGAGCAAATTGAAAAAGATAAGAAAATTAAGAAAGAAGATGTTTTGGCAGTGATAGAAAATGCTCTTGTGTTGGCATATAAAAAGCATGTTGGTAAAAACGTTAACGTTGAAGCTAAAGTCAATCTTGAATTGGGAGAGATGACGGCAAGCGTAGTAAAAGTTGTTGTTAAGGATGTTGTAAATCCGCTTTTGGAGATCTGTGTTCAAGATGCAAAGAAACTCGGTCAAAATGCAGAGATTGGGGCTGAGGTAAGAATATCTCTTGACACGCAGGATTTTTCACGTATTGCCGCGCAGACAGCAAAACAGGTTATAGTGCAGAAAATTAGAAAATCCGAAAGGGATTCGCTGTTTGACGAGATGAAAGAAAAGGTTGGACAGATTGCAAATGGTGTTATATATCGCATAGTAAACAGAAATCTTATAGTGGATTTGGGTAAAACAGAAGCAGTACTTCCTTCAAGCGAGCAGGTATTTAAAGAGAAATTTAGTGTTGGACAATATATAAAAGCTGTAATTATAAAAGTTGAAAAGAGTGTTAAAGGTTCCGGAGTCGTTTTATCAAGGGCAAGTATCGAACTTGTAAAAAGACTTTTTGAACTTGAAGTTCCCGAAATTTACGGAAAAGTTGTAGAGATAGTAAATGTAGTAAGAGAACCGGGCATGAGGACGAAGATAGCTGTGATGTCGCATAATCCAAAAGTTGATCCTGTGGGTGCATGCGTAGGCGTAAAAGGAGCGAGAGTGAAACCCATCATCGACGAATTAAGAGGTGAAAGGATTGATTTGGTATCTTATTCTATAGATCCGGCAAAATATATAGCGAGTGCGATGTCTCCCGCAAAAGTTGTTTCCGTAATCATTGTTTCTGAAGAAGAGAAGAAAGCAGAGGTTTTGGTGACCGATGATGTACTGTTTTTGGCTATTGGTAAAAACGGGCATAACGTAAGACTTGCAGCAAAACTCACGGGTTGGCATATCGACGTAAAATCAGAGGGACAGAAAAAACAGGAAAGTAATGAAAGAGTTGAGAAACAAGCTGAGGTTTTCGAAGGACTTGAAGATCTTAGCGAAAAGACCAAAGAGATGCTTGTAAAAGCAGGAATTACGAATGTAGAAAAGCTGTCCTTGCTAACAGTTGATGATCTTACTACTTTACCCGGTATAGGTCCAAAAACTGCCGAAAAAATTATTAAAGCGGCACAAAATAGCATTAAAAAATAAGTAGGAGTATTTATATTATGCCATCAAAACAAAATGATAAAGCAAAAGTTTCTAAAGAAAAAAGTGTAAAAAAGAAGACCGTGCCATCAGGTAAAATAAAAAAAGTTTCAGATAGAAAAACCGTAAAAAAAACTGCTGTCGGAGTTGCCAAAAAGGTGGTTAAAGCTAAAGCTGTGTTAAAAAAAACGGAATTAAATTCCAAAATGAAATCTGTTAAGACGAAAATGGAAAAAGCTGATTCTGTTGGAAAGAAGATCATTAAAAATGTTTTTTCTGAAAAAAATGACCATGAATCAAAATCCGAAATTGAAAAAAATATTGAAAAAAAATATGATTCTGAAACTGTTATAAAAGAAGAAAAACAGGCACCTAAAAAAGAATCTGCATTAATAAAAGGACAGAAAACTATTGTTTTGCATTCTTCGACGTCTTCTGATGCAACAGCCGAATATCAAGAACCAAAAACTGCTTCAAAATCTGCAGAGACTAACCCCGTTCCCGTTAAAGATAATTATAAAGGTCTAATTTCAATAAATGAGTTGATAACCGTAAGAGAACTTGCCAATAAAATGAAGCTTATAGTTGGCGATGTTTTAAAGAAACTTCTTTCTATGGGAAGCCTTGCTACAATAAATCAAGGGCTTGATACTGATACAGCTATTCTTTTGGCTAATGAGTTCGGTTATGATGTAAGACTTGAGTCAATTTATTCCAAAGAGGAATTAAATGCCGAAGAAGATTCGTCAAAATTAAAACCGCGTCCGCCAGTCGTTACAATTATGGGGCATGTTAACCACGGTAAAACTTCTCTTCTTGATGCAATAAGAAGCAGCAACATTGTTTCAAGCGAACATGGAAGTATTACGCAGCATATCGGGGCGTATAAAGTCGAAGTGCCCAGTGGAGACTACATTGCATTTTTGGATACTCCGGGCCATGAAGTTTTTACGGCAATGCGTTCTAGAGGGGCTCAGGCTACAGATATAGTCGTACTTGTTGTTTCTGCAGCTGACGGCGTAATGCCGCAAACAGTTGAAGCCATAAATCACGCAAAAGCCGCAAATGTGCCTATTATAGTTGCGGTAAATAAGATAGATTTGCCTGCTTCAGATACACAAAAGATAAGGCAAGAATTAAGCAGTTATGGTCTTGTGCCTGAAGAATGGGGCGGTGATACGATAATGGTTGATATTTCTGCAAAACAGAAAACCAATATTGATTCGTTGCTTGAAATGATTTTGCTTAAAGCTGAGATGATGGAACTTAAAGCAAATCCCGATAAGAAAGCCGAAGGGGTAGTTATTGAAGCAAAACTCGATTCGCGCAGAGGCCCGGTCACGACGCTTTTGGTTCAGGGCGGAACTTTAAGAGTTGCCGATAACTTGGTTATAGGAACGACTTACGGTAAAGTAAGAGCGATGATTGACGATCGTGGAAAGAAGTTTAATGAAGCACCTCCAAGTACTCCTGTGGAAATTTTAGGTATGAACTGGCCTCTGCGAGTGGGTGATAAATTTATTGTGATTGATCGTGAATCGCAGGCAAGAGAGATTGCTCGATCGAGAAGGGAAAAAGCTAAAGCGGCTTCTTTAAAGCCCAGACATCGTTTGTCGCTTGTCGATGTAAATATAGGACAAGTGAAAGATTTAAGGATAATATTGAAAGCAGATGTTCAGGGTTCTTTGGGAGCTTTAAGCGACGCTTTGGAGAGACTTTCAACTTCTGAAATAAGTTTGAAAATAATACACAGAGGTGCGGGCGCAATTACGGAATCGGATATCTCTTTAGCTGTTGCTTCAGACGCTTTGGTAGTCGGTTTTAACTTACGTCCCGATACTGCAGTTGAAAAACTTGCGGAAGCTGAAGGAGTAAGCATAAATGTTTACAGAATTATTTATGATTTGATCGCAGATGTTAAAGCTGCTATGGAAGGATTGCTTGACCCCGATGTGAAAGAAAAAGTGTTAGGCAGAGCTGTTGTGAAGCAGGTGTTCAAATTGTCAAGCTACGGAATTATTTCAGGATGTTCTGTTGCTGATGGAAAAATACAAAGAGGTGCAAAGATAAGACTTTTGAGGGATAGTGTCATTGTTTTTGAAGGAAATATTTCCTCGTTAAAGAGATTTAAAGATGATGTTAAAGAAGTTGAAAAAGGTTATGAATGCGGAATTGGTCTTGAAAATTTTTCTGATGTAAAGCCGGGCGACATAATTGAGAATTTCTCTATGGAGAAAGTTGCAAGGAAACTGGATAATTGATAAAAACAGCGGATTGAAATGCAAATGCGTAAAGTTCAAAATAATGAATCTAAAGGAGAAGTCAATATGCCGTTATCATATAAAAGATCTGTCAGAGTAAGTGAGCTTATACAGCAGACCGTATCGTCAATCGTAAGAGAAATGAAAGATTTAGATGCAAGGCTTGTTACGGTTATGGGTGCCAGTCTTACTGACGATTTGTTAAGTTGTAAAATTTATTATTCCGTTTTAGGTTCGGAAGAAGATAAGAAAAAAATTGCCGGTGTTTTAAAGAAAAGTACAAAACAAGTAAGACATAAACTGGCTTTGCGTTTAGATTTAAGACGTACTCCGACAATATCTTTTGTTTATGACGATACCAATGAAAGAGCTACGAAAGTGTTTGATATACTCCAAAAAATAGAAGAAGAAAATGGTAAATCTATCTTTTAAGTTTGTGCTTTCAGATTATGAGCGGTATGAAATGGACGCGCGTCAGATAAGGAAGACGCATTCAGTGGGCGGAACAGGGATCCGAAAATAAAAAGGCCGGGAATCTTGACTTATTTGACAGAATAGATTGAAGGATATCGTTATATATGAATTTAGCTAAGAACGATTTGAAAAAAATTGTCGAAATCTCCAAAATAATCAAACAATCAAAAACATTTTTTATTGCAGGTCATATAAAACCGGACTGTGACAGTATCGGTTCAGCTTTGGCTCTTGCATCCGTTTTAAACAGACTTGGTAAAAAAGCTTATGTTTACTGCGTTGATGAAGTGCCAGATTTTTTAAAGTTTCTTAAAGGTTCGAATGAAATAAAAAAGTCAGCAAAAAAAACCGACGTATTCGACTGCGCAATAATCTTAGAATCAATTAACTTTTCAAGAATGGGCGATATAATTACTCCGTACCAGTCAAAAAAAGTGATTAATATAGATCATCATTTAACTTATACAAATTTCGGAACTGTAAATTATATAGTTCCGTCTTCGTCATCAGTTGCAGAACTTGTGTTAAGTATTTTAGATTATATGAAAATTAAGCTTATCAGAAGCGAAGCCGAAAATCTTTATACGGGCATACTAACCGATACGGGACGTTTCCAGCAGATAAATACTACTCCTAATTCGCATATTGCTTGTGCAAAACTTATGGAGTATGGTATAGATGTAAATGAAATTTATAAAAAAATTTACGAGAAAGGTTCTATCAATGCTTTGAAATTACAGGGAATTGCTCTATGCGGAATAAAAACAATTCTTGATGACAGTGTTTCTTATATTGTTTTAACAAAAGATATGTTTAAGAAAAGCGGTGCAAAAGACAATGAGGGCAGTAGTATAATAAATTATACTTTAAGAATAGAAGGCGTGAAAGTCGGGTGCATTTTCAAAGAAATAGACGAAAAAACCACAAAAGTCAACTGTCGTTCGGTAAGAAGCTTTGATGTATTGGAAGTTGTAGGCAGGTTTGGAGGCGGCGGACATAAAAATGCCGCCGGTTGCACCATCAAAGAGGGAATAAACGCTTCAATCAAAATAATAAGCAGTGTTTTAAAAGAGAAACTGGCTGGTGATTAACATCGTATAAAGCTGTTGCACTGCAGCGAAGTTTTTCTGTAATTTTTATCTGTTTTATTTTAGCATTATTGCTGATGAAAGTTTACTCAAAATAGATAAAATTTTCTAAAAGATTCAAGTAGCGGCTTGTGTGAGGTTAATAAGTCATGTCTCAAAGCTATAACAATATTGACGGGTTGTTGCTTTTAGATAAACCGTTTGGCATTACTTCGTTTGAAGCTGTTCGTAAAATTAAAAAGGTTTTAAATGTTGAAAAGACTGGACACAGCGGTACTTTAGATCCTGCTGCTACAGGACTTTTGCTTGTGCTGGTGGGCAAAGCTACAAAACTTCAGGCTAAATTTATGAAAAAAAATAAAGTTTACTTAAGCTCTTTTCTTTTGGGTATGGTTACAGACAGCGGTGATTTAGATGGGAACGTAATTTCCGAAAACAGCATTTCAAATATAAATATTGAAAGGATAAAAGAAACGGTTGAAATGTTTGAAGGTGAAATTTTCCAGATTCCTCCGATGTATTCAGCTTTAAAATATAAAGGCAAAAAACTCTGCGAACTTGCAAGACAAGGCATTGAAGTCGAAAGAAAACCGAGAGAAGTTACAATAAAGAAATTTGAAGTATTTTCTTATGATGAAGGCGTTGTGAAAGTAAAGATAGAATGTTCAAGCGGAACTTATATAAGGACTTTAGCTCAGGATTTAGGAAATGTTTTAAAATGTGGTGCAACGGTTAAAACTTTGAGAAGAGAAAAAATAGATATATTTGACATTAAAGATGCCTTGAAATTTAAAGACACAGACAGTGCCGGTAAAATAATTGAAAAATTGATACCGCTTTAAAACGGTCTGGATATTATAGCAAGTAAAAAATAGATGCTGAAAAGCAAAATTTTGGTATAAAAATTCAATAGGTGTAAAATGACTAAAAAATCAGCAGTAGCCATTGGAACTTTTGATGGAATGCACAAAGGACACAGGCTTCTTATAAATAAAACTTTGTCTTCCGCGAAAAAAAATAATTTAAGAAGCGTAATAGTTGTGCTTGAAAAACCTATCAAAAAAGTAAGGGGTTTGCTTACGACATATGAGGAAAAGATAGAAGAGATTAAGTTTTTAGGAGCAGATAAAATTTTTGTAATAGGAGTTCCTTCTGAAATTCTTTCCTGCGATCCCGAAGAATTTTTTGATGAATTTCTGCATAAAATGCTTAATGTCTCAGAAATAGTGTGCGGCATTGATTTTGCTTTCGGGAAAGATAGAAAAGGCAACATTGAATGGCTTAAGAAAAAAGCGAAAGAAAAGAATATAAAAATGGATATCGTCAAACCTCTAAAAAATACCTCAAAGAAAATTTCATCTTCTTATATAAGGACATTAATTGAAAAAGGTGATGTGAAAAACGCGGCAAGCCTGCTTGGCAGAAATTACTCTTTTATAGGGATTCCATTTAAAGAAAAAGGAGAGGGGAAAAAACTTAGATTTCCTACTGTTAATCTTCGTCTAAACAGTGATAAACTTCTTCCAAGGGGAGTCTATATAAGTCTTATATCGCAGGGAGAAAGGATATATCCTTCGCTTACCAATATAGGGATACGCTCTACTTTTGACAGAGGAAATAAAATTGTTCCGGAAACATATATTTTGGATTTTAAAGGGGAATGGAAAAAATTGCAGACTAAAGTTATGCTCTTAAAAAAAATGAGAAATGAGGAAAAATTTGCAAGCGCTGCAGCGCTTAAAGTTCAAATTTCAAAGGACGTATCGGCGGCGTTACGGTTTTTTAAATACCATAAGATAAAATGAAAGGCATTATTTATATCGCGGCAGTAAAAATCCTCATTTTCCTTTAAATTTGAAAACTCCTTTAATATATTTGTGTATTCTGAAATTTTAAAATGTAACCTATTTATCTAATTAATATATCATGCCATTTAATGTATTTTTAATATAATTTTAAAAAATTTTTGTATCATATAATTATGTATATAAATAAAATAAAGATTTTAAAAGGATTTTAAATGTCAGAGAACTGCCTTTTCTGTAAAATAACCAAAGGGGAAATTCCGTCTTATAAGGTTTATGAAGACGAGGAAGTTTTTGCTTTTAGAGATATAAATCCGCAGGCGCCGGTTCACGTACTCATTATTCCTAAGAAACATATAGGCGGATTAAATACCACATCGGAAGAAGATGAGAGAATATTAGGCAATATTCAGATTATCGCGTCAAAAATAGCAAAACAATTTACTGAAATGAAAGACGGCTTTCGTTTAGTAAATAACTGTGGTGCTGACGGCGGGCAAACGGTTTTTCATATACATTATCATCTTCTTGGAGGGCGAGTTTTTGGCTGGCCCCCCGGATGATGTGAAAAGTAAAAAACTAATCTTTTTTAAGAAAGGCGGTGTTTTAAAAAAAATGGTCAGTGTTAAAGTGCGCGAAGGCGAGTCTATTGAAGAAGTTATAAGACGTTTTAAAAGGGAATGCGAAAGAAACGGAGTAATGCAGGAAATAAAAAAACGCGAGTTTTATAAAACTCCAAGTATTTTAAAAAAAGAAAAACTTACAGAAATAAAAAGGAAAATTCGTCGTAAAATATTTAAAGACAATAAGTGGTCAAAGTGATTAAAGAAGTAGTTAAAAATAGGAAGGGAGTTATGTTCAGTTGTATTGATGACATACGACTCCCTTTTATTTTGAGGCGGTAAAATGAGATTAAAAGATATACATAATTTGTTTATAAAAGAAGGAATTGAGTCAGATCCCAGAGGCTTAAACGTTGTGGAACTGGATTTGTTAAAACGCAAAGAAGAGTATGGTGATCTTTTAGACGAAAAGAAAGAGAATTACGATATAGAAAGTCTTACAAATCCTTATTATGATTCAAGGATTCTCTACGGCGATGAAAATACCGAAGTCAAAACCGTTATGGTCGGCATAGATATAGAAAGTCAGGAGATTTTGCTTGCAAAACAGCTTATAAACTCAGGTACTAAAATTGATTTGGTTATAGCTCATCATCCTGAAGGATATGCCTATTCGACGTTTTACGGTGTTTTGGGAATGCAGGCTGATATTTTAAGTAAACAGGGTATTCCGATAAATATTACCGAAAAAATCGTTTCCAAAAGAATGGAAGAAGTGCGAAGAAGCGTGCTTTCTCAGAATAGCGAAAGAGTTTATGATGCCGCAAAACTCTTAAATATACCCCTTATGACTGCTCACAGCGTCGCGGACAATCATGTAGCTGCATTTTTACAAAATGAAATCAACGTTTTAAATCCGATGTATTTGAAAACGATTATTGAGCTGCTAAACAAATATCCGGAATATAAACATGCATCAAAAATCGGACACAAGCCATTTATTCTAAACGGGAGTGATTATTCGCACTGCGGGAAGGTTTTTGTCGATATGACAGGCGGTACGGAAGGTCCTCTTGAATCTTTTGAGAAACTTGAAACTGCGGGGGTCGGAACGATTGTTTCAATGCATTTGAGCCACAAAGCTGTCAAGGTAGCGGAAGAACATCATTTAAATGTTATTTTGGCCGGACATATTTCATCTGATAATTTAGGTTTAAATCTGCTTTTTGACAAATTAGAGAAAAGAGCTCTTGAAAAATTTGAATTTATAGAATGTTCTGGTTTCAGAAGGTTTAGGAGATAGAAATGGCGATATCCAAAGATACAATTGAAAAAATAAGACTTTCAAACAGCATAGATTCTGTGATAAGAGAATACCTGCCGGACCTAAAACGAGTGGGACGCAACTTGAAAGCTTGTTGTCCATTTCACAGTGAGAAAACGCCGTCTTTTGTAGTGAGTCCGGAGAAAGAAATTTTTAAATGTTTCAGTTGCAACGTTGCAGGCGACGTTTTTAAGTTCGTGATGCTTTTAGACAATATATCGTGGATTGAAGCGGTAAAGAAACTTGCCAAGAAAACAAATATAGAAATTCAGGAGACAAAACAAGATATAATAAAAATGTCCGAGAAGACAAAATTGTTTGATATTTTAGAAAGTTCAGCTGCATTTTATAATAAATGTTTGCTTGAAAGCCCGAATGCCCAAAAAGCAAGAGAATATATCGAAAAACGCGGTATTAATTGCGAAGCAGTAAATAAGTTTAAAATAGGGTTTGCCCCTAAAGGGCAGTTTTTACAGTGGGTTTTAAAAAAAGGTTATAAGAATGATGATCTTTTAAAGGCGGGATTGATAACAAAAACAGAAAGAGGAATCTTTTTTGAATGTATGTCGGAAAGGGTGGTTTTCCCGATTTTTGACGTTCAGGGAAGAGTTGTGGCGTTTGGCGGAAGGACTATTGCGGATAGTGAAATTAAATATTTAAATACTCCTGAAACTGCTGTTTATTCTAAATCGTCAAATCTTTACGGATTGTTTCAAACGTTGCCCGAACTTCGTAAAGAAAGAAAAATAATTGTTCTTGAAGGATATATGGATGTTGTTATTCCGCAGCAGTTTGGAATAATGGGTGCGGTTGCGACTCTAGGGACTGCATTTACTCAAAATCATGCGAAATTGGTTTCAAGATATTCCGACAGGGTCACATTACTTTTTGATTCTGATAATGCAGGAAGGACAGCCGCACAGAGATCTCTTGAAATTTTGGTTGAAGACAACATAGAATGTAGGGTGTCTGCTTTACCTGAACATGTTGATGCTGATGAGTACCTCAATCAATACGGAAAGGAAAGTTTTTTAAAGCTTCTCGAAGACAGTTCTAAAAGCGCAATAGGTTTTATGATTGAAAGAGTTTACGGTGGTTTATCTTCAGACGGAAGAAAGAATTCGCCTGAAATCAAAGCGAAGGCTGTGTCTACCCTTTTGGATTTTGTTGCAAAAAGTTCCAATTCTATAATTCAGAGGGAGTGGATAAGAGATATTGCGCAGCATGTAGATGTTGATGAAGAAGCGGTGTGGAGAGAGTTTAAAAAAAAGCATCGCCTGAAACTTAGAGGTTATTTGCAATATGGTAAAAATTCGTCTGAACAGGTTGTTAAAGTTAAAAAAGATAAAAAAACTTCAATGTCTTTGGAAGAAAATCTTTTAAATCTTATTTTAAATAATAGAGATTATATTGAAAAAACTGATAGCAATTGTTTTGAAGACGTTAGGTGCAGGAAAATTTTTGAGCTTACAGTTTTGGGTTTAAATACTGTTGGAATATTAAATACATTATCAGAAGAAGATAAAAACTGGTTTTCGGAGCTGATATTAAATACAATAGAATATAATGATATCAGAGAAGCTTTCGACATTATTTTAAAGGATATTGATATTAGCAGACTTGAAAGGAAAAGACAGCGGATTGAAAAAGAAATTCTTTTAATGAGCGATGGCAAAAAAGAAAAAGACGAAAAAATATTTGACGAATATAAGAAGTTGACAGCTCTTTTGAAGGGATCGGGGAGATAAAATGGCAAAAAAAGATTTGTTTAAGGATTTGATCAATACTGGTAAAGAACATGGTTATCTGACTTATGAAAATATTAATAAAAGTCTTCCGCAAGGATCTATGATTGCCGAGAAAATTGACAGTTTTTTTGTTACTTTAGAGGATTTGGGTATTAAAGTACTAGTAGACGATAAAGAATATCTTTCCGATAAGGGGAAAAAGGGCAGAGGCGAAGCCATAGAGCGGTCTGTGAAAACTATAAATGAAGAAGATGATATAAATCCCGTGAGAATGTATTTAAGCGAGATGGCAAAAGTCCCGCTGCTTGAAAGAAATATGGAACTCAAACTTGTAAAAAGTATAAGAGAAAACGAGGATAGATTAAAATTCATAGTTTTAGAATCGCCGCTTATTATAAAAGAAATAAGAAACTGGGAGACGCTTATAAGCCAGCAGGAAATGACACCTAAAGAACTTATGCCAAGAGGAAGAAAATCAAAAGCGCAGTTAATAGGAATGGGATTAAAAATAAAGATGGTTGTAAAAAAAATAAACCGCATTGAAAAAGACATAAATATTTATGAAAAAAAGTTAAAACTTAAATCAGTATCCCATAAAGCCAAAAAACAGTATAAAGAAAAAGTGAAAGAACTTCGTTCTGAAATTATCAATCTTATCATAGAACTTAATCTTAATCAGGACAAAATCAGAAGGCTTATCAATAAGATTAAGACGATAGCCCAGAAATTAAATGAAATAAAAGACGGTTTGGAAAGATTTGAACGAAAATATAAAAATTCTTTTTCCAAAGTTAAAATGTTGTTTAAAAGTTGTGATTTGGGAAAAATTTCCTCAGCTGAATTTAAAAAAAATACCGGTGTTCCCGTGAAAGATGCGGCGAAAGACATAGCAAATGTCAAAACTCTTTTGGTTAAACAGGCTAATCTAGAAGAGGGTTTTGTTATAACTCCTGAAGAAATGATTGAGACTGACAGAAAGATCAGAGAGTTTGAATGTGTTATACACAGAGATAAGATGAAGCTTATTGAAGCAAATTTCAGACTTGTTGTTTCAATCGCAAAGAAACATGTCGGAATGAGCAATCTGGAATTATCGGATTTGATACAAGAGGGGAATCTCGGTCTTTCAAAAGCCGTAGAAAAGTTTGAGTGGAAAAGAGGATTTAAATTCTCGACTTATGCCACGTGGTGGATAAGACAATCCATTAACCGCTCCATTGCGGATCAGGCAAGGACTATAAGAATTCCCGTTCACATGAAAGAACTCACATCAAAACTTATCAAAATTAAAAAGGAATTTCAGCAGGATATGGGCAGAGAACCTACTATAGAAGAGTATTCAAAAATATTAAATCTTTCCGGTGATAGAATAAGAAAAATATTAAAAATGATGCAGGAGCCGGTTTCTCTTGCAACACCGGTTGGCGAAGAAGAAGATTCTCGTCTTGAAGATTTCATAGAAGATCAAAACAGTCCAAATCCAGTAGCCAAAACACAACAGTACAGACTTCAGCTTGAACTTGAAAAAGTGTTAAACACTTTAACTCCGCGTGAAGCTGAAATTATACGTTTAAGATACGGCATAGGTATAGGATATCCAAGCACTCTTGAAGAAGTGGGCAAAAAGTTTGGAGTAACAAGAGAAAGAGTAAGACAGATTGAAGCAAAGGCGATAAGAAAGTTGAGATATCCTCGAAGAAGTAAGTCGTTGTACGAATATTTAGATTAATTTTATAACGACATCAGATAAAAAAGACGGTTTAATTGTATAGAACGTTGTGCTGTTTGTTTGATTATTTATGATGTTTAACTTTAAAAACAAAAACTTATTATATACCGGAGCTTATCTTATCTTTTATTGTTCCAAGTGGGAAAGATTTTATAAATGTTTCTTCAACCCATTTTATTGAATCAAGCGGAGTCATACCCCAATCAACCGGACAATTTGAAATAACTTCAACTAAAGAAAACCCTTTTCCGTCAATTTGGCATTGAAAAGCTTTTTTTATTGCTTTTTTTGCTTTTATTATATTTTGTGGATTATATATCGCAACTCTTTCCAAATATCTTGTTCCTTCCAGAGTTGAGAGAAGTTCGCAGAGTTTTATAGGGTATCCTTCTCTTTCTGGGTTTCTGCCGAAGGGTGTAGTTTCTGTGACCTGTCCTATCAGCGTTGTGGGTGCCATTTGTCCGCCTGTCATGCCGTAGTTGGCGTTATTTACAAATATGATTGTTATATTCTCGCCTCTATTTGCCGCATGTATTGTTTCCGCCATTCCTATTGCAGCTATATCTCCGTCGCCCTGATACGTAAATACAAATTTGTCGGGATTTGTTCTTTTTATTCCCGTTGCAACTGCCGGCGGTCTTCCATGAGGTGCTTCCGTAACGTCAAAATTAAAATAATCATATGCAAAAACTGCGCATCCTACTGGAGCTACGGCAATTGTTTTTTCTCTTAAGCCTAATTCATCAATGCATTCTGCGGCAAGTCTGTGAATTATGCCGTGTCCGCATCCCGGACAATATGATAAAACGGCATCTTTTAAGCTTTCCGGTTTTGATAATATTTTTCTCATAGTTTTTATCCGATTATATTTACAACTATTGCATTATCCTAAAAAGCTGATACAAAAGCTCGTCTTTTAGCGTAAAAAATGTGTTATCCCCCCACTCTCTTTGTTGTCAATAATTTTGCTATTTGCTTCCAGCCTAACCTAGTCAGCCCAGCTGTTTTACAGAAAAACGCTTTACACTTTACTTTGAATTTTTTTAATTATTTCCTGTTCCGTAACAAGTCCGCCGCCAGCTTTTCCCAGGAATCCAACGTCAGATTTGCCGTTTACAGCAAGTTTTACATCTTCAACCATCTGTCCGTGGCTTAATTCGACAGATAAGAATTTTACATTCGGTTTTGCAAGGGAACTTATTATTTCAGACGGAAACGGCCATAAAGTTTTTGGTCTTAAAAGTCCTGCTTTAATACCATTTTTTCTTGCAAGTTTTACTGCAGATTTTGCTATTCTTGATGAAATACCGTAAGCTGTTATAATAATTTCGGCATCTTCTGTCATATATAATTCATATTTAACTTCGCTTTCAGATATCAGTTTATATTTTTCCTGCAGTTTGACATTATGTTTTTCCAAAACTCCGTCTTTCATAAGCAGAGATTTAATGGATCTAGGTTCTCTTCCTTTAGATCCGTTTAGGATCCATTCTTTTTCCTTAAATTCTTTTTTTTCAGGTCTATTAAATTCTATGGGTTCCATCATTTGCCCTATAATACCGTCTGTAAGTATCATAACTGGGGTTCTGTATTTTTCAGCTAGATCAAAGGCGTCATAAGCTGTGTCATACATTTCTTGTACTGAATTCGGTGCAATAACGATTATTTTATAATCTCCGTGACCTCCACCTTTTACGGCTTGAAAATAATCTGATTGTGAGCTGGAAATATTCCCAAGCCCCGGTCCGCCCCGCTGTACGTTTACTATAAGAGCTGGAACCTGCATTCCGGCCATATAAGAAATTGCTTCCTGTTTTAAAGATATTCCTGGAGAAGATGATGATGTCATAGCTCTTGCGCCTGTCACCGCCGCCCCTAAAACCATACTTGCTGCTGCGATTTCAGATTCAGCTTGAATAAAAACTCTCCCAAGTTCAACCATTTTTCTTGAAAAATAAGACGGTATCTCATTTTGAGGCGTTATAGGATAGCCAAAATAAGATTTAAGACCTGCCGTAATTGCGCCCTCACAGAGAGCGATATTTCCTTTAACAAGTTTTTTCGTCATAGATCTTTGTAAACCTTAATGCAAACGTCAGGACATACCATGTAACAAAAGCCGCAGCCTATACAAGAGTTTTCTTTTTCCAAAACAGCCCAATGATATCCGGCTTTATTAAATTGTTTTGAAAAAGATATGCATTGTTTAGGACAGGCTTTCATGCACAAACTACAACCTTTACATTTTTCTGAATTAATTTTAATTGTTGATATCATATATTAAATATTTTAAGTTTTTTTAAAATAAAATCAATTTTATGTATCTGTTTTAATCTGTTGACAACTACTTGTTGTGCAGAGAATTGATTTGATAGAATCAGTAAAAGTTTTTGCATTATCAAATCTGATTTCTGTTATTAATTAAGAGGTATTATGTCGGAAACACATCCGTTTAAACCTTTTGCTCCGCGTGGAGCAACAACACTTATTATAGGAACTTTTCCGCCTTTAGTGCAATATCGGGATTTTAAATTTTATTATCCTAACAACACGGGAAATAGATTTTGGATAATTATGGAATATGTTTTTAATTATAAGTTTCAATATTGGAAAGACGATGCGGCAGCAGAAGAAAGAAAGGCTTTATTTAAGAAAGAGCATATAGCCATAACTGATATGATTGAAAAATGTATAAGGACTAATGGCAATTCATCTGATAAAAACTTAGGTGAAATAGAATTTCGCAATGTTTATAAATTATTAAAAGACCGACCTGCAATACAAAAAGTCATACTTACAAGCAGAACTGATGGAGACAGCTGGCAAATACATAAAAAACATTTAGGAAAATCAAGAAACAACAGCGCGTTAGAATTATTGAACGAACACTTGATAGAAAACGGAATTATTATTCAGAATTTGCATAAAAAAAAAGACGGGCTTATTAAAGGTGAGTTTGGGTTGAACAACAAAATAATAAGAATATTTGTTCCGTATACTCCGTCTGCGAGGTGGTATAACAGTCATAAGGGAAAAGCAAACAATATGTATAAAGACAGCTTTGATGCGTAAAATAACTATAGGTTTTCAAAAATATTTATTTACAGCCCGATTAATTTACTCAATAGACAGTTTGTTTAAACAGAACTCATTGTTTTACCCGAAGAATATTAGATGAGGTCTATTGTATAGGCATTATTTGCAAAGAGTTATTAACGGACATAAATTAAAACCGCTTTGCAAAGAAAAAGATAAAAGAGGCTACTAGAAAGCAGGAAACTTCGTAAAGCAACTTGAAAAATCGGAACAACGAATAAGTGTATGTTTTTATCAGCTGGAGAAATTCCGGCAGACGCTGCAATGCTACGGCTGTTTTCTGACTGGTATAAGACATGGACATTTAGTAAGTTTAATAATAACCCAGATCATACTGAGGAGACTTTGTCGAGACTTCGTCTCTGAAATATACAGTTTCTTGCAGCGATTAGATAGAAATATGCAATGTTTTAAAATTGATGGGGAATTTCCCGATTTTTTTACGGTGTTGCTACAATTCTTTCTCAAATAGTTCTTCTAAATTCCCATGAAGCTTTCCAAAGAATGCTAGACTTCCAAAAAATATATCTGTTTTATCCAGTGAAAAACTTTTGCGGGTCTTCTCATTAATCTCCTTTCTTTCTATTGAATTTAAATCCTACATATTGATATTTCAACAGTAAATCATATCGAAAAAAATTCAGAGATATTTTTCATATCTTTCCGTTTATACGACATGAATAATTAATCTTTCAAAGGGAAATTTGTTAAAGACAAAACTTTTTAGTATAATTTTGTCCTGCTTAATTACAAAAATTGCCCGATGGTGTAATTGGTAACACGTCTGCCTCTGGAGCAGAAGTCTCCTGGTTCGAGTCCAGGTCGGGCAGCCAATCTTTACCTGCCGGTCTATTTTTTAAATATTGTATTTTATCAGCAATAATTGCCAAATTAGATTTATATTGTATTCTACTTTTGTGTATCCAGCAGTTTTTTAAATTCATAAAAAGAAAGTATTGAAGAATCAAACATTTTATTTGTTATCATAAAAGGCTTAGTTTTATAACTAGAGTTCACAGTTAAATTCTGACTTGCAAAAAATCTTATGTAATTTTCTTTTATATAGTCAATTCGTTTTTGAAATTTTTTATCATATTTTTTTAAAGAAAAATCTTCGTTGTTCCATGCTATATTTAAAAATAGAATCTACTTTCTTACGGAAATGAGAAACTCAGTCTTTAATTCAATTTCTCCATATATCTGTTGAGAAACATAAAAATCAACTCATAATCTTTTAATATTATATGTTTCCTTACCATTGAAAACCTGCTTAATTTTTTCCTCATTCTTTTGACAAAGACGAGAAAATTTAATAATATAATATAAATATTATTCTTAAATTTTAGTAAATAAGTAAATAATCATTATTAGATTTATTTTCGGTGAAATTAGTGTATATGCCTGAAATAATAAAACGGTTATAGAACATGAGTTTTAATTTTTTAATTTTTGATTTAGACGGAACGCTTATTGATTCTCAAAGAGATATAACATCGGCGGTTAATTCGGTAAGAAAAGAATACGGTTTTGATTATCTCCATGTAGAACAAGTGCGTTCTTACTTAGGAAGCGGTGTTAATGCGCTTATGAATAGGGCTGTTCCTGAAAAAAAGGGGATGGTTCAGGCGGAGGTTCTTGAAAAGTTTAAGTTTTATTATAGACAATGTTTAATCGATACTACGATTGTTTATAACGGTATAAGAGAAATGCTCGAAGCTTTAAAAAATAAAAAGAAAGCGATTTTATCTAATAAAAATGAAGATTTTTCTTACGAAATTGTAAAAAGACTGAGAATTTCCGGTTATTTTGTCAAAGTGTGGGGTGGAGACAGCGCAGGTGTAAAAAAGCCTGATCCGAAACCTATTGCGGATTTAATAAATCTTACAAACTCTGATATTTCAAAAACCATAATGATAGGAGACAGCGCAAATGATTTTTTAGCCGCTAAAGCCGCAGGAATACCGTCAATAGCGGTATTGTACGGTTATTCCGGCATAGAGCAGATAAAACAATACAATCCTGATTTTACGGCAAAAACTCCCGAAGACATAATTGATATAGTTTTGTAGCTGTCCGGAGGCGTAAGGAACGGCGACTTCAGCGGCATTTGAAGAAGTGCAAAAACAGTGAAAATGATTTTCTTATTTATTGTTTTATATTGCATTTATCTTTGTCTGTCTTAGGTTGATTTTTTAAACCGTTTTCTTTTATCGATTTTTGTTTTTTCATGAATAAAAACTGTTTCATGCTTGTCTTTTAAATGTCTGCCGCATTTTTAAACCGCAGATTTTTCGGTTAAAAAAATCAATTGCAGGTTTAAAATATAAGAAAATATCTCGATTCGCTTTGGACAGATGAATATCCAGCAGGTGTAAGCTTGGTTGTTTACGGTCCTGCTGGCTGAATATGAAAATTTTATGAATTTTTACAAAGATTTTGATTCCAAATGTTTTACAGATTTAATATGCCGTAGGATTTTCATACAATGCCAATAATTCCTCTAAAAGCTATTTATAAAAGGCGGTCTATAGAGAAACTGTCGAGTTGTAATGTAGAAAACTCTATTCCTGTTCCTGAGAAAAGCTCTTTAAAAGTATTGTCGGGATATTCAATATTAGCGACAACTCTTTTTATACCTGCATTCACTGTCATTTTGGCGCACAGTATGCACGGAGAATGTGTACAGTAAAGAGTTGAATCTTTAATGTTTATACCGTGGTATCCGCCCTGTATAACTGCATTTTGTTCGGCATGAATTGCCCTGCATATTTCGTGTCTTTGTCCGGAAGGGATATTAAGAGCGTTTCTTAGGCAGCCCAAAGATATACAATCCTGCGTTCCTGTGGCGGCTCCGTTGTATCCTGTTGTTAAAATTCTTTTATCTCTTACTACAACTGCTCCAATATGATGTCGTACGCACGTTGATCTTTCGGACACAAGCCATGCAAGCTTCATAAAGTATTCGTCCCAGGAAGGACGACTGCGTATTGTGGTTTTTTTCATTTTTATGTCAAATATTAAACTAAAAAAACAATATTGGGTCAAATATATTTTTTGGAATACTCCTCAATTGTAACTGTGTAAAAATCTGGAGATTGTATGAATTTTCAGGAAATTATTATGAATTTGCAGAAGTTTTGGGCAAAAAAAGGATGCCTTATATGGCAGCCTTATGATTTAGAAAAGGGAGCGGGAACATTTAACCCTGCCACATTTCTGCGTTCTCTGGGACCGCAGCCGTGGAATGCAGCTTATGTCGAGCCTTCCAGAAGACCAGCCGACGGAAGATATGGTGAGAATCCTAACAGATTGCAGCATTATTACCAGTTTCAAGTTATTATGAAACCTGCTCCCAAAAATATACAGCGGATTTACTTGGAAAGTTTAAAAGCCGTAGGGCTCGATCCAAAAAAACATGATATAAGGTTTGTTGAAGATGACTGGGAATCTCCGACGCTTGGTGCATGGGGTCTCGGCTGGGAAGTATGGATTGACGGTATGGAAGCAACGCAGTTTACATATTTCCAGCAGGTCGGCGGCATCCATTTAAATCCAGTTTCTGTTGAAATTACATATGGCACTGAAAGACTTGCGATGTATGTCCAAAAGAAAAATAGTGTTTATGATTTACAGTGGAACGACAAGGTAACTTATGGCGATGTTCATCTTGAAGATGAAAGGCAGTGGTCTTTTTATAATTTTGAGAAAGTCGGCGTCGATATGTTGAAGAAACATTTTGACGAATGGGAAAAAGAGGCTGAAAGACTTGCCGGAACACATCTTCCGGTTCCGGCTTATGATGCGGTTATGAAATGCTCGCATCTGTTTAACTTGCTTGACGCAAGAGGTGCTATTTCGGTTTCCGAAAGGGTAGATTATGTTTTGAGAGTGCGCACAATAGCCGGAATCGTCGCTGAAGAGTATTTAAATTCTAAATCAGTCTAAAAAATAAACTGTGTAATGCGGGAAACCGGGGAAAGTTTTTTTGTTATAAAAGTAATTACGGAGCAGAAAATGATTGACGGGAATATAAAAAACGCTTTACTGGAAATAGGTGCGGAGGAAATTCCATCTTCCTATATTGAACCGGCATTAAAACAGATTGAAGATTATGCATTAAAAGCTTTTAATGTTTCAGGGCTGAAACACGGAGTGCTTAAAACTTACGCTACACCAAGAAGACTTGTGCTTATAGTTGAAAATCTTGCAGAAAAAAGCGATGATAAAACCGAAGAGATTTTAGGCCCGTCTTTGAAAGCGGCAAAAGACAAGCAGGGGGTGGCAGAAGGGTTTGCTTTAAAAAACGGCGTAATTCCTGAAAAGCTTGCTGTAAAAACAACCGAAAAAGGCGACTATCTTTCTTTTGTTAAAAAAATTAAAGGCGAAAAGGCAGAGAAACTTTTAACCGCAATTTTTCCAGAGATAATAAAAAATATATCCTTTCCCAAGACAATGACGTGGGAAGAAAGCGGTTTTAAATTTATAAGGCCAGTAAGAAATATAGTTGCACTCTACGGAAAAAAAGTAATTAAATTTAAAATTGCGGATGTTGATTCTTCAAATTGGACTGTAGGGCTTTATACGTATGATAACAGCAGAATAAAAATAGATCTGCCTGAAAGATATCTTTTGGCAATGAAGAATAAATCAGTAATTGTTGATCAGAACGAAAGGCGCGAAGAAATAAAAAGATCAATAAAGTATGCTGCTGAAAATATAGGCAGCGTAATATCTGACGAAGAGCTTATTGACAAAATAAATTATCTTGTCGAATATCCGTCAGCTGTGCTTTGTACTTTTGACAGAAAATATCTTGATTTGCCGCAAGAAATACTTACCGTATGTATGAGAAAAAGTCAAAAATGTTTTACAGTAGATGATAAAAACGGTAAACTTTCAAATCACTTTGTAAGTGTTAAAAACGGCATTTCAAAATATCAAGAAACTGCAAAAGAAGGATATGAAAAAGTTGTTGCGGCAAGGCTTGCCGACGCTGAATTTTTTTATAGCAACGATTTGAAAAAGGGCCTTGACATCAATGTGGAAAAACTAAAAGGTATTGTTTTCCACAAAGAAGTCGGTACAGTTTATGAAAAAATAGAGCGTATTAAACAGATAGCGGCTCTCTTTAACGAAGAATTTGATATGAGAATTAACAGCAATGTGCTTGAAAGAGCGGTGCTGCTTTCAAAAGCCGATTTGACAAGCGAAATGGTTTTTGAATATCCCGAACTTCAAGGCATAATGGGGAAAATTTATGCGCTTAAGTTGGGAGAAAAGGCAGATGTTGCTTCGGCGGCGGAGCAGCATTACTGGCCGTTAGTCGCTTCGGGAAAACTTCCATCGTATCCGATGGCATCTTTATTATCTTTGGCTGATAAAATAGATACTTTGGCGGCGTTTTTTTCAATAGGGCTTGAATCTTCCGGCTCTGCGGATCCTTACGGTGTCAAGAGAGCCGGAACAGGTTTTGTGAAAGTGGCAATGAATGAACTGCCAAAATGTGATTTGACGAACGTTGTCAGAAGAGTTTTTGAATTTTTGCCTGAAAATGTAAAGAATAATTCGAAATCAAAAGATGCTTGCGAGAGACTTATAAAATTTTTTTGGCAGAGGATAGAAAATATTTTTGAATCTGAAGGGTATAATTCCGGTGAAGTAAAAGCTGTTATAAATGCATCTAGAATTAATGAACTGAAGTATATAGGCTCTTTACGGGCGAAACTTGATGCTTTGCGAAATGCCGGTCGAAAGGGAGATTTTTCATCTGTTATGGCTGTATTTAAGAGAGTAAATAATATTATAAGCCAGGCAAAAAAGCAGAATATTAGTATTTCCAGAGTAATAGATGAAGATCTGCTTGCTGAAGATGCTGAGAAAGTACTTTATGCTGCTGTTAAAAAAGCAAAAACAGAAATTGAAAATTGTATGTTGGCAAATGAATATGACAGTGTTTTTAGCAAAGTGTCGGAGATAACACCGGCAATTGACAGTTTCTTTGAAAAAGTTATGGTGATGGTAGAAGATGAAGCCGTAAAGTTAAATAGAGTTTCTCTTCTCAGCTATATAAAAAATATGTTTGCTGGGTTTGTAGATTTTTCAGTTCTGCGGCATTAAACTTTCATTTTCTGCCGGTATTTTTCTCAAGACAGAGAAAAAATGGTGGAAATAGAAAGAACGTTGAAAAAAAGATGCGGATGCAGAGAAAAAACAGATGTTAGACATAAAAATATTGTATAATAAAACAAATGGAAAAACAAAAATCGCTGAATATTTTAAGACATTCCGCAGCACATATAATGGCGGCGGCTGTCATAGAGCTTTTTCCCGGGACAAAAGTTGCAATCGGGCCATCGATAGAAGACGGATTTTATTATGATTTTGACAGGGCACAAGCTTTTACTCCTGGAGATCTGGCAAAAATTGAAGAAAAGATGACAGAAATAATAAAGGCGGACTATCCTTTTATATGTTCGTATATGCCTAAAGACGAGACTGTTAAAGAATTTCGGGAAAAAGGCGAGAAATATAAAGCTGAAATAGCTTCCCAGATAGAAGACGATAAAGTAAGCATGTACATGTCCGGAAATTTTACGGATTTATGCAGGGGACCTCATATAAATTCAACAGGAGAACTTAAATATTTTAAACTTCTTTCCATTGCAGGTGCTTATTGGAGAGGCGATTCTTCAAAGGAACAGCTGCAAAGAATTTACGGAACGGCATTCCTTACAAAAAAGGATATTGACGATTATTTGACTGGAATTGAAGAAGCCCGCAAAAGAGATCATAGGAAGCTCGGAAAAGATTTGGATTTGTTCAGCATTGATGAGACTGTCGGAGGTGGTTTGGTTCTGTGGCATCCTAAAGGCGCTCTTTTGAAGGATATTATTGAGAATTATTGGAAGAAGTTTCATCTTGAAAACGGTTATGATCTTCTGTTTACGCCACATATTGCAAGCGAAGAGCTTTTTAAAGTAAGTGGTCATTTGCAGACTTACTCTGAAAATATGTATGCGCCTATGGAAATAGAGGGAAAACCTTACCGGATAAAACCTATGAATTGCCCTATGCATTTGATGATATACAAAACAAAACTTCATTCTTACAGGGAACTTCCGGTAAGATACGCAGAACTTGGCACGGTTTATAGATTTGAAAAGTCAGGTGTTTTGCACGGGCTTTTGAGAGTTAGGGGATTTACCCAAGATGACGGACATATTATTGTTGCTCCGGAACAGCTTGAAGAAGAAATGCTCAGAGTTTTTAATATGGCGGTAAACTGTCTTAAAACTTTTGGATTTAACGAATATAAAATTTATCTTGCCACAAGACCCGAAAAAAAATATGTAGGTGAAATAGAAAATTGGGAAAAAGCACAAAATTCCATTAAAAACGCTTTAAAAAAAACAGGATGCGTCTATGAAATTGATGAAGGCGGAGGGGCTTTTTACGGACCTAAAATCGACATAAAGATAAAAGATGCTATAGGACGGCTCTGGCAGTGTTCGACGGTACAATTCGATTTCAATCTTCCTGAAAGATTTGATATTTTCTATGTTAACTCATCTGGTAAAAAAGCAAGACCTTATATGATTCACAGAGCGTTGTTGGGATCTTTGGAAAGGTTTATAGGCGTTCTTTTGGAACATTATGCCGGTGCTCTTCCTCTTTGGCTTTCTCCCGTTCAAGTTGCGGTGGCAAATATTAATGAGGAACAGAGCGGGTTCTGCGAAGAATTGTCGCAGAAATTGAAAAAGAATGACATAAGAATTATTTTCGACGGCAGGAATGAAAAGATAGGGCATAAGATAAGAGAAAACGTAATGCAGAAAATTCCTTACATAGTGGTTGTCGGAAATAAAGAAAAAGATGCGGGTCTGATTGCCGTAAGAGCAAGAGGCAATAGAGATCTGGGTGTTATGAGTGTTGACAATTTTATTTCTCTTGTAAAAGAGGAAAACGACCGCGCAAGCGGATTGTAAATCTTAAATCTTTCTTTGTGCAAATATAAGGAAGGTAAACAGATTGAAACATATAGATGAAATAAAGATAAATTCTTTTCTTGAGATAAAGGCGTCTGAAAAAGAAGTTGACGGTATTTTGGAAAAAACAAAACAGTTTAAGAGACTCAGCGTAGAAGAATCTGCAAAACTTTTATCTGTGAGTAGTTCTGTACTTCTTAAAAAAATTTACGATACGGCTTCCTATTTAAAAAATGCGGTTTTGCATCAGAAAAAAACTTACGTTGGGAAATAAGAGAGCAGATGGAAATACTTCTAAAAAGAGTACATAAACGTATTTTGGTGGGTACTGGGGAAATGTCTTCTTCGGAAGAAAATACAGATTATTATGTTAGTGTGGTTAAAGCAATTTGTAGTGCGGATTACAAAGGAAATAAGATAAAAAGAGTAAATGTGAATGTCTCGTCTCGCTCCTATGAGCGTTAGTGGCTTTAAAAGAATGAAAGAAGCATGTACTGGATACGTATCAGATATTTCGGGAAACTTACAGAAAACTTCATATTGCGGGTGCAAAATCTGATCCTGACAATCGTTTAGATGCAAATAGATAATGCGTTTAAAGCTGGAATTGACGACGTCGGAATATGACCGTTGCTTGGTCTTTATGATTATCGTTTTGAAATTCTTGCAATGCTTATGCATATAGAATATATGGAAAAAACTTACGGGAATGATCATCGTACTCTTGATGAAATAGTAAAATCTTTGCTTCTGCAGGGATTTATACCGAGTTTTTGCGCCACTTGTTACCGTAAAAACAGGACAGGCGAACATTTTATGGATTTTGCAAAACCTGGCAAAATAAAACATATGTACGATATAAATGCTTTGATTACTTTAAAGGAATATCTTTAGGGTTTTGCAAAACCTGAATTTAAAGAATTGGGATATAGTCTTATTGAGGAATATAAAACAAAACTTGATAAAGCGGGACTTAGTGTGCAGGAGAAGTTTTTCAGTAATATAAACCGCGGATTACGGGATGAGTATATTTAATCTCTGTTCTGCATATTCCTGAAAAAACTCCGTACATAATGCCGCTTTAACTTTTTCGTTTCATTATAAAGTCTTTGTCTTTGCTGAATATTTTTCAAAATAATATCAATAGTGTCTTAATTTGTATATTGCTGCTTATAACCGTCTGCATCTATAAGTTTGCTGTTGTCCTCGATAATAATTTAGGGTTGATAGAGATTCACTTGGTATTTTTTATATCCAACCGGTTTTACTCTTTTAAAGAGAGTAGTGTCATCGCAGATATGAGCTATAACACGGTAGAGTAAAAACGGTAATAAAAACACTTTTAATTCGAGACTTAACTTAAGGAAATTTTCAGACTGTTTTGGTTGCAGCAGTGATGGCAATAAAGAAGAAATTCTTTCCGTTAGATGTTAGAAAGCAGGAGAGAAAGACATGGGTACTGATGGATTTTAAAAATTATTCTCTGGATGTGTGCGGGATAGTATTTTTTAAGGGTTTGCTGCAAGAAATATGTGCTAGGAGGTGTGAGTTGAATTATTATTTTCTCTTTGAGAGAAGCAAGAGCGG
>LQAB01015776.1_pt1 | contig 38368 bp, 25 predicted proteins | sample 654521 | NCBI WGS metagenome assembly LQAB01 (sample SAMN00762031, study PRJNA78659) | termite gut metagenome | isolation source: bacterial endosymbionts found in Trichonympha flagellates filtered from... | host: Zootermopsis nevadensis | place: USA: Mt. Pinos, Los Padres National Forest, CA ... | reverse complement strand
TATCCACTCCAAAGGACTGGGTTATGTCTTCTATAAGTTCTAGCCCCTGCCGCCGGCAAAATACTCTAGGTTTTATAGTAGGTTTGGGGTACTTAAAGAATGAGTTGCTGCACAGCCTGGAGGCGATAGCAACCTTCAGCTTTGACGATTTTGATTTGGAGGCTGAGACCGATGGAGTTGATATTGTAAATTTTGAGATTAATACCGACCGGAACTAGGATGATTCCGAATAGAACTGTTACTTTTGGAGTGGCGAAAAATGTAACATTCGGGCTCGAGTACTGCGTTACTCAGGTTTAGGCCTATTAAGGCCAGTTGCAAGGCCTCGGTGCCGTTGGTGTAGGTCAAACGATATCGTCCACTGGCTTATATAATCCTGCAACGTTCCTTCTAGCTCCAGGTCTTTCGGTCTTAGAATGAACTGGCCATAATCCAGTTCCCGCTGAATTTCGGCGTCTATTTTATTTTTTAGAGCTAAGTACTGTGAGTTAAAGCTAATGAAGTAGATTTACTGTTTAATAAGAGATCATGTTTGATAGGGATCATAGGTTCGATCTAGGGCGTTTGGTTCTCCTTTTTTACTGCGCCGCCGAACCACTATTTTTTGGCCAACCGCCGGTCCGCTTGGAAGCGCCGGATTTTCTATGGTTTCCGTTGATCCGTTAAGCGGGGCTAGGATAAAGTTACCATTTTTTAAAACTCTAATGGTATAGGTTGGTGCAACTTCTTGATTTTTAAGTAAATCTTTAGGTGAAAATTTGATTAGTCCGTATTTAACGCGGACTATAGTCCGCCGAGAGCCGGGACCACGTCTGCGCGAACTTTTGGCCCCTAAAGTTGGTACTTTTTCACCGAATAATTTAGAGAGAACCCAGACATATAATTCATTTAGGCCAGCTAGCGGAATTCCGTATTTTTTCGAAAGTTGAGATTTCGAAAGTCCATTATTGTTGTCGACAAAAAAGTCAGACGGGTTAATTTTTTCGAATTTTTCGTCTGGAGTTCGCAGTTTAGCCATAAAATAACCTCCGGGGCAAAATTTTATTAAATCTAACATAGGCCTCCTTATCAATGCAAGAAAAAAATCTTTTCATATTTAAAGAAAAAGTAGCTCTGAACAATACTTTCTCGTATGTTTAAGTTTGGAAAAACCATTAGCTATGCTGGTGGTAGGTGTTCTTTAGTTTTAGTTCTAAGTTAAAGAAGTCTCCGATTGTTAAGATGAAGGTTCACTAGCCGCATTAAGAAGACATAAGATAAATTAAATTTTTAGTTGGATAGAAAAACTTAACAAAAAATAGATTATCTTATTTTTATAAATAATTATAATATGTTTGTAATAAGAATACTATTTTAGATACGATTTTAAATTTGTTTGGTGATTGAAAAGTTTGATTCTAAAATTCCTCCTAATAAATATAAAATTCTGATTTAATTAAATTATTTAGGGATAAAAGGCTACGGAAATGGGGCTTATGTCTTAGTTATGCGTTAACTTTACACTTTTTGCCGCACTTTTTTTATTGGTGGAGAGTGATAATGTCATATTATTGGGACTTTGATGAGTTACTGGAATTCTTTCGGGCTTTAGCTATTTTAGTTTCCAATTTGGTAATTTTATTCCGTAACGTAGCATTCTTTGCTCGTAACAAAGCATTTTTATCGTGTAACCCTTTAAGCGCGTATTCCAGTTTATCTATACGCTGGAGAATTTGAAATATTGTATCTTGTTATTTTGTTAACTCCACGATCACAACATGGTGGATTTTTATATTGATATATAATTATATCTAATTTGATAATTATTGTAAATTATTACTAAAAATTAAAAAATTAAATTTTGCCTGACGAATGTGTTATGTAACTATAAAATAAGAATTATTGAAAAATATCTTGCATTTTAATTTACTTTTTATTTATATTTAGATATGATAATGATTGGTTAATCTGGTAACTTAAAAAGACCCAAGTTATTTAGTTGGAGTTATTTAGTTGGAGATAGTTATATGGTTAAGAGTTAAATGTCGCGTACAAGTATTTTTCCCGGTCAACTGACGTCGGTTGATATTTTTTAGTTACCCTGCAACTTAGTATAGTTATTATTTTCTTTAAATAAACGTATTTTTAGTTTCTTTTGTCTGCATGTAAAGAGATTAATTTTTTCGTCGGATGGTTGTTATAGTATTATCGTTTTTTTCTTTCAGATTTTTCTCTTCTTCTCCTAGTTGTTATTTCTAGGGAATAGATTATTTCATTATAAAGTTCGAGTTTTATTTTGCTATTTATTTTTGTAAAAGATAAAAAGTGATTAATATGAGTGGTTTACGTTTAGGTGTTGGGATAAAACTACTTATGGTTGCTTTTTTTATTCTGCTTTATCAAAGCCGACCGGGGGTAGTTCCCTTGGTCTCCGAGCAGCAGTTTTCTAGTTCTGTATCCGATTCAATGTGTGGTTCAGTTAATTCACTTAACCAGACTGCTGAGGCGGTTCCGACGCTTAGCGCGGGAGAGAGCGAGGTCGATAAGGAAATAGTTGATTCACTTAACCAGACTGCTGAGGCGATTCCGACGCTTAACGCGGGAGAGAGCGAGGTCGATAAGGAAATAGTTGATTCACTTAACCAGACTGCTGAGGCGGTTCCGACGCTTAACGCGGGAGAGAGTGAGGTTGGTAGGGAAATAGTTGATTCAGTAGTTAGGCTGCTGAGCGCGGTTCCGACGCTTAACACGGGAGAGAGCGAAGCTGGTAGGGAAATAGTTGATTCACTTAGCCAGACTGCTGAGGCGGTTCCGACGCTCAACACGGGAGAGAGCGAGGCTGGTAAGAAAACGGCATATTCTAATAAGTCAGCGGCTTCCCCTCAGGCTAGTTATCTCGGCGAAAGCCGGGGGCCGTTTTCAGAGAAGATGGATCTTGGATCTCGTCGGAATAATGGGACGGGGGCTTCCGCTTCTGCTCCCGTCGCGGCTCCGGTGGTGTCGGCGAAGACCTCGACCTTGAATCGGACCTTTGGACTTCTAGGTCTACCGGGTTTGGATAGGGATTCTAGTAAAGGTAAAGCTGATAAGCCTTCGGTTCATGAGCGGGTGCAGACGTCTCATAATTACAATGCCGAAAATCACAACCGGAACCCTGATGGTTCGTATGGTCGTCAATCATCTAGACCAGTTCAGCTTAACCCTATCGACCTTAGCGAGCGTCTTTTGCAACATGCGTTATCGGTGGGGAGTGGAGCAGTCCTTTCATGGGCCGAGGGTTGGTTGAGTAGTTACGGGAATACTCGGTTAAATTTAAACTTGAATCTGGATGAACGTATCACTGGTTCCGGAGATTTTTTACTGCCTTTATATAATACGGAAGATATGACAGTATTTAGCCAGTTTGGGTTACGTACCATGAGTGGTGATAGGGTAATCGGTAATTTCGGTTTAGGGCAGCGTTTCTTTTTGAGTGATGATTTGGCCTTAGGTTATAACGGTTTTTTAGATTACGATTTTACACGTTCTCATAGTCGTGGGGGTGTGGGTGTAGAAGGTTGGTATGATTGGCTACGTCTAGCGGTGAACCAGTATACGTCGCTATCGGGGTGGAAAGATTCCAGAGACTACGATTCGATAAAGGTGGAGGAAAAGGCGGCAGAGGGTTGGGACGCCCGGTTGACTGGTTATCTGCCTTTTTATCGGAACTTGGCGGTGAAGACGGCCTTTGAGCAGTGGTATGGAGATAATGTTGGCGCTTTTGGTCAGAGTAACAATTTGAATATTGACCCAAAAGTATGGAGTGCGGGGGTAGAGTGGACTCCAGTACCGTTGTTATCTGTAGGTTTGGATCAGCGTTATAGTGGTGGCCAGTCAGAGACCCAATTAGGTCTGACTTTCAATTATCACTTTGATGTGCCGTTGGAGGATCAGCTACGTTCGGAGGTAGTAGCGGAGATGAGAACGGTTAAGGGTTCACGTTATGAATTTGTAGATCGTCAGTATGAGATGTTGTTGGAATATCGGGAGAAAGATGAGGGTATTTTCAATATTATTCCTCTGGGTTCAAAAGGCCAGAATATGTTTGTGTTTCAGATCACCAGTGATTCTGGGTTGGTTCCCATAGGTCGGACAGTTAAAGTATCATTAGATCAGGAGGGTGTAAGCCTAAGTCGAGGTGGGGTTTATACGACAGATGAGGGAGGGTATATAGTCGTAGTACTGACTATGGTTCCGACCACAGCTACTTTGCCGGTTATGGCCACCTTAAGCGTGGGTAAAACCACTAAGGTTTTCCCCCTTGATGCTTATCCTTCGGAGCTCGATATTGATGGAGAAACTATCCCACCGCATCTAGTTTTTACGTGGACTAATGGACCTAGTTTCGTAACCGGTGGTCCATCGGGTTACCAAAGCACGGCTTCGGTGAAGGTTAGTTTTATGAATGGGCACGGTAAAATCGAGGATATAATTGGTAATGTGGTCTGGAATGTGAAATCGGTAGTGATGGATAATCCTTCGGCCCCTTGGTGGAAGCGGCGCAAAAAACCGAACTCTAAGAATGGATTAACTTGGGGTGAGATAGCCGATGGAACCAGTACTTGGGGACAAGGCGAAGATGATGGCACCTATCCGGTGGAGGGAACGCCTAGTAAAACAAGTGAGGTAAAATTAACAGATGTTGTAGGTTCGCGTTCAGTGACTTTAGAGGTCTCGGTACCTTTAGGGGCTGAGACTTATACTGCAGAAAAAACGATACATTTTGGTGATGGTCCCTTGTCAGTATTTACTAAGGTCGAAACGAAATTACGAGCCTGGGCGCCGGATAATGTTAGCAGCGGTGGTCCCCCTGAAAAACAAGTCCCTGGTACTTTCCAGTATAAGTACACCAACGCGACTTTCCCAACACGCTTCCCTGCTGTAGCGACTTGTGGCGGCACCACGCATAATGATGTGACAACTACGTCTAATTGGGATGAAGCTAGTTTTATACCTTCTAATCCTAATCCTAGTATTGGTGGGTGGACAAAACCTTATCGCCCCCAAGGGCAAACCAGATCTTTCCGTTATTCAGTTGGCTCTAATTTGCCTACAACTGATCAAGTGCTGGCGGTATCTGTTTATAGTAATAAACGTAACAGTGAGGTACAGCGTAAGGGTGCTGCTTTTGCGGCTAATTGGGACTGGCAGTGGTATTGGACAGGCGAAGTAGCGGTTGGTAATGACAAGGACTTCGGTGCCGTTGGTATTACCCTTGCTGATGGCGAAACGAACTGGTACATGCTGTTCAATGAAATAATGACAGTGTGTATTAGTCCTTAGGATTCCTAATTTACTTTTAGTCTGGGGGAACGACTCCGTCCTCCCTGTCTTTAACTAATTAACTTTATTTTGGTTTTATTCCCCCCCCAGGTATTCGCAGGGTTGGCAGTAACTTTAGAAATTTAGCGCGGGTGGTTTGGTAATGTGAATAGGGAAGAGAAACTGAGATCGAGCGCGGAACCGGAGGTCGTTTATTTTCGCTGTAAGGATTTTTCGCTAAATTGTATTAATAGTCGCTGTGGTGATTCATAAATATGATAGCCTCCTTAAAACTAATGACTAAAAAGGTTAAGAGTTAATCCCTCGTAATCTATGGTGGTTATCTTTGCTAGGTTTGGAAAAGCTTTTGAATAAAGTTTGGCTACCGGAAAGTAAAGCGTTGAAATATAGTTAGCTCTGGCTCTATTTGAGCTAGATTGGTTCGAAACAGAAATTAATTGATTATGAGAAATAGTGAACCGGGGTTATAACTAAGGTCGTAACCTTGCCTTCGTCTTAACGCGATGTGTTAGCGGAACTATCCGTCTTTAATCCGGGTGGGCATATTATATTGGAGATCATGAACGCGGTATAGGGTTGGCGGAAATTATTAAAAAACCGGGAACGAGTGGGATAAAGGGTGTAGGCTATTGTTATTCTATTTTTTGATAAATGCTGGATGGGTTAGGTTATTTCGCTGGTGACTGAGGATGCGGCGGGCTACGGCTTCCGGATAGCGTCAATAACGTTACTGGCTTTTTGAGGATACCCCAAGCTAGTTTCAGGGGTGGGGTTAGGGTTCGTTTATTTAAATAATTTGGCTAGGACCCTTTTTAGGGGTAGGCCTGTGACGTGGGTATACTTAGCAAACTGTTTAGCGCGCCTTTAGACGCTGCTGTATTGATTTTTATAGGGGTAAGTAGACTATCCACTCGTTGAGCGGGTGACCTTGATCGTGGCTAAGTTACACGATAGTGTTGAAGCGGCAGCCTGGGAGTAGCGTGAGTTAAGGCGGTTTATTATAACCGTTTACGGAACGTTCTTTTTGCAGTAGTGAAGAATGTGCCTATCTTTTTATAGAAGGAGTTGACAGCTTGGCGTAGAAATTGGAATAGTTAGTACTTCCTTGGGCCTAGGCTGGGTAGTTTTTCAAATACTTGTAATAGGTTGAATAGTAATTATAGCTTGATAATCCGGTAAAATCTTTTCTCAAAACTGATTGGAGAACTTTTGATGATTGATGAGCTGGTATTCTGAATACTGTGGAAAAAGCGATTCGAAAAATCCAGGTCTAGGGTTAATAATTATTTTATTTGTATTTAGTTTCGTCTATATGTAATAAAAATTGTTAGGATAGGGTATCTGAGGCCTTTTTATAGGGAGTCTTTAAAGCAGCAGAGATCTTTTTTAAGATATTAGCTATTTGTTCGCAGCGTATAGAGTAATCTAATATTTTAGTTACAAAAACTGTAAAGATGAGTACGAAGTATGGTCTTGCCTTTTGAAAAGCCAGATAAATAGCTAAATTCGGACCTATGAACTCAGGGTTAATGATTTTAAATAGTATCTAACCACAATAAGTATCTTCACAACGGTTACAAAGATAAGCGGCTCCACGATATTTGGTAAGCCGCCGGAGGTTAATAGCCGATTCAATTTATTGCTGCATAATGTTTTTATCTAGTTTGGTAATTAATTTTCCATAGCAACCGTATATTTTTAGCTCTAGGATAGAGGTTCTGATCTTATTAAGTTCTTCAGGGATAAAGGGTGTACGAAAAATGGGGGTCACGCCCTGGTTGCACTTCGAATTTACACTTTTTGCTGCGCTTCTTTTGTTGATGGGGATTAGTAACATTAGACGGTGAGGCCTTTGATAAGTTGATGGAATTATTTTGGTCTCCAGCTAGTTTAGTTACTAGTTCAATAACCTTATTTCATAATATAGCATTCTTTACTCGGAATAAAATATTTTCGTCGTATAAAACTTTAAACACATGTTCTAGTTTACTTGTATGCTGGAAAACTTAAAATACTGTATTTTGTGGGTTACTTGATTCTATAATTATAATATATATACTAGCCTATTAATGTATAATTATATCTTGCTTAATAATTGCTGTGAACGGTTACGAATACTGGGGTATATCAGGAATTAATTACAGGAAGATCTGACAATTATCCAACTGACGTTAAAGGAATATATCGATTCGTTTATGGATGAGTCGATAAACAAAGTTAAAAAGAAATAGCCTATTTAGGGGTGAATCTGTAAATATAGTATATTTGGCAAGTTATTTAGTGCGCTCTCTTTAGGTGCTGCCGTACTAACCCCTTATAAGGGTAAGTAGATCACCCGCTGAGCGGGTGGTTTTAATTGTGTGGCCGGTAAATTAACTTAAAATGCTTTCCTCGGTGTTATTTAAAGAGCCACTTTTTTTAATTGTTGATTTTGTTTAATTTTAATTGGAAAGAGCGGCAACTTAATTTCATGTTTTATGATGTAATTGTGGTGGGTGGCGGTCATAGTGGCTTAGAAGCTGCCCTAGCTTCCGCCCGGATGGGGGCGAAAACGCTTTTGGTTACTCAAAAGTTGGAAACCATCGGCGTTTTATCCTGTAACCCTGCTTTTGGTGGCTCGGCTAAGGGTGGACTGGTGCGGGAAGTGGATGCCTTGGGTGGTTTTTGTGGGCAAAATGCCGATCTAGCTGCCCGGCAGTGTCGTATCTTGGGTGAGAGCAAGGGTCCGGCGGCTCGTTCCACTCGGATACTGGTGGATCGCTTGGATTATAGTCGGGGTGCTCAGGCTTGGGTTACTTCTTATGATCGTCTCACGGTTCTATCCGGAGAAGCGGCGGAAATATTAGTTAATAAAAAAGAACTGATTGGCCTTAGACTGGCCGACGGCCGTGCTTGGATCGCTGGGGCGCTAGTTCTTACTGGCGGTACTTTTTGGCGGGCCCGCATCCACCAGGGTTTGGTTTCTACCCCGGCTGGGCGCCGGGGTGAAGCCCCGGCTAACTTCATTAGCCAGTCTTTAGTTAATCTGGGTCATCGTCTCGGTCGCCTCTCCACTTGTACTGCGCCTCGCATCAAGGCTGATACCGTTAATGTGACGGGATTAGATGAACAGCCGGGCCAGAGCGAAGTCAGCCCTTTTTCTACTCTTTATGATGAACCTCGGAATTCACTCTGTTGCTGGCTGACTTGGACCACCCCAGAAACCCATCGGATCGTGGCCGCTGGGCTCGGTAATTCTATTTTTTATTCTGCCGCTGCCTCGACTCTGGGTACCCCCCCCCGCTACTGTCCTTCCATCGAAGATAAAGTGGCTCAGTATCCGGATCGGGAACGCCACCTAGTTTTTTTAGAACCCGACGGAGAAGGGGTTATTTTCCCTAGTGGTCTGCCTACCGGCCTGGCCCCGGAGGTGCAAGAAGCTATGCTCCGTTCTATTCCGGGTTTGGCTCGGGCGGAACTGGCCTGGCCCGGGTACGCCGTTGAATATGATTTTGTTGATCCTCGGGACCTAGCCCCGACTTTTGAATCTCTGGAGATCAAAAATCTCTTTCTGGCTGGGCAGATAAACGGTACTAGTGGTTATGAAGAAGCCGCTGCTCAGGGTCTTTTAGCCGGGGTTAATGCGGCCTTAGCCGCTAGCGGTGGCCAGGAAAAGCTGGTTTTATCACGTTCCCAGGCCTTGATCGGGGTTATGGCTGACGACCTGACGGTGCGTGGCGTCACCGAGCCCTATCGTATGTTTACTAGTCGGGCTGAATGGCGACTTTTAATTCGGGAAGACAACGCTGATTTGCGTCTTTCGCTTTTGGCTGAAAAATTGGGGCTTCTAGATCGGGAGCGTTCGGCCCGCTTTCGAATTAAAATTGAGGACATGGAGGTGGGCCGGCGGATGCTGCAGGCTATCCGTTTTACCCCAGAAGATAGTGTTCGCCTGGGTCATCCGGAACTATTTACCCGCGAAACTACCACCGGGGTCGAACTATTGAAACGCCCGTTCGCTCGCCTTAGTCATTTTTTTGTTGCTTTGCCGCGACTGGCCGAACTTTCTCCTCGAGCTCAGACCAGTCTAGAAATAGAACTTAAGTTTTCCGGTTATTTTCGTCGCCAGGAAGAAGAGGTGGCCCGCCTTAAAAAAGAGGAAAACCTCTCCATTCCTTCCTCTCTTGATTTCGGATCTTTAAGTGGACTCACCGGAGAGGTGCGTGAAATCCTTGGCCGGCATCGTCCCACCACCTTAGGTCAGGCTGGCCGTCTCTCCGGGGTTACTCCCGCCGCTCTAACCGTCTTGGCTATTCACCTTAAAACTCTGGGCGCCTGATAAACCGTTTACAAGTTAGGTTATAAAGTAAAAGGAGTATCTCCTATGCGTTCATTTTTAATCATGTTGGTGTTAGTGGTGCTATTCTTGGTGGTTCCGGTAGCTCAGGCTCAGAATAATGAGGTTAAGTCCGGCGGCTCAGCTAATTTTCAGGTTGACCGGGAATATGTGGAACTCCCCTCCCCCCCGGTTTTATATGAGCCTGAAGATGGCCGGGTTGAGGTACTGAGTTTTTTCTGGTACGGGTGTCCGCACTGTTACATAGTAGATTTCGAAGTAGCTGCTTGGGCTGCCCAGTTACCTTCCGATGTCCGTTTCGTCTGGCTGCCTGTTAAGTTCAAAGCACCGGTTGACTTTCACGCTCGTATTTTTCTGACTCTAGAGGCGCTGGGCCAAGGCCGTGAGACTGACCGGAAGGTGTTTGCCATCTTCCAGGATCAAGGGCATTTTATTAATACCCCTGCCGAGTTGCCCGGGTTGGCTAGAGATTTGAAAATAGACCCAGCACTTTTTGTTCAGACCTTCAATTCGTCCGTTATTCAGGCTAAAATGGAAATCTTGGAAAAACTGATGAACGTCTACAATCTCCCGGGCGTGCCGTCCATGGTCATAGATGGTAAGTATCGTTTTGACATTGGGATGACTCATGGCCCCGCTAGATACATTAAATTGGCTGATCTACTGATAGCTAGAGAACGGGCTCTCCGGGCAGAAAAAACGCCGGACTTTTAAAAAACCTTGATACTACTTTGTTTTTTTGCTATAATTATTTTCAGGCGGTAAAGCGAAGCGTAAAGCGCTATCTTGGGGAATCGTCTAATGGTAGGACTGCAGTCTCTGGATCTGCCTGTCGGGGTTCGAATCCCTGTTCCCCAGCCACAAATTTAAGAGGCATATCTAATACTTAAATAGTTTGGATAGGCCTTTTGTCTTTTATTCGCTCCTTATCTAAGTTTATAATTTTTCGGCCTTATTTTTTGGAGGAAGGGCTGTTTAAAATGTTAAATCGGAATAGCCTTCTTCTCTATCTTTGCACCGACCGCGCTCTATCTGCAGGTCGCTCCCTCCTTGAGGCGGTGGCGGTGGCGGCGGCTGGAGGTGTTACTATGGTTCAGATAAGGGAAAAAGAAGTTGTGAGCCGTGAATTTTATAAGCTGGCTCTGGAATTGCGGGTTCTTACCCGCTGCCTTGGTTTGCCGCTAGTTGTTAATGATCGCGTGGATATTGCTTTAGCTGTTCGAGCCGAGGGTCTGCATCTCGGCCAGACCGACCTCCCGCTTTCGATAGCCCGTGAAATTGTTGGCCGGGATATGTTTATCGGTGTTTCCGTTGGTACGGTGGAGGAAGCTCGGGTCGCCCAGAGAGATGGAGCTGATTACCTCGGCGTGGGGGCGGTCTTTCCTACCGGAAGTAAATCCGATGCCGGCGAGGCCATCGGGTTGGAGCGATTGCAGGAAATATGTGGGGCTGTTACTATCCCGGTCGTTGGCATCGGCGGAGTGAATGTTCTGAACGCCGCTCAGATGAGGCGGGCGGGTGCGGCTGGTGTGGCGGTTATTTCCGCTATTTTATCCCAGCCTGATATTAAAGCCGCTGCTGAGGCGCTAAGTCAGGCCGTTCGTGATTTTTGAAGAGTATCAGGCAGCGATTTTTGACCTGGATGGCACTTTAACCGATTCTATGCCCGTTTGGGAGCGGCTCGGCCGGGACTGGTTGTTGAAAAAAGGTCTATCGCCGCCGGCCAACTTAGAGCGGGATATTGAGCTTATGACTTTACCCCAGTCGGCTAGGTATATAATCATTCGGTTGGCCCTGAATCTGACTATCGAACAAGTATTGCTCGAGTGGGAAGAGTTAGTCCGGCGAAGTTATGAAGAGACGGTGTTGTTAAAAGATGGTGCGGTAGAATGTATCCGTTTTTTAGCCGAACGGGGTCTTAAACTCGCTATTGTGACCTCTTCTTTTCCTGCCGCTTGCGAGGCTGTGTTGCGTCGTTATGGTCTCAGGGAATATTTTGCTCAGATCGTCTACTTGAGCGAGGTGAACTGGGATAAAACTAACCCGGATATCTGGCGGCTCTGCGCCGGACGGTTGGGTCTTCTTCCAGAGACCTGCCTAGTTTTTGAAGATTTACGAGCTGCGGGCTTGGGTGTTCGGGCGGCCGGGATGGGTTTGGCGGCCGTCTACGACCCTTCCGGCGCTGTGGAATGGGAGATTCTGAAAAATGAGGCTGATCTGGTGGTTCAGACCTGGCGTGATTTATTGATCCAGTTGGTTTAAAAAATCAACGGTTTTCAAGAGAGGGTCTATGTCTAATAGAGAATTAGTTTTAAGGGCTTTTGATAATCAGGAGGTGGAGCGGGTTCCGGTGGGGTTTTGGTTTCATTTCTTAGCGGAAGAGGAAATGGGTGATGGACTTAAAACCCCCGGCTTGTTGGAGCGGAATGTGGCTGGGCATAAAAATTTTATTGAAAGAGCTCGACCGGATCTGGTCAAAATAATGAGCGACGGTTTTTTCAGTTATCCGGTGGAGAGTCCTCTGAAATGCCTAAAGGACTTGGCCGGGATTAAAGAACTAGATAAAGATCATCCTTGGTTAGTAAGGCAGATTGAATTAGTGCAGCGAGTGGTGGCGCTGCAAAAAGATACGCTTTACTTTTATAATATTTTTGCTCCCCCTACCTCTTTAAGGCTCTTAATTGGCCAAGAGTTTCTGGTAAAATATCTGAAAATGGACCCTGTTCTGGTTACCTCTGCCCTGGCTCGGATAGCTGGGGGGTTAGCGACCCTAGCCCAGGGCGTTATTCGCGAAGGCGGCGCCGACGGGATTTACCTTAGCGTGCAGAACCCCGATTTTAATCGTCTGACGGATAAAGAGTATCGCTGTTACTTAAGACCCAGCGACCAGATGGTGTTAGAGGCGGCCAATAGAGTCGGTGGCATTAATATTCTGCATATCTGCGGCTATGCTGGGGCTAGAAACTATTTAGAAAGCTGGGCTGATTATTCGGCGCGGGCTTATAACTGGGCGGTCAATGTGGAACAGGTCAGTTTGGCCGAAGGCAAGAAAATATTTGGTGGCCGGGCCGTTATTGGTGGTTTCGCCAACTTTCCGGGTTCGTTGATAGAAGTTGGTTCCAGGGTGGAAATCGAAACTTTTACGGCTGGGTTAATATCTGAAGCTGGTTCTAAGGGTATTTTAATTGGTGCCGATTGCACCCTACCTTCCACTATTGCTCTGGAACGTTTGGAGTGGATTAGGCAAAAAGCGGCCGCTCGGTAGCTCTATTTTTTGCTTTTGGAATAGTCTTGCTGGGGGAGAGGTGGTATGTTATAAAGAAATGAATCAGGATCATCCGCTCAGTAGGTGTCCGTTCACTCATATAAGGGGTTGGTACGGTAGCGCATTAGGGCGTGCTGGATAATTTATTAAGTGTATCATGTTCACAGACTTATCCCTAAAGGGGCTATCCCTTTTTACCTTTATTTACCGACTCATTTATAAACGAGTTAATGTATTCCTTTAATGTTAGTTGATTAGTCGCAAGGTCTTTTCGTAAGTGATCTTTGATGTGTTTCACTAGCATAGATGGTGGTTTCTTCAAGTTTAATCGCATAGGAAAGTAACATCTTCGCTGGGTGATGAAACTGTTATTTTGTCTATGAAAATAAACTTAGTTTAGTAGCGACTTTTGGGATGATGTCGGTAAGAGATATTTCGTTAATGCTGATCGGGTTGGTAGTATACAGGTCATACAGCATGTTGGTATTCAGATAGACAGTAATGGATCGCGTTTAGCCGCCTAACCACTGTTGGTTACGAAAATAGGATGGGTTCGGTCGTCGCTGGTTAGATAGGTTACTGTAGTGCCGGGGCGACCCTATCTCATTCTGGTAACTATCGACGGGGGTGGCTATAAGTTTCTACCAAGCTACCGGTTTCCGCGGCGTCGGCTTCGCTACTACATTGAGGCCATTAAAAAAACAACCTTAAATCCAGAACTTTCAAAAGTTTCATAATAAGATACATTTTTGTTGTCTTAAACTAAACTTTTGGTGGCTATTTTCTATAAAATACTAAAATTTTTACTAAAATATCTATTTATTTGTAATATTACATCTATGTAGATGATATTTTACTATTGATTTATACAAGGTATTATGTTATTATAATATAATTGTAATAGAAATTTTAAAAGTGGATTTTTTTACTTACTAAGTGAAACTAAAAACGTATCTAGAAGAGCATTTTGTTTTAAAATATTATATTTTTTATAAAAAGAAGATAGCTTACTTTTTTGTTAGAATTTTTTAACCAACTAAAATTTTAAATTAGTATTGTGGAAGCTCGATTAACATAATGGGGAGTAAATGATTAGTTTTAATAAATTAATATTATGATTGTGTAATATTAGCACAAAATTCTTAGCCTTATTGGAAAAGTCAAAAAAATAAAACTGCTTCTAATGAATATATGTTTATTTGGTTATGTATATAAATCTAGTGATAGAATTTACCCTGGCTGTTATCCTGCGAAAATCATATTTGAACAACGGAAAGGTTAAAAAAATAATCCTGATTAGTCTTTCCTGTCTTACTCTTGATGCCATTGATTTAATCAAGCGTAGCCTCAAAAAATCTTTTATTCTAGTCACGGCGGTTTTTTCCTATCGTTTAATTAAAATTCTATGGTCATGTCTAGGCTGTTATAGTGATCATGAAAAAAACTTGGACTGTCAGAATTTATCTCCTCTAAATTGGGTTTCAAGCTAAATTTAATTTTTAGCTATGATGATCGCGTATATTGTTTCTCCCAAAAGTAAATTGGGAATATCTATTTTTTGGCCGACAAACGCGGCACGCTTGCGAAAAGCTTTTGAGTAGCACTGAAAAAATCTAGATAAAATTCGCAACTACGTAGAGGTCGGACGCTTACAGAGGTGGAACACTATAGATTTCGTCGTTGGTTGAGTCATAGATAAATACCATATTGGGAAAATACTTTAAATTTAAAATTGAAGGTGACAGTTTCCTCTTCTCTCAATAGGATGAAAACATTGCCGCGGAGGTCATTCTTAATGGCATCTATATTATCAGAACTTTAATTGCGCCGGAAAAAATGAACGCCGAAGACTGCGTTCGTAATTATAAAAAATTATCACAGGTGAAATGAGTCTTCCGTACAACGAAAAACATCAGCGAAAAAATTAGATCAATTTATTATTATACGGAATCGAGAGTTTGGGCGTATTTATCTTTGTGTATGTTGGCTTACTATGTTGAATTGTACATGTGTGAGACCTGGAGGGAATTAACTTTTACCGATGAAGAAATTAGTTTAAAAGGAAATTTGCGACTCCATATTACTAATGTAAAACTCAGGCAGTGTCAAAAAAAAGTGGCAAAGAAGACGGCGAAGGATGGATTCCTTATTCTTCCTTTCGCCGGTATTTTGATCAATCTTACCACTATCGACTTCAATATAGACTAAGTAAGCTGCAACGTGTAAAATACCAACAAATAACTTTCTGCTTTCAACATTATCACCCAGACCCAGTCCTTCTAACAAAAGGTCCTTAAGCTGATTTAATCTATAAATCCTACCCACTAATAGCACTTGCTAATATTTAATAGTTAATTAGAATTATATTTAAATAAGTATACTAAAGCATGAGAATTAAGTTTAAAATTAAAGCGGTCAGTTGAGTTTCTGAATCATTGTTTCAGATTTTGACGTATTATTTAATCCACTATATATTGGTTATTATATAATATTAACCTTAGTTTGTAGAGGTGACTTATGCGCCTTGAATTTAAAAAAGTGCGTCCTGAAGAAGACGCCGACCTGCCTTTGCCAGCCTGGCAGACGGCCGGGGCTGCTGGTCTAGATTTAGCTGCCGGGGTTAGGGAAAACCTAACTTTGGCCCCGGGTGAAATAGTTCTCGTGCCCACCGGTTGGGCGATGGCCCTGCCTGAGGGTTATGAGGGGCAGGTGCGTCCTCGCAGCGGGTTAGCTTTAAAAACGGGTCTGACTTTGGTCAATACCCCTGGCACCATTGATTGGGACTACCGGGGCGAAATTCAACTGCCCTTGATTAATTTCGGTCGCGAACCGTTGACTATCTGTCGGGGTGATCGGGTGGCTCAACTTATAATTAATAAGGTTGAGCGGCCTCAGGTTGTTGTGGTTTCGGAATTATCCGTTACTGTTAGGGGCGAGGCTGGCTTCGGCTCCACCTCAGGTTAAGGTTCTTAAGTGAAATTTTGCCTTTTAGCCAGTGGTAGCCGGGGTAATGCCATCTGGGTGGAAGAGGGCGATCTGGCTCTGGTGGTGGATTGTGGCCTGTCAGCTCGCGAATTTTTAAGCCGGGTTGGGGTAGCCGGTTTGGATATTTCTCGATTGTCCTGTCTTTTGGTCAGTCACGAGCATCGTGACCATATTAGCGGCCTTGGAGTTCTGGCTCGCCGCCTGAAAATTCCCGTTCTGGCTAATGCTGCAACCTGTGCTGCCGCTTCTCCGCTGGTTGGCCGGGTGCGGTGGGAGATATTTACTACTGGCGATACTCTTAATCTGGGTCCTCTGAAAATTCGTACTTTGGGGCTATCTCACGACGCTGTCGATCCCGTGGCCTTTGTCATGGAAAGTCAGGCTGGGCGTTTGGGATTGGCTACCGACCTTGGCACTCCCACCGAACTTATAAAATATAGATTTCAGGCCCTAACCGCTCTTATTCTAGAATTCAATCACGACTATCGCCTCCTCATGGACGGCCCCTATCCCTGGCCCTTAAAGCAGCGTGTTCGGGGCCGCACCGGCCATCTAGTTAATGAAACAGCCGCTACTTTTGCGGCTAAACTCTATCATCGGGAGATGAGGTATCTGATCTTAGCCCACCTTTCCGAGATCAACAATAACCCCGCTCTGGCCCTTAAAGTTGCTCGCGAAACGCTTGACGGGGCTTTGGAGCCGGTGGCTGCTAGCCAATGGGAACCAACCGTAGTTTTTGAATTTTAATCTTAAGTTTCAGCTAAAAGTTTACTTTTCTAGGGGAAGGGACCTAGGTTAGCCTATTTGGGCGGTCCTTAAAAATATATTAATTACTTGATTTTTAATTAATTGTATTAATTATAGTATAACTTAGATTATACAGTCCGAGATTTACCTTAAACTCCGGTTGAAATGTTCTTTTCTTTTAGGGATTTATGGTAGCATAATCACCACAATCAGGGTAAAGCGTTTTGTTCAAAGAGGATTTGTTGTAGTAAATTAGTCCTCGAGATACTCATACGTAAGTAGTTATAAAAATACTATGGAATCTCTTAGAACGAGAGCTGCAAGAGTGCTATTCTAACTAAGGACGTTTAGCCGAAAACATTCGTTTAATGTGTAGGTTGTTAATTATAAAATAATTTGAGAAATTGAGCGATGATTAAGTTATTCAAGAGTGGGCATGCAATTTTTCAATATTTTTGTGGGGAGACAACCTTTCAATAGACTGTACCTTGCGCGTTATCTGAGTTAGCTCATTTAAAGCGGATACTTTAAATTAGATTTTCAAATGTTTCGAAATTTCTTGGAATAAATATTGGAAAATAAGATTAATGTCCTTATGATTGCTGCTACTTTTAATTTCATGGAATAGATATGGGAGATAAACTTTACTTGCAGCTGGTGATCTTAATACTTTTGACTATTTTTTATGACAATATAATCTGTGATGCCTGAGTTATGTTTATTTTAAAATACTTTTTAAGGATCTACTATTTAGATTTCAAAAATTGAAGAGATAGTTATAATAAAATAAAGACTATTAGTTTTTAAGCTTGGAACTTTAAATTAAAATAAGTTACAATAAAATGTAGATTAAATTATCGTTAAGGGAGACAGGACGGTAAAAGTTAAAACTAGGAATGAACACGACAAAAATTTTATCTGATGGAAGGTGGTTATATTGGTTAAACTACCTAATACAGAAGTTGTTAGCAACATTTTGTCAGAGTGCTTTTTGAAAACGCTTCAGTTACCTTTAATCCTCCATAAATTCCAGTTTGGTCAACTTTAACCCACTTTTTTGTCGTCTCAGTTGTTGTATTATGTCCTGCTGTCGTAGTCAGTACCTGAGGTTCCGGGTTAGGAACTCCTTTTATTGTTAACCTCTGGCTTATAGCTAACTCCAATATAACTAGACGCTGTTATCTGCCTAATTAATCTTTCCTTCGCAGCTAGGGGCGGGAGATCAGTATTAGGTCTAAGGCTATCAATCGCTAGCTGGGTTGGTTACCCCTCCCGACTTAGACAGCAAGTTGCCTGAAATGCAAATTTACGGTCGACATTCTTCCGATGATGACGGAACTAAGTTTCTGTTTCTAGGAGTGCGGGTATAAATTCGTGATCAAACCTGCACTTAAAAATAAGCTCGGCCGGTTGCTGCTCACATGAAAAGCATCTGAAAAAGGCGGAGGATTCCGAAAAAATTGTTGGCTGTTTTGATTTTAATCTTGCTCATAGCGGCCCTACTCTTTGTGGATTCGGTTCTGTTAGTGGATGTCATTTCTAATTTATTGTTCTTCTAGGAAGTGTAGCGGTAAAATATTAACGAATTGTTTTTAAATATAGGCAGTTTGCGCGGCAATGGGCATTCTCCAGCCGAGGCCGAAAGCGAGCGCGCTTGTTTTTAAAATTGGGGCTGCTTGGTGGCGTTTAAATTCAGCGGCCTTTACCAAAGAGGCGACTTTAGCCGTTATTACCGGAGAATGGCCGGTTGCAACAATGGCGTCCACATTTTTTCGGCCTTCTATAATGAGATGTAAAATAGCATCCAGTTCGTCATAGGGCGGTAGACTGTCTTGGTCAGTCTGGTCTGGTCGTAGTTCGGCTGAAGGTGGCTTGAGGATAATGTTTTTAGGAATAATTCCTTTAGTCTGGTTCAGCCAGCGGCATAGCTTAAAGACTTTAGTTTTATAAAGGTCACCGATGACCGTTAGTCCCCCGCACATGTCGCCGTAAATAGTGGAATAACCAATGGAAAGTTCGGATTTATTGCCAGTGCTCAGAAGCAGGGGGCCAAATTTGTTGGAAAAGGCCATTAAAAGGCCGCCTCGGAGACGAGCCTGCAGATTTTCTTCAGTCGTGTCTGCCACCCGGCCGGCGAAAGCGGGCGCTAGAATGCTATCCATAGCTAACATGGCTGGTTCAATAGCTAGGATGCTGGTTCCCATTTTAAGATTGGCTGCTAGGGCTAGGGCATCTGTTACGCTGTGTTCGCTGGAATATGGGGAGGGCATAATAAGGCCGTGAACTCGTTTTGGACCTAAAGCTTCGCAGGCGATTATGGCCACCAGAGCTGAATCAATTCCGCCAGAAAGTCCCAGAAGCGCCGAGCTGTGTTCTGTTTTCCAGCAATAATCCCTGACTCCCAGAACTAGCGCATTAAAGATTTCGGCTTCAGGCGTAAAATCATCTTCTGCTAAATCCGGAGTTGGATCAGCTAAATTTATAATTTTTAGGTCAGCGACAAAGGCAGTGGCCCGGGCATTAACCTGGCCAGTAGCGGTGATGTGCAAGCTGCGGCCATCGAAGATTAGTTCGTCGTTGCCACCGACCTGGTTTACATAAAGGGCTTGGACGGAATATTTACGGGCTAGGGCCTGAATCATCTTTTGGCGCAGCATTTGTTTTCCTACGGCGAAAGGTGAGGCTGAGAGGTTTATGAGCACATCAAAAGGGGGGTGCCCGGCTAATGGATCTTGCTGGTAAATACGCTCGGGCCAAAAGTTCCCATCGTTCCAAATATCTTCGCAGATAGTCAGGGCTAGGCGGTAACCGGCGCAGTTAACGACTAGAGGGCGGTCGCCTGGTTCAAAATATCTAGTTTCATCGAAGACATCATAAGTGGGCAAAAGACGTTTATAGTAGCGGGCTACTATCTGGCCGTTGTCGATAAAAAGTGCCTGGTTATGTAGAGGTTTACCCTGGCCGGAACGGTTGGGACCAACGCTACCTAGAATAAGGCTAAGGTTAAGAGGTTTAATTTTTTGGGCTAGCTCCAGAGTGGCTTGTTCCGCTCGCTCAACGAGGGTGGGATATAGAAGTAAATCGCGGGGTGGGTAGCCGATTAGAGCCATTTCTGGGCTGATAGCCAGACGAACGCCGCATCTGGCTGCTGCTTCAATCTGCTGTAGGAGCAGTTTTGCGTTGCCGTCGATATCGCCGACTTTAGGGTTTATCTGGAGCAGAGCACACAACATTATTAAATCCTAATCTTTTTCATCGTCCCGATCAAAATAAGACTTTCTGCTTGGGTTAGACAGTTTTCCAGAAGAGTCAGTTGTTGATCCGGGGGTAGGGTGGTGGTTGCGGCTGCGGCTTCGTTGCACAAGCGTTTTGGGCGGCAGAGTAGCAGGGTGGGTAGACTTTGTTGTCGGTAATGGGGTGGGGGGGCGGGGGCGCGGCTTATATCATTTTTTAGGGTGGCTGATTTTTCATTCAGAGGTACATAATTAAGCCAAATGGGAGTGTAGAAATTGACTTTCGGATAGGCCCAGTGGATCAGCTCATAAAAGTTTCTGGTATTTGTGGGCTCACTGTGAATTAGGTTGATGGTTAGCTTAGGGTGAGCCTGGTAACGCAGCCAGATCAGGAGTTTTTTTTGGTCGGTATGCTCGGAAAAACCACCGATGGTGTGAATTTGAGCTTTCGCTTGAACTGGTTCTCGAAAAAAAATTATCACGCTGACCCTTTCTGTGGGGTGGTGGTTAGCAGTAGTCTGAACTTGAAACTTAACGGAAATGACGCGATAGTTGGGTTGCCAGAGATTGTGCTTAAGGTGGTGTAGAATGCGACCAGCATTAGTTATGTCGCTGCCGGTTATGATAACGATTGGGCTGATGAGGTCGTTTAAGGCTTGGATTTCTTTAGTGTTACGGGTGATGTGTAGGGTAGGTAGGAGTCTTTTTATATTTTGGTCCTGGGTTAGGAAATTTCTGATCGCGGGGTTAAAGAGGTTTTGGTGGTCGCTATAGATAGTCAGAGTGGCGGTGACTAGAGGTGAATTTGGAATTATAGTTAGTTTTTTAGGTAGGTGGCCTTCGTGCCCGGTTCGGTCTAAAAGTAGTAATAATTCTTGAGTTTGTTCTATGGCGAAGGCCTGGATGAGAATCTTACCCTGATCCTGCCAAGTTTTAATTATTATGGTTAGAAATTTATCGATCGACGGCCTAAGATCTTTGTGGTAGCGGTTACCGTTAGTTATTTCCATAAAAATATTGTCCACTTCCGGTAGTTTCGCTGACTTTAGCATAAGTAAATACCCAGTTTGTCCGAGATTGCTGGGAAAAGGCATCCGGCGGACGCGCCCGTTTTTTGTTACGGTGAAATGGGCGCTAGTTGCCTCCAGAATGTGTTCGGGGGGAGGAGGCGGAGAGTCAAGACCCGGAATAAGCTTCAAGGAGTTATCCAAATTTAGCGGGTCGAGTAAGGTTATAGACTTTCGGGCGGTAGCTTCGGTATAGAGGGGTTCTACAGCGCGCTTGTCCTGGTGTTTTTAATTTTGTGACTCTGCTAGATAGCTTCTTGCTCCTGAACATTAGTTGCCCCTAGCTACAAAATTTTGAAAGATTTTAGGTGGCCGTTGTAGTGTAAATTGGGCTGGCATAGCTGGCTTTGACCAGGTACGGCACTAGGCTAGAGTGATCTATGCGGGCATGGGTCAGGATTATCAGTGAGAAGTTTCGGGGTTTGTAGACCTCGAAATTAGTATTTCGAAGTTTCGTTTGGCGGCCTCCTTAAAAGAGATCGCGATCCAGTAATATCTTGACTCCTTCGTCTAGTTCCAGTTTTAAGCTGGAACTAGTAACCGTATACACTGCACTTAAGGCTTTTATTTTCAATAGTCGTCGTATTTTATATGTTAATAATTGGGGCAGTCAGGCTTCAATTGTTAGACTGTAACAGTTTTGACCTCATTTGTCCAATGAGTTAGCGGGGATTTTTTGGTCGTTTTTACCGGAGAGGCTTAAAAAAGAGTTGTTCTTATTTTATAATTAATTATATCATAAATATAATAATATAATTAATATTCTATAATAATTTTTTATTTATATTCTACATAATAATTATTTCATTAACTTTATAATACTTTTAACTTTTTAATTAGAATTATCCTCTTATTTTTAGCTTTAGGTGGGAGAAACGGGTTTAACAATCGGCGCTGTTAAGTAAATTTTTACAATGCCTGGAGGTTAATTATAAAATATTTTAATATCTACATCTACCTAAATGTTTAGGGGTAGTATTTTTTTCGGCTGCCTCGGAATTTTTCCTTGACACTAGGGTGGTTAGATAATAAAGTGGGAAAATGTGGTAGTAAATGGGGTATAATCCCAAGTTAGCCTGGAATTAACCCTAACTCAAGCCTAAGGTTATCATAATGAGCAGCCGATTCAGCTTGATGAGCAGATATGAGCATAGCCTCGATGATAAAGGTCGTCTGGCCTTACCGGTAAAACATCGGGAAGAATTATTGAAATCTGGGCGGCCTGAGGAAGTGGTGGCTTTACCTCTGGAAACAGGCGGTCTGGTTTTCTATCCCCATGAAAGCTGGCAGGCGATAGAAGCTGATTTGCGGAAAATTATAGATTCTGATGAACGCGAAAAAGCTTTAGATTTTTATATGGGTAATGCAGAACGTTTAAGCATAGATAAATCCGGGCGGGTGTTAATTCCCCAACGACAGCGCTTGTCGTTGCTTCGTGAAGTTGAAGTTAGAGGAGCTCTTTACAAGATCGTTGTCAGCAATCGGCCGTTAGATTTTGCTGTCAGGGCCGCCTCTTTCACTAACGTTAGACTTGGAGATATCAATCCTGACATCATCAAGGGACTACCACTTTGAGGGTTCAGTTAAAACGTTCCAGTCTGCTGGAATTACCTTTACAACCTATTGAATTAGTTGAGGCTCTCAAAATGTCCTCAGGGGGGAATTGGTCGCGAGCTTTCGGGCATTGGCCGGTTTTAGGGACGGAGGCCGTCCTGGCTCTAGCGGTGAAGCCGGGTGGGGCCTATGTGGATGCCACCTTGGGCGGCGGCGGTCACAGTCGTCTTATTCTTAAGGCTTTAAACTCGGAGGGCCGCCTTATCGCTTTGGATCAGGATCCTGAGCCTGTCCGCTGGGCTAGGGAAGGTTGGGGCCAGGGGGAAAAACGTCTAATAGCGGTTCTCAGTAACTTTGAAAAATTGGGCGAAATTTTGGCAGAACAGGGTTTAGGCGGAGTTGACGGAATTTTACTAGATTTGGGGTTTAACAGCCGCCAACTGGCTATCTCCGGTCGGGGTTTTTCTTGGAGTGGCGATGAACCTTTAGATATGCGTTTCGACCCGAAGGGGGGATTAACTGCCGCCCAGGTGATTAATCACTACCAAGAAAAAGACCTGGCTAATCTTATTTGGCACTACGGAGAGGAGAAGGCTTCTCGTCGGGTGGCCCGGGCCATAGTTCGAGCCAGGCGGATTAAAGCGTTGGAAACTACCGGGGAACTGGCTGGGCTTTTAGCTAAAACCCTGTACCGACCTGGTCCGCCGGGTCGGATTAATCCGGCTACTCGGACTTTTATGGCGCTTCGTATTGAAACTAATCGGGAACTTATAGTTTTAGATACTTTACTTAAAGCTGCACCGACTTTGTTGAAACCTGGCGGCCGCCTAGTAGTTATCAGCTTTCATTCCTTGGAAGATCGGCTAGTTAAAGAGGCTTTACGGTTTAAAGACGAACAGGGATATTCGCCGTGGCGGGTGGTTTATAAAAAACCTCAGACTGCTGGGGCGGATGAAATAAGGCGCAATCCTAGGGCCAGATCGGCCAAGCTCAGAGCCGCCGAAAAAATCGCGCTGAAATAACGGTGTGTAATGTCTGTTTCGCGTATTAAAGTGGGTTTACCTCTAGATAGTTCCAGAAAATTAATCCATAGCAGCTGGAAGTGGAGTGTGAAAACACGTGCTAAAAAAGAGTCTGTTTCAAGAATTAGATTGCTAAAGAGCGCCTCGGCTTCGTCCAAAGTTGCAAGTTTGCCGGAAAACCAGGTTATGCCGAATTTGGCTGCTGCTCCTTTGTCCTTTTTATCAGCCCGTCATTTTTTCGTTTTGTCGGCGGTGTTTATGGCTGCTATTTTTCTGGTATGGGGTCTAATTTACTCCAATCATCTGTCGGTAGCTATGAGTTATGAAATTTCCGATTTAACTCAGAGAAAACTAGAACTTTTGGAAATTAACCGCCAGCTAAAAACAGAACTAGCCCAAATCGGTTCTTTAGGTCAGCTGGAAGAAGCAGCCCGCTCAGTTTTGGGTCTAATCACACCTAGCCAGGGTCAGATAGTGGTGATTAATTAATGAAAACCGTTAAATGGATGAAAGTAAGGTTGCAGCTGGTCGGTCTAGTTTTTATTCTGGCTAGCGGAGCGATTATATACAAGTCTTTCATTCTTCAGGTTACTCAGAGGGATTTTTTGGTTAAAAAGGCCCGGGCTGAGGTGGAAAGGCATTTGAATCTAGGGGCAGTGCGCGGCGAAATTTTTGATGCGAACGGCGAGAGATTAGCTGCTTCAGTAGCCGTGCTTTCCCTTTATGCCGATGCCTCAGTAATTCAAAATAAAGAAAATACGGCCAGAAAAATTTCAGAAATTCTGGAATTGAAATATGAGAAAGTGTTAGAAAAATTAGACACTAATCGAAAATTTATCTGGATTAAACGTCAGCTGAATCCTGATGAGGCCGAAGCGATTAAGAGTCTAGCTCTACCCGGGTTAGCTCTTAGTAAAGAGTATAAACGAACTTATCCCAATGGTGAGCTTGCGGCCAATTTTTTAGGTTTTGTTGGGGTAGACGATCGGGGTCTAGAAGGTCTGGAATTAGCTTTGGACGGATATCTTAAAGCCGGCCAGGAAATAATGAAGGTTAAACGTGATAACCTTGGCCGTATCATGGTCGATAATGTCGACGGTGAAGTAGAGGAAGCCCGGGGGGCTTCAGTGGTGTTGACCATGGATCGCCGAATTCAATATATAATTGAGAAGGCTCTGGATAAAGCCGCTACGACTTACAAGGCTAAAAGCGGCATGGCTCTGGTGATGCACCCCAAAACTGGGGCGGTGGTGGCCGCGGCGGTCTGGCCCAGTTTTAACCCCAACGATTATAAATCGGCTCCTAATTCTACGCGGCGGAACCGGATTCTAACCGATCCATTTGAACCTGGCTCTACTTTTAAAGTCTTTGTGGTGGCTGCGGCCCTGGAAGAAAATCTGGTTACCCCGGATAGTCTTATCAATTGTGAAAACGGTGCCTTTCATGTGGCTGGACATACAGTTCGCGATACTCACAATAATGGAGAACTCAGTGTTAGTGAAATAATTAAATATTCATCTAATATTGGTTCTTTAAAAATTGGGGCTATTTTGGGTAATGATCTGTTATATAATTATTTGACGCGTTTTTCTTTCGGCGAAAAAATCGGGTTAGCCCATTTACCGGGTGAGGCATCGGGACTTTTACGGCACCCTAAAAGTTGGCATCCAGTAGATGCGGCTAACATTGCGTTTGGGCAGGGTGTGTCGGTGACGGCTTTGCAGATGGTCATGGCTATGAGTTCTCTGGCTAATGACGGTATTTTGATGAAGCCGTATATAGTGGATCGGGTTCTGGATTCGGAAGGTCGACTCATTGAAAAGACCCAGCCTCAAATTCTCCGACAGGTGATTTCTCCTCTTACCGCACGCCAGGTAGCAGCCATGCTTCGTATGGCCGTATTGAAGGGCGGTACGGCTACTCGGGCCGAAGTGCCCGGTTATCCGGTGGCCGGTAAAACCGGTACTGCTCAAAAAGTTGTGCACGGGGGTAAAACTTATACTGCTGGTAAATATGTTGCCTCCTTTTTAGGTTTTGCTCCTTATCATAACCCCCAATTGTGTGTAATGGTGGTTCTGGATGAACCGGCTAATGGTTATTATGGTGGCACGGTAGCGACGCCGGCTTTCAAGGAGATCATGGAAAATGCTCTACCTCTTTTAGACCTGTCCCCTACTGAAGACAAAGGCGATCCCGTCTGGCCACTAATTGAGCGTAATTCTGGGGGGGCTCCGGGGGTGATTGCGGCTAATCAGCCTACTAACTTCATTCGGGTTAAGGTTAAAAAAAGAGATCGTGGCGCCAATGGGCCTATAACCTTCGCTTCAATGGATTCGGAAGAGACCCTGAACGGGGCTGCGCTGGATAATATGGAAACAACTATGGTTAATCTGTCCCCCGGGTTAAAGACCAGCCCAGGAATTATGCCGGATCTATCGGGGCTTTCGATGCGCCAGGTGATGGAAATAATGAGTGGTTATAATCTGGATCTGGAATATTTAGGTAGCGGTCATGCGATTAGTCAAAACCCTGGACCTGGCTCTTCTGTGGCTGGGGGTGAACCCGGTGCAGTTTATTTTGAACCTCAGTAACAAATAGCGGCGGAATTAACGTTTGTTAGATTAATCAGAGGTTCCCTATGGTGACTTTGGGCTGTTTGGCTAGTCAAATGAAGTTGGAGATTAGAGGTTCGGGTGATCCTGAGATTAGTGGCATAACCGATGACTCCCGGAATGTGGCCCCTGGTTGGATTTTTGCTGCCCAGCCGGGCGTTCGATTTAACGGTCGTAATTTTGCGGCTGAGGCCGTCGCCCGAGGCGCGGCGGCGGTGCTTTTACCGGAACCGGATCTGGAACTGGCCGTCCCTCGACTTTTGGCACCGAAGGAACGATTGCACTCGATTATAGCCTTTGCCGCATCGATTATTTATGGCCATCCGACCGATCAGCTGATTACGGTCGGACTCACTGGTACTAATGGTAAAACTACCGTTAGTTATTTAATGGAGGCCATTTTAAAACGGGCCGGGTTGAAACCGGGGGTTATGGGAACTGTTAATTATCGCTGGCCGGGCGAGACGCGCCCGGCTCCCAACACAACGCCTGAAGGATCAGTTTTGTTCGGCGTTCTAGTAGCTATGTATCAGGCCGGCTGCCGTTCAGCCATTCTGGAAGTTTCTTCTCATGGCTTGTCTTTAGGGCGGGTGGCGGGGCTTAACTTTGAAGTGGCACTCTTTACAAATCTCAGCCGCGATCATTTAGATTTTCATAAAGATATGGATGATTACTACAAGACTAAAAAACTTTTGTTCACTCGGTATCTTCGACCCGGAGTCGGCAGAGCGGTCATTAATATAGATGATAAATACGGACGTCGCTTGGCGGGTGAATTAGGTGAAAGAGCATTGACTTATGGCTTTTCTGAAGAAGCTCAGGTGCGGGGCGACGATCTCCGGGTCGATCGTAATGGCCTGAGTCTTTCCATTAGTGTGCCTGGGGGAAAAACCTGGCATCAGACTTCCCCTTTGCTAGGCGAAGTGAATGCCTGCAATATTCTGGCGGCGGCGGCTATGGCTTTATCTCTGCGGCTGGCACTAGAAACAATACGGGAAGCTTTAGCCCTCTGCCCCGGAGCGCCCGGTCGTCTAGAAAAAGTAGGTTCAAATAGTGATTATTTAGTTTTAGTTGATTACGCTCATACTCCCGATGCCTTAGCCAAAGTTTTAAAGACTGCCGGTAATTTAGAGGCCAAAAGGTTGTTTGCGGTTTTTGGTTGCGGGGGTGATAGGGATCGGGGTAAACGCCCGCTTATGGGACGCCTAGGGGGAGAGATTGCTGACTTATGCCTCTTGACTTCCGATAATCCTCGAACCGAGGAACCCTGGGGGATTTTGCTGGAAATAGAGGAGGGGCTCAAAACTTTGAATTTAAATCGTTATGAGCCGGGTGAATTAGTCGGTGACGGTTGGCCGGGTGGCGGTGGATATCTTATGATTATAGACCGTCAGGCGGCTATTACTGAAGCCGTGCGGCTTATGACTCCTGGCGATGTCTTATTAATTGCTGGTAAAGGTCATGAGGATTACCAGATTATTGGTTGGGGGAAAAAACCATTTAACGATCAGCAAGAGGCCTTAGCCGCGCTTCGGAAAATGGGGAAGGATTAATGAAAGATTTGAGACTAACTCTCAACTGGGTCGCGGAAAATGTGGGGGTTGAAAAATGTGGTTTGGATTTAGCCCGGCTGGGGCGGCGAAATATCGCCGGTATTTCAACTGATAGTCGTACGGTGGCCCAGGATGAAGTTTTCGTCGCTTTGGCCGGCAATAAATTCGATGGTCACGATTATGTAGTTCAAGCTCTTGAGCGGGGCGCTCTGGCTTTGGTAACCCGGAGACCTTTAGCCGGCGAAGTCGCTTCACAGTCTTTTATTGTTTCCGACCCTCTCCGGGCTCTAGGTGATTTAGCCCGGGCTCTACGTCTTAAGCAGCGGATAAAGGTGGTAGCGGTGACTGGTTCAAATGGGAAGACTAGTACTAAGGATATGTTGGCTGCCATCTTGAAGCGGTTGGATGTGAATGTGGTGACTACCAGAGGCAATTTTAATAATTTGATTGGGGTGCCCTTAACTCTTTTTCGTCTGTCCCGGCGAACTCGGCTAGCGGTTTTGGAAATGGGGATGAATCGCTTTGGTGAAATAAGCCGTCTTACTCATCTAGCCCAGCCGGATGTTGGTCTCATAACTTCAGTTGGACCAGCTCACCTTGAATTTTTCGGAACCGTAAGCCAGGTGGCTCGGGCTAAAGGTGAGCTTTATGCGGGGTTGCCGTCGGAAGCTGTAGCTGTGGTCAACGCTGATGAGCCGCTTCTGCGGCGTGAAGCTAAGCACTTTGCTGGTAACTGCCTCTATTTCGGTATCGACGGTAGGGCCGAGGTTAGGCTGGGCCGGGTCAGTCTCAGGGGTCTCGCTGGCCAGACTCTGATTATTTATGGCCCTGGCGCTGAAAAAGGTCGCCGGGTTCGTCTTAATTTTCTGGGCCGTCACAATGCTCATAATGCTTTAGCCGCCGCCGCTACCGCTCTGGCTGTCGGCGCTAATTGGGATCAGATAAGTGAGGGTCTAGAAGAAGCACGGTACTTAAACGGCCGATTGGCTAGTTTTAAAACCGACAGTGGCCAATGGATATTGGACGACAGTTACAATGCAAACCCGGCTTCGGTCGAAGCCGGCTTAAGAGTTCTAGCTGGATTGAAAAATAAAGGTCGCAGAGGGGCTATTTTAGGTGATATGTTGGAATTAGGGTTATCCGGACCGGAACTGCACCGTCAGGTTGGTCGCTTAGCCGCTGCCTTAAAGCTTGATTTTTTAGCTTTGATTGGTCCCCTATCTCGAAGCACGGCTGCGGCTGCTAAAAGGGCGGGGTTGAGTAAAAATGAGGTTCAGGAGTTTGAAAATCCCGAACAAGCCGCAGCCTGGGTTGCGGTTGAAGGCGGGCGTGGCGCTGTAGTTCTGGTTAAAGCTTCTCAGAGCATGGGCCTGGAACGGGCAGTTGATTATTTGAGAAATGGCGCTAGTCCGGTGGGTAAGGCGATCGAATAATGCTTTATCATCTGTTCATAAGGCTGACCGGAGATGTAACTTTTTTTAACGTCTTTCGGTATTTGACTTTTCGGAGTATTCTAGCGGCTTTTTGCGCTATGTTGATCTGGTTTGCTATGGGGCAGAAATTCATAGATTTGGTTAAAAATTATCAGATTCAGCAATACGTTCGTGAAGAAGGGCCACCTTCGCATCAAAAAAAATCTGGTACCCCTACCATGGGGGGGATGCTTATTCTATTATCGACCCTGTTTTCGACTTTGATGTGGGCGGACTTGACCGAATCTTCTATTTATTTATTTCTATTTTGTGCTTTGAGTCTCGGCGCTCTAGGTTTATACGATGATTTTCTTAAAATTAGGCGCAAACATAATCAGGGGCTTACGGCTCGTCGGAAACTCGCGGTGCAGGCGGTGGTAGGTTTAGTCGTCGGGTCTTTTTTTTATTTTTCTTCAGACTATGATACGAGTTTATATTTTCCAATTTTTAAAGAGCTAAGTTTTGATTTGGGAATTGTATATATTCCCTTCGCCGTTTTAGTTATCTGTGGAGCTTCCAATGCAGTTAATCTGACCGATGGGTTGGACGGGTTGGCTGCCGGTCCAATGGTCATAGCAACCATGTGTTACATGGTTTTTATATATTGCGCTGGGAACGCTCGCTTCGCCCATTATCTTCAGATAAGTTTTGTCCCTGGAGCGGCTGAGGTGACTATTTTATTGGCTGCGGTGGTAGGTTCGGTTATGGGTTTCTTATGGTATAACACTTACCCGGCGCAAATTTTTATGGGCGATGTGGGTTCTCTGTCTTTGGGGGGCATCCTGGGGATGGCAGCTTTGATTGCCAAACAGGAGTTGATTCTAATCATTGTGGGCGGGTTATTTGTTATGGAAGCCTTGAGTGTGATTATTCAGGTCGGGTATTTTAAATTAACCAGGGGAAGACGGATTTTTCGAATGGCCCCCCTTCATCATCATTTTGAACTAAAAGGTTGGCCGGAACCTAAAGTAATTGTTAGATTTTGGATCATTGCTATTATTCTGGCTATGATTGGTTTATCCACCCTAAAGGTTAGATAAATTTGAGTGGCTTATCTACTTTTAAATGATAATTTTTGGCCCGGTTCTAAAGTATTATTATTCTTTATTAAGGAGGGGAAACGGTGGCAGAGAGAAAATTTGGGAAATGCCTGGTCATAGGTGCTGGAGTATCGGGCCAGTGGGCTGCAGAATTATTATTGGATCGTGGGGCCGAAGTCACTATTTGTGATCAAAAGGACGAGGCTAATTTAGCTGAAGCTCTAGAACGCTTCAAGGGTCGCCCGGTTGAGTGGGTTTTGGGTACCAGGACAGACGAGGCGTTTAAAGATATGGAATTGGTCGTTCTGAGTCCTGGGATACCCTGGAGTTTCCCCGGTTTGGTTCAGGCAGCTAAAAAAGTATCGGTTATTGGTGAAATGGAATTAGCCGCTTCTATGATTCAGGTACCGTTAGTGGCCATAACCGGCTCAAACGGTAAAACTACCACTACAGGTCTAGTCGGGCATATCTGCCGGAAAAATAAAATTCCGGTCTTTGTGGGTGGTAATATCGGGGAACCTTTAAGTCGTTTTGTTTTAAGCAGGCAGAAAGTTCAGGCGGCCGTGGTCGAAGTTTCCAGTTACCAATTGGAGACAGTAAATATTTTTCATGCCTGTTCCGCCGCCATTTTAAACGTTTGCTCCGATCATCTGGATAGATATTCAGATATGGCTGAATACTTTCGGGCCAAAACTAGGATTTTAATGAACCAGACTATCGGCGATCTAGCTGTGATGAATGAGGATGACCTTCTTTTAGCTCGTAAAAACACGCGAGCTATTCGCTTCGGTTTTTCGCGCAAAAAGAGACAGCACCACGGTGCCTGGGTTCATAAGGATGAAATTCTGGTGGTTAAGCAGGGACGAGAAGTGGCTGGGCGTGCTTGGGCTGATTTTAAATTGGAAGGTATTCATAATCAAGAAAATGTTATGGCCGCCGTTGGTTTAGTTCTGGGGTTGGGTCTTAATCCGGAAAAGGCTCTAGAGTCGGCCCTTGACTTTATACCTCAGAAACATCGGCTAGAACTGGTTGGAGAATTCAGCGACGTTAAATATTATAACGATTCCAAGGGTACTAATGTCGGGGCTGTCGCTATGGCTCTAGCAAGTTTCAAACCTCCCGTGGTTCTCATTGTCGGTGGCCAAGGCAAGGGTCAGGACTTTCGGCTGCTGTATAAATCAGTACATGACAAAGTTAAGCAGTTGGTGCTGATTGGTGAGGACCGCGATAAAATTAGTTTGGCTCTAGCCGGGGCCGCGCCCATTAGTATAGCCGATTCTATGGCTGAGGCCGTTCGCCAGGCTCGTGCCGCCGCACCCAGAGGTTCAATTGTTCTTTTGTCTCCAGCTTGCGCTAGTTTTGACATGTTTCGTGATTACAAGCACCGAGGCGAAACCTTTGTTAGAGAAGTCAGGCGGCAGACCCGGGCCGCTTAGTAGAGACCCGTTCTTAGTAAGATTAAAAAATATGGTTTCCGGGTTGCTCTGAAGCTAGAGGTTTGTTTATGAAAGAAGGTTGGGTCACGCCCTTTGACGCTCTGCTCCTGACGCTGGTTTTAGGCTTGTCAGGCTTAGGTCTGATGATGTTGCTGTCGGCTAGTTCCATCATGGCCGAGCAGCGTTACGGGGATGCATTGTTCTTTTTTTACCCTCAGATTCACAATATGCTCTTGGGTGTGCCCATGATGATGATCGTTTCTTGGGTTCCTTATCAGTTATGGCCTAAGATGGCTTACCCGATTCTGGCAACGACCATTATCTGTCTGGCTCTAGTTCTTATTTCGGGGGTGGGGCATATGGTTAGCGGGGCCAACCGCTGGCTTAAGTTTCTTGGTTTTTCTTTTCAACCTTCAGAACTAGCCAAGTTAGCTATTGTTATCTATCTAGCCTATTCCCTCAATCGCAAAGGTGAGAAAACAGCTAGTTTTCTCTACGGGTTGTTACCGCATCTGATTGTTTTGAGCTTGATGGTGGGATTGATTCTACTTGAGCCGGATCTGGGCACAGCCGTTTGTGTGGTGATCATAGCCTTCACCTTGATGTTTGTGGCCGGCACTAAAATTTGGCACATGGCCGCTTTGGGAGTGATCGGCGGCTCTATCGTTTATTATGAGATTACTAGTTATACTTTTCGTCTTAGACGGATTTCGGCTTTTCTTGACCCTTGGTCCGATCCGAAAGGTTCGGGCTATCATATTATTCATTCCTTTTATGCCTTTGCCTCCGGCGGCCTTTTCGGGCAGGGGCCTGGAGCCGGACAACAGAAACTTTTTTTCCTGCCTGAACCGCACACTGATTTTATATTTTCAGTGGTGGCTGAAGAGATGGGTCTGGTGGGAGTAAGTTTTATTGCCCTTCTTTTTCTAGGAATCGTTATTCGGGGGGTTGCTATAGCTCGTTCCGCCCGAGATTTTAGCGGAGTTTATCTGGCTTTGGGCGCTACTCTGGTGGTGGCTATTCCCGCTTTTTTTAATATGGCGGTTGTGACGGCGCTGATCCCTACTAAAGGGTTGCCTTTGCCATTTTTCAGTTATGGAGGGACTAATCTTTTTATTTGTTATGTGGCCATGGGTATTTTGATGAACGTGGCTTGGCAGAGCCGGTCCGAACAGCCTAAGGCCTCTCTTGGTTTCGGGCGGGTTGTTCGGGCGGAAGACTGAGGTCGGAAGGCTGAAATAATTAAATTATGAGTTTCCAACGTTTTATACTGGCCGCTGGCGGTACAGGCGGGCATTTATGGCCGGCCCTATCTCTAGCCTTAGCTTTGCGGAAAATCCGGCCCGAGATGGATTTTCTTTTCATCGGAGCGGGTAAGGAACTGGAGGCTAGGATTGTGGACTCGGCTGGTTTTAAACGAGTTGTTTTGAAAGTTAGCGGATTGAAAGGGCTGGGTCTTTTAAACCGGCTTAAGGGCCTTGGGCGTTGTCTTGTAGCTTTTTTGGAGGCCTTGTGGTTCTTAAAGAGTTACAAACCGCAGCTCTGTTTTGGGGCCGGTGGTTATGTTACAGTACCGGTGGGTCTAGCCGCCTGGGTGAGGGGGGTGCCATTAATTATCCATGAACAAAATTCGCGGCCGGGGTTAAGCAATAAATTTTTGGGCCTTTTGAGCCAAAGGGTTATGCTGGCTTTTGAGGAGGCGGCCGGGGCCTTCCCCCTCTCAAAGATTGTGGTCACCGGTAATCCTATTCGTCCGGAAATAGCGGCTCTAAATAATCAAAGGCGAATTTTTAACCGGGGATCTTTGGTTATTTTGGTTACCGGCGGTAGCCAGGGAGCCAGAGGTTTAAACCGGGTGGTCGCTCCAGCCGTAGTTTTACTACACCAGAAAGGTCTAACTTTCCAGCTTATTCATCAAACTGGGGCCGCTGATTTAGAACAGTTGCGAAGTTTTTATCAGGAGGCAGGTTTAACGGCTGAAGTTTCAGATTTTTTTCAGGATATGCCTGGGCTGTATAGCCGGGTGAATCTGGTAGTGAGTCGGGCTGGGGCTATTACCGTAACTGAATTAACTGCGGCCCGTCTTCCTTCAGTACTAGTGCCATTGCCGACGGCGACCGATGATCATCAGATGAGTAATGCTCGTCACCTGGAAGCGGCTGGTGCTGCTGTTATTCAGTCTCAGTTGGGTTTAACTTCGACCGGGTTGGCGGCATTATTGGAAACTTTATTAGTTAACCCGAGCCGGCTAGCAGCTATGAGCGAAGCGGCTGGGGACCTTTTTCGCCCGGGGGCGGCCGAGCGGATGGCCGCGATTTGTCTGGAATTGACTCAGGCCGGGGAATTATAAAATGTATCACAAAAAAAGACATATCCACTTCGTGGGCATAGGTGGTATTGGTATGTGTGGTATCGCCGAAGTGCTTTTAAATTTGGGGCATGAGGTTAGCGGCTCTGATCTTAAGGCCAGTGATATCACCCATCGCCTAGCTGATCTGGGGGCTAAAGTTATGATCGGTCACTCAGGACAGAACGTGCATGGAGCGGACGTGGTGGTAGTTTCTTCGGCTGTGCCCGATGATAACCCAGAAGTTCTGGTTTCTCGTCGGGACTTCATCCCGGTCATCCCCAGAGCTGAAATGCTGGCGGAACTTATGCGTCTCAAATATGCTGTGGCAGTAGCCGGTAGTCACGGTAAAACTACTACTACCTCTTTAGTGGGCACTATGCTAACCTGGGCTAGTTTAGATCCAACTCTAGTTATTGGAGGTAAACTCAACTATTTAGGAGTAGGAGCTAGACTGGGGCAGGGCGAACTGATGGTAGCTGAGGCTGACGAATCCGACGGTTCTTTTCTTCTTCTTACACCCACTGTGGCTCTAGTCACTAATATTGATTTGGAACACCTTAATTACTATCGCGATCTAGAACACCTGAAAGAGAGTTTTTTAGCTTTCATTAATAAAGTGCCTTTCTATGGTTTTACGGTTCTGTGCTTAGATGATCCTAATGTTCAGAGCTTATTACCGGATGTAAAAAAGCGTTATTTAACCTACGGCCTATCAGCTCAGGCTGAGATCTCAGCTAAAAACATTCAATGTGAAGGTTGGGGTTATTCTTTTGATTTAAATCGTGGCGGGCAAAACTTGGGCCGGGTAACTACAAATATACCTGGTCGTCACAATGTTTTAAATTCTTTGGCAGCGGCAGCGGTGGGTCTGGAAATGGGTTTAACTGCTGAAAATGTCATCAATGGGTTAGCTGAACTTAAAGGTGTGAGCCGTCGTTTAGAAAAAAAGGGCGAAATTAGGGGGGTTATGGTTTTGGATGATTACGGTCATCACCCCACAGAAATAGAGGTTACTTTAGCGACTTTAACGGAGTGTTTTCCGGGGCGGCGTCGGGTAGTGGTCTTTCAGCCCCACCGTTACAGTCGCACCCAGAGTCTTTTCAACCTTTTTATACCGGCCTTCAACCAGAGTGATCAATTGATTATTATCGATATCTATTCTGCCGGCGAAGCACCACTAGAGGGGGTGACCGCTAGGTCGTTAGCTGAGGCGGTGCGGAGTCACGGCCATCGTGATGTAGTTTATCATTCCGAACTGGCTTCTTTAGGTAAAATCTTGGCCGATAATCTGAGCTTCGGTGACGTCCTTTTAACTTTAGGGGCAGGCAACATCCACATTCTGGCTGATGAAATTCTGCGCCTTTTGAGCCAAGAGGTCCAGGCGGATGGAAACGACGGGGGTAAGAGGGGGGGCATATGATCGACCATCGTCCTTGGCTGCCGTTGCAGGGCCAGATGTCTAGTCGTCTGGATTTCGAGGTGCTTTTAAGGGATTTTACTACCTTCAGGGTGGGGGGGGCTGCCGGGATTATGGCTCGGCCGGAAAAAAGTGGAGAACTAAGGACTCTGGTAAATTTAGCTAGGGAACTAGGGTTGCCGGTCCTGGTTTTAGGAGGTGGTTCTAACTTGCTCTTTAGTGATTCCGGTTTTGCTGGGCTGGTAATTAAGCTGGGTCGGAGTTTTGCGACTATTGAGAATTTAGGGGGCGGGCGAATTTTGGTGGGGGCGGCGGCGGCGGTTTTGGAACTTCTGGCCTGGGCCTGGGAAAAGGAACTGGGCGGGCTAGAGTGTTTGGCTGGGGTTCCCGGTACCGTGGGCGGAGCTCTGGCCGGTAATTCCGGTATCGGGGGGCAGACGGTAGGACGGATAGTCAATCGTCTCTTCATTTTAGGGGAAGACGGTGAAGCGAAAGTTCTTAAGGAGACTGAGCTGAAATTTTCGTCACGGCGTTTATTTGGTTTGTCACCGGAAGCGGTTATTCTGGGAGCGGAGTTTAATCTTAAACCTAGACCGAAGATAGAAATAAGATCGAATATAACCGAAGCGTTAGAACGACGCCACCAAACTCAGCCGCTGGGAGAACGATCCGCTGGTTGCGTTTTTAAAAACCCACCGGGCCAATCTGCTGGGCGAATTATAGAAGAATGCGGTTTTAAGGGCTATGTTTATGGCGGGGCTAGAGTTAGCGAGATTCACGCTAATTTCATCATCGCTCGGGCTGGGGCTACGTGTGCCGATATTTTGACTTTGATGGAATTGATTCGACGGGGCGTCAGCGAAAAATACGGTCTCCTTTTAGAACCGGAAATTAGAATCATCGGCCCTACTGGTGAGGTAGGCCATGAAATGGCTTGATTCCGACGCCTGGGCTTTAAAAAAAAGCCGCTTATCTAAGGGGGTTCGTTACGCTCGGGGCGCGGCCTTCAAGGTATCCGGTTCGAGAAATAATTCCCAGCTTCAGGCAGGCCGCCTGGCCGCTTTAATTCTGAGTATATTGGGGCGGAGTTTGAAGGTGATTATAGCTACCGGAGTGGCCTTGCTTTTTCTGGCTCTGTTAACTGTTTTTTTGATCGCCGGATACCTCTATGTTTCCAAGTCGAACTATTTTTCGGTCAAGAAGGTGATTATTTCGGGTATTAACCAAATTAATCGTAAGGAAATTTTGGCGGCCGCCGGTCTGGACCGACCGGTGAACAGTTGGCTTTTTGATGTTGAAAAAGCTTCCGCTACCCTCTCCCTTTTACCTTGGCTTGACAAGGTTAAGGTAACTAAAACTATAACTATGCCCGACACGGTGTCGGTGGATGTAGTTGAGCACCGGCCTCGGTTTCTGGTCAGTCTGGGGCGCCTTTACTATCTTGACGATAAGGGTGAACCATTTAAGGAACTGTCGCCTGGGGAAAAGCCCGATCTACCCATAGTTAGCGGTTTCAGTGAAGATGAAATCTTAAGTTGTTCGCCTATAATTAGGGAATCTCTGAATCAAGTCTTTCTTTTAGCGGACATTCTGGTGGTTAGAAATGACGAGTTTAGACTCGATAATATTTCGGAAATAAATTATGATGCAGTGCGGGGCTTGACTCTATTCACTAAGAACAACGACTTTGAGGTAAAGATAGGGTTAGGGGCTTTCGAAGAAAAATTCAGGCGTCTGGGTCGAGTTATAGCTCATTTAAAACTCTACGGGCAATTTGACGGGTTGGTTTATGTAAATCTTGAGGCCAGCCCTAGAGTTATTGTGCGATATAATTGTGCGGGGTAACCCCATATGAGAAGGAGGGGAAATGGCTGGAGACTTAATATTTGGGCTAGACATTGGTACTACTAAAATATGCTGCGTGGTGGGTGAGCCAAATAACGAAGGCGGTATAGATATTGTTGGCATCGGTAGTTATCCATCTCAGGGTTTACGGAAGGGTGCAGTGGTTAATATCGAGCGTACGGTGGAATCTATCAAGCGAGCGGTGGAGGAAGCCGAACTTATGGCCGGCTGCGAAATAACTGAGGTCTATGTGGGCATCGCCGGCGGCCACATAGAGGGACGCAACAGTCAGGGGGTGATAGCTATAAAAAATCGGGAAGTCAGCCCTAGTGATGTGGAAAGAGTGCTGGAAGCGGCTCGAGCTCTGGCTATTCCTATGGATCGTGAGGTTATCCACACTATTCCTCAGGAATTTATAGTTGATAATCAGGACGGTATTCAGGACCCGGTGGGTATGAGTGGAGTAAGGTTAGAAACTAAGGTTCATATTGTTACCGGCGCGGCCACCAGTGCCCAGAATCTAATTCGCTGCGCCCATATGGCCGATTTGGATGTTTGCGATATAGTCTTAGAATCTGTAGCCTCGGCCGATGCGGTTCTGACCCAGGAAGAAAAGGAACTGGGGGTGGCTCTTCTGGACTTTGGTGGTGGAACTGTAGATTTAGCTATTTTTTCCCAGAACAGTATCAAGCATACTTCCGTCCTGGCCTTGGGCGGTACGCATCTGACCAACGATGTGGCCGTGGGTCTACGCACCCCCACCAGCAGCGCGGAAGAGATAAAAAAAACTTACGGTTCTTGCTTAACCTCTTTAGTGGAAGATGATCAGGTTATTGAAGTTCCGTCGGTGGGTGGGCGGCCGTCCCGCATGATCAGCCGTATGGTTTTAGCGGATATCTTGGAACTGCGAGTTGAGGAAATTATGATGCTTATCAACCGGGAACTCATAAAAAGCGGTTTTGATGATCAGCTTAACTCCGGGGTGGTCATTACTGGGGGGGCTGCTCTTTTGGAAGGGGTCCCGGAACTAGCTGAACAGGTGTTTGACCTGCCCGTACGAAGAGGGTATCCTCGGGAGATCGGTGGGCTTAAAGATGTTATTAATGATCCTAAATACGCTACCGCCGTGGCCT
>LQAB01012903.1_pt1 | contig 38413 bp, 31 predicted proteins | sample 654521 | NCBI WGS metagenome assembly LQAB01 (sample SAMN00762031, study PRJNA78659) | termite gut metagenome | isolation source: bacterial endosymbionts found in Trichonympha flagellates filtered from... | host: Zootermopsis nevadensis | place: USA: Mt. Pinos, Los Padres National Forest, CA ... | reverse complement strand
ATTTTAGGCGGGCATCTCTTGCACAAATTCCGCAGCCTTTGCAATGGTCATAATCTATGCCTGTAACAATCGTTACTTTCTTTTCATCCTGGAGCAATCTTTATAGAAGAGGCAGGGCATGAAATCCAACATGTTAAACAATGAATGCATTTTTCTTTATTCCATATAGGGCTTTCAGAACGCCAGCTTCCCGTATTAAACTCGACTGCTGTTCCGGCTTCAACTATATCGCCTACAGGTAGTTCGACAGCCGTTAATTTTCTTTCTTCTTTTCTCACTTTATTTCCTCCAAAAGACAAAATCCTTTTATTAAATGTCAGGGCGGAACTGAATGAAATGTCACATCTCTTAAAATGCCTTGCGAGGGAAACAGCTTTCTAGTTTTTTACTTCATCAAAAGCACGTTTTATCGACGCAAGATTCCCATCAATAACTTCCGGTCTATGTCTGAGTTTTGCCGTAAGTTTGACTTTTATATCCTCTAAAACGCCATTAATATCCAATGTTCCTATAACTTTTACCAAAGCGCCAAGCATAGGAGTGTTAGGTATATCCCTTCCTATCGTTTCCACAGCGATCCGACTTGCGTTAACCACATATACTTGACTTGTATCAATACCGAGTTTTTGCGCAATTTCTGAGGAACTGAAAGAAGTATTTACTACAACTTTCCCATTTTTTTCTATACCGTCTGTCACCGAAACAGATTCTATCAGAGACGGATCTAAAATAACAACATAATCCGGATTGGTTATACCCGAGTGGATTGTAATGGGATCTTCGCTGATTCTATTAAAAGACTGAACGGGGGCGCCCATTCTTTCAGGACCGTATTCAGGGAATGCCTGTATATACTTACCTGTTGCCAAAACAGCTTCAGCAAATAAAAGCGCAGCTGTCTTTGCACCCTGCCCGCCGCGTCCGTGCCAACGAACTTCAACCATTCTTGCTGACATCATTCTGCTCCTTTTTGCATACATAAAATTAAAGAGTAAAAGGGGGAAATAAAATTACAGAAATTTTTTTGCCTTTGCCGTCAATCTACTCTTCACTCTGCCTTTTTACATTTCCTTTCGTCCCGCAATAGCACGCGAAATAGTTATCTCATCAGCATACTCAATATCGCCGCCGACAGGTAAACCATAACCTAACCTTGTGACCTTAATGCCTAACATTTTAATAATGTCTGCAAGGTAAACAGCAGTTATTTCACCTTTAGAGTCTGCATCCGTAGCAATTATTACTTCGCTAACACTATCACTTTTTAATCTCTCTATCAACTTATTAATTCTTATGTCATCAGGACCTACCGCATCAAGAGGCGATAAAGCGCCTCCAAGCACAAAATAAAGCCCTTTATAGTCTTTAACTTTACTGACGGCTATTAAATCCTGAGGAGTTTCCACAACGCACACAATGTTCTTTTCTCTTGTGACATCAGAACATATATGACATGGATCGTACTCGCTTAAATTGCAGCAGATGCTACAGTACTTCATCGTTCGTCTCGCATTTTGTATAGAATCTATAAGTCTATCGATTTCCCCTTGAGGCATTTTCAATATATGATAGCTCAGACGTTCCGCCATTTTAGGTCCTACACCTGGCAGTTTTTTTATTATTCCGACTATTTTTTCTACAGGCTGCGGGCGATTCATACTATTTTAAATCCATATTGCAAAAATTTTCAAGTATATCTGTTCTGCCCTTTTCAAGAAAATATTGAAAAGACACGTCGTTTTTTGATAATAAGCCATGCAGTCTGCCTTCGCCTGGCTTTACATTCGCGAGTATAAACTCAGACTCTATACTTTTACTATTAACAATAACAAGTTTAATTGATTTTATAAAAATTTTAGAAATCATAATATCCTGTCCTATTTTGACTTCAGACATTATATTATATGGACAAATATAGTTCGTGTTTCCAATTTTTCTGTAATCCGAAAACTTCGGTTTTAAAGTTAAGTTTTCGGATTCATCTTCATACGCCGCATTTAACAATATATTATAAGCATTAATATGAAAATTATTTTTATCAATAAAATATTCCATATCAAACATTGCCGCAATCTGAAACGCTAAATCTTTTTCAATCAGGCTTTTCTGATTTTTTTCTTTCTCATAATAATTTTTCACAACTTCTTCTTTGTTTTTCACTTTCATGCCGACAGCATATTCTCCTGAATTTACTTCATTTGAAACATTGTTGAATTTAAACTCATAACCGTCATAGTTTTCCTTATTCTTAACGCCTTTAAAGTCGTATATCTAAAATGTCAGCAGTATTTTTAAATAGCCTGTTAGTCTATAAAATGATTTTTTCGTTTGTACAAAACCGCCCTTTTGAACTTATATTAAGATGTTTTATTAGTCCCAATTAATGAAGTATCATATGCATCTTCTTTTGTCTTACAACCCGTATCAATTCTTTAGTTTTTCTCCATTCAATCTGTTCTAAGGCTAAGCAAATGCTGACTATCCCGAAAAATAAATCTACGAATTTCAAACTCATTCAGAAGTTCACACAACCAAACAACACAGAACGTACCTGCAGCCAATGCGAAAACCATTACGACAAAAGCCCTGACAAACTCGTTAATTTTTGGATTAGACTCTTGCAAATTATTTTGTTCGGAAACTGCATTTGCAATCATGGTCACAAGGTCACAAGCGAGCTGGAAATCGCTATCGCTACAACTCTATAGTAAAACTCCAACTCCTCTAAATCCTACCACAGTATTAGCGATGAATGCAATCGTCCCCATAAACCCGACGACAAAGTTAGTCGTACTCATATCTGCAGGAGCTTTTACTCCATTCACCGCAGCTACTCACAAAATTACGCCACTTTTGATACACATCAGACTCTTTAGTTTCGTCTGTGTTAACAACTACAACATCAGCATAAGCTGATATTCGAACTTTGATAATTGCCTCTCACCTGACGATTTATTTAAGTGATTTTTCATAAACCTCTTTCGCTGTTATCACAAAAAAATTTGGCGCTAAAAAAGAAAATATTATAGACAAAATAAATCTTTTTGTTTAAAAACTTCATATTAGAAACTCTTTATAGAATATTAAATTTTTTTGGCGATGGAACCAAACTTTTTTGCTATTTCTTCTATGTGTTTGGGTACCACAGTTTTTACGTTTTCTTTAGCTGGCTGATGGCATTCTTCTTTAACAACCGTATCCTCATGTACTACTTTATTTTTAGATATATTCTCTTCAATAACAATTTTTACTGCTACGTTTAAACCGGTTATTTTTTGGAAAAGCTTTGAAATCTGTTCTTGAAATTCCAAAGCAGAATCGTAATCAAACTGTTTTGAAAATACTAACTGTATCGATGAGGCACTTTCCGTCTTAATTAACGCACTTTTTAACGGCTGCGCCGTAAGCGAATGTTCTTTTATTATTTTAGAAACAATCTCATTCCACACTACTGTTAAATCTGCAGGATCGGAAACTTTACCGGCGGCATAAGATTCACTTTGCACTGCAGGCTGTTTTTCAAAAGGCAGCTGCGAATTCCCGCAAGTCCTGACACTTCTTTCTAAATCAGTTATCTTATTTATAAGTTCGCCGACATCATAATACGGCTCTGACATTTTAAGAAGATACATTTCAAGAAGAATTCTGGGCTGGTCATGCCAGCGCATTTCTTCAAGAGCTTTTGATAAAAGATTGTTCATACGCACGTGGCTGGAAACAGTAAACAAAGTTTTTTGAATATCAAAAATCTTTTTGTCTTCAGAAGAAATCTCTGCGACGGCGGGGTTTATAGAATAAATCATAACATTCCTGAGATGATCTCTTAAATCTCTTGCAAACTGTAAAATGTTATACCCCTGCTCGTAAATTTCTTTAACAATTTTTAGAATTGTATATATATCATCTTTCGCAATATTGTCTGTAACCGAAACTATAATATCTTTTGGAAGAAGTCCAAGCAGCCCTCTCATATAGTCACCGGTTATTCTGCCTGTATTTGAAGACACAGCCTGATCCAAAAGGCTTAAAGCATCTCTCATAGAACCGCCGGAGGCTGAAGTTACTATATTTAAAGCTTCATCATCTATTTCAAAGCCTTCTTTCTGCCCTATATTCCTTATTGCGCAAATCATTTCAGCACCAGATATAAGTTTAAACCTGTATCTCTGGCACCTTGAAAGAATGGTAATGGGAATTTTATGCTGTTCGGTTGTAGCCATAATAAAAACAACGTGAGACGGCGGTTCTTCAAGCGTTTTAAGCAATGCATTAAACGCCTGAGCGGTTATCTGATGGGCTTCGTCTATAATATAAATTTTATATTTTGAACAGGCGGTTGAGAATTTTACATTCTCCCTTAAAGCCCTTATCTCATCTATGCCGTTATTTGATGCTCCGTCAATCTCTAAAACATCGACGCTTGAAATTTTTGAAATCTCTACACAGTTTTCACATACTCCGCAGGGTTTAATTGTCGGACCGTCTTTACAGTTTAAAGCCTTAGCAAGAATTCTTGCCATAGTAGTTTTGCCGCAGCCTCTGGGTCCGCTAAACAAATAGGCATGGGCAATGCGCTTTTCAGAAATTGCGTTTTTCAGAGTTTGTGAAATATGTTCCTGTCCGATAACTTCATCAAAATTCTGCGGCCTGAATTTTCTGGCTAAAACAAGATATGACATAAGACAAATATCCTTAATTATTCTTTATTTATGATTTTAGCAAATACTTAATTGCTTGTCTAAATAACACAACAAAAAAAAGTTCACATCAACTCAATCAATGCTGAAAATATTGTGTATTTATTCTAAACGCTGCAATAATCAATTGAGAGTCTGACTTTAAACCGCTATAATTCTAAAAAGGTAAAGCTTTTAATATGTTTAAGGAGAAAAATAAAAGACTGGATATTTCGGAGACAAAATCTCCTCGATATAACAAACGGAGATGGGATTATTCCAGCTTCCTTGACCTGCTTCCCCTAGATAAACAATGTCCGGATTGCTCTTAAAGTTCTAAGAACTTAAGAACTATAGAGAAAACAGATATATTATGTTTCTGTTGATATTAATTCCCGTCTCTTTTCACTAGTTTTATTAAAGAATCTTTCTGCTTTGTTGAAATTAATTTTCTATCTGCCAATAAATTTATATGTTCATTGGAAAGGCAGTTATTATATGTAGTTATCATAATTTAAACAACTCATAAGTGATAATCCCACGTGGTTTTAAATTATTGCATAAATTTTATATTTCCTCTAACGCTCCCCTATACAAAAGCTTATGAGGTGTCGGTCATAAAACCAATAAACTATCTATAATATCAGGACCATCTTTCCCAAATTCAATTATATGATAAGCTCCCACATAATCATGCCCATTGGGTTGTTTAAATGTAATATATCAACAGCTTGACAAGTATATTTCGCTTTGATTTTTGCCAATTCTGCAATAAATCTGTTTCTTTCTTTATTGCCATTTTTAATAAAATAATTGGAGTTTTTGATGATTTCTTATTTACTCATCAATTTTTCATTAATTCTTTATCATATTGTTCCATAAGTATATTACCAGAAGTATCTTCAGATAATAAATTAATTAATTTTTACAAATTGCGCATCTGCAATACTTGAAGATATTTTACCTTTTCATTTTGCAGATTTAAAAAATTTAATTAATTTATTATCACTTTTAATTGAGATCAAATCAAATTCTTTTAAAAATAAAAAATAAGTATTAAATTTAAAATATAGCATTGATAAGATCTATATTTAAATAGAATATCTTTCATTTTTTCCACCCCATAACTTCAAAGAAAAATTCTCCCTGAGATTCTTGACTATCATCTGGCAAAATTTTGCCTATATTTAAAGCTCTTTTTATTATTCTATCTTAATCTTGCTCTTCATCAATTCTACCAAGTAAATCAGAAAAAGAATTTCTTGGCATATTTATAACTTGATTATGAAATTTTTTAAATTTTTCTATGGTATTCAAACATTGTTAAGGATATTCCCTGATAGTATCTTTATTCATATTTGTTTTTTAAAATTTATTGTATTTTGATGCATATAATTTATCTTAAATGCAAAAGGATACAATGGTTTATTGTCTTGTAAAACACTATTGTCCCAACAAATTCAAAACCAATTTTCTCCATAATTTTAACTATATCAGCTTGTGCACAAATCTCTTTCTTATCCACAGTAAAATCACTTATAACAATAGAACAGTATTCCTCTGGTTTAAGTATTTAATAACAATCTTTCATAACCCAACATAAGAGTTTTAAAAAGTCACCATATTTTTCCTGATTACTTAAATCATTTGGCAAATCTGAATAACACTCTACTCCTTGCCCTGACCCATTTTTATATCCTTTAGCAGAGCTGTCACTACGTAATCTACCACTTTTACTCCTTAGCTCTATAGCTTGTTGTTCCAATACTCCAACAATAACTTTTAAAACTTATATTCTTAACAGACATGAATTTCTAATCCTAATAATAATTTACAACTAATACTTCCTCAGCATTACCGATTTTATCTTTTGTATGATAACTTGAATTTGTATAAGATTTATTAAGTATAATTTATCTTTGAGCCGATCTAACAGTATAGAATTCTCTTTGCCTTTATTTCTAAAAACATTTGAAAGTGCAAATTTTATTTCTTTTGTATTAAGAAAACTTAAAAACTTAAGCAAGTCTTTTTCATCTCTATCCATCCAGCCGCTTTGTTCATTATATTAAGCACAGGTAATAAGTAAGATAAGGAGGATCGCAATAAATAAAATCATCTTTTGTTAAAGCCGTAGTATCAAATTTTCTAAAATCCGTATTTGTAAATATAAAATTGTTGCTTTTTAATCTGTAAATAAAAAAATTCGGTTTTTTATCATTAGAATTAAACCTTACTTGATTATTAAAAGAATATATTGTCAAAACATATAACAGTACATAAATAGTAATAATCTTTGCTCTTGTAACTATTAGAATCTTTTTCTCATTTTAAGGAATTTTTCTTTATTATACGCTCCAGTCATTTAACACTGTTACAATTATATTTTTTATATCCGTATTTATTTGATAAAGATAATTCATATTTATCAATAATTCCATAAATCATGTTAAATAAAACTTTTTTATCTAAATTCTTAAATGTGTTAAAAAGATACGGTATATACTGCCCGCTGTCATTTAAATATTATCTTGTCATAGTTTACGTTTATGCCTACATTGGCACCGCTACAGAATAAATCAACGAAAGCATTAATATTTCTAGAAAAATTTGAGGAAGTAGTTTAAATTTTCCTAAGGTTTCAAACACAATAAAAGCTAAATAGATTAAATATCCTTTAAACCCTTTATATGCCAGACTTTATATAAACATATATATATAATATTATTAAAATACAAAAAATACATAAATTTGATATAAATGATATTTCATGCGCATTCCTTTCAAAAAGCTATTTATTCTTTATCATAAAAATATCTATAATTTCTTTGTATTTATTTAAATTTAATTTACACTTTTTAATTTTTCAAATTTTGGATTGATTTTAATTCTTAAACTACAGATAGGGTGGACAAGTATTGTTTCTAAGTAAAATGAATCTGTTTTTGAAAGCAAACCTTTAGATAAACATAAATCTATTACCTCTTTTATATCTATCTCTGATTGTTCAATTTTGCCAGATCTTATTCATCTGCATTTTTAGTAGATATCTCAACGAATTTTCAATTTTAAGTATATGCCAAGAACAATTTTATCTCTAAGCATTTTATTATTAACAGGATCCCGCGAGATATGTACTAGTTTTCCTTCTGAATCATAATTACATTACCTGACACATATTGTTCAGTTGTTTCAATACATGATTTAATATTTATATCATCGAATTTAAAATATTTTACTTCATCTTTTATATTTTATTTATGCTTTAAGGAGTTTTTTCTTTAACTCGCCAATTCTATTTTTTTTATTTGGAATAGTTTAATATAATAAAATTGCTTTCTTAAAAAATCAGCTTTTATCAACCATTCTTTTCTGCTATTTGCTTCTTCTACAAAATCCTCTGCTTCAAGTATTTTAAAATTATGTACTTTATTTAACTCATCAGATTTTTTAGCAATTTCTTCATACACTAAATACAATTTTCTTAATGAAAAACTATCTGCCTTATCTCCTAATAGTTTAATTAAATTTTCTAATTTTTCTATAACAACTTTTGTTTCTTTTTTATTAAGTTTCAATCTAAGAAAGATTATAAATGCCCCATATATAAATTCTATATCAGTAATATTATCTAAATATTCCAGGAGTTTATTATAAATATTATCTCTTTCTGAAGTATCTTTTAGGGATAAAATTGTTATAGCGAGACGTTCCAATTGCCATATTGCAATCTTCAAAAAAAATTTGAAGATTTATAGTTATTGATAAAATATTCAACACTTTTATAATAAGACTTTATTGCTACTTTTGCTGTTGTTTCTATGTTGTTTTTACCCAATTTTTTTATATACCATAAAATGTCAACAATTCAAGATTTTATATAAGGTGATTCTATTTTATTTAAATTTCTAAATAGTCCCTCTACTTGTTCTTTAGAAATATCCTCATGAATCATAGACCTGTATCCATTACCACCGCAATGGGGACAATAAGGATTTTTTCACCGTTATACTTCAAATGAACATCTAACAAATCAACTATAAACTTAAATAGTGTATACTGAAAGACTCTCCTTCAATACTTTCTAACGATTCTATACCTAAAACTTGCTTCCCTATATAAGGATAAAAATTTCTCATAAACTCTTTCCTTATTATGCGAATAAGAAAGAAAAGTGTCTGCAGCAACGGATAGAAATCATTCATAATTTTCACAAATTATTATTGGAATTTTTTTATACTTCTCATGAAGATCAAAGCAATTAAAAAATAATTGTATTTTTGCTGAATGGGGTGGCTGACGGGACTTGAACCCGCAGCCTTCGGCTCCACAAACCGACGCTCTAACCAGTTGAGCTACAACCACCAAAGAAAGAAACGTCTCCGGCGTGAGTTGAACACGCAACCTACTGCTTAGAAGGCAGTTGCTCTATCCAGTTGAGCTACGGAGACATTGATAAACATGAAAGCTGGATTATAACAAAAATAAACTTATCCAGTCAATCCGGAAAAAATGCCCTTCTTTAAGTGCATTTCAAAATAACAGTCCTTCCGGGCTTTCGCTTTAAGATTTGTAATTGCATCCATTATCTTTCACTTTTTCCCCCAAATTAATAATGTTTAGTTTATTGAATTTTAACAATTTTTATTTTTATACAGTATTATTACAGTTATATTTTGACGACTAAGGCAGCTTCGTGGGGGAAAAATTAGAAAAAATATCTTCAATACAGCGAAAAAAATCCCCTGTCCGTCATGTTGAGGAGACGAAATTTCCGAAACATTCAGGCTTTTTTTGCTCAAAGACTGCATCTTTTATTATCAGCCGGACTTCCAATATGGACTTGCTCACAGTACACTTACCGTAGTCAGTAAAGTAAAATATTTATTTTAAAAAATATAATAAAGATAAAAGAGAAAACGAAAGAAGCAGGACAATTTTACAGCAGTTCGGATATTAACATTTGACAGACATATACCATAATTCTGCTATTTTTCACCTTTGATGAATCTGAAAAAACAACAAAAATGAATATTTCGCAGATAAAGTCTAACAAGAACGGACTAAGCTTTTCTTTTTCTCAATACCCTATTAATATCGATTTCTTGTGTTGACAGAAAACAGACTTAGCCGCTTACAATCCGGCAACAAAACAAATAAAAAATGTCTTTGTCGTATAACAACTCTTAAGAGAACCTTGCATAATTCTGTATCCGCTATACACAAGAGTTGCTGCCGCAGCGACAACTCCGAAAAATTTCACCAAAGGATTTAATATGTTATTATTTTTTGCCATTTTTATCTGAATATCTGACAAAATATTAGCGCTGTCTTTTGCTTTTTGAGATTCAACTTCTTCTGTATTGTAAGATTTAACAATTTTAAATCCCTGAAACGACTGTGTGAGAATTGCGTATAAACTCCCAGAATGTATCTGCTGGCTGGAAAAAAATTTTTCATTTTTTCCGAAATATACTATCGGGTAAAAGCTATGGGAAAAACTATCACTATATCAAAACATTTCCACAACATAAGGACAATCAAAAAGAGTACCGAACAGCTGTCTTTGCAAAGAGTTGTAACGCCTTTTAGTATAGACTCTCTTACTGCATCAAAATACATTAAAAGACTTCCCGAATTGTTCTTATGGAAAAGGTCTAAATCCTGTACAACAAATCTTATCGCACAAACCAACCTGCATCTTCCTTACAAAATTTACACCAAGCGTTGACATACCAGCAGATTTGCACGTAATAACCAACGCCTTTTGCAGCAAAAAGAATTACAATCTGAACGGCAACACAAATGAGAACTTCCTTATTTTTATCTATAAACACTTTGTCAAAAACAGGTTCAAGCAGCTTAATGAACACGTTTTTCCAAAACTCCAAATATAGCCATAAAAAGCGCCGAAACCGCTAAAAGTTTCTATTGTGGCAAAACATAGTTAATCCACAGTCGTTTCATCTTTATAAAAGAGTCAATACTTATTGTTATCCTCGATTCTTTCTTTTATTTTTGAAAAAATATTCATTCCGTTTGTCCTTAATTTATGTGTCAAATCATATTTTTTTAATTCTATCCTTTAATTTTTTCAATACTTTTTATTACATATAAAAAGGATATAATATTTTTGGACACATATTGAATTTATATGTCTGTCTTCAAAGAATTTGTACTCAACCGCGGAATGTGTCATAATTTTAAATAAGAATATGATAATTAAAAGTGTTCAGAACCAAATCTTTAAAGACGCCCTAAGTCTGCAAAATAAGAAACTGCGCGATAAAAACGGTCTTTTCTTTGTTGAGGGTAAAAAACAGATTTATGAAATTCCAAAAAACAGGACTATAAAACAAATTTTTATATCTGAAAAGTATAAAAACGGCGTTATAGACTTTAAAAATGTTATAACGCTTTCAAATCGGCTGTTCAGCAAACTTTCAGCGACCAAATCTCCGCAGGGAATAATGGCGGTTGTTGAGAAAAAACGCTATGCTATTGAAGAGATTATCAAAAATTCCGGACTGTTTATAATTTTGGAAAACATTCGGGATCCGGGTAATTTAGGAACAATTATCCGTTCTGCAGACGCATTCGGCGCAAAAGCTGTGTTTGTGTCAAAGGGAAGCGCTGATATATATTCTGACAAAACCATAAGAGCGACAATGGGGTCAATATTTCATTTGCCTATAATAGATAACATCGATATTGAAAATATGCTGAACTCAATGAAAAAAGAAAAAATTTCCGTGTTTGCCGCATCTTTAAAAGGGAAAAAATATTTAAACGATATTAAATTCCCAAATAAAAGCGCTTTTGTAATAGGCAATGAAGCTAACGGTCTCAGAAACGAGACGGAAAACTCGGCAGATACACTTGTTAAAATATATATGCCGGGTAATGCCGAATCTTTAAATGCTGCCACTGCAGCGTCTATAATTATGTATGAAGCAGTAAAAAGCAGATAACATAAAAACATACCTTTATTTTTTAACTTTCAATAAGGCACTTCCTGTACTAGAGTGTATAAACATTTACCCAGTCTTTAGTCTGTTATTTTTTTATCTCTTGTCATATGATTAAAAAAATGAGAGGACGCAATTAGAAGCACAAACATACAAAAAAAGATATAGTCTAACCGGCGAATTGATGTTTATTCAACGATGCAGACAGTAAAATATACTTTAAAAAATCCAGAGATTAAATTTATATTTTGGTTTGGAACAGAGGTACCATAAAAAACCTGGAAGGAGAAATAGAAAATTTTTTAGAGTTTAATATATTGAAGTTTGACAAAACCATAGATTATTATAAACTAAAACAAAATAACGAAATTTCAATCAATACAGAAATTTACTTTACTGCGCCAAAAGTTCCAAAATACATATTTTTATGCAGAATTTCAACATTTTTAAATCCGGCTTTTTTTATAAGATATACCTGACAATTTATTGATCTAAGCGTATCATCTCTGCAAAATAATCAAACACTTTCCGGATGCATTCCGCCGCACCTCAGACTTTCTTCAAATAATCCTCATACCTCTCCAATATATGGCACATATTCAACCAATAACTCATTATCCTGAATTATCAAATCTGAAATCATTAAACAGCCGCCGTGGCTGAGAAGCTTATATGGTTTAATAAATGTGCTTTCCAAATCTCTGTCATTTCTCAAATGATGTAAAACCGCAACGACTAAAATAATTATCTTTAACTTCGTTATTTGTCCGTTTTGAAACTCTCTCAAATGCTTTGGGCCTGCTTAAATCAGCCAATGCGCAATTCTTCAAATTCGGCATTTTTGAAAGCTAATTACCAGCCAGGCTGCCGATATCTAATGAATCCGCAGCATTAGGAATAATTCTTTTTACAGCTTATGTACACAAGCTCTAAAAAAATTTTTGAACCAATTATTGAAACCTGCCCCGTATCAAGACCTGAAAACCTTTCAACATCGTTGCCAAACCTCTTCTGTGGTTGCTCTTTTCATTTTCTTTTATACTCCATATTTTTAATGGACCAAAACAAAAAAAACATAAACACAAAATAAAATACCGATTATTTTGAGTTCAGATTCAAAAAGACACGGGCAAACTGTACAACCAGTTTCTGCAAAAGAATAAAAAGTATCTTTAAAAATTGTCGTATAACTCTTCCATATACGCTTTAGAGTGCAGACATGCAGGACATTTCTCTAAAGCTTCCTTGCTTTCATATACATAACCGCAGTTGCGGCATCTCCACATTACAACTACATCTTTTTTGAAAACTCTACCGTTTTCAAAATTCTTGAGAAGTGCTAAATATCTTGCTTCGTGATGCTTCTCGGCAATAGAAACTCTTCTAAAACATTCGGCTACTTCAGGAAAACCCTCCTCATCGGCGATTCTTGCCGATTCTGGATAAATTTTTGAATGCTCCTCATTTTCACCTGCAGTGGAAAACCTTAAATTTTCAATTGTACTGCTTATAATCCCGGCAGGAAAAGTCCCGGTAATTTCAATACAGCCGCCTTCTAAAAATTTAAAAAATCTCTTCGCATGTTCTTTTTCGTTATCTGCAATTTCCGTAAAAACTGCAGAAATCTGTTCAAAACCTTCTTTTTTTGCTTTTGAAGCAAAATAAGTGTATCTCATTCTCGCCTGAGACTCGCCTGCAAACGATTCCAATAAATGTTTTTCCGTTTTTGTCCCTTTAATTGATTCTGCCATAGCTGTTTCGCACCTCCACCATAGAATAATTAATTACGCAATAAAAATAAATAAATACATCAAATAGTTCTATACCCGATTAAAACAGGCTGTTAAGTAAAAACACATATATTGTTTTTTTATTTTCTACATAACTTTCAAATGAAATAACCACTTAACAGACGTTGTCTGCCTACACTTCAAATTTTATATTATCTTACTTCTACTTCATTAAACCATTTACCATGTACATTACAACCTTCTATAACCTGAATCCTGCCTTTCGTACCACCCTTTAAATGAATAACTGCGGCAGGATTAATGTCAGGCTCAAGCATGATATTTTCAACAAATTTATTATCAATATAAAAAACTATTTCTGTTACGATAGTGTTCAGGCAAAACGGAATGAAAAATTTCTCCGATTTTTACATGGACGTCTACACAACCTCTACAAGGAATCAAGCTGCACTCCCTTACCAGCATAAATGAAAGCATATGTTTTTTTCTGTTTCACCGGAAACTGCTTTAAAATCCGGCATTTTATAAGCATCTTCTTTTTCTTCAAATACATTTTTTGCCTGGCAAACAGGACATTGTTCTTTATTCCGATCTAAAGCAACATAACCACACACCTTACAGATTAATCCTTTCATAATTACCACCATATTTAACAACAATAATGCCCATTCTCAAAGATTACACAATTAAATACTCATAAGCGCAGACAACGGAAAATCTGTATTTCGTTTGTTATTTCAAGGGGACTTCATTCTAAAAATTTCCTACCGTTTATTATTCTTTTCCGTATTTATTCCCGCCTTTTTACAGCAACAGACAGCAATTAAACAGCAAATTCTAGGCCAAAACAATATTTCAAATAACATCTATTCCAGCAGACACTGCGTATCGTTTCATAATATATCAGAAAATAAAGATAAATAATGACCAACGTTTTTTACTTTTCAGTTTTTATTTTTAAATCAAACGTTTTACCGGCTTCGAAATGTTTATCAAGTTCTTCATCAGTCGGATTAAAAACAACCATTAAAGACGGTTCAAAAGTGCTCACATCGAAAATTGTATCCTCTATATCTTTGACAGCTTCGTCGATCCATCCGTAAGAGCCGAATGCACAGGAATGAGACGATCAGTAGAGATATTTCTGTGTAATTTCATATATATATTTGCGCCATACAAGTCCGCGACTGAGAGCGATAAGTTCAATATTAAGGTTTAATAATTCACCTATTGCAAAAAATTTGTTGCATAATGTTGACCGAAACCGTCATTTGAAAACAAAATTTTATCGTAAGCGGAATATGTAAACATACTATCGGGCTAATGTATCATCGACACATCTATAAAATTCAAAGTTCTCTTGCCAATATTTAAACTTTGTCTGGACTTCACGGCAGTCCAGTTACCACTTACGGCGTAATATTTTAAAAGTCCCTGTCTTGCTTTTTTTGGGAAAGATCAGCTACTATTCTTACTTATATTTCTATCAGCTCTTTCTCATAACCTTTGCGTATTGTACCAATTAAAGTGATTTTTTCATCGACAATTAACAATTAGATAAGAATTTAAGAATTATAGATAACACCTCTAAGTATGTCCGTGAAAATGTCTTTCATTCCAATCTGCCGCGCCTACTGCATAAACGCCGTCTTTTATTAACCTGACTGCCATAATAAAACGTCCCTTTTTTACGGTTTAAGAATACGCATCGGCCAAACGACTGCATCATTACTATATTTCTCTTTTGTCACCGCACCGGCAAAATACCTGCTTACAGCTTTGCAAACAAAAGCTATATTTAATAATTATTATTTTGCATGCTGAAGCCGCATTTCAAACAGATTCTTTCTAATCCTGCCTTACAATGAAAACAAGAAGAATCCTGATATTATATAATATAAACTTTGAATTATACTATTTTACCTGTTTAGAATTGTAGTTTTCAATAGCTTTATGCAATGCATCCGCTCCTAAATTAGAACAATGCATTTTATTCGGCGGCAATCCGCCTAAAGCTTTTGCGACATCTGCATTTGTAAGACTCATAACTTCTTCAAGCGTCTTTCCAAGTGCCATTTCCGAAACCATTGAAGAAACGGCTATTGCCGCACCGCAGCCAAAAGTTTTAAATTTCACGTCTTCAATTTTATTGTTTTTAACCTTTATATAAAAAGTCATCATATCGCCACATACCGGATTTCCCACTTCGCCAATACCATCGGCATCCTTTATTTCTCCGACATTGCGCGGATTTGCGAAATGATCCATAACTCTCTCCGAATAAAATGCCATTAATATCCTCCGATATTTTTTACCACTTATTTTTATGTTTAACGAATACGTTATATTTCAACTTTCTCTTCTGTCTATTTTTCTATGCCGCTGTGCTCATCAAAATCAGTCCCCGGTCCAGCCGCTTTTCTGCTACCGGTCTTTAGAAAATGTGAATACAGCGGCGACATATCCCTCAATTTTTTAACGATATTTGGAAACTCTTCCAAAACATAATTTATTTCTTCTTCCGTATTAAATTTTGACAGGGTAAATAAAATTGAACCCTGCCCAACCGCAACGTCAATACCAATAGCGTCTAAAATATGCGAGAGTTTAAGATTCTTACTGGCGCATGCAGAGCCACTAGCTGCCATGATACCTCTGGCATCTAAAAGTAGAAATAATGCTTCTCCTTCAACAAATTCTATTGAAAAATTTACATTTCCCGGAAGACGGTTCTCCCGCGCTCCGTTTAAATAAATATGTTCTATTCTTTTTGGAAGTTCGGCAATAAGTCTATCTCTTAACTTCTGAACAGTTTTAGAATTTTTTACAATTTCATCTTTAGCTATCTCGCAGGCTTTTCCAAAACCCACAATAGCCAGAAGATTTTCAGTTCCGGAACGTCTATAATTTTCCTGAACTCCACCCTCTATCTGAGGACTAATTCTTATGCCTTTTTTAAGATAGAGCGCCGCCGCCCCTTTGGGCCCGTACATTACTGAAGCTGAAAAAGTTAAAGCGTCAACTCCCAAATCCTTAACATCTACAGGAATCGTTCCGCAAGCACTGACCGCATCCGTATGGAAAGCAACAAATTTACCGGCATTGTCACTTTCTTTAACAGCAGAAACTAATTTTTTTATATCCTGGATTGTGCCGATTTCGGGATTTGCATATTGTACAGACACTAAAATCGTATCTCTTCTCATCGCTTTTTTCAATTCAGATTCATCTACATTGCCATTGCTGTCAACCGAGATAAAACTTACTTCAAAACCTTCTTTTTCAAGCCTTTTCACAGAACTTAAAACTGAAAAATGCTCTATTGAAGAGATAATAATATGCCTTCCGCCAGCCTTTAAAGCGTCAGCAATACCTTTTACTGCCAAATTATTTGATTCAGTACCGCAGGATGTAAAAATAATTTCTTCGGCAAACGCATTGATTAAATCTGCAACCTGCCGTCTTGCCGCTTCAAGAGCGTCCTTGGAAAAAGAACCAAAAGAATAAATGCTTTGAGGATTTCCGTAATAATCAATAAAAAACGGCTTCATACTCTCAAATACCCTTTCGTCGAGTTTAGTATTTGACTGATTATCCATATATATTCGTTTCATAAATTGTCACTCTTTTTCAAAACCAATTTCAGGCATGCAAGATAACATTTCCCTTGTTCGATCTAGGGTTTATACCCTTATATTATTATTCATTTTTATAACTTCTTTTGCAAATGTTTCTGTCTTTTATCATTTCTTAAAATTCATAATCAGAGTTTCAACACCATTTAATAATGCGCTTATGGAATCTTTATCTAAATTTACAGAAGCAAATTTATAAAAATCAAACGTTTCCAACATTTTTATTATTTCTACAATTTTTTCATCATCTGCATTTTTTTTCCGCAAGTTATCGGCTATTTGATCCTTCTGTAAATTATCCGATTTAATACCGGTTTCAATATTTACAATTTCAATCAAAGCCTGACAAAGTAAATCCCGCGAAGCTTCAAAATTATTTTCCAAAATCCTTTCTCCGGCTTTTTTCACAAGTTTTTGCACTTCGACAAAACGAAAAGTTTTTAATTTTTTAAACGGATTCCCGGATGCTCTTCTCATATATATCGCATAACACACACTTAAAACGAGCAACATAATAAAAGGAAAAAATATCAAATAGAACACCGGCTCTTCTATGAGATATCCTCTATATAGCTTAAGCGTTTTTATCCGCTTATTGTAATTTATGTCTTTACGCACAATGTCTATTTTTGATTTATCTTCAACAGTTCCTTCGGAATGTAAGGCCCCCCCGCTTACAGTGATTTTTTGCGGCTGCGTCTTTATTGTCCCATATTGTTTCTTTAAGGGACTAAAAAAAGACAGGCTTGCAGCAGGTATTTCCTTTTCACCCGACACAAGCGGAATAAATATAGTTTTAAATTTTTTTGAATCACCGGAAGTATTTACAACTATAGTATCATATTTTTTAAAACCGCTATAAACACTAAAGTTTATGCCGCTTACGCTTTTCATATTCCCGCTTCCGCTTATAGTCACAGTCAAAGTTATAGGCTCGTTTATTTTGACATCTTTTTTATCAACGACAGCTTCTATTTCAAAATTGCCTACGGCTCCAGAAAAATCAGCAGGTTTCTCCTCTTTAGGCAAGGGAATAACCTTTATTTCTAATGATTCGGTTTCCAAAATTTTAGTCTCTCCGCTTCCTGCTTCCGCAAAAAAATCGAAAAAATCATTCATTCCGGAAGGAAGTGAAAAGTCCATAGCCACTATTTTTAATTTCGCAGGTAAAATTCTTTTTAACCCAGTTCCGACGGGATATAAAGTCGTTTCTATTTCGTCAACGCGGCAATTTGAACCGCCTATAGCCTCAAAATGATTTTTGGGTTTCGAGCCATCATTCCAAAAACCTGAAAAATCCGGAGGGTAGTATTCGGGATTTGATATCAAATCAACATTCGTATAAAAGCTGAACTTATAAACCAGTTTCTCATTTTCATAAGCAGTCTTCTTATTTACGGAAGCTTTTACAAAAGCTTTTCCTGTCGCCGCATTCTGCGATAATGCCTGCCGCTGATCAGCGACGACAGGAATACTCTTAACGCCCTGAGCCGGCGTAACTTCAACTTCTACGCTTTCTGTTAAATATGTTTTATCTTTAAACGTTATTTTGGCAGGCGGTATCGTAAATTTTCCTATTTTTTTCGGTCCAAAAGTATAGCTGCGTACTACGCTCATGCTCGTTTTGCCGTTGATTACAGATATGCTCCGCGAAACAGCCGTTCCGAATCTGTTAAACTCCGGCACAGCGTCCATCTTATATTCCGGAAGATTTGTACTGTCCCCGCTTACCGTGACTGAATATATAAAAGACTCGTTTAACGACATAATTTTCTTATTTACAGATGACTTAAAATAAATAGTTTCGGCAGATGCCAAAACAGATGTAAAAAGCAATAACAGCAATACGGCGGGCAACAATACCTTTTTAAACATTTTACCAATCCTCTTGAGGTTGATTTAATGCCGGTTTTTTATTTTTATTCCTTAATTTATCGGCTCTTTTATCGGCTTCATCATAATAATTTAAAAACATTGCCACAGATATATCTTTCTTATCTTCTTTTTCCTATGCCGACTGCATTTCTAAAACTCCATATTGCCTTTCTTTCTCAGACTTGTCTCCCAGCAAATTGCACCATTGAAACCTGTTTTTATGTTCAGAGAACTTATTCTTAGTCGCTCCGGCCTTTTTTAATGCTTTTATTTTATTGCTTATTTCAAACCTTTGTTTTTCAAGCTTCAGTTTTTCTTCCTCTAAATCTTTTTGTAAATTCTGTCGTTTTTGAATTTCATCTTTTACACCAGGACTCTGTCGCTTTTTCTCATTTTCTTTTTGAGCTTTATCGTTCTGCTCCATCTGTCTTTTCAAATCATGCTTTTCCTTACTTTGTTGCCGGTTCCCAGCGTTTTGGTCGTTTTGTTTGCCGTTCTGTCCTTTTTGCCAGCTGTCCTGCTTATTACTATTGCTATCATTATCATTCTGATAACTATCTTTCTCATTTAACTTTAATAACGCCACTTCAAGATTATATTTTGCGTCTTTATCGCACGGTTTTAATTTTAACGCTTCTTTATATGAACCGACAGCTTTCCGAAAATCTTTTTTACCATACTCAGTATTCCCCAAGCTGTATAAAGCTATAAATTTTTCCTCTTGGCCGGCATCAAAAGAATTTAATACCGCATTATATTTCGTCTGCGCTTCAGGAAGGGGATATGTTCCTTCCTGTTCTATAGGATTTTGCGTTGCCATAACTAAAAATGGATCAGGAAGACCGTATGTAGTATCTCCAACAGTAACATGTCTTTCCTGCATAGCTTCAAGCAATGCACTCTGTACTTTTACGGAAGCGCGATTGATTTCATCTGCAAGAACTATATTTGCAAAAACGGGACCTTTTTTTACGACAAAATCACTACTTTGAGGATTATAAATTAAAGTTCCAACAATATCTGCAGGCAACAGATCCGGAGTAAACTGTATTCTTTTATAGTCGGCTTGTATTGCAGACGACAGGCTCTTTACGGCAAGTTTTTTGCAAGACCGGGAAAACCTTCAAGCAGAATATGCCCGTCTGAAAGAAGTCCTATGAGCATTCTTTCTAAAACATATCTCTGCCCAACAAGAACCTTTGAAACTTCATTTAAAAGCTTCGAGACAAAAAAATACTGCCCTGCATTATTTTTTTGTTAAGCTCATCTATATAAACACCGCCATTTCAAACCTCCAGTCGGTTATAATATCCGTTACAAATTCTGAAAATAAGAAACTAATCCTGTTTATGAACAAACTTTACACCGGTTTTATTTGCCGCTATGCGAGCGCACTTACTGCTTTCGCCAAATATAACAGAGTTTTCAGCTCTGATAGTTCACGGAGTTGCTAATGATCCATACTTTCTATATCAGACCTTCCTTAACCACAGTCTCTGCATAAAACTCTGCAATATATCTGTTATTTTCTCTTTATCAATTTTTTAGCCAACGAAACACTTACGTCACACATAAAGCATGGTCATCCACTTTTATACTTTCTCTTTCCGCTTTCTTTATACTAATTTACACATTTCCACAACTCTTTTAATAAATCTCTCTTTTCTTTCATCACTCCGCAATCAAAAAGCAATCAGCAAAAAGTCCTACCCCTCTTTTCCAAATTCCCCAACCAGTTCAGAATGTTTCTTTCGGTTATCAACTCCGCCCTCACAAACACATAAAAACCACAGAAATACATAAACCCATTAAAAATAATCCTATAAGAAAAGCTGCGGGAACTTCAGTCCACAATTCTGAAAAATAAGTTTCAGCATATCATCACCTCTAAAATCTCCGGACGACTGCCCAAGCTGATGCTGCTTATCATGATGTACGGCAAATTCTCTCAAGGACTTTCTTTAATTGCAAACTACCTTATTGATATCAATTCTCTAACGGAAAATAAAAGTTAACTGTTTAAGTTTTGAGAAAAGAACGTTTCCGTTTTGACGCTATTTAGTTCGTTAGGACTTAAACGCCAACAGAAAAATATTATAAAATAAGATTCACCGATTAATTCTTTATAACTTTATGACTCGAGCCTTACATACCGCTAACACCAGGCAGTTGAAAAAAAATATAGAAAAAGATAGAATAAAGATAATGTAATATGAAAAAAATCAGTCACAAGCGCCTTAATTTATTTTTATCATATCATACTAATGTAATTTCACTTATATATCCGTAGTTTTACGCACAAAAGCAATACAAGCGTATAAAATGGGAGATGATAATATGTTATCAAAATTCATTAATTGGATGAAGCCTCTACCAGACGCGAAAAATCCTATCACAGATGAGAAACAAATCGCAAAGCAATACAGGTACTGGCGTATCAGAATGTTTTCGGGAATGTATATAGGTTATATAATGTATTACTTTACACGCAAGAATTTGACTTACGCAGCACCTTCTATAATGAAAAAATTCGACATTACAATGAGGGATATGGGTGCAATAAGCTCAGTGTCATATATAACTTACGGTATCGGCAAATTTTTAAGCGGCATTATTGCTGACAAATGTAATATAAAGACTTTTATGGCGCTTGGGTTGATTGGCTCTTCTTTAATCAATCTTTTTTTCGGTTTTCTTCCATCTATGCCTCTTTTGACTTTATTCTGGGGTATAAACGGAGGACTGCAGTCTATGGGATTTCCGCCAGTGGCAAAAGGTCTGGTGTATTGGTTCTCGCCTAGAGAAAGAGCGACTAAATGGACATTGTGGGCATCTTCCCATACGGTTGGCACCGCTATAGGAGGCATAGTGACGGGTCTTTGTATAGCAATAGGAGGCTGGCATGCGGTCTTTTATATACCGGGTATAATCGGAATAATAACAGGTATCGGACTGCTTTTTATTTTGACAGATAAACCCGTCTGCATAGGTTTACCACCTATTGACGTTTACAAAAAAGACGTAATGCCGATAAAAAAACAAAGTAATCTCTCCCATTGGCAGATTTTAACCAAATATGTTTTCGGCAATCCGTTTTTGTGGTCGCTTGCAATATCTTACATATTTATATATTATATTCGTTTTGCTACTTTGGATTGGACAACTGTATTTATGGCAGACAGAGGCATAGGAAACGCACGCGCGGCTTTTTTGCTGTCATCTATGCCGTTCGTCGGCACTTTAGGCGGTATATCGTCAGGTTGGATTTCCGATAGGTTCTTCAAAGGACGCTGTACGCCGGTTAATCTCATATATCTTTTCTGTCTGATTTTCAGTTTGGCAGGTATGTACCACTTTATTAACGCCACAACGCCGATATGGATTATGATAACATTCCTGTCTTTAGTCGGATTTTTTGTAGACGGACCGCAAAATCTTGTAGGGGGAGTGCAGACATCCCGTCTTACCGTGCAGGAATCCGTATCTGCCGCTTGCGGTTTCACCGGAATGTTCGGTTATGTTGGAAGCGCGTTATCCGGCTTTGGCGTAGCGTTGCTTGTTGAAAAGTACGGCTGGCACGGATTCTTTGTGTCCTGCATTGTATCATGTATAATAGCAATGTTCTTTATTGCCCTAACATGGAAGAAAGAAGCTGCGGATGCAAAATCATTAAAACCACAGTAAAAAAGTCTAATATAAATATATGCGCAGATTTATACAGATCTCCTGTCTAGAGGAATTACTATTTTGGTTTTGGCAGCCAAGATATAAATAAAACAATAAATAACGAGGATATAACAGGAAAAATAAAGACAACTTTAGCAGCAGCGATGCTTATGGCAACAATAAACAGCACGACATTTGCATAAGACAATGCAACACGACAACCGGGAATTCAGATTTCAGGAAGTAGCAAATTTGTTATGCGGAGAACAACGCCCAAAGTATACAAAAACATAGATCCCACCACACACAATATAATATAAGAATTTCTTTAAAACTCATAAAAGAGTTTGAAAATAACAGTAAAATCGAAATGTGTCTTAAAGGCGATAGCAGGACTAAAAATAATACAAAAATTACCGAATTGTTTTACCAGCAGTCTTTCTTAAACAATAAACTTATCGCTGATTTCAGCAAGTTAAATTTCGGGACATATTTGGCCGGCAACGAATACGCTTCGCGGTTCATAACGGATTTTTTTCTTCTGCCAACAAAACAACTTATATTAATCCATCAATTGTTGCATTAAGACTGAATTTATATAATTGATTGATATAATTCCTACGCCTGTTTCGTGACACACTTTGCAGAAAAAAACGAATTTGATATAAAATGAGCTGACGTCGTCCTCTGCAGGCAACATAAAAACCTTCCAAGTATGGAAATACAAACTATATATGTGAACAGAAAAAAGGCTCGCAAAACTCTAGACCTAATGGTATTGGTCTAAGCGCAGATCAGGAAATAAAGAAAGAAGTCGGCGTATTTTTGCCAGACTCGCACTATATATTATTATCCTTTTCATCGTTGTTCCTCATATAATATCGGCATCCAGATGAAAGGTTTGAAATGGGCATAAATGATACTGTGAGACTTGAAATTGGAAAAACAATAGCGCCCTCTAATAAGACTGAAATTTATTTATTTTTAAGCACCGCTCTGATAAAACCTTTAAAAAGCGGATGGGCTTTCATAGGTCTTGAACCGAACTCTGGATGAAACTGAACCCCTATAAAAAACGGATGATTTTCCAGCTCCACAACTTCGGGAAGCACTTTCCTATGGTATGCACTTACCAAAAGTCCGGCTTTTTCTAATGTTTCTATAAACTCGGGGTTCATTTCATATCTATGCCTGTGTCTTTCCTCAATGTCAGTAGTTTTATATAAATTATATGCCAACGTGCTTTTCTTGATTTCGGACTTGTAATTTCCAAGCCTCATCGTGTTGCCTTTGTATTTAATATTTTTCTGTTCATCGAGAATTTTTATTACCGGGTATTTTGTATTTTCGTCAAATTCCGTAGAATTCGCATTTTCAAGTTTTGCTAAATTTCTTGATACCTCTATAACGCTGCATTGCATTCCCAAACATATCCCAAGAAACGGAATCTTGTTTTCTCTTGCATAAGTTATTGCATTTATCTTGCCCTCTATGCCCCTGCTGCCAAATCCACCGGGAACCAAAACAGCATCATAATTCTCCAATTGCCTAACCAAATCATTATCTTCGGCTCTAAGATAGTATACTTCAGCTTTTGTATTTAACTCTGCTGCAGCAATATTTAAAGATTCATCAATAGACTTATAGGCATCTCTTAAACCTGCGTATTTTCCTACGACGGCAATTTTAACTCTTTTATTAAATTCGCCGATAGATTTTATTTTTGTAAACCATGTTTTATCAAATTTCTTTTTAGATCTTATGCTAAGTTTTTCTATTATCAAAGAATCGGCATTTTGTTTATAGAAAGCTTCGGGAATATAATAAATCGACGGACTGTCCAATGCCTCAATCACACAATCTTCTCTCACGTTACAAAAAAGTGATATTTTTTTCTTTAACGATTTGTCAAGACTATACTCCGTTCTGCATATTATCATATCGGGAGAAATTCCTATTTCTCTTAATTTGTTGACTGAATGCTGAGTAGGTTTCGTTTTTAACTCATGTGCGCCCGTAATATACGGGACCAGAGTAACATGAACACTAAAAACGTTTTCTCTTTTATTTTCAAGTTGAAACTGTCTTGCGGCCTCCATAAAAGGCAGACCTTCAATATCCCCGACCGTTCCCCCGATTTCAATTATTGAAATATCACAATTATCTTTTAACGCCGCAAAACGTCTTTTTATTTCGTCGGTAATATGAGGTATTACCTGAACCGTAGCCCCGTCATAATCCCCTCTTCTTTCCTTGTTAATTACAGTTTGGTAAATATCACCCGCAGTATTAGTATTTGCCTTACTTGTATAAACGTCTAAAAATCTTTCATAAGTTCCCAAGTCCAAGTCCGATTCCGCACCGTCTATCGTCACAAAAACTTCACCATGTTGATAAGGATTCATTGTTCCCGGATCTACGTTTATATAAGGATCAAATTTTATCATATTAACTTTTAAGCCGTGAAGCTGCAGGAGTTTGCCTATGCTTGCACCAGAAATACCTTTGCCTAAAGAACTCACAACTCCGCCGGTAATAAAAATATACTTTGCCATTAACAGTTTTCCTTCTATCTACTCTTTGAAGTTTTTATAGGATATTTTCCAGTAAAACACGCTACGCAGAAAACATCATTTTTTTTATTACTTGAAGAGCAAGCTTTAACAAGATTGTCTAAACTTAAAAAGTTTAGGCTGGTGACATTCAAATACTTTTTTATCTCTTCCACCGAATTATTTGCAGCTATCAAATGTTCTCTGTTTGGAGTATCAATTCCGTAATAGCACGAATCAGTTATAGGCGGACAAGACAAGGCAAAATGTATTTTCTTTGTTCCGGCTTCTTTTAAAATATTTATTAACCTTTTTGAAGTGGTTCCTCTCACTATTGAATCATCAATAAGTATTATTTCTTTTCCGTTTACAACTTCTCCTATCGGACGAAGCTTAAGCGTTGCGGTCAAATTTCTTAAGTTCTGCGATGGTTTTATAAAAGATCTTCCGACATAATGATTTCTAATAAAACCATTTTCAAAAAGTATCCCCGACGCCCTTGAAAATCCAAGCGCTACGAAATAACCTGTGTCAGGAACAGGTATAACAATATCGGCTTTTATATTTTTCATCTGCTGTGCAAGGTATTCTCCCATTTTTACCCTAGCTTCTTTTACAGTCTGTTCAAACATTACACTGTCAGGTCTTGAAAAGTAAACCTGTTCAAAAATACAGCTGGTTTGTCTTCTGACCTTTTTATATATAAGAGATCGCTTAATCTGTCCGTCTTCTATGACGATAATTTCACCGGGCTTTATATCTCTTATATATTTGCCTCCGATAACCTCAACAGCGGCACTTTCCGAAGATATTATATAAGAATTATCTATTTTTCCTAAAACCAAAGGTCTAAAGCCATTACTATCTCTTGCACCTATAAGAGTTCTGTCTTTAAGTATCACCAACGAAAAAGCACCTTCGAGTTTACGCAGTGACTTTGCAATTATATCGGTAAGACTTCCTTTAGACATTGCTATAAGATGAAGTAATATTTCGGTATCCGAAGTATGACTGAAAATCGCACCTTTTTCTAAAAGCAGTTCTTTTATTTTAGGAAAATTTGTAATGTTCCCGTTATGTGCCACAGAGATATTTCCATGAATGCAGCTTATCTGAAAAGGTTGGGCATTTATTAAAGAGCTTTTTGAAGAAGTTGTGTAGCGAACATGCCCTATGGCAACAGTCCCATGAAGTTTATTTAATAAGGTTTCTTCATTAAAAATTCTTGAGACAAGCCCCATAGCTTTAAAAGTTCTCATCTTTTCTCTGCCGCTTATCGTAATACCGGCAGATTCTTCCCCTCTATGCTGCAAAGTAAGAAGTCCCGCCAGAGTTAAAACAGCGGCATTTTTATTGTTTTCAACGCCAATTATTCCACACATAAACAGCTGCCTCTTTTATATGAACAAAAAATAAAAAAACATAACCATTTGCACGCCACCTACAAGCATACACCAGGTTAAGTTTATATAATATATTTAAAGTAACATTAATTCAAATATTTGTTTACTTTCCCGACAATCCGAAGGAACATTTGCTTCTTTTAACATCGCTATTAAAAAAACGAAATCTTAACGAAATAATCTGCACCGTTGAAATGCAGTTATAATAATACTTCGCAAATAAACAAAAAAATAGCTAAAGTCTGCCGGACTAAATTCATTAAAAATATCTTTTTTATAATGCAGTTTAGTCTGCGTTTTAAGGCTTAAATATAAATACAGATTAAACATTTGACAGATTGATCAATATAAATAAATTTGAGCTTTATGCACTCTACTATAGCAGACAACACAACAAAAGCGAGGAGATTAGTCCCATTTTCACTTTTCGCTCTTAATTCTCTTCCACTATGTCCTAAGCAATATTTCTTCAACGGCTGCTGCTGCTTTTCCTTTTTTAATTTTTACGCCAAGTTCAATCAACACCATTTCAAGACATGTAAAACCCGCCAGCAAGTCAGCTTTGCCGGTACAGCCCAAATGCGCAAATCTTATAATTCTGCCTTTCAAATCGCCTTGTCCGCCGGCAATAGATACTCCATATTTTTCTCTTAATGTTTTGACTATCTTAACACCGATATCAACAGGGACTGAAGCGCTTGTAACAATTTCGCATGGAACTTCGCTGAAAAGCTCCAAACCGAGAGCTTTCATTGCGGCTCTCGTGGCTTTTGCAAGGAGTTTACAGTCGTTCCATATATTTTTCAAGCCTCTTTCTTCAATAAGTCTTACCGACTCCTGAAGAGCGGTAATAAGAGTCAGTGGAGGAGTAAAAGGAGTTTCGCCTACAGCATAAAACTTTTTATATTTTTTAATGTCAAAATAGAATTTCGGAATTTTTGAAGCATCAACAAGTTTCCATGCCTTACCGTTTAGCGTTATAAAAGCAAGACCTGGAGCAAGCATAAACCCTTTCTGCGAAGCGGAAATTACTGCGTCGACTTTCCATTCATCTGTTCTAAACTCCTGACCTACAAGTCCAGAAATTGCATCAACAACTAAAACAGCGTTTGTCTTTGAAACTATTCCGCCGATAGCTTTAATATCGTTTGCAACACCCGTAGACGTTTCAGTAAATGTCGTATAAACCGCTTTGACGTCAGGATTTTCCTTGAGCGCTCTTTCTACCTCAACGGGCTTTATCGTTTTTCCCCACCTGACAGAAGCAGAAATAACTTCTATTCCATATCCCCGCGCTATTTCCGCCCATCTGTCGCCAAAATTTCCACAGCTTGCAACTATAATTTTGTCCCCCGTGCTCAAAAGATTTGCAACAGCCATTTCCATTGCGCCTGTTCCGGAAGCAGCCAACACATATACTTCGTTTTCAGTCTGAAAAACATATTTTAAACCTTTGGCAATGTTTTTATAAACCATCGCAAATTCATTTGTTCTGTGATGAAATATAGGCAATGCTTCTTTAAGAGCAATTTCCGGAGGAATCGTTACAGGTCCCGGCGTCAGGAGGTAGCGTTTCATCATATCCCGCTTTCTCCGATTCTCTTATCTATTTTTATATTTTTGTTTACGGGAAGCTGTTCTATCGTCAAGGAAATTACTTCATCCATATGGGAAACAGGTACCATCTGCAGTTTCTTTCTCACATCTTCGGGTATATCAACCAAATCTTTTTTATTGCTTTCAGGAAATAACACCATTGTTATTCCTTCTCTGTAAGCGGCAAGAACTTTCTCTTTAAGTCCGCCAATGCCGAGTACTCTTCCTCTTAATGTAATCTCGCCGGTCATTGCAATTTTCTTTTTTATTGGCTTATCCATACAAACTGAAGCAAGGGCGGTCGCCAAAGCAATTCCGGCGCTAGGTCCATCTTTCGGCACTGCTCCTTCAGGCACATGCACGTGAAAATCGGTATTTGAAAACATATTTTCATCTATTTCCAATTTTTGCGATGACGAACGAACATAAGTCAAAGCAGCCTGCGCGGATTCTTTCATAACGTCACCGAGTTTTCCCGTAAGAACTAAAGAACTTTTGCCTTCCATTTTATTTACTTCTATCGTTAGTGTTTCGCCGCCGATTTCTGTCCATGCAAGTCCCGTTGCCACTCCGATATCGTTTTCAGCTATTCTTTCTCTCTCATAATAAGCTACACCCAGATATTTATTAAGATTTTCAGGCGTAATAGTTATTGACTTCAATTCCTTGTCAAATTCAAGTTCTTTTGCAACTTTTCTACAAAGGCTTGCAATTTCCCTTGTTAAATTACGAACACCAGCTTCATATGTATAATTTTTAATCACAGCGTCAAGAGTGCCGTCAGCAAAAATAAATTCTTCCGGTTTCAACCCGTGTTCTTTTAATTGTTTGGAAACTATAAAATCTTCAGCTATGTGTCGTTTTTCGGCATCCGTATAGCTGAAAAATCTTATAAGTTCCAATCTGTCAAGCAATGTGGCGGGAATATTGTTTAAAGTATTTGCCGTAGTTATAAACATAACGTTTGACAAATCAAAATCCACATCAAGATAATGATCATTGAAAGCGTAATTCTGTTCCGGGTCCAAAACTTCAAGCAGCGCCGAAGACGGATCGCCTCTCCAATCGGAACCGATTTTATCTATTTCATCAAGAATAAACACGGGATTGTTAGATCCCGCTTTTTTCATCGATTGTATGATTTTTCCGGGCATTGAGCCTATATAAGTGCGCCTGTGTCCTCTTATCTCTGCCTCATCTTTTATACCACCCATTGAAATTCTTACAAAATTTCTTCCGAGACTTTTTGCAACGGATTTTGCAATGGAAGTCTTGCCCACTCCGGGAGGTCCGATAAAACAGAGAATAGGGCCTTTTATTTTTTGCACTCTTGATAAAACAGCAAGATATTCTAAAACTCTGTCTTTAACTTTTTCAAGTCCGTAGTGATCCTGATCTAAAATTTCTTTAGCTCTCTTTAAATCCAAGTTATCAGGAGTATATTTCTCCCACGGCAAATCTAAAATCCATTCAAGATATGTTCTTATAACCGTAGCTTCCGGAGACATCGACATCATCTTTTCAAGCCTTGATATTTCTTTGTCTGCGGCACTTTTTGCAGCCTGCGGCATTTTCGTTTTTTTAAGCTTGTTTTTTAAATCATCAACGTCTTTTTGTGCGTCGTCTTTCTGCTTAAGCTCTTTCTGAATGGCTTTCATCTGTTCGGTTAGATAGTATTCTTTCTGTGTCTTTTCTATCTGGTTTCTCACTCTGTTTTGAATGCGTCTTTCAATATTTAATATTTCTATCTCCGCGTTAAGTATCTGGATTATTTTCTCTAAACGCTTAACGGGATCTACAAGTTCGAGAACCGTCTGCTTATCGTTGTTTTTTATTGCAAGGTACGATGCTATGGTATCTGCAAGCCTTGCGGGATCCGCAATATTGCTTACAGAAACAGAGATCTCAATAGGCATTCTGGGATTTAATTTCACATACTGTTCAAAAAGAGTGATAGCCTGTCTCATAATTGCTTCAACTTCAGGCATTTTTACGGTTTTTTCGTCAAAAACTTTCAATCCTACTTCAATATAGCCTTTATCGCTCAATTTAAAATCCGTCCACTGCGCTCTGCTTATACCCTCTACGAGAGCTTTTAACGTACCGTCGGGCATTTTCAACATCTGAAGCACTTCACATATGGTTCCTATGTTATAAACATCGTTAGGCGTTGGATCTTCAATCTGAATATTTTTCTGCGTAACAATAAAAACAAGCCTGTTTGTCGACATAGATTCTTCCAAAGCCTTGATTGACTTTTCCCTGCCTACGGCAAGTGGCAGCACCATCGCCGGATACAAAATTATATCCCTTACAGGAAGAAGCGGAAGCACGTCAGGAATTTTTGGCGTTTCATTCTTATCATTACTGAATCTATCCAATTCGCTCATGCAGTCTCCTTTGTGCCTTTATACACAAATTTCGGTTTTTCTTTTCTTGTCACAGTTTCAGCCATAACAATACTTTTTACAACTGAAGTATTATCCGGAATATCAAACATTGCATCAAGCAGTATATTTTCTATAATTGATCTTAAACCTCTCGCTCCGGAACCTCTTTTTAAAGCCTCTTCCGCTATTTTTTCCAAAGCTTCTCTCTCAAATTTAAGTTCGACATTTTCAAACTTAAACATTTTCTGATACTGTTTTACTAAAGCATTTTTAGGCCCCATCAAAATATGAACCAGATCCGCTGTTGACAAATGGTTTAATGCCGAAATCATGGGAACTCTTCCTATAAACTCCGGTATAAGACCGAATTTTATTAAATCTTCTGTTTCAACTTTAGAAAGCATATAATCCACATTTTTAAAACCATCCCTGTTATCCGTACCGTCTGTTATAAAACCCAAAGTCTTTTTTGACAAGCGTTTTTCTATTATCTTTTCAAGTCCGTCAAAAGCACCGCCGCAAATAAAAAGAATATTTGTGGTATCTATTTTCAGATATTCCTGCTGCGGATGTTTTCTCCCGCCCTGCGGAGAAACATTTGCGATCGTTCCTTCAAGAATTTTCAAAAGAGCCTGTTGAACACCTTCGCCGGAAACGTCTCTTGTTATAGACGGAGTATCGGACTTTCTTGAAATCTTATCTATTTCATCAATATAAATTATGCCTTTTTCCGCTTTTCTAATATCAAAATTTGCGGTTTGTATAAGCCTTAAAAGTATGTTTTCAACATCTTCTCCTACATATCCCGCTTCCGTCAGCGTAGTGGCATCGGAAATGGCAAACGGAACATCAAGTAACCTTGCCAACGTCTGAGCCAAAAGAGTTTTGCCTGTTCCCGTAGGGCCTATAAGCAAAACATTGGATTTTTGAAGTTCAACATCGTCTTTCGATACAATAACGGAAGCCTCAAGTCTCTTGTAATGGTTATATACTGCGACAGATAAAACCTTCTTTGCATGTTCTTGTCCTATAACGTAAGCGTCAAGAAACCTTTTTAATTCGCTTGGTTTTGGCAGTCTCAATATAGTTTCCTTTGATTCTTTTTTATTCAAGTCGTCAAAAAGTTCCAACGAACGTTTTGCACATTCCTCACAAATATAAACACCATTTACCCCGACCAATTTATGAGGATAGCCTTTGTTACAAAACATACAATGTTTTTCGTTAAAATTAATTTCCATTATATTTATATTCTCTGCCGCTATGGATTTATTTCATGCTGCCCGCAGTCACAGCTGTTACTGCACTTCGTCAATAAGACCATATTCTTTTGCTTCCTGTGCCGACATATAATAGTTCCTATCGGTGTCTTCCAACACCTGTTCTGCCGTTTTTCCAGTATGCTTTGCAATTATTCCTGAAAGCTTCTGTTTTGTCGAGACAAGTTCTTTTGTTTCTATATCAATATCGGAAACCGTACCAGACAAACCGCCGCCGTAAATTAAAGGCTGGTGTATCATTATGCGGGAATGCGTCAAAGCATATCTTTTGCCTTTTGTTCCTGCGGCAAGCAGAACAGCTCCAAAAGACATTGCCATACCAATACAAACTGTGATTATCGGACTTTTTATAAACTGCATAGTATCATAAACGGCAAGTCCGGCACTAACCATACCGCCTGGCGAATTGATGTATAAACTTATATCTTTCCCCTGATCTTCTGAGTCTAAATATAAAAGCTGCGCTATTAAAACGTTTGCAGAATCAGTGGTAACGGCTCCATCTTGCCCACCGACAAAAATAATTCTGTCCTTGAGAAGCCTCGAATACAAATCATACGTTACGGCGGCTCCCTGATTCCATCTTTCTATTACCGTAGGTATCAGTAATGCCATCGTTATCTCCTAGCAACACAAATATTTACGCCAAATTATAAAGGAATTTATTTGCAGCCTTATTAAGTCCGCTCCAGCTGCCGACAAAAACAGCGGAATTCGCTCCTCAAAACACTTTATTTTTCATCCTCGTCTTTTTTTAACAGCATATTCTTTTCTTCCGTTTCAATATTTGCACTGGCAAGCAAAAATCCGAAAAGTTTTTGTTCTTTAAGCGAAAGCATTATATCCTCTTTTTTTTCCGCAAAATATTTATCAACCGTACTTTCCCTGCCCGGATTTGAAGTTTTCATTTTACTTTTTTCTTCTTCAATATCAGCATCGGTTACGGTAAGATTTTCATTTTTAAATATCGAATTTAGAATATAAGAAAGCCTTATTTTCTTTTCCGCTTCCTCTCTAAATTTTTCCTGTCCGAGTCTAACCTGTTTTTCAACATATTCTTCAGAAGCGCCCTGTCCTTTCATATAGTTTTTCATTTTTTTAATTAATGATTCTTCATTCTCTGCAACCAAAGATTGGGGAACTTCAAATTTATTTTTCTCAAGCAAATATTCGATAATCTGTTTTTCAATGTCAATGTCCTGACGGCGTCTTTCTTCAGCTTCTACGGCTTCTTTTACTTTTGTCTTTAAATCTTCAAGATTTTCACTTCCCATATCTTTTGCAAAATCACTGTCCAGATCCGGAAGCTCTTTTTCTTTTATTTCAACCACTCTTATTTTAAACGTTACGGTTTTTCCAGCCAAAATTTCACTTGGATAAGCCAAAGGATATTCAATCTTTGCATCTCTCTCATCGCCGGTTTTTAAACCCCTTAAAGCTTCTTTAAATTCTTTAGCGGTATTTTCGGAATTTAAATCAATAATATAGTTTTTTGCCTTAATTTCAGGAAGCTCCTTACCATCAGCGCCAAAAGCATCATAATCAACGGAAACAAAACTCTTGTCCGTAACTTTGTCGGATTTAGACGGAACAAGCTTTGCGTTCCTTTCTCTTAAAACCTCAAGGTTTTGTTCTAAGCTTTTATCAGTAATTTTGAAAATCTCTTTTTTTAATGGAATGCCTTTATAATCTTTTACTTCGATTTTCGGATGACGTTCTGCGGTAAAACGATATTTTAGAGTCTGTCCGAGTTCATAGTCAAATTCTTCAATCACCGGAAAACCAACTGAAATAAATTCTTCTTTTTTAAGAGCATCTAAAACAGTTTTTTTTATGATGCTTTCTACGACTCGATCCTTAGCTTCGCCGGCAAACTTCTGTTTAATAATATTCATTGGAACTTTTCCGTGTCTGAATCCGTCAATTTTTACCTCCTGCTGTATCCGGCTAAAAGCAGATTTAATTTCATCTGCCACAATATTTTCTGAAACTTCAACATCCATAGTTATAGAGCATAATTTTTCGACAATAACTGCAGACTTGAAATCAATCATCTTATTTTCCCGGGACATTTGCTTTTCCTCTTTATTTCATTTCACATACATTTCACATAAATACTGTATTACCCCAATTAATATGTTTTTTCGTCATTTTAGACAAACTTCAGTTCCGCAAACTGTCTGTTGCCGCATTTCTACCGTCAACGCAGACATAACCATATTATATAATTGCTGCCAACTGTTTTCTAAATGACAACTCCAAATAAGTTCCAGCACACTTGTATCCGCTCCCGCTGTCAGATTTATCCGATTTATTAAGCAAATGAGAAAAATTCGTTAAATAGCTTATCTCCCACTTTTCTCCTTATCTTACATTGCTCATTTAAAAAAGAAGAAAAAGAAATGTATGTATTTGGATAACAACAAAAGATTTTTGATATATGCGGACGGAGGGATTTGAACCCCCATACCCTGCGGTATATGGTCCTAAGCCATACGCGTCTGCCAAATTCCGCCACGTCCGCATGCATAAACAATGCGTATGTAATGTAATTAAGACAATTAAACATGCGCTGCATAGGAATCGAACCTATAATCTAACGATTAAGAGTCGTTGGCTCTACCAATTGAGCTAGCAGCGCAAATAAAATCGTCACACTTTAAACAAGGATTCTAACAAACTACAATTGAAAAATCAATTAGAATAACAGTCTGCATGCACAGTATAGTATTTATCTATATTTTCTTAATTCTTTTGTTTTTTCTTGTTTTTTATTCTGTATCAGTTCACGCGAAAAACACTTTTTATTCGCCAATGGGCAGATATTGACAGAATACCTCTACAGACAAAAGATTTGGTCTGTCGTTTTCCTTTTCCCGCTTATCGGGACTTCTTTGACGTTTTATTTTCTTAATGATATTTGGTCTGCAGGTCGGTTAAAAACTCTAAAACATATTCCATCTGCAAATTTTTATAAAACTTGCCTTACGAGCTAGCCGTTCTTGCTTCTCTCAAAGAGAAAATAGTAATTCAACTCACACCTCCTAGCACATATTTCTTGCAGCAAACCCTTAAAAAATACTATCCCGCACACATCCAGAGAATAATTTTTAAAATCCATCAGTACCCATGTCTTTCTCTCCTGCTTTCTAACATCTAACGGAAAGAATTTCTTCTTTATTGCCATCACTGCTGCAACCAAAACAGTCTGAAAATTTCCTTAAGTTAAGTCTCGAATTAAAAGTGTTTTTATTACCGTTTTTACTCTACCGTGTTATAGCTCATATCTGCGATGACACTACTCTCTTTAAAAGAGTAAAACCGGTTGGATATAAAAAATACCAAGTGAATCTCTATCAACCCTAAATTATTATCGAGGACAACAGCAAACTTATGGATGCAGACGGTTATAAGCAGCAATATACAAATTAAGACACTATTGATATTATTTTGAAAAATATTCAGCAAAGACAAAGACTTTATAATGAAACGGAAAAGTTAAAGCGGCATTATGTACGGAGTTTTTTCAGGAATATGCAGAACAGAGATTAAATATACTCATCCCGTAATCCGCGGTTTATATTACTGAAAAACTTCTCCTGCACACTAAGTCCCGCTTTATCAAGTTTTGTTTTATATTCCTCAATAAGGCTATATCCCAATTCTTTAAATTCAGGTTTTGCAAAATCCATAAAATGTTCGCCTGTCCTGTTTTTACGGTAACAAGTGGCGCAAAAACTCGGTATAAATCCCTGCAGAAGCAAAGATTTTACTATTTCATCAAGAGTACGATGATCATTCCCGTAAGTTTTTTCCATATATTCTATATGCATAAGCATTGCAAGAATTTCAAAACGATAATCATAAAGACCAAGCAACGGTCATATTCCGACGTCGTCAATTCCAGCTTTAAACGCATTATCTATTTGCATCTAAACGATTGTCAGGATCAGATTTTGCACCCGCAATATGAAGTTTTCTGTAAGTTTCCCGAAATATCTGATACGTATCCAGTACATGCTTCTTTCATTCTTTTAAAGCCACTAACGCTCATAGGAGCGAGACGAGACATTCACATTTACTCTTTTTATCTTGTTTCCTTTGTAATCCGCACTACAAATTGCTTTAACCACACTAACATAATAATCTGTATTTTCTTCCGAAGAAGACATTTCCCCAGTACCCACCAAAATACGTTTATGTACTCTTTTTAGAAGTATTTCCATCTGCTCTCTTATTTTTTTTCTGATGCAAAACCGCATTTTTTAAATAAGAAGCCGTATCGTAAATTTTTTTAAGAAGTGCAGAACTAGTCACAGATAAAAGTTTTGCAGATTCTTCTATGCTGAGTCTCTTAAACTGTTTTGTTTTTTTCAAAATACCGTCAATTTCTTTTTCAGACGCCTTTATCTCAAGAAAAGAATTTATCTTTATTTCATCTATATGTTTTAATCTATTTGCCTTCCTTATATTTACAAAAAGAAAGATTTACAATCCACTTGCGCGGACGCTTTCCTCTTTTACAAGAGAAATAAAATTATCAATACTCATAACACCCAAATCTCTATTGCCTCTTGCTCTTACGGCAACCGCATACGCATCTTTTTCTTTATCTCCGACAATCACTATATAAGGAATTTTCTGCATTGCGTTTTCTCTTATCTTATACCCTATCTTTTCATTCCTGTCATCGAAAATAACTCTTATATCGTTCTTTTTCAATTTCTGCAACAATCCTTCGCAAAATCCGCTTTGTTCCTCACTAATATTTGCCACCACAACTTGAACGGGAGAAAGCCAAAGAGGAAGAGCACCGGCATAATGTTCCAAAAGAATGCCTATAAACCTTTCTAAAGATCCCAACAACGCTCTGTGAATCATATAAGGTCTTGCCTTTTTACCCGATGAGTTAACATAAAAAATATCAAATCTTTCAGGAAGATTGAAATCGAATTGTACCGTCGAGCACTGCCAGAACCCCCCTAGCACGTCTTTTATCTTTATGTCAATTTTAGGTCCATAAAAAGCCCCTCCACCTTCATCAATTTCATAGATGCAACCCGTTCTTTTCAAAGCGTCTTCGATGGAATTTTGCGCTTTTTCCCAATCTTCTATTTCACCTACATATTTTTTTTCGGGCCTTGTAGCAAGATAAATTTCATATTCGTTAAATCCAAAAGTTTTAAGACAGTTCAACGCCATATTAAAAACTTTGAGTATTTCTTCTTCAAACTGTTCCGGAGCGACAATAATATGTCCATCGTCTTGAGTAAATCCTCTAACTCTAAAAAGCCCGTGCAAAACACCTGACTTTTCAAATCTATAAACCGTGCCAAGTTCTGCATATCTTACCGGAAGTTCCCTGTAAGAATGAAGTTTTGTTTTGTATATCATCAAATGCATCGGGCAGTTCATAGGTTTTATCCGGTAAGGTTTTCCTTCTATTTCCATAGGTGCATACATATTTTCAGAATAAGTCTGCAAATGACCGCTTATTTTAAAAAGTTCTTCGCTTGCAATATGGGGCGTAAACAAAAGATCATAACCGTTTTCAAGATGAAACTTCTTCCAATAATTCTCAATAATATCCTTCAAAAGAGCGCCCTTAGGATGCCATAGAACCAAGCCGCCCCCAATAGTTTCGTCAACGCTGAACAAATCCAAATATTTCCCAAGTTTCCTATGATCTCTTTTGCGAGCTTCTTCAATTCCAATCAAATAATTGTCAATATCCTTTTTTGTAAGGAAAGCCGTCCCATAAATTCTCTGCAGCTGTTCCTTTAAAGAATCGCCTCTCCAATAAGCACCTGCAATAGAAAGAAGTTTAAAATATTTAAGTTCTCCTGTTGAATTTATATGAGGACCCCTGCATAAATCTATAAAATTTCCAGACTTGTACATGCTTATTTTATTGTCTTCTATCTGAGAAGCTATTTCAGCTTTATATTTCTCGCCTTTTTCCCTAAACTCTTTAATAGCTTCGTCTTTAGGTACATACAAACATATAAAAGGATAGTCTGCCTTTATTATTTCTACCATCTTTTCTTCAATTTTTCCCAGATCTTCTGGAGTAAAAGCCCGTGCTCTGTCAAAATCATAATAAAATCCGTCTTCTATAGACGGACCGATCGCAATTTTTGTCCCGGGAAAAAGCTCTATGACAGCAGCAGCCATTATATGTGCCGCGGAATGTCTTAAAATATTCAACGATTTTTGGTTTTCCATTTGCTTTATTATACAATATTTTTTTATGTTCAAAATCTTTCTTTTTTTCAACTCTCTCTATTTCCGTCACTTTTTCTCTGTTTCGAGAAAAATACCGGCAGAAACTGAAAGTTTAATGCAGCAGAACCGAAAAATCTACAAAATCGACAAACATATTTTTTATACAATTTAGAAGAGAAACCCTATTTAACTTTATATCTTCATCTTCTGCCATTACCGTAACTTTTTCAAAAAAACTGTCAATAGCCGGCTTTATCTCCGACATTTTGCCAAAAATCCTGTCATATTCATTTACCAACACACATTTTCAATTTCCGTTTTTGCCTTTTTAGCAGCAACATAAAGTGTTTTCTCAATATCTTCAACAAGCAGATCTTCATTTACTGCTCCGAAAAT
>LQAB01009090.1_pt1 | contig 39722 bp, 39 predicted proteins | sample 654521 | NCBI WGS metagenome assembly LQAB01 (sample SAMN00762031, study PRJNA78659) | termite gut metagenome | isolation source: bacterial endosymbionts found in Trichonympha flagellates filtered from... | host: Zootermopsis nevadensis | place: USA: Mt. Pinos, Los Padres National Forest, CA ... | reverse complement strand
ATGTTTACGTTTTATGCGGTGATCAACATAGGCATGGTTATGGGTATAATGCCTGTAACTGGTATACCTCTGCTTTTTCTTTCTTACGGCGGTTCATCAATTTTTTCATCGCTGTGCACTGTTGGTATTTTGTGTTCTATTCATATGAGGAGGCATATATATTATTGATATTTTTCTTTTTATGAGCTCTTTTCTCAAAAATATAAAATATACACCGTTTGGAGAGTAACTGCATGGATTTGCAAAAATATAGTAAAAAATATAAAATTACTAATGCAGTTAAAATACTGAAAGGAGAAATGAAGAATGAAAAGACTAGTGTTATTTGCAATGTTAGCGGCGGTGTTTGGTTTATCGTTTGTATCTTGTAGTGGCGGCAGCAAGTCAGAAAGTACTTCAGCAGAAAAGAATAATGCTGAAAATGCTCAGCAAGGAGAGGTGGCAGATAATTCAAGCACTGAAAATGCTCAAGAGACGGATGATTTAAGTAAGTAACAGCAGGTAGAATAAAAAATATATAGATTAATCAGTAGATAAATGTATAAGAAGCAACTGCAAGGTTGCTTTATCGGCTTTCCTTATTGGTGCTTATGGTAGTTATTTTGTGTTTTGTATCTATATATTTTGTTTCTTTATTGCTTGATTTGAGGCGTGCCTTTAAAAGATGAGATTGTTTTTCTGTATGGATACTTTTAATTGTAAATTATCTCGAGATGAGTGCTAAACGTCGAAATTTTGTGAAAAATTGTTTACGTCTAAGCAAAAAAAATAAAGAGACTGTCTTTGAAACTGGCAGTCTCTTTATTTATGCTGTTATACTTTGACTTTATAAACTCAAAAAGCAATGAAAATTCTTATTCCCTTAACTAGAGTTAATAATTTTTTACCTTGATTTCTAAAACACTGGATAACTTGAGCGATAGAGATGTAGTCGTTTACCGCAAAGTTATAATACAATTCTATTTGTATTTTGCTGTTATTCTTGTAAGTTTTTGTCTTACGGCAGTAGTATCTGTCTGGCTGCAAAACCCACTACATCATTTCAATAAAAGAAATGAAAGCTGACTTTCGTTCGTCTTAGCGACATAACGATTTTTGTATCTAACTCTGGTAAATATTGAGGCTGCTTCATTTATTTTCTGATCTGCGCTTTATGCCGAGACCATAAAGTCCTGATTTTTTATTATTTTCATAAGAAAAACATTCTTTCTTGTTACTTTAACCATCCATAGAGACTGTAATTGTCGCTTTTAGGAGATTTGTAAGTAGCCTGAATTATATTAAATCCATTTCTATAAAAGTTATTATTGTCAATGTCTGATATAGAATAGACGTAAGTAATATCAAACCGCGTTCAGTATTAATGCAAGGCTTTTTGTCGGAGCTGCCAGTTACAAAAAAATCTGTCAGAAACTGAGAGGTTTCGTTATTGTCGGATCCCAAGTTCAGTTTTTAAAATTTGCGATAATTTTATTGTTTAAGAAGGAACGTTGATAGTACGTGCTGTATTTGCACTTGAGCCGTCGCTTGAGTTTATACGATCAAAGTTAGATATTTTGATGTTCTTTCCTACGAGTTCATTGAGATGCAGCACGAGTTTTTCATTTTTTTAAATTCTTTTATAAGTTTTAGACCGACTTTATATATTGCGGAGTTTGTATGTTTTTTCTTTGCCATGAGATGCTCTTTGCATAATAAGCGTTAAGTTGCGGTTTTTTCCAATCTGAACCCCAAGCTGTTCCGCTGTGCTGCATGCTGCGAATGCTAAAGGAGTATTTATGGTCCATAAGCATAAATATGCCTATTGCCAAAGACGTTGTTGCTTTTCTTATTCACTATTTCCTCCTGTTGATTTTTGTTGTATAGAAAAATTATATCATCTATTGCAAATTTTCTAATTTTGAACTTTTAATAAATCTAATTTTAGCATCTTTTTAAAGATTTTATTAATTCACACAGTTTAATTTTTGGATTGGTCAATGATTGTGAATTCTGAAATTAAGGAAGATGAAGATGTTGAAGAATATGGGAAAATTTGTTATGTTGAGTCCGATTTGATAAAGAAGTATGAGAAACATTAGACTTAAAGAAATTTAATGATTTTAAATGTTTGCTGATTTGACTGTTCATGAATACGTTGAAAAGATGTTGTCGGAATGCGAAATTCGATTTGTATGATGATCAGCTTTTAGATAAAAAAATAGTATCGGATACCTTCTTTCGCGGCAAAAAAATGAAGTTTGTCGTCAAAGGTAGAGGAATATATTGACATTGAAGTTGTTTTTTTATAATATAATTAAAGCTTAATATGGTCTTACTTGAAACCACTGATGTGGAAATAACGATAATTGTGTAGTTACAGAGAGCGGGCGCCGCTGAGATTCTCATATGACACAGATTATCAAATGGACCACGCGGATGGTGCGGTCAAAAAGTACAGCGGTCTGGCTGCAATGTCCTTAGTATTCCGCGCCGCATAGCAAGCGTTATTTGCGATAGTGTGTTAGCGTTCTTAAAGAGTTCTGGTTTGGCTTTTACTATTCCCGTAAATCAAGGTGGCACCGTGGATAATTTTATACGTCCGTCCTTGACATATATTTTTATGTCATGGGCAGGCGTTTTTTTTATTTTACATAGGAGGGAAAAATGATTAGACCTTCGGTTGAAGAGGCGAAAAAGTTTTTTAATGATTACACTATAATTCCAATATGTACAGAAATTTTTGCGGATATTAGAACGTCTGTCGAAATTCTCAAAATTTTTATGGTGGAAAATGAAAAATGTTATCTGCTTGAAAGCGTCGAGAGTTTTGCTTTCGGCGAGAGCTGGGGAAGATATTCTTTTCTTGGCTATGACCCGAAACTTACCGTTAAATGCAGCAATAATAAAGTTTCCATAGACAACGGCGAAAAGAAAGAAATAATGACAGATAATCCTGTAAAAATACTGAGAGATATCATTTCGGAATATAAAAGTCCTAAGATAGAATATATGCCTCCGTTTACAGGCGGATTGGCGGGATACTTTTCTTATGATTTTGTTAAGTACAGCGAGAAATCTTTAAATCTTTCAAATTTGAATGACGAAAATTTTGATGATTTTTATCTTATGCTTTTTGATATGATTATAGCTTTTGACCATTTAAAACAAAAAATTTTTATTGTAGTAAACGTTCCCGTGAGAAATTTTGAAAAGAATTTTATAAAAGCGGAAGAAAAACTCAAGAAAATGGAAGATCTTATAAGAAACGGCGTGACAAAAAAAGAGCAGAAGTCGGAACTTAAGTCGGACTTCAAAATGCTTCATGATAAAAAAGAGTTTATGAATATGGTTGAAAAAGTAAAAGGATATATACGAGAGGGCGATATTTTTCAGGCTGTGATATCAAACAGAGCTGAGGCGGATTTCAGCGGCAGTCTTATACAGACATACAGAATTTTAAGAACTACAAATCCGTCGCCGTATATGTTTTATTTCAATTTTGGTGATGTTGAGATTGCCGGCGCTTCGCCTGAGACGCTTGTTACTTTAAAAAATAAAGAAATCACAAATTATGCTCTGGCTGGAACGTGCCGACGCGGAGCAACCGCCGCTGAAGACGAATTTCTTATCTCGCAGCTTTTAAGCGACGAAAAAGAACTTTCGGAACACAATATGCTTGTGGATTTAGGAAGAAATGATTTGGGCAAGGTCAGCAAGTTCGGTTCTGTAAAAGTAACGGAATATATGAAAATTTTGAAATTTTCACATGTAAGTCATATAGCGTCAGTAATAAGTTCAACTATAGAAGATGGTTATGATCATCTCGACGCTTTGTCGGCGGTTCTTCCGGCGGGAACTTTATCCGGCGCTCCCAAAAAAAGAGCCTGCGAGATAATAAACGACTTGGAGAAACATAAACGCGGAACTTACGGCGGTGCGATAGGCTATATAGATTTTACGGGAAATATGGATATGTGTATTGCAATAAGAATGGTGAAGCTGCAAAACGGGAAAGTTTATGTTCAGTCTGGTGCGGGTGTTGTTGCAGACAGCGATCCGGAAAAAGAATATAACGAGTGCAGTCAAAAGGCGCGGGCAGTTATTAATGCGCTGCAAATTGCACGGGAGGAAAAAATATGATTTTGATTATAGATAATTATGACAGTTTTTCTTATAACCTTTATCAGTATGTCGGAACTATAAATAAGGATGTAAGAGTTATAAAAAATGATGAAATGACGGTTAAAGAAATAGAGGAATTAAATTCGTCGCATTTGATTATTTCGCCGGGTCCGGGAAGACCGGATGCTGCGGGAATATGTGAAGAATCGATAAAATATTTTAAAGGGAAAATACCGATACTGGGAGTTTGTCTGGGACATCAGGCGATATGTGAGGTGTTTGGCGCAAAGATTACATATGCAAAAACGTTAAAGCACGGCAAAACCAGCGATATACATATTGCTAATGGCAGCCCTGTTTTTAAAGGACTTTCTCCTGTTCTTAGAGCCGCAAGGTATCATTCCCTGATTGCAGACAGAGCAACTATTCCCGATGAACTGCATGTGATAGCCGAAGATGAAGAATCGCAGGTAATGGGCGTAAAACATCAGGATTATGATCTTTACGGCCTGCAGTTTCACCCGGAGTCGGTGCTTACAAAGAACGGAATGACGATAATTGAAAATTTTCTCAGCTTGAGGGGGACAAGATGATACAGGAAGCTATTTATGAAATCGTAAATAGAAATAATCTTACAATAAATAAAACAAAAGAAGTGATGAACCGGATAATGGATGGCGGAGCTACCGATGCGCAGATTGCATCTTTTCTTACGTCGTTGAGGCTTAAAGGTGAAACTATTGAAGAGATAACGGCTTGTGCAATGGTTATGAGAGAAAAATGTCAAAAATTAAATCCCAAATTTGACGTACTTGATATTGTGGGAACAGGCGGCGATGAACTTGCGACGTTTAACATTTCAACAATATCGTCTTTTATCATTGCATCCGCTGGCGTGCCGGTTGCAAAGCACGGCAACAGAAGCGTATCGAGCAAATGCGGAAGCGCGGATTTACTTGAAGCTTTAGGGGTAAATATAATGCTTACCCCGAAGCAGTGCGAAGTGGTATTAAAAAAAGTCGGGATGTGCTTTTTGATGGCACAGACATTTCACTCATCAATGAAATATGTGGCTAAAGTGAGAAAAGAGCTTGGTATAAGAACGATATTTAATATTTTAGGACCTCTTTCAAATCCGGCGAAAGCAAACTATGAACTTATCGGCGTTTACGATGAAAATCTTGTGGAACCTATAGCCAACGTGCTTGTAAATCTAGGCGTAAAAAGAGCGATGGTGGTACACGGACATGACGGGCTTGACGAAATAACGTTGTCCGACACTACGACTATTTGCGAAGTAAACCACGGCAAATTAAACAGTTTTTTTATTACGCCGGAACAGTTTGGGTTAAAAAGATGTATCTTGTCTGAACTAATAGGCGGAACGCCTCAGGAAAACAGAGAAATAGCGTTAAATATTTTAAACGGCGAGCAGGGAGCTAAAAGAGATATCGTCATTTTGAATTCCGCTGTGTGTTTGTATATGTTTTATGATAACATGACGCTTAAGCAGTGTTTGAGGATGGCTCAGGATATGATTGATAGTAAAAAAGCGTTAAATAAACTTGCCGAGTTTGTAAAAGCATCGCATGAGGCTTAAAGGAAAAGGAATATGAACAGTTTCGTCGACCTGCCCTGCTTTTGTCCGCACTCCCTAGAGTTTGATACGGACGGAATAGTCAAAGGCGGCGTGATTTAATCGCTGTGGAGTGCGGGTCTCCTATTTCTTTTTCCTTATATCTTGGAGGGAGCAGATTGGGATAATGTCCGGAAAGTGCGGATAATCAAAGCTTGAAAACTTCGGATAGTTGTGAATGTCGAACTATATAAAAAAATTTATGAGAAGTCATCGGTTCCTTATTTTCCTGAAGGTTGGAAAAAATATTTAAGTGGGAGATTTATTTTGTAAAAGCATTAATGAGGTATAATAATAAAAATGATATTGGATAAAATTGTTGCGGCAACAAAAGTAAGAGTGGAAAAAGCAAAACTTCAAAAATCTTTTGAAACAGTAAAAAAAGAAGCCCTAAATAAAAAAGAGAATTTTGCTTCTTTTGAAAAAGCATTGTCAAAAACTGGGATAAACTTTATCTGTGAAGTTAAAAAGGCATCGCCGTCAAAAGGACTGATTTCTCCTGATTTTAAATATAAAGAAATTGCTCTGGAATATGAGAAAACGGGAGCCGCCGCAATTTCTGTTCTCACCGAACCAGATTTTTTTCTTGGCAGTATAAGATATTTGCAGGAGATAAAAAGTATTGTTAAAATACCGGTTTTACGCAAAGATTTTATAATAGATTCTTACCAAATATATGAATCGAGGCTTATCGGCGCGGATGCAGTTCTTTTAATATGCGCTGTTTTATCATACGATGTTTTAAAGGAATTTTTAGAGACGGCGCAAGGACTCGGTATGTCTTGTCTTGTTGAAGCTCATGATAAGGAAGAAATAGAGACAGCGTTGAAAGCCGGTACAGAAATAATAGGTGTAAATAACAGGGATCTTAGAACTTTTGAAGTTGATTTTGGCAACAGTATGAAACTTCGCAGACTTGTGCCGGACGATAAAATTTTTGTTTCAGAAAGCGGAATTAAAACGAAAAAACATATAGACATTCTTAAAGCAAATGATGTCAATGCGGTTTTGATAGGCGAAGAACTTATGAAAAGTGGAAATATTGCGGAGCGTCTTAGAGAACTGAAAGACTGAAAAAAACTAACTGCCGTCTGCCGTCGAGACTGATAAATCTGTCGGCAGATGCAGAAAATAATATAAAGATAACAGCGGATCTTTTTGCAGTTTTTGTAGCAGTCTTGCTGTTTTATTTGATACAAGATGCTGAAAACCGGGATGTCCGGTTTTAGTTGACAAAAATCAGCGGGAGAATTGCAGTAATGCCGAAAATAAAAATATGCGGGCTTAAAAGGAAAGAGGACGTAAGCTTTGTAAACGATGCAAAGCCGGATTATGTCGGTTTTGTTTTTGCAGGCGTAAAAAGAAAAATAGATTTTAATACTGCTGTAAAATTCAGATCTTTACTTGATGATAAAGTTCAGTCGGTTGGCGTTTTTGTAAACGATAAAATTGACAATATTGTCAATTTGTGTGAGAATAAAACCATAAATTTGGTTCAGCTTCACGGCGGAGAAGATGAATTTTACATAGGCAGATTGAAAGAGAGAATTAAAAACCCGGTTGTTAAAGCCGTGAGAGTAAAAGATAAAAATTACAGTGCCGCGACAAAAGCGGATTTTGTGCTTTTTGATACGTATAGCAGCTCCGAATACGGCGGCAGCGGTAAAGTTTTTGATTGGGATTTGCTTAAAGAGTGCAGAAAACCGTTTTTTCTTGCAGGCGGATTGAATAAAGATAATACTGTGGCAGCGGTAAAAAAACTGAATCCTTATTGTCTTGATTTAAGCAGTGGTGTTGAAACAAATGGCGTAAAAGATTTGAATAAAATTATTGAGATGGTAAAAATTTTAAGAAGTTTATAAAAACCGTATGAAAAACGGCAGAGTTCTTTATCTTTTATTATAGCGCAGGTAGCAGAGTTGCGGATATAAGAAGCTGGATTTTTGGCGTTTTAAATAAAAAGATTCTTCAGGTTTTTGGTTTTCAGAATGATAATTATAGAGGAAGGAGATAGACAATGTCAAAAGGAAAATTTGGGATTCATGGCGGTCAATATATTCCGGAAACTCTTATGAATGCCGTGAACGAACTTGAATCGGCTTATAACCGTTTTAAAAATGACGGGCATTTTAACGAGGAGCTTACTTCTCTGCTCAACGAGTACGCGGGAAGACCTTCGGAATTATATTATGCCGGAAATGTTACCGAAAAACTTGGCGGGGCAAAAATATATTTAAAAAGGGAAGATTTAAATCATACCGGCTCGCACAAAATAAATAACGTTTTGGGGCAGGCTCTGCTTGCCAAAAAGATGGGCAAAAAAAGAATTATAGCGGAAACCGGAGCGGGACAGCACGGAGTTGCAACTGCGACTGCCGCTGCGCTACTTGGTATGAAATGCGAAATTTTTATGGGCGAAGAGGATACTGAAAGGCAGGCTTTAAATGTTTTCAGAATGCAGCTGCTTGGTGCAGAAGTGCATCCCGTAAAAAGTGGCACGAAAACTTTAAAGGATGCCGTAAGCGAAACTATGAGAGAGTGGAGCAAAATGGTTGACGACACGTTTTATGTTTTGGGTTCGGTAATGGGACCGCATCCATATCCCCAGATTGTGAGAGATTTTCAAAGTGTTATAAGCAAGGAAATAAAGGAACAGTTGGTGAAAAGAGAATCTGCTCTTCCGTCTGCTATTGTAGCCTGCGTCGGAGGAGGGTCAAATTCAATAGGCGCTTTTTACAATTTTATAAACGATAAGGAAGTTAAGCTTATAGGGTGCGAAGCTGCCGGCAAAGGTGTTGACACTTTTGAAACCGCTGCTACAATTGCAAAAGGTAGGCTTGGAATATTTCACGGAATGAAATCGTATTTTTGCCAGACAGAAAGAGGACAGATTGCGCCTGTATATTCGATTTCTGCAGGGCTTGATTATCCGGGTATAGGCCCGGAACATGCATATCTGCACGATACAAAAAGAGCACAGTATGTTCCCGTTACCGACGATGAAGCTGTCGGAGCGTTTGAATTTTTATCAAAAACCGAAGGGATTATTCCAGCAATAGAATCTGCGCATGCAATGCATTATGCAATGAAAATTGCTCCTGAAATGAAAAAAGACGAGATAATAGTTGTCTGTATTTCGGGCAGAGGTGATAAAGATGTTGCAATGATTGCCAAATACAAGGGGGTAAATATTAATGAATAATATCCGTTCTTCCGCTGCCGCCTCAAAAAACAGGGAGCTTATCACAGGAATATTTAAAAATGGAAAAGCTCTGATAACGTATCTTACGGCCGGGGATCCGTCTCTTGATAAAACTGAAGATTACGTTTTGACAATGGCTGAAAATGGATCTGATTTAATAGAAATAGGCATACCTTTTTCGGACCCTGTGGCAGAGGGAGAGACAATACAAAATGCAATGACAAGAGCGTTGTCAAAAAAAATAGATTTAGATGATATTTTTAATGTGGTTACAAATGTCCGAAAAAAGTCAAATATTCCGCTTGTATTTATGACGTATTTAAATCCTTTATTTTCTTACGGATATGAAGAGTTTTTTAAAAAGTGCGGTAGCACGGGAATAAACGGCATAATCGTTCCAGATATGCCTTTTGAAGAGCAGGACGAGATCAAAGGTTTTACTGATAAATACGGCATAACAGTTATTACGCTTATAGCTCCTACATCTAAAGAGAGAATAAATGTTTTGGCAAAGCAGGCGGAAGGTTTTATATATCTTGTTTCATCGCTTGGTGTTACGGGAGTGAGAAGCAGAATAACCACAAATATTGACGCTATAGTGTCTGAAATAAAGAAAGTGACGGATATACCTGTTGCTGTAGGATTTGGGATTTCTACTCACGAACAGGCAAAAAAAATGGCAAAGTCTGCCGACGGCGTGATAATCGGAAGTGCTGTTGTCAAAATAATTGCGGAATATAAAGAAAACGCTGCTCCCAAACTTGCGAAATATGTTTCAGAAATTAAGAGAGTCATACAGGATTTAGATAAAATCTACTAAAAAAAATATTTTAATTACTTTTAACTGGTCTGAGAGACTTTAGTAAGTATAAAACCGTGCCCTGTGGCAGACTTTGCAAGGAAGGAGTGTATTCAGGTGAAGCTGTTTTTGCTGTTAAAATGCATTATAAAATACATAGGAAAAATTTAGGTATTCTTCTATTTGATATATAAAAATATGGTTTATTTTGCGTATATAGCTGGAATGTTGAATTTAGTATAGTTTGTGTCGATGTTAGGAGAAGTCAGTTAGAAAAATAGCAAAATAATTATCCTACCGGCGGAGTGTTTGAATTCTTCGGAATTTTCTTATAAACTGCAAGACCAATAAGAAACCCAGTCATAATAGTAATATTAATAGTAGTTAGAGCAGTATCATTGGTAATTGGTAGTGTTTTTATTAAGTGGGTTTAGAATTTGAATAGGAATATCCGTGTTATGGAAAGATGGAATAAAGTTCCCATTAAAATCCTCTTTCGGTTCTATTCCTTTGCTGTAACATGAAAGGCAAAATGCTGCAAAGCACAATGCAATATAAATATTTTTTTAAAGAACCGAAACAAGTAAAAACGACAGAATTAACACTGAAAAATAGAATATTTTCTTCTACTGGCAAAAATTTTATAAATTTTGTTGTACCATATTACTTGCCAATTATCAAAATAAATTTTCAAAAAACTTATCTCTACATGCATCTTTTAAAACAAAAGATGAATTAAATTGTTCAATTTAATATAAAATAGTGCATATAAACAAAAAATATAACTTTGAACGTCTCCGGAGTTTTAAAATTCAGTAAATAATAAAAATATTGTAATTTGAAAGGAATAAAAAAATCTGAGGGATTGAATGAAAGTGAAAGGAAACTTGTTAAATTAAGCTGAAAGGTTTTTATTATAAGTCAGGAAAATAATTAATTGATTTATTAGTCGTTTGTGATAACCATATTTTAATCTTCTCAGATAAAAAAATTTGACAACTCTAAAGGTTTAGAATTTGCTTGGCAAAGATGGTATAACAGAGCAATCGTAAAATCTATAAAACAGTATAATCCCTTTTTAGATTCCAAGTGTAAACAAAAACTATATGTTTTCTTTCAGCTGCAAGTCTTTTATACGTGTGTGAAAAACCTGAACAAGTTTATTTCTTTTTACAATTAAAACCATCAGCTTCTGAATCATATAATAGACATAATTTCAAAGAGTTCCTTATAAAGTTATGCAGTTTGCTTAAAAACAAAATTTGTTGGTAAATTATCTGAGCGTCCATTGAAAAGGATAATCGATAATTGGTATGGACTGCCGAACAACAAGCAAAATAGAGCAATTTGAGAAGTCAGTTGAATATTTGGAGAACTTCACTAAAACAAGTTAAAAAAGTGTCCATTAAAGAATCTGCTAGAATACAAAAACGAAAGAAAGTAGGCAGAAATGATCCTTAAAATAAAATCAAGTTATTTTTAAGCGGTTTAAAGAAGATGTAAAAGTAGGAGGCAGGATTATTAAAAACTCGTTTAAAGAAGAGTTTTTTGACAAACTGTATTCTTTTTTTTGAAAAATATTTTTCCGAGAGCGGAAGTGTCTATTTTGTAAAAACGGCTGATTGGCAGAGAGTATATGAACATGGTTACACGGACAATAAAGATTTAATCTTGTTTTGGAAAACTCATATGCTTTACTGTGTAAAAGGCGATATCCTATTCCAAGATATTTCAACGGAAATAGAGGACGAATAAGATTGGCTGGCTTATAACTTTCACTTTAATGTCGGAATTCTTAAAACCAAAGAAAATAACGAAGAGAAAAATCTGTTTTTTGACTTTTTTAAAGAAGAACCGTCGAAAAAAACGGTAAAAAACCTATATTTTTAATGTTAATTACTCTTCTGAAAACGGCAAAAAGACGAAGACTTCAGAAATAAGCAGAAAGCTTAAAATTAAAGAAGATGTTCTGGAAAAAGCTTAAAAAACAATCAGAGGTGGATTTTTTTATAAATAAAAACGCCAATGCGTTTTTGAATGAACAATTAAATTTATACTTACATCAAATCTTATTAAATACAGAAAATAAATTTAACCAAGAAAGGCTTGATCAGTTAAAAACAATTAAAGTATTTGCTGAGAAGATTATTAGTTTTATAGCGCAATTCGAGGATGAATTTGTCTGAATTTATATTAAGCGGCAATTATATTATAACGCTTGATAAATTGACGGATAAAATAATAAACAAAACATCCAAACTTAAAAGAGCAGATAAAAGAATGGCAAGAATTGAGAATGGTAGATAACAATTTTAGTTTCTCCGAAAGATCAGAAGCACATAAATATTTGCCGATAGATACAAAACATTTCAAAAATTTAGAATTAGATATTTTGGCCTTATTTGACAATTTAAACGAAGCATTTGAACACAGTGAGTTAATACTTTGCAAGAAAAATACAAAGAAAAAATACAATGCATTTATATCAACCCGCCTTACAATACAAATTTATCTTCCATAATATATATATTAATAATTACAAGGATTCATCATAGTTAACTATTATTCATAAATATGGAATTTCATAACTAAAAGATATTTTATAGTACACAATAAGTTCGAAACTCCTAAAAGTATAAATACAATAAGGCAATTTCTTTCAATGTTTGAGTCTACTGGAATTTATTTAGATTATTTGGGCGGTTCTGGGAACTACAGCAGGGGCTATAATAAGTGCAAATAAAGAAGATGATGGTGATAGAAAATATATCATTATTAAATTAGGTATACATATTGATACTATTATCATTCCAAGAATAAAAAAATTATTTTTTCTGATTGTTAGAAAAATGAAATAAGTCAAAATGGGAAAGGAGTTTCTCAATTTTTCAAGTATTATTCTTTAGAACAATACGAAAATATTTTAAGAAATATGAAGTATTTAAATAATACCCCATCTATTCTATGGGATAACAAAAACCCATTTGAAACTTATATTTTTAAAACAGACCAAAAATTTGCCGATGTATTAAGAAGTTTTGGAAGTTGATTTTGACAATTATATAAAAGCATAGATTTTGCAGAAACAACACCCAACCTCAAGCAAGGGATTACCTATAAAGAGAATAACTAAAACAAGCGTATTGTTTAGACAGCTAAAGCAAAGAGATAAAAACTGATTATAAAAATATGATAAATTCTGAAAAGATTGAATTCATAAGACTGTTAAAACCTTTACTTTGGTGGGGTGAATAACAAATATATGAGATCTAAAAAAACAATGATTACTAAAATAAATAAGATGAAAGATTTTGGGATTTTTAAAAACTTTGAGAATGATGGCACAGTTCCAGAATTTAAGAATTCAATCTTATTTATGACTGGAATTATTCAGGTAAAGCTATGCTTTCAAAAGCGTTTAGATGTTTAGAAAAGGGCGAAAAACACTCTGATTACGCATCTGCAGAAATTGAATTGAACTCGAAACGCCAGAAACGAAATATAACAATAATTTTTCATCAACAAAACCAAATATTTGCATTTTTAATTCTGATTTCATAAAAGAAAATCTACAGTGGGATACAGAAAATAATTTATATTAGGCAAAGAGAGTATTAAACTCCAAACAGAGTTAAGGGATAAAGAAAAGATATTATTAGAAACTAATGAGAAATTCGAAGAACTTCAACAAAGCCAGAAATGCATAGATAAATTAACTACAGATAAAGCAAGAGAAATTACAAAAATACTAAATTTAGGAAGAAATTTTAACAGGGATGATTTAAAACAAATTATTGAAAAAGTAAGGAATGATACTTCAGAATATATTTCAAAAACTGACTTTGGGTAAAACACAAGTACTATCAATGGAACAAAAACCACCTATTGAGGAAATAACATTTAATATTGAAGATCTTGAAATACTAAAAGACAAAGCTGAAAAAAATTATACTGACAGGCAATTTATAATAAAATTGAGAAATTACTTAAAAATCCACAAATTACCAAATGGGTAGAAACAGGCAAAAATCTACATGAGGGCAAAACAGTTTGTGAATTTTGCGGAAACCAGCTGCTGATAGATTTACTGCCTAAATTAAATGAACGCTTTTCCAAAGATTATGTGATATTAGGACACTATTGGAAGAATTAAAAGTCTTTAAAATAGATTTAAATACTTTGCCACCGGAAACTGCTTTTTATACAGACATTCAATCAGATTTTAAAAAAGCTAAACTTACTCTTGAAGAAGAAATTTGTAATTTTAAAAATGTTGTAAATTTATTAATTAACGATTTAAAAACAAAGCAGGAAAAACCTTTTAATAAATTAGAAGTTACTCAGTTTGTAAATAACACAAATGAATTAGAAAAAGCTTTAAAAGATTTCAACATTGTCATAAGCAAAAATAATGAGAGAACAGCTAGTTTTGGGAAAGAAAAAAAGCCTCAATTGAAAAGTTAAAAGAGTATTTTGCAGCAGAATTTGCAAAGGAAGAAAAGCATTTTGAAAGGCAGACGCAATTATAAAATGAACAAACAAATATTGAGAAAGATATAAAAATACAAGAACAAGAAATCAGCAAAATAAAAGCATATTTAGATGAAAGTGCTAAAGGTGCTGAAAAAATAAAAGAATACTTAAAAATATTTTTTGAAAAAGACGATATTAAGATTGAAGCAAGAGATGATGAAAAATTCAAGCAGGTTTGTGGAACAGAAATAGCAAAGAATTTAAGCGGAGGGGAAAAAACGGAAATTTCATTTGCCTATTTTGTGGCGAAACTTAAAGAACAAAATAATAACATAGCTGATGCAATAGTTTATATTGACGACCCGGTCTCAAGTTTGGATTCAAATCATTTGTTCAATATTTATTCTTTTGTAAAAAATATTTTTTATGAGTGCAAATACTCGTAAGGTAATAAACAATATGTTTGCAACCGCAAACAGTTATTTATTCCAACTCATAATATTGAATTTTACAATTTAGTTTGCGATTGGTTTGATAAATTTAAAAAAGAAATGTAAAGTTATTATTTAATTAAAAGAATAAAAAAATCACATCATGATAAATCTATATTAACTAAGAGTGATGATCTGATTAAGAAATATAAGTCTGAATATGTTTATTTATTCTCATTGATGAATAAATTTAATAAAAATCCAAAAGACACTTTTGAATATTTATACCATTTACCTAATGTCTTAAAGAGGTTTGTTGAGACATATTTGAGTTTTAAATAGTTGTCCCATAGAAGTATTGATAAGAATATTCATTATTTGATTCCTGACACGGTTGATTGTGAAAGAGCAAGAAAATTTATACATTACTACAAGTCATAGTTTAACGACTAATAACTTAACAAAATTTCCGAATTTAGCTGGATGTGCCGATATGGTTGATATTATAATAGAAGCCGTGAAAAAAAGTGACCTAACACATTATAATTCATTAGTCGAAGTAGTAAAAGATTCGCAATTAAATAATATAACTAGAGAAAAAAATAATGGGAATCATTCTTAAAAAGATTTTAGAATAAATAGATTATGACCAATTGAACAATTGGCAGCTTCCTAATATTTCTTACTTTTCTGAAAATAAAAATTTAGATGATTTTCCATATCAAAAAGCAGTGCTTAAGAATATAATAGAAGTGCTTTATTTATCTTTTGAAATTTTTCAAAACGGCAACACATGTCCCGATAAACAAACTCTCCATGCAAAATATAGAGAATACGGACTTGAAGAGAAATATGTAAATTTACAAACAATAAAGATAAAAGCATAGGCAATACAAGCGTCAGATTTAAGTTTTTTCAAAATTATTCAAAAGATTATAAGGTTTTAGGAGAAGGAACTGAAGGATATATTACAGACGCCGCTTTTTTAAACGGGGCTTGTTTTTGAATGTCGACAGATTCGGGGGAAAAGTATTGTTTTAATAAAAACTATTGAACTTTTTGATCATTTACAAAAATAAAACCTTATCTCGAGAAAAGAAATAATACTGCTGCTTCCAAGAGAAGACTTGATAAAACAGTTTAAAATAAAAATAGAAGGATTCAACAGAAGCAGAGAAAGAAAAATTAAACTTATAAATCTCATAAACTATGAGGATGATAAACAAGGCTTTAATTACGACTGTTCCATAAAGGTTTATTATAGAAGCGATTTGTTAAGAGACGACCGCAAAGAAAGTATTTTAGACTACAAAAATTATGATAACGAAGGAAACTGGTATGTATTTCTAGACGAAGTACATCACTGTAAAAAGGAAAATTCTTCAATGCAAAATTATGTTTCTGTTTTATCAAGAAACGGATTCTTATTTAATTTCTCTGCAACTTTTACGGAGAATAAGATTACTTGACTGCTTGTTTTAGTTTTAATCTTGAAAAATTTATCTCAGAAGGATATGGAAAAAATTTATATTTAAGTCATACTTATTTTACTTTTGCAAGCGGAATAGAAAAACAGAAACAAGTCTTAAAATCTTTACTTGTTTTTACTTTAATCAAGAAATTAAAAAAACGAGGATATTATCACAATCCTCTGCTTATAACTCTGGTAAACTCAATAAATACAGTCGATTCTGAATTACTTTTATTTTTTAAGAAAATAGAAGAGATGGTAACCAACAATATCTCATATCAAATTTTTGATAATGCAAAAAACGAATTTAAACGAGAGCTATTAAAGAATAAAATATATATAATATTGGGGCAAGAAGAACTTAAGAGCTATTTGACAAAATTAGTTTTAAAGATTTGTTAGAAAGTATTTTTAATACTAAGAGGCATGGCAAAATTGAACTTTTAGAAGGCGAAAAGGAGAAAGAAATAGTATTAAAATTAGAAACAACAGATAAACCGGTTGCACTCATTAAAATAGGCGATACTAAAAAATTTCAAATTGAAAAATTGGACAATCATTATCAACGTGTAACTTCTCCTGAAAAAAAGACTATATTTCAAGGGATAAATGAAAATAAGGATATAAGTCTTTTACTTGGAAGCCATAGTTCTTATGATGGTTGGGATAGTGATAAATCTCGGCGGAAAAGAGGCTAAAAAAGCATAGGACGAGGTATTAGAATGGAGCCTGTAAAAGGCAAAAGAAAGAGATTATCCGCAAATGATACAAATAAAAATATACTTTTAGAAACACTGTTTATTTTTGCAGCCGACAAGAATTCTATAGACAATATTGTTGAAACAATTAAAGAACAGAAAACAAAAGGCGAAGAGTTAAAAGGTATTTTTAAAATCAATCCCCCTTTTAAATTATATATCCCAAAATATGGAGAAAGAACGCAAAGAAATAATTTTGCAAAGTTTAATCTTTCAAAGGAAACATTAGAAAATATATTAAAAATTTCAATAAAAACCTTTTATTGTTAAAGCACGATATGTCTTTAGGAAATTTCAATCTTTTACTTGAGAAAATTGACGATGATAGTTCTTTTAAATAAAAGATGACAATGTCTATAATTGTATGGATTTTTTGTTTAACAAATTGATTTCTCATACCGCTATAAAAAATAAAATATTTTCTGGACTTAAAGAACTTGAGAACGAAATAATACATTTTAAGCATATAAAAATATCTAATCTGGGAACTGAAGAAGTTAAATTGTTAAACTCAGAAATTGAAAATGTAAAAACAGGCAAAAAGAATGAGACTAAATTTAGAGAATTAAAAATAAAAATATAGCGAAACATTATTAATTTATTCAATAAAAAAGAAAATAGATTATATAAACCATATAATAGTTAGCGAAGTGAAATTTATTCAGAATCTTGAAAAATATGTAAATCGAGAAAATATATCATCAGAATGGATATTTAGTAAGATAGACGAAACTTTGGACGAAGAAATTGGAATACCGCATTTTTACAGAAAAGATAATAGATACAGAATTTTTTTCCTGATTTCATCTTTTGGAATTGATTGTGAGAACAAGATTGATGATTTTGAAAAATTGTTCCTCAATCTCAACACTCCCCATATCTATAAAGGATTAAGTATTAAATTTGATTTAAGATTTTATAATGATGATACCAAGTCCCGTAGGGGAAAAACATAAGAAATATGGGTATATCTTAATGAAGGTTTTTCTTTTCTAGAGTAAAATCTTTTTAGGGGCAAGCGATAGTATTCAAAGAATAACCGCATAAAGCCCTAAATCTGATATTTTATGGTTCATATATTTCCCCATTTTTTGTTTCAATATATAGATTAATTCTTTCAACAGCATATATTTTGCCGTAATTCTCTTGATTTCCCAACAGATTTTTTAAAACAGTTTCAGGCTTTACAGATTTACCGCTGCTAAAACGAAGCTGTAATTGCAAAAAGCCGCTTTTATTTTTGAAAGATTTTATTAAAGGTTTAGCATCAATCTCAACAGTTTTCCCTTTTTTCGTTTTCTTTACTATAATTAAGTCCTGGGATAAAAATTTATCGATTTTTTTCTGAGAGATATCTGCATTTTTTATTTTGTACTCCGAAACGTTTGCTAAAATGCTTATATCCGGAAAATTTAAAGGCACTTTTTTTACGTTGAGCAATCTAAATCCATCCGGCAACGCTTTTGAAAATTTCAGCTTAACATTTTCAATATTCACTTTCTGTGTAAAATATAATTCCATATATTCGCTTGAACTTTCTTGACCTACAGAAAGCGGCGGTCCGTAAGATGATTTAACCTGAGGGCTGAAACCTGCAGTAAATGCTATGGGAAGTCCGGAACGTCTTGCGGTTCTGCGGAGTACCTCGACCTGTTCTAAATGAGACACAAACCTGACCGCGCCTTTTTTTGAAAAACGAAGTCTTAAGCGCATAACGGGTGCGGCAGCTGAAATTTTAATCTCCGCATAGTTTTCAGGCAGAATGCACTGCGCTTCATAAGATTGCGCTGACATAGTGTCGCCCGTCTCATTTATGCCTCTGATGTATTCCTCGTATAGCGCTTCTTTTGATACGCCGAAATCCAAATGCTCCCATGGCAGAATTTCGCCGTGTTTTATATTTCTGTACGCATAAAAATTTAAATCAATCCTGCTTTCGGCAAGAGCCTCATCCCATATGCCGCTGACAAACTTGTCAGACCATTGGTCGAATCTCGCGCCTTTCCGCCACGCTTTATAAATTACAGCTGAAAGCCGTCTATCGCCTTTTGCAATTAAAGTTTCTAAAATACTCGCTCTGTGGTTATGTGCTTTTACATTTGACGGAAGCAGTTTATTTAAAAGACCAATTTTTCGTTTTATTTCATCTGCGCCCGCCATCGGTGTCCATTGAAAGGCTGTCTGGGCTTTCGGGACAAAAGGCGAAACAGTAATATTAAAATTTAAATCTTTTGCTTTTTTTCTGACAAGTTTTACGAGGCGTTCTATACCCGATATATCTTCATCGGTTTCCGTAGGGAGACCTACCATAAAATAAAGTTTTATGACTTTCCATCCCATAACGTTTGCGGTAAGTAGGGTTTCAACTATCTGTTTTTCAGAAAGATATTTACCTATTACGTTACGCATTCTCTCCGTGCCTGCTTCAGGTGCAAAAGTGAGCGTAGGTCTTTTGCTTCTGTTGATATAACGTGCTGCTTTAAGAGAATGTTTGTTGCATCTTAAAGACGGCAGCGAAATGCTGAAATTCGATTTGTCGCACAAATTGTTTGTTTCAATTAACAGCTCGTCTAAATTTTTGTATTCGCTGCACGAAAGAGCCGAAAAAGAAATTTCTTCAAAACCTGTAGCTTGTATGCCCTTTTTTACGAGATCAAGCAGTTTTTCAAGAGGTCTCTGTCTCCAGGGGTGGTAATATTTTGATGCCTGACAGAAACGGCATTGTCCGGGACATCCTCTTGCCACTTCAATGTTCAATCTATCATGCACAGTCTTTACAAAAGGGATTATTTTTTTTTCCGGGAAATACGCGTTTTCAAGGTTTAAAATTCTTTTTTTAACAACCGGCTTTACATCTTCCAATACGGGAATTACAGATTTTACAGTGTTATCGTCATTATATTTGACATTATAAAACGACGGTATATATACACCGTCTATTTTTGACAAATTTTTTAAGGTTTCTAATCTTGAAAGCCGGGCTTTCTTGGATTCTTTACATACGTTTATTATATCTTCTATCGCTTCTTCGCCGTCGCCTAAAACAAACATGTCAAAAAAATCACAGAAAGGTTCGGGATTAGTCATAGCTGGTCCGCCGGCTATTATCAGTGGTTCGTCGTCTTTTCTGTCTTTTGAAAATATGGAAATAGCTGATAAGTCAAGAATATTGACAATGTTTGTCGCAACAAGTTCGCACTGAATTGTAAAGCCCAGAATATCAAAACTTTTTAAATCGCTGCCGGATTCCAGCGAGAAAAGGCTAAGTTTTTTTTCTTTTAAAAGTAACTCCAAATCGATGTCCGGAGCAAACGCTCTCTCGCAGCGGGCAAGCTTTTTTTCATTAATTAAATGGTAAAGAATTTCAATCCCAAGATTAGAAGCGCCGATTTCATAAATATCAGGAAAACATAAGACTATCGAAAAATCCGCAGACATATCGGCAGGATGCGAATTTAACTCGCTGTTTATATATCTTGCGGGTTTTTTCACAATATTTAATATTTCGTTAATTTTAGATAGCTTTTTCATAAATTGTGTATAACAGCCGCCTTTCTCTCATACTTTCCGGCAGCTTTCCACCGTTATTTTCTTTTCATTTTCCCTCCTTTTATGCCCCCCCCTTTTTAACTACAAGGGCTGGGAAAGGGGGACTTTCCTAGCCCCTAAACTCTTAGCTTTTATTCCTTTGCTTATTATTTTCTATTTATTCGGTGAAAATCAAACCGAAAAGAATCAGTCCAGATGGCAAAAGAAAGATTGCCACCAAATAAAGTAATAGTTAAATATTTCGCCGAGCAGCCACATCAAAGACCAATCAGCACAAAATTGCAACATATAGCCCTCTGAGATATCTTTTTTTGTTTTTCAGTTTCGTTTCCGGTTTTCTAAATTCAGTAATTTTTCTAGAAACTTGGTACTTTAGTATACTTAATTATACACAAATTTGTGTACCAAACAAATCTTTCTTTACTTTGCATTTCAGTGTATTTTGGCAGTATTTGTGAAGACTACCCGTCAAATAATATAGAAGCTTGCAATAAAAACCTAAGAAATGATATATAAAAAGATTATTAAATTTTATGTTATAATATCCGCAGACTTCAAGGCGGTTTTAAATGCACGAATACCACTTACTTGAAATTATGGCAGTAGGCTTTACCCTTGCTCTTGCGTTTGGGTTTATAACGCAGAAACTGGGGCTGTCTTCCATTGTAGGATATCTTCTAGCAGGATTTTTTATAGGTCCCGCTTCTCCTGGGTTTGTTGCAAATTATGGTTTGGCATCCCAGCTTTCAGAAGCCGGTGTCATTCTTTTGATGTTCGGTGTAGGATTACATTTTAAAACAGACGATCTTAGAGCGGTTAAAGGCGTCGCTATTCCGGGGGCTGTCATACAAAGCGCTATTGCAACTGTTTGCGGAACATTGGCCGGCACAGCTTTAGGGCTTGATTTAAAATCTGCTCTGGTACTCGGTTTTGGTCTTGCCGTAGCAAGCACTGTCGTGCTTTTAAGAGTTTTAAACGATAATGATATTGTCGGCACCGTACACGGACACATAGCCGTCGGATGGCTTGTTGTAGAAGACATTTTAACCGTATTAATACTTGTCGCTCTTCCAAGTCTTATTATAATATTATCCAATACGTGGAATGCAGTAGGAAGCATTGAAATACTTAAGGCAATAGGAATTGCTCTGGTACGCCTTGTTTTATTATGGATTTTGGTTATGAAAATCGGAGGACGGTTTGTTCCGTGGCTTTTGTCAAAAATTGTAAAAGCCCGTTCGGGAGAACTTTTTACGCTTACGGTTTTGGTCATAGCTTTTTTAACGGCGGTTCTTGCGGCTGTCGTGTTTCAGGCATCGTTTGCACTGGGCGCATTTTTGGGCGGCATGGTTGTAGGAAAAAGCAAGCTAAGCCATCAGGCGGGTGCTGATATTCTTCCGTTAAGAGACGCTTTTGCAGTTCTATTTTTCCTTGCGGTCGGCATGCTTTTTGACTTTAAGTTTATAGCTGAATATCCCCTGCTTATATGCGTATGTCTTGTCATTGTTTTGCTTATAAAGCCTTTAACTGCTGTATTTACGGTTTCTGTTTTGGGATATTCTATAAAAACCGCCCTTACGGTTGCATCGGGACTGGCACAGGTCGGAGAATTCTCATTTATACTGGCTCAGGAAGCGAAGCGGTTAAATCTTGCCGGAGATGTTGTTTACAATACGATAGTAGTATGCTCTATCATATCAATAACTTTAAACCCATCGTTATTTAAAAAAGTTCCTGCAATTGAAAAATTTTTGCATTCAAGAAAAAAACTATGGAAGATTTTGAATTTTGTAGCTGACAGAAAAAAAAATAAAGACAGTAAAAGTAAAAAGATTGCGAAGAATTTGCTTCCTACTGAAGAATATCTTGCGCAAAAAACAGGCATAGTAGTAGGCTACGGACCTACTGGTAAAAAGGTTAAGAATGCGTTAATAGAATATGGCGTAAAACCTATTGTTGTTGAAATAAATATTGATACGGTCAATAGTTTGAGTTCGCAGGGACAAACGGTAGTTTACGGGAATTCGGCAAAAAAAAATATTTTACTTGCGGCAGGCATAAAAAATGCAGACTATTTAATTATTACAGTTCCTTCTTTACAAGTGACGTTAGAAACCGCTTCACTTGCGTCTGCCTTAAACCCAAAAACCCGCGTACTTGTAAGGACGCGCTTCCTCGACAGTAAAGAGGCCTTAAAACAAACTGGCATATCGGGGATAGTTTTTGAAGAGGAAGAAGTTTCAAATGCCCTGACTTGTTTACTGCTTGATGATTTAGAAAAGCAGAGCTTGCTTGCGGTAGCTTCGAAACTTACGGAGCAATCAGTTGACGAAGAACAGAAATAAGCAGCAAAAAAATATACATTTGCGTTAAACAGATTGATTTTTATTTGGCATGACGGGTAATGGAAATAATTTTATCGGAAAATTTACTTTTTCTCCTTTTCGGATTTATGCAGCTGCGATTTAAGTTTTTCTATTTCGTTTTTAAGATTATCAGCCTCTTTATGCGTTATAAAACCAATTTTACTGATTGTTGTTTTTAAAGTTTCATTAATTTTTTTTGACAATCCATCTTTTGTTGTTTCAGCGTGTTTTAAAGCTTTGTTAATAAACTTTTTACCTTCTTCATTTTCAGTTTTGTTGTTTTCAACAAACTTTTTTGCCGTTTCTTCTACTTTCTTCTTGCCCTTTAATGCTAATCCTATAGCTGTATAAAACACTCTTTTTAAGTTTGACATAATTTCTCCCTTTGCCATAAAGTGATACATTGCAAAATTACAAAAAAATAGAACTGTAATTTTTATTTTTCAATATTATACAAAATTATTAAGTTTGACAACATTCTCATATTGAATGGACGAAGTCCCCGAAATACCCAGCCTTTTATTTTCTGGAACTATCAGAGTCTTCGTCTTTTTATAATGGCAGTAACTCAATATGTTAGACTCTCAAATTAGGTTATATATCCGAGAATGACAGACTACCGCCGGATCATCCAAGTGCAGTGTTTTTTAAGAACAGCTTGACGTTTTAAAGAAGTTGTACTTTCAAGGTGAAAAACATGTGAAATAGTGCTTTATGCTTTCAGTTTTTCCAACAGAATTTTGTTGACAAGTTGTGGGTTTGCCTTTCCTTTTGACTTTTTCATCACAAGACCAACGATTGCTCCGATTGCTCTTTCTTTTCCTGATTTAAATTCTGCAACAGCTTTAGGACTTTCAGAAATAGCTTCTTCGCATATTCTTAAAATAGCTGGCTCGTCAGAAATTTGCACGAGCCCTTTTTCTTTTACTATTTTTTCAGGATCTGCTGATTTTTCGTACATTTCTTCAAAAACGGTTTTTGCAATTTTTCCTGAAATGGTTCCATCTAAGATAAGAGAAACCAATTTTGTCAAATTTTGGCTTGAAACGGGAGCTTCAGCAATACAGGTTTTTGAAGCATTAAGTTTTGCGTTCAATTCCGTAGAAATCCAGTTTGCAAGAAGCTTAGCCGCAGTGACAAAATTTCCGGGTAAGCTGTCGGGGTTTTTATCTTTTAAAACGTTTAACGCTTCTTCGTAATAATCTGCAACCATTCTAGTTGAAGTTAAATAATCCGCATCGTATTTCGACAAGCCGTAATCTTTTATAAACCTCGCTTTTCTTGCTCGCGGGAGTTCCAGAACCTGTTTTTGCAATTCTTCAATAAAAGAGTCCGGTAAATTAAAAGGAACCAGATCCGGCTCAGGAAAATATCTGTAATCTAAAGCGCTTTCTTTTGAACGCATTGGTTTTGTTATTCCCTCTTCCGCTTCCCAAAGTCTTGTCTCCTGCGTAAGTTTGCCGCCGGAATCAAGAACTTCTTTTTGTCTTTCAACTTCATAAGCTATCGCATCTCTTACGCCTGATATTGAATTCATATTTTTAATTTCAACTCTCGTTCCAAGCTCTTTTTGCTCTGTAGGACGTATGCTTACGTTTACATCGCAACGCATTTTACCCTCTTCCATACTGCACTCTGAAGTCCCCAAATATTCAACGATATTTTTGAGTTCTTTTAAAAATTCCAACGCTTCATACTGGGAAGTAATCTCTGGCTCAGTGACAAGTTCCATTAATCCTACGCCGGCTCTGTTTAAATCGAGAAGAGAATAATCAAGTTTTTTACTGCCTATTTCGTGGACGAGTTTTCCGGCGTCTTCTTCAAGATGTATTCTTGTTATGTTTATAATCTTTTCTTTCCCGCCGACGGTTATCGCAAGTTTTCCTCTAGAACACAAAGGTGGCTCGGACTGTGTTATCTGATAGTTTTTTGGGACATCTGGATAAAAATACTGTTTTCTCGCAAAAGTACATTGCTTACTTATAGTAAAGTCCAGAGCAAGCCCTGTTTTAACCACAGTTTCAACCGCTTTTTTGTTTAATATCGGAATTGCCCCCGGCTGGGACGTGCAGATTACACATGTATTTGAATTCGGCTCGGCACCGAACTGTGTAGAGCATTCGCAAAAAACCTTTGATTTTGTATTGATCTGCATGTGGACTTCAAGTCCTACCACCGTTTCATAATCAGTCATTGTTTTCCGCCTTTTGTATCTGCCTATATTTTTAAACCCAATCAAAATGCCCGTTTGAAGTACAGTTTATGATTACTTCTCCCAGATCATAGTCCGTTCTGATGAAGACTTCTGGATTTGTCTGTCAGAACCATTGGAAGTCCTGCCGGTAAGTTTTTTATACTCTGCAGTCAGATATCCAACAACTAAATTTCAAGCTGTCGCTTGTCCAATCCGTAAAATCTTTCTTCATTATATCTGAAATGCGTCTGCCGCTTTTTCTCAGCCTTTATTTTTTATCTAACAACCTCATTTTATAATTGTTTATTTCTGTCTTAAATAAGTGGCAACAAATCTGCTGTTCATATTTCTGCTTAATAAATTTTTAAAGGCGGGTGAGATCATCTGACAGTTTTCTAGAACATCGGGATAAAATGGAAGCTTATAAGTTTTTCTGCCGCAGCAGCTTAGAAGCTGAAATCTTTGCTAAAGGTTCGGATATTTATTTATATCAAAACCCGATATTCTTTCAAAAGCATCAGCAATTTGAAAGAGTTTTGCATCGGAAAATCGAGATCCCATAAAATGCACTCCCATTGGCATGCCTGAACTTGTAAAACTGCACGGGACAGTAATACCAGGAAGTCCCGCAAGATTTGCCGCCGTAAGGAAAATATCGCATTCTTCCGAAAGCTTCTCGCCAAATTTTACAGGCATCTGCAAAGTTGCTGGCGAAAATATAAAATCACATTTTTTGTACGCGTCGATTATCTGGTTTATGAGCAGAGTTCTGACTCTTTGAGCCTGATGATAACATCTGTAATAATTTTTTGCGCTCAGAACGTAAGTTCCAAACAGTATTCTTTTCTTAACTTCATATCCAAGCGATTCCGCGCGGGATTTCGCATATTCGTCGTTTAAATTCCTGCCGTTTGGCGATCTGTATCCATAACGGATTCCGTCGAAAGTCGCAATATTTGCAGAAACTTCAGCGCACATTATAACTTTGTATAATGCAGGAACATATTTGTAAGCTGGGATGTCAATCTCTACTGCCGTGGTGCCTTCAAGTTTGAGTTTATTTATAGCTTCGCCGAAGTATTTTGTTATTTCCTCGTCTGCTTTATAATTTGAAAGCTGTTTGGGTATGCCTATTCTCACAGTTTTCAATATATCCTGATTGTAAATCTCGCTCGCATAATCAGTCTGTTCTCCCGTCTCGCAGACCGGATCTCTGTAGTCTCCGCATGCTATAACGCTTGTAAGCAGAGAGGCATCTTTTACGGTTTTTGAAAGCACGCCTATCTGGTCAAAAGAAGACGCTAAAGCGCATACGCCGTACCTGCTTATCAATCCATAAGAGGGTTTATAACCTACTATGCCGCAGAAACCCGCAGGCTGCCTTATTGAACCGCCGGTATCAGAACCTAATGCAAAAGGCACCATACCCGAACTTACGGCTGCCGCGCTGCCGCCCGAAGATCCGCCAGGAATATAGTCGATATTCCAGGGATTTGCAGTTTTCTGGTAAACCGACGTTTCCGTAGAGCCACCCATTGCAAACTCGTCCATATTTGTTCTCCCTGCAAATATTGCGCCCGCTTCTTTAAGTTTTTCTATAACAGCGGCGTCGTAAGGAGAAATATAATTTTCAAGATATTTAGAAGCGGATGTCATACTCTCGCCTTTTACCATAATATTGTCTTTTATGCCGATGGGAACTCCTTCAAGAAATCCGCATTCCGCGCCCGTTTTTACTTTGTCGTCAGCTTTGGCAGCCTGTTTTAAAGAACGGTCTTCATTTAATTTTAGAAATGCCTTTACTTTCGTCTCGGTTTCTTTAATGCGTTTAAAACATGCTTTGACAATTTCCGTGCTTTTTATCTGGCCGGAACGAATTTTCGCGCACAAATCTTTTACTCTGGTTTTTAAAATCTCATCCATACTCAAAACCACTTTTTCTTTTTAAAATATATGAGCATAGCTATTATGCTGAGCAACATTAAACATACCGCAAAAACCCATAATTCTCTTTCTCCGAAAATTGAATATTCCGGAAACTTTACGTTCATTCCGTAATATCCAGATATAATAAGAACAGGCATTAAAATCGTCGCTATTAACGTCAAAAATTTCATAGCTTCGGTAAGTCTTAACGTTACACTCGACATATAAACTTCAAGCAGGCTTACAGCCATCTGGCTTCGAATAGTTATCGACTGATTCATTCTTGCGCACTGCGTATAAATATCGCGAAAATACACCAAATGCTCTTTTGAAATTAAATTGTTGTTTGCTCTTGTAAAATAAATATACGGCGTTTGTTGGGATTCGGCTATTTTTCTCATTGCAAAAATTACTTTTTTGGTATTGAGTATTTCTTCCATATTTACAGTTTCTGATCCTTTGAGAATATCATCTTCCAGACTTTCCATTTTATTGTCAATTTTCTCCAGAGTAAACTCGTAACTGGAAACGACTTTATTAAAAATATTGTAAAGTAGATTTTCAAGACTTTTCATTTCAACCTGCGGTCTTGCTTTTGCTTTTTCAAAAAGAGTTTCAAGAAAAAACAGTTCTTCCGCATGTACGGTAACCACAAAGCCTTTACCTACAAAAATATCTAATTCGTAAATGCTATCTTCAAATTCCTGGAAATAATGAGGTTTAAGCTGTATTCCATGCACGGCAGCAAAAACATAATTTCCAAATTCTTCTATTTTCGGATACTGCGGAAACAGACAATCCTCAATTGACATCTCGTGAAATTTAAACGATTCTGAAAGAAGTAAGGTCTCTTCCTGCCCTAATTCGTGATTTTCTAAATAGATGTCAATCCATATGAGATTGGGCTTTTTCTTCTTATAATCTTCCCAAATTTTTAATGCTTTATACACGGTAGTAGCTGTGCCGTTAATTGAATAAATTGCTCTTATCATATTAAAATCCGTCCTGTATCCGCACTAAATTAAGATGTGCCTGCTATAACTTTTTTAATTTTATAAAAAGTTCCTTCTTTGGCAGGCGCATTGTCAAGCATTTGGTCTATAATTTTTTTAGGACAAGGTTTTACGATATCCTCTCTCCAGATATTTCTTAGCTTCGTAACATGAGTTGTAGGCTCTAAATTAGCTATGTCAGGTTTCTGTAAAATTTCAATATAACCAAACATCATGCTTAGATCTGCAAGATATTTTTCTTTTTCATCTTCTTTAATGTGTATTCTTGCAAGAAAAGCGGTAATTTCAAGTTCTTCTTTCACCATAAAAACACCTCATTAAATCAGATTTTAAGATTGTACAAAAATCCAAAATTTTTAACAATAAGTCCGCACAAGCTGTATAGCGAGTCTTTCGTGAAAAAATATTCTGTTCTAACAGTTTTTCCGGATATTAGTTTCTCTTTTCCTCACATTACATTGTCGGTGGATGACTTTGCGGGGGGGGGATATCTCCATCCGACGCAAGAATCTGGCCTGAGACTCTAACTCCGAAAAAGAGAAATAAAAGGCTGGATATTTCGGAGACTTTGTCTCGAAAGAGTTTTCTCAAGTATGATAGACAAGGACTAAATTGTTTCAAACTATTAGAGATATGCCCGGAATTGTCTTTCTCTGACAGATGGATTGTTATTAAAGTCATAAGAATTATACAGCAGACATTATTGTTTTTCTATTGGCATCAACTCCCTTTATACTTCCCTATTAATTGGGACTACAAAGGGAGCGTCGGTTTTAGCTATTTTCTGTGTGGGGGTGAACTTTTCTTAGGATTTCTTAAATAACAAACCGCGTTTAAAATTGTTTTAAATTAAGTGCTTAACATCATATGACATTTCAAGACAAAAACAGGCTTTTAACGAATGAGCAAGCAACAGTGTAATGAACAGCAACTTGATTAGCAATTTGCAAGTCGCTTTTTTTATCAATTTTATTGTTGCGAATTGGGCAGAGAACAGCACAACTCTCGTAATTGTCAGGAGCAACATTATGCTTAATAGTATTTAGTAATAAACCGAGAAACAGAGGACTCGTTAGGAAGCACATAAGCGCCAACACAACCATTATCGACATTGTGCGACAATAAACGCTTTTCAATACTGTGGTCGGAACGTGAGAAATAAGATTATAATCGTACTTAAGAATAGTAGGAGTAGAACGGCAGTCATGCTCTAATTTAATAATTTTTGAATTCAAGCATTTTTTATAAGCATATATTGTGCGTGATTAGTATCTTGATATTCGTCAACTATAAGATATTTACAATAATTCTGCCAGCATTCAAGAATATCAGGATGTGAACGAAAAGCATTGACAGTTTCTGCAGTTAAATCACCATAATCCATTAATCTACTGTTAATCAAAAGAACGCCGAGCCGATAAGATAAATATCATAAAATATATGCTATCGCCAGCAAAAACCTTAAAAGGGTCAACCAATTCGTTTTTTTGCTTGATTAATTTTTTAAACAGCCGGCAAGAGTAATTTTGAGCTGTTTACTTTCGATTTTAATTTTTAATAATCGGATACATTCTTTTAATATTAGTATCTGCTGCGATTCTGAGATAACAACAATTTCGCTCCGCATGTAAACGTAATCGCAAATATAGATTTAGGCAGCATTCCTAGTAATACTTATAAAGGTCCACGATGAAAAATATCTAGCGGATGCAGAAACGATTTAAGCCATGTAAAACGACTCTGCGGTTCATGAGTCGGATTCGTTTATGCTACTGTTTTTTCTATAATCTACACCTGTGCTAGCGAAGTATTTATTTGATATGTTGGAATATTTTGTGGAAATATTTTGTCTACAATAAGATAATGCTATAAAACTTAAAATTAAGCATATTGATATTCCTTTCACTTTTTCCCCCTTTATTTTTTATATTTAAGTGCCGTTGTATTTCATATCTAGATGCGCATTATCATAACGTTCGACAACAAATGTAGAATACTCTTTTCCTGAGCAGTTTCAATCTGTTATCTTTCAATTTCAGCGATAGTATTTTGACCGGTAAAAAACATCTTTCCATTAAGTTCCATAGAACGTATTTTTTTATTTCAAACTTTCTTGAAATAATTGGCAATATTGCCTTTAACTGAGTATTTTGCAGTATAGGCCAAGCGTTTAACCTGATGTCAGAGAGTTTATAGGAAGGGAAGTCAATCGGTATTTTTTAGAATTGTTAGAATTACGATATTTAATCTAAAAGCGAAAAAGATATCGGCTAAAATAACAGAGCCACGATTATCCCAAGTTTTTTTAAGCATGACTACGGGCTTTTTATGTTGTGAAACCTCTTTTTCGATATAATCAAGAGGATATCCATTATAATGCTTGCCCGCAAAAGCGGAAAGACTGGAAACAGCGTAAGCCATATTGGCATGTTTTTTATCATAGCCCGTTACAGCATGACAATGCCGTGGTATCCATACACCGCAAATAAAATAGCGAAGCCGAAGAGGAAGCACTGCAATACGTAATCGTCCCCACGTTTAAAACTGCACATCCCATTTATCAAAAGTAGAATGAGAACCAAGCCAGCGTCTCATCAGCAATCCTTCCAGCTTCAGAGATACTGCAAAATTTTTTTGCTTTACGTACATATATAAAAATATTTGCATATTTTACAGTTAACTTTATCTTCTTCGTCAAATTCAAAATTTTCCCCGTCATTTATTTCGTCAAGCAGTGCCCTAACCAGGTCAATGCATTTATCGTATATTTCTTTTTTTTGAGGGAATTTAATAATTTCAGCTTTTTTTATATCGTAAATTCCGCATTCCCAAACGTCAAAACCTGTTTCTTTCTCAAATATATTTTTATATAACGGAAGCTGCATAGAACGTACTGCTTTTTTTATATTTTGTTTATCAAAGTTATTCGACATCAGATCAAAATATTTGTTTGAAACAATGCTATTTGGAACAACGCCGGTTTTGTAATCAAATATCATATAATTTTTACCGTCCGTATCTATTCTGTCGATTCTGCAGTTAAATTTATAAGTTTCTCCTGCCGCCGTTTTAATATTTGAAGAATATTTTTTCTCGCAGCCGTAAATATTTTTATAAGATCTCAGCTTTTCATAATGTAAAATGCTTTTCATTCTGTATAATAAAACTTCTTTTATCATAAAATCATCTTCCCTGAACTTAAAATACAGGGAATTATTAAAACTGTTCTCAAATTTTTTTAAATACTCTTTTTCAAATTCTAAAGTCTGCAGTTTTTTGCTGTCAAGTTTTTCATATAGAGCGTCTTTTAAGAAACTATGCACAAACTTTCCTATATCGCCGGTGGAAATTTCCTGTCCCACTTTCGTTCTTTCATCAAGCATAAGCACGTACATAAAGTAAAATTTAAGCCTGCAATTTAAATAAGCATCAATTTTGCTGTATGTATAAGACATATTTTTAAGATATTCCTTAATCTCTTTGGTTTTTGCATATTTTCTTTTTGCAGGCTGTTTCGTCAAAAATTTAGGCAGGACAAATTTATTTATTTTTACGATATTAATGTCTTTATTTTCAAGCTGCTTATTCCAAATAAGAGATTCGACAAATCTGCTCCTCTCGTCTTTATCATTGTCAGGATAGATAAGATTTAAATTTTTTGCGCCTGCAATAAGTCTGTCAAAATGGTACTGCTGTATTTCAAGTTCTTTCTTTGCTATTCCAATTCCTAAAGCGTACATTATATCTTTGGGTATAAGGGAATATTCTTTTTTTGCGGTAGGTATTGCCGAGTCTGTCATGCCAGCTATGAAAACATTTTCAAATGAAAGATTTCTTGATTCTAAGAGTCCTAAAATCTGCAGTCCTTTAAGAGGCGATCCCGGCAAAGCTATTCTTTTATTTTTAATAAGTTTTTTAAAAGCGTTTAGAACATCTTCATTTTGAAACTTTGCTTGTGATACTTCTCCAAATTTCAGCTCTTTTGCCAAAGACAACAACATTTCCGCAGCTTCAACATTTAATGAATAACTGCCTGCTGTGCTTAAAGAATATATTTTCTCCAGCAATTCAGACAAAACATAAGACATGTTATTAAGAGTTTTAATCTTTTCCCACGATATGAAGAAAACGTCGAAAATCTCTTTTAACATTTTCATAATTTCTTCGGGTGCAGTATATTTCCAGACTTCGTTTACGGCAAGATTTATTTCATCAATAAGTTGTTTTTCACCGATAATTTCTTTAAAAGAAACAAACATTCTGCCGCTTAAGCAGCTTTCTGAATCCTGATTCAAAGCTTCCTCAATTTTGTAAACGGCAGTCCTTGATATTGAACTTTCTCCGAGAAATTCCATATTTTTTATAAGAGGATTAGTCAATACTTTCATAACGTCTTTTGAATAGTAATGTTGTCCTTTTCTTGAAAGCTGCGCTTCTATAATTGCATTGAGCAAAGAAAAAATAGGCGTTTTTTCCGCAGGGTATCCTGCCGAAACATTATATCGGTCTGTAACTATTGAAATTTCAGATATTACAGATTGCAGCATTTTGGAATCCGGCACAATAACCGCTGTTTTATCTAAATCATTTTCAGAATAACCGCTGATAAGATTTTTAAGCAGAGCGCCTTGAGACTGATCGTCAAAAGCGGAATATATATTTAGTTTGTACTCATCTTTTTTATTTTCTATGCCCGGCAGAGGCTCGCCGAATGCAGAATATATACGCATTAAAACTTCGTATTTTTCTGGATTTCCCTGAATGAATATGGTAAGTTTTCCGGCATTGTAAATCTTCTTAAAAATTTCAATTTCGACTTTGTGAAGATAAAACGGCGCCATTAATATTATTTCATCAAAATTCCCAGCCAACAAGTGTGATTCTATCGTTGCAGCTTTTAAAAAACTGTGTCCCTTTGTAGTTTTTGACGATTTTTCCAGACTGCTGTAAAAAGTCTTTCTTATTTTGAATATATTTTTTAACAGACTGTTGATATTTTCGGGAACATCGTAGCCTATTTCAGCGTTTGCTTTTATAGCTTTAAGCTTATCTTCGGAAACATTTTCCAAGTCTAATTGTTCTATAAAAGACAAAATTTCAAAAGACCACTCCATAAAAGATGCAAAAGAAGTGTTACTTTTTAAAAGCTGGGGCGATTCATTTTTAACGATTTCAAATATCATAAACGCTGCTTCAATATCCGAGATTTTTATAAGTTCCGCGTTATCAAAAATAATTTCCTCGATAAATTCGTCATTTGTAAAAAATTTTGGAGGGAAAAAAGCTTTTTTCTGCTTTTCGGCAAGTTTCTTTTTAATAAACAAGAAAGGCCTTCGTCCTCCGCTGATCAAAGCGGCTTTTTTGTCTGATTTGAAAATATAATCGGCTGTAAAATCTATTATGCTTTCATGAACGTCTATATTTAATATCTTTCCTGACATTTTATGTTCCCATTTATATTTTAACGACAGACTATTTTTATTATGCTGCATATTCAGTCAGTGAAGTTGTTCCGAAATACGGATACTCGTTTCAGTAATGATGATGCGGCAGCAGACTGACAGCATGGGCGGACAAATGATGAAATGGCAGAGAGGATGAATTTCCCGTTTGTGCTTTTATATTATGCGTCAGAAAGCAGTAGGCTGAAAAATTCTGTCTCTTGTTTGTTATATTAAGCGAACTTTGACACTGAAACGTCTTTTCTTTTGTTCTTTCCGGATTTCTTAAAAAACTATGCTTTCTAAAAATAATAATTACTTAAACGGCAAGCTTTCCGCAGTTTTTAAAATAGCGTTGTTTGTTGTTTTGATAACAGACAATCCGCATTTTCAATATTCTGCAGTATAAACCGATATTTTTTTACCGGGGTAAATTTCAGAAATGAGAGCGCTGCGACGCTCCGCCTGTTCTTTATTTTTTTTTTCTTCGCTGTTTAAAATTTGAAAATCTGCTATTATAACTTCATCGTCAAGCACTATTAGCTTATCAATCCTGAAAGTTTCTCCTGTCGAACTTATGATTTCTTTTTCGTTGTAAATATTTTTTTCGTCATATAGAAACAGACCTAGAATTTTTTCCGACACAAATAATTTATTAAGTTTTTCTCTACAAAACTCAACGTCTTCAAAAAAAAATTTCCTTTTTGTAATCCTGAGTGCATAACTGACACAGTCGTTTATATTTTTACTTTTTAATGATGTTATCTTTGACAAGGCATAATGTATAATTGAACTTTTTTTACTGCTGTTGTTTATATCAACCGCCGTTTTATCCGTGCTTTTTAAATATTTTTGTATATCTTTATACCCGGAGCCAAAAGAATCAATAATAATGTTGTCTTTTCCATTGTTGTCCTGAGTGCGTATCTGCTTAATACCTGAAGTGAGAACATTGTTTCCCAGTAGTGCCAGAATCGCATTATTTGAAGCGCCGAATTTCGGCGGAACTATCGCGTAAAGTTCATATTCGGCTCTTGTCATTGAAACGTAGGTCACATTGAGTTCAGACAATAAAGAATTTACCTTTTCCCTGTCGTATATTTCCTTAGCTTTGCGTGAAAACTTTGTGATGCTTTTCAATATGTTAAATGGTTTTATTTTATCGCCTGAGCTGTCAAAATACGGTTTTCCGGCAGGCTTTACTGAAAGTTTGAGAAAAGGGATTATCACTACAGGGAATTGAAGTCCTTTTGCTTTATGTACCGTCATAACTTTTATGCCGTTTCCAAAAGCGCTTTTTATATATAAAGAGTCTTCATTATCTTTTAAACCGTCGAAATATTCTAAAAAGTTTTTAAGCCCCGAATCCTGCGTTTCAAAATCTTTTATGAGTTCCAAAAAGCGCATTATGAACGCTCTGCTGCCAGAAAAATTATCCGTAACTTTAAACTTTTCAAGCGCTGCAAGGGTTAACTCATAAACAGGTGCGAAACCGGCGTTCATAAAAAAATCTTTAAAATACTCGTTCCACAGATTTTCATATCTGTCTTTGAAAGTTTTATAAAAAGTTTCGGTTCTGTTTCTTTTGTTGCAGGCAAAAATAAACTTTTCAAATTCAGCACTTTTAATACCTGAAATTTTACTGAAAATATCTCCAAGGATAAAAGAAGAGAAAGACAGCACATCTAAAGGAGAGTTAATAAACATAAGCAGCGATACAATCTGTTTTATAATGTTGTTGTTTCTTATATTTAAAGTCTGCGATGATTCTACGTCAAGACCGTTCTCCAAAAGCCATGAGCTTACAGTAAACACTTCGTCGTTTGCTCTGCATAAAACGGTTATGTCTTTGGAGTTAAACCTTTTCAATACCTGAAAAGTGCAATTTATAAATCTTTGTTTTATTTCTTCTTTAACGTTTTCGCAGGTTTTATCTATTATGTCTATTTCAATATAACCGTAATTATGCTCTGTCGGCGTTTCCTGACGTGGGAAAGAATAAGCTTCGATAAACTTTGAAAAGTTGCATTCAATGTTTTTCTTTTTGTAAAATTCATTTAAAAATCTCTTAATGTTTTCTTTTGAAAAGATATCATTGTTAAAATCTACTATGCTCCTGCCGCTTCTGAAATTTCGATTGAGGTTCTTTATGTCGACATCCATAGAAAGAAATTCTTTGGACGCCGCATCAAAAATCTCTGATTTTCCTCCTCTGAAAGCGTATATCGCTTGTTTCATGTCGCCGACATAGAAAAACGTTCCCCCTTCGGCAAGGCTTTCTTCCAGAAATCTTTTTATTCCCGTCCACTGCACAAGACTAGTATCTTGAAATTCGTCAATTAAAAAATGTCTATATTTTTCTGATAACCTGTAATATACTTCCGGCATAACAGCGTTATCTTTTTCAAAAAAACTGACTGTTTTTTTATTTATTTCATTTAAAAATACAATGCCGTCTTTTTTCGACCGCAGGTCAAACTCAAGTGCGACTTTTGAGTATATATAGGAATAAACGCCGTAATAATTTTCCATATAAAAATCGCATAGAGATTTGATGTCTTTGTTTATTTCGCTCCAAAGTTCGTCTGCTTCGGTGTTAATTTCAGCGTCTTTTATGTATTCAATGGTTTCGTATGCGAACTTTGTGGGAATATCCATTGAGAAAAATATTTCTCTGCCGGCGTTTAAAACTTTTTCAACGGCATCCGAATAATATTTTTTTGCCTGAATATTTGGAAGAAGTCCTGCAAATCTTTTAATTTTTTCGATAATTGCTGTACTTCTTAAAGCAATTTCATCTCTAAAAGATACTCCTCCGTATGGCAGAATATCTTTTCCGGTATTTCCCGACTCTTTAAAAACCTTTTCAATTTCGTTATAGATATTGTTTTTAGGAAACCAGCCTGAATCTTTCATTAAATACTGAGACAGATACTGACGTACAATGTTTCTCAGATTTTCCGAGTCCTGCGCTTTTTGCAAAAAGATTTCTAAGGAAAACATAAGATTGTCTGAGTAATCTTGCTCTATAACAAAGTTTGGCGAAAGATCAATGTTCATAGCGCAGGATTTTAAGATACGGTTTTTAAAACTGTCTATTGTGCTTATGTTAAAGTTATCGTAAAATTTAAAAATGTCTTTTAAAACAGCGGCGCTTCTTTGGGCTATTTTGTCTTTTGTAAGTTTTAACTCGTCGAAAAAATTGCCGGTATCCAAAGCCAAAGCCGCCTTTTTAAGATAATCTATGACTCTGTACTTCATTTCTACAGCCGCTTTATTAGTAAAAGTTACGACTATTATATTTTTTATACCGGTGTTATCATCGGAACCGAGCAAAAGATAAAGGTATCTTTTTGCAAGGTTATAAGTTTTGCCTGTTCCTGCGGACGCCAGCACTGAAATTATTTGAGATTTGTTCATAGGCTTTTGCGGTTATTCGTATTAATATTCTCTTGCCATTTCTCTTTCAATATCTTTTTTCTTTATCGCTTCTTTTTTATTATACGTTTTTTTCCCTTTTGCAAGACCTATAAGAAGTTTGATTTTACCTCTATTGCCGACATAAACTTCCAAAGGGATAACAGTAAGTCCTTTTTCTTTAACTTTTGCCCGCATTTTCTTGATTTCCGATTTGTGCATTAAAAGTTTTCGTTTTCTTTTAGCGTCATAATCGGCAATATGAGTTGATATCTGTTCATAGAGAGCGATAAACATATTTTCGGCGAAAGCTTCGCCGTCAGAAAAGCGCACAATGCTGTCAACAAGACTTACATTGGACTGCCTTGCAGATTTTACTTCGTATCCTGACAATATAATTCCTGTTTCCAGCTTTTCAAGGATTTCATAGTTATAGTAAGCTTTTCTGTTTGATGAGAGTGTTTTTTTTTCCATTAAATCGTACGTTATTATAAGTTATTGGTTATCAGTCAGGTTTTGGCGAAATTTTTATTTTATAATGATATAAAATACGCTGTAATTTAACGCAGACATAGTATTTTAATTATGTGCTGCTTTGCTGTCGCTTAAGCGGATTTGTTTGGAACAGATATTTTTTCCCGCGTTTAATGCAAACGATCAAATATCGGCCGGACTGCCTGCAGCCGACGATAGGAATTGAACCTACGGCCTGCGGTTTACAAAACCGCTGCTCTACCAGCTGAGCTACGTCGGCGCGTCAGTGATATATATAATATGTTTAGTTTACGTTGTGATTTTTCAGAGAATTTTGTCCGTCTTAAACGGGGCGGTGTTATTTATTCAATGTTATGGTTATGTGCTAAAATATTATATGTGATTAATATAGAAAATAGTATAAAAAAAATTTGCTGATGTCAAAAATACATTGACAGAAATTTTCTATATATGATAGCATTACTTTATGAAAATAATATATAAAATCTTACATAAATTAAATAAAAGAATTACTATAATGCTTATTCCGCCCGGCAAAACAAATTCATTAAAAATAAACATTTCTCTTTTGTTTATGTGCATTTTTATGATTTTATGGACAGCTTTAACTCTTTGGTCGGGCTATCTTGCAAGCAGACACTTTGATTATGTCAAAACAAAAATTGACAATAAGGTTATGCGTGTAAGACTTCTTTTTTTTGCAAGCCAGCTTGAAAAAGCAAAAAATATGTTTGAAAAAGTGCAGGAAAATGATGGAAATATTCGCTTATTGCTTGCAATGGATACAAAGAAGTCAATTGTGGAAGAGGGACTGGGGCAAGTTTTCGGAGAGGGCGGACCTACGCTGGCCCAGACAAACGCGTTTGCTGCAATTCTATCGGGCGGTTTAAATAAAATAAGTTATCACGAGATATTGTATAAGATCGACACTCTTTATGAACAATATAAATTTATGCGTCAAAGCCAAAAAGAAATAATATCATATATTCGTAAACAAAAACTGCTTTCTATGACAATGCCTTCCGGATGGCCGTGCAGAGGGCATATATCTTCAGTTTATGGGTTTAGGGGGCGCCGCCAGTTATTCCGCAAAAATAAATTTCATTTTGGGATTGATATTGCAAATAAATTAAATACTCCTATATCCAGCACCGCCGCCGGCGAAGTTGCTGTTCAGACTATTGGCCCGGATACGGCAACGTAATAGCTATAAATCATGGACAAGATTATAAAACCGTTTACGCACATCTTTCCCAACGGCTTGTAGATGTGGGCGCTTACGTATCCAAAGGAAGCGTCATCGCAAAAATGGGAAGCACAGGCAATTCAACTGGTCCGCATCTGCATTACGAAGTTTATTTTAAAGAAAATCATGTAAATCCTATGTCGTATTTGATAAATCATTCTTTCGCACAGCATGAAAAGGAACGCTGCATTCAAAAAAAAGTCAAAAAATCAGCTTGATGTGATGCAATTGAAACGCTTATAGGGCGGACTGCGGCTCTTGAAGACACAGTCAAAACCGGCCGAGGTTGTGTGGTGTGCGTATCGAAGGTAAGATTAAGGGCGACATTGATGCTTTGTGCGTTCTCATGGGAACGAAGGCTAAGGTGGTCTGAGACATAAAAAATAATATACTGACTATTGCCGAGGGAGTGTATTTTGACGGCAAATGTTCAATGATGACAAAAGAAACAGATGGCGGAGCGGAAAAGAAGTGATGAATTTTTTAAGAAAACATATGCGTATGATTTTTATTGTGACAATTGTTGCTTTTATAGGCAGCTCTCTTGCGGGAGTAGGGTACTATTTTTTCGATTCTAAAAATGATTTTAAAACTTTTGTTGTTGTAAACGGCGTCAAAATACCCGTGAAGCTGTTTAATTTGGTGGCCTATACGGACTTCCGTCAAATGGCAAATAATCAGCAGCTTTCTGATGAAGATTTAAAAGAACTTAAAGCTAGAATTATTTACTCTTTAGTGCAGGACGAAATTCTTTATCAGCAGTCAAAACTTTACGGTATCACAGTTACAGACGAGGAATTGAGAAACAATCTGCGGAATTCAGTAGAATTTGAAAACAATAATATTTTTAATATACGGAAATATCACGCATTTTTAAATTCCGTACAAATGACGGCAAAAGAATATGAGACTATGCGGAGAAAACAAATTGCCGCAGTCAAAGTTAAAATGCTTATTTCTTCTTGCGCAAAATTGTGGAATTATGAACTGGAAATGCTCTTAAACAAAAGTCTCCAATAACAAAAAATGCTTTGATTCAGTCAAAGATAAACCTTATTTTGAACGAGTGGTATTCAGACATCGTCACAAATTCAAAAATAACAGTTCCTAAATAACCATTTGATGTCGCTGATTTTTAGATAAGTTATAATTCATGCGGATGCTCTGATTTAAGTCTGATTTTGAATTTTTTTAATTCTGT